>ERZ504995.29-NODE-29-length-16515-cov-3.876367_pt1 | contig 16515 bp, 21 predicted proteins | sample MGYA00514197_ERZ504995 | MGnify/ENA primary metagenome ERZ504995 (study PRJEB26094, sample SAMEA4028455) | Ovis aries | biome: host associated; feature: stool; material: fecal | place: Italy | collected 2012 | study: EMG produced TPA metagenomics assembly of the...
CGATGCCTACTGGCGCGTAGTGGACCAGCGTGCCGAGGGCGCCTTCAACATTGCCGCCGATCCGGTGATCACTCCCGAGCTTCTCGCCGGAGTGCTCGGTGCCCGCCGGCTGCTGAACATTCCGCTGAAACTGGTCCGCGCCGTCGTCGGCCTGACGTGGGCCGCGCACCTGCAGCGCACCGATCCGGGCTGGATTGACATGGCTGCCGGTGCGCCGCTGATGGACACCTCACGTGCGCGGGAAGTACTGGGCTGGAACCCGCGGCGCACCTCGGTGGAGGCGCTGCGGTTCGTGCTGGACGGAATGACGAAGGGCGACGGCGTCAAAGGCTCGCCGCTGCTGGCTCCCCGGCGCTGACTCCTACCTGGACTGTCGCCTACCTGAGGTTGTCTGCTACCTGAGGTTGTCGCCTACTTGAGGTCGTCGTCGTAATCCTTGCCGGCGTGCTGCTGGCGCAGCTTCCGGCCCTGCTCGATGTCCTCTTCAAGCTGTTCCTGGCGCTTTTCCGTCTGGCGGGTGTCGCGCGGGGGCAGCTGCACGGATTCCTCGGCCTGGATCCCGGCCTGCAGTTCGCGGCCGCGCTCCACCTCTGCGTCGAACTCGGCGCCGAAGAGCAGGGACAGGTTTGCCAGCCAAATCCACAGCAACAGGACAATCACGCCGCCGATGGCTCCGTAGGTAGCGTTGTAGTTGCCGAAGTTGCCGACGTAGAAGCTGAAGCCGAGGGTGGCCACGGCCAGGATCAACAGTGCGATCAGCGACCCCATGCTCATCCAGCGGAACTTGGGCTGCTTCACGTTCGGCGTGGCGTAGTAAAGGATGGCGATGATCAGCACGGCGAAAAGCACCATGACCGGCCACTTGGCAATGTTCCAGACGGTCACGGCCTGGCTTCCCAGTCCGATCACGTTGCCGATCGCTTCGGCGATCGGACCGCTGATCACCAGCATCAGCAGCAGCGCCGCTGCCAGCAGGATCATGACCAGGGTGACCAGCAGCTGCGTGGGGAGCAGCTTCCAGATGGGCCGGCCCTCGTCGATTTCGTAGATGCGGTTCATGGACCGGCCGAACGCCTTCACATAGCCGGAGGCGGACCACAGGGCGCCGAGAATACCGACAATCAGGGCGAGCCCGGCACCACTGGATGAGGTCAGCTGCTCAATCGGGCCCTGGATCACCTTCACGGCATCCTCCGGGGCGAACTGCCGCAGCAGGTCCAGCATCGCGTTGGTGGTGGCTTCGGCCTGCCCCACCAGGCCCAGGATGGACACCATGGCCAGCAGGGCCGGGAAGATCGCCAGGACCGTGTAGTACGTCAGGGCCGCGGCCAGGTCGGTGCACTGATCCTTGGAGAATTCCCTGATGGTCTTCTTCAGGGTGTATTTCCAAGTGGGCTTGGAGACCTCGGTGGGGTTATCCGGTTTGCTCGCATCGTCCGGACTGGGAGCAGTCTCGGCCTTGCTTTTGCTGTCCTGCGCCACTACGGCCTCCTGCGGGAATCGGTGTTCAGCTTCCCATCGTATTAGTAAGCGTCCTTAGCACCAACAAGGTACCCGCAACGGGAAGCCGGCTACCGGGCAGTGCGCAGGCCGTAATAGTCCATCAGGACCGCTTCCTCTTCGGCGCTCAGCGGGTTTTCCGGATTTGCGCCGGGGGAATCGGAAATCTGGTCCTTGGAGTAGTTCACGAAGATGTCCTGGCCGTCACGCCGGGCCGCAGCCAGGGGCACGTAGTGTTCGCCGGTGTCGAAGAGCCCCAGATCCACGGTGATCCACACCGGCTGGCCGGTGGCACGGTCCAGATGAACTTCGCCCACCAGGCCCAGCCGCTCGCCGTCGTTGGCCCAGACGTTGGATCCCTGGATCTGGTGGAGCACAAAAGCGTCCGTCATAACCCCTCCCTTCCCGGACCCGGCGGGGATGCCGGGCTATCCCATTGGCGCGCGCGGCACCGGCCGGTGTCAACAGCGGGAGGGTTCCACCGGTCCCCGACGGCGGAAATCGGGATTAGCGCCGGGCGTCCTCCCCCGCGTTCTCCTCACGCTCGGCGAACACTTCCTCGCCGGGGCCGGAGAAGACCTGCCGGCGTTCCACGGCGTCGATACTGCCGGTGAAGAGCTGCGAATCGCTGGTGTCCGAACTGCGCGGCAGCGGGGCCTTCCGGGGAGCTGCAGCGGTTTCCGGTGCAGGGTTGCTGACTTCCTCCCACCGCTGGCGGGGCAGTGCATCCGGATGCCGCTCCTGCAGATAGGTCACCATGGTTTCCCGGATCAGGCAGCGCAGGTCAAAGAGCGTGCCGCTGTCTGCAGCGCTGACCAGGATACGCACGCGCACCAGCCCGTTCACCGCCTCCGTCACCTGCAGTACGCTGGTGCGCCCGTCCCACAGCTCGGTGCCGGCCAGGGTCTCCTTCAGCTTGGCCCGCAGGTCACCCACGGGCACCCGCCAGTCCAGGTCCAGCTCCACGGTCCCCAGGATCGCCGACTGGCGGCGGGTCCAGTTCTGGAAGGGTGTGGTGGTGAAGTAGGTCGAGGGCAGGATCAGCCGGCGGTCATCCCAGATATGCACCACCACATAGGTCATGGTGATTTCCTCGATGGTGCCCCACTCGCCCTCCACCACCACGACGTCGTCGGCGCGGATGGCGTCGGTGAAGGCCAGCTGCAGTCCGGCGAAGACATTGCTCAGGGTGCCCTGCACGGCGAGGCCGGCCACAATGGACAGCAGGCCGGCGGAGGCGAGGATACCGGCGCCAAGTGCGCGGACCTCCGGAATGGTCAGCAGCACAAAGGCCACGGCAATGGTGATCAGCACGGCAATGCCGATCCGCCGGCCCAGGATCACCTGGGTTTTCAGGCGCCGCAACCGGCGGTTATCCCGGGTGTCCGTGCTGTATTTGGTGAGGATCATGGCCTCGATGATCAGCAGCATCACGACGCCGAACCAGGCCACGGCACCGATCAGCCCCACCACCAGCAGGTAGTCCAGGGTGGGAAGCCAGGAGGCACCCGGAGCCGTGGCTCCGAGGGCTATCCGGATGCCGATCAGGCTCAGCACCAGCCGCAGCGGATTGCGCGCGCGGACGGAAACATCCCGAATGCCGGGCACCTTCCGGAATGCCTTGTTGGCTGCCACGCGGGCCGCAAAGGCAATGATCAGGGAGATACCTACCGCCACGAGTACGGCGAAGAGCGGTTTCAGTCGAACAGCAAGCTCAAGCAGGTCTTCCATGCAATCGATGATTGCAAACCCCGGTGGGGGGCTGTCCAATCCGCTGTTCGTTGCCGGCTGAAAACAAACGGACGCCCCGGGAGGTCCCCGGGGCGTCCGTTACTTCTGCGGCTGTGTTTCTACTTGGCGTTATCCGCGGCAGTGGCGGCGTCTGCAATCATCGGCACCACGTTGTCCAGGGCGTAAGGGATACTCAGGACGTTGATGGCCGAGGTGGAGAAGACGCGGGTTGCATCGGCATCAGCCACCAGGCTGCCCTTTTTGGCCGCGGGGATCTGGCTGAGCAGCGGATCCGAGGCGATGCTGTCCGCCACCTCTTCGCTGGCGACCCAGCTGACAAAGATGTCGGAGTCCAGCTGGTTCAGGTTCTCGTCGGACCAGGGGATGTAGAACTCATCGCCCTTGCTGTTCTCGGCGACCACCGGAGCCTGGGTCAGGCCCAGCGATTCCATGAACCGCGGCCGGTTATCGAGCGCGGTGTAGACGCCGTTCTCGGCGCCCGGAGCCAGGTTGCCGTAGATGAAGGTTTTCCCTTCGAGCTGCGGGTACTCGGCGGCCTTGTCGGTGATGCTCTTTTCAGTCTCGGCGACCAGTTCGTCCGCCTTGTCGCTCAGTCCCAGCGCCTGGCCCGTCATCCGGGCGGTGTCCTGCCAGGAGGTGCCCCAGGCAGCGTCCGGGTAGGCGACCACGGGAGCGATCTTGGCCAGCTTGTCGTAGTCCTCCTGGGAGAGCCCGGAGTACGCGGCGAGGATGACATCGGGGTTGGTTGCGGCAACGTCGTCGAAGGCGATGCCGTCAGCCTCGGAGTACTGCGCCGGGGCATTGTCCGAGCCGATCGGCGCGTCCAGTTCTTCCAGCGCCTCGTCGATCCAGGGTGTGGTTCCCTGCTCATTGCCGCCGAACTCGATCAGCGGCATGCCCACCGGAACCACGCCGAGGGCCAGGGCCGTTTCAGCGTTGGCCCAGGACACAGCGGCTACCCGCTCCGGCGCCTCTTCAATGACGGTCTCACCGAAGGCATGTTCAATGGTGACGGGGAACTGATCGGCGGCGGCAGCGCTGCCGGTCGATTCGTTTTCCCCGGAGGCACCCGTGGAGCAGGCGGAGAGGGAGAGGACGGCGACGGCGGCCGCGGCAGCGGCGCGGCGCATCCGGGACAGGGCCATAGGGGGCTCCTTGTAATGAGAATTCACTGTTAACGGACGAAGCGGATCCGCTCAGGCGTGGACCCAAAAGTAAGGTTAGCCTAGGTTGAGCCCAATTACGCAACGCTAACGTTGCGTAATGTGCCACGCACCCGAATGAGTCCCGATTCAGGGCCTCGCGCGGGCCATCCGCCGCAGGTCCGCTCCCGCATCCGCCAGTGCCGCAGGATCGACAGCCCGCCCCGACTCGATCAGCCTCCGGGCCGCACGGACGCTGGTTCCGGCGTCGACGGCGGCCACTCCGGCCAGCGTCCCGTCATCGGCCACACGGAACGTCATAAAACCGGGGCCGGGTGCCCCGCGCAATACTGTCCGGCCCGGCACTGAAAGGCTGCCTGCCACTTCAAGGTGCACGCCGTAACGGTCGGACCAGAACCAGTCCGCACCGGGGGCGGGCGGTGTGTCTGCAAGGATTCCGGCCGCCGCTGCCTCGCCGGTCCGCCTGGCGGCATCCCAGTGCTCGAAGTGCCGTCCGGACAGGCTGCCGCCACCCCTCAGGCGTGCCGAGTCGCCGGCGGCGAAGACCCGGGGATGCGAAGTGCGGCCTGCCCGGTCCACCAGAATGCCGCAGTCCACCTCCAACCCGGCGTCCTCGGCAAGTGCGGTGACCGGCTCGCCGCCCACGGCCACAAGCACCGCTGTCGCCGTCAGCCTGCGGCCATCTTCCAGATCCACCGAAAGGGCACGGCCATCCGCCGCGATTCCCACTGCCCGGCCCCGGACATAGCCGGTGCCGTGCGCTGCGTGCAGACCGTGCAGGTATCCAGCCATCTCCGGCCCCACCGCCCGCTCAAAGGGGAGCTCCGCCGGGTCCACCAGTGTCACTTCGGCCCCCAGACCGCGCGCCGTCGCAGCGGTTTCGGCACCGATCAGCCCCGCTCCGAGGATAACCAGCCGGGCCTCCGGCCCCATCAGTGCACGCAATTGCCCGGCATCCCCTGCAGTGCGCAGCGTCAGGACGCCGGGAAGGTCCATGCCTGGCAGTGGCAGGCGGCGGGCACGCGCTCCGGTAGCCAGCAGCACCACGGTGAGGGCGTAGGAGATGTCATACACGGTGCCGACGGCCCGCATGAGGCTCTCGGCTCCGGCAACATGGGCAATGTCCATCACGATCACCGATGTGCACAGCACCAGGCCCACCCCGCAGCCGGCACCGATCAGCCGGAATCCTGCCCGGAAGCGCCTGCGCCGCATCTGCGGCACATTGCGGATACAGGTGGACAGGGTTCGCGCCATCACGGCGAAGATGTAGAGGTACTGGACCCCCGAATAGATGCCGGCGGCCGGCTGGTCACCGAAGTCCAGCATGAACGTGGTGGACGCGTGCGGATCGTCGATGAGGCAAAACGCCACCACCATCACGAGGACGGTTCCGGCGGCAGCGACGGCACTCCAGCGCTGAGCCCGGTCAACCGAGCCGTCCCCTGCCCCGGCGCCGCGGACAATGGCGCGGGACAAATAGTAGACGCCGATAATCAGCAGGATGTTGGACACCAGGTCCAGGGCATTGGGCCAGGGCAGGCCGTCAGACGCCCACAGGTAAACGCCGTTGATGTTGGTGGTCAGGGAAGCGGCAATGACCACCGCGGCTTTGACCATGGTGTTATCCGGCCGGGAACGGGCGCGCAGCAGCAGGGTCAGGACAAGCAGCCACATAAAGACGGCAACAACAATAGTGCTCATTCGAAGTAGGCCTCATAGCTGTAGATTTCCTGGCTGGATTCCCGAATGGCGGCGGCCAGCAGGTCGGCAAGATACTCTGCGGTGGCTTCCAGATCGGACCGGAAATCGCCCCGGGCCAGGGCTTTGGCCACCACTTCGCCGGAGAGTTCCCGGAAAACACTGACGCCCTGCCAGGTGGCATCTTCCGCTTCATCATGCCGGAGAATCATATGTGCCAGTTCATGAAGAATCATTTGCCGGCGGTGGAGCAAGCCTTTGGCAGCTGCGTGGTAAACAACGTCCACCTGCTCGCGGGGAATCCACAGTCCGCAGATTTTGCTGCCCGTGAGATGCGCACTTTCGATAATCACGATTCGGCGGCCCCGGAGAACCTGCAGGTGTTCAATCAGGGAATCGAGAGTGACGCGCGCAGGCAGCCGGAGGCGTTTGAACGCATCCAATGCCGTTTCCTGCAGCTGCTTATTCAAAGCGGGGATCCTCAATTCCGGGCGAACAGCCATTCTATTTCGGAACATGTTCCGATCATGTACGGTGGAGGTGCCGGTCCGCAGCCCGTCGTCGCGAAGTTGGGGGACTTGCGAGTAATCGCAGCCACGATATTGCGGACCGGCATCCTCATTCCGCACTGCTGAAAATAGCGCACTTTATCTGCCGGGGCGTTTCTTTGGCCTCCGGCCGGAATGTCAGACTTACCGGTATGGACACACCTTCTCCCATCCCGCTGGATTTCGAGGCCGCCGCCCGCCTTTGGGACGCCTACGCCGAGGCGCACCCCGGCCGGGCAGCGGCAGCCGGGGAATACACCGTTGAAGCGTTCGGAGATTCACCCGCGCTGGCCGATGAACTCCTGTCTCTGGTTCTTGACGGCCGCAAGCGTGCCACCTCCTCCGACGTCGCCGGATACGCCGCTGAGGGTGAACCGTTGCCGCGGATCGGCGTGCACTGGATTGTGTGCGACGGCGCCGGGGCACCGAAGGTGATCCTGCGGACCACGGAGCTGCGGCTTGGCACTTTTAACGACGCCGATGAGGCGTTTGCCCGCGATGAGGGCGAGGATGATCTCAGCCTGGACTCCTGGCGGCGTGAACATCGCAGGTTCTGGCAGCGCACCGCTGCGGCGCGGGGCGGCAGCTGGTCCGAGTCCGAGGAGCTGGTGTTCGAGCGCTTCGAGGTGGTCTGGCCCGCTGAAGCTAATTTGGGCAGCTCTTAGCGAATGCCCGGAGCCGGGCGGGTCCCGGTCTTGGCCGGTCAGCACGCTGCACCGGTCCGCCACCTACTGAGCCGCTGCCGGTCCGGCTACCAGGGCAGCGGACCGTCCTCGTCACTGAAAGTCCCGGTGGGACCGTCGCCGGGTATGGTCGCCATGCGCACGGCGGCCCGGGCACCCTGCTCCGGGGTGCGGGCGCCGCGGAAGCCGTTCAGATCCGTGGCCACGAAGCCGGGGCAGACCGCATTGACCAGGATCCCCTCCGGCGCCAGGCCCTTCGCATACTGCAGGGTCAGGGAGGTCAGCGCGGTCTTGGAGGGTGCGTAGCCGGCGGCAATCGGGTTCGTGTTGGCCGGATCGGACACTGCGGCCAGGGAGCCGGCCACGCTGGAAACGTTGACAATGCGCGGGGCATCGGAGAGACGCAGCAGCGGCAGGAAAGCAGCGGTTACGGAAATGACGCCAAAGAAGTTGGTCTCGAATACCGCGCGGATTTCCTCCACCTCGGCCGAGCCCGGCTGCTGGGCAGCGAAGCTGACACCCGGCGTCGCCACAATACCGGCATTGTTCACCAGAGCGTCCAGCCGGCCGAAGCGGGTCTTGACGGCATCCGCTGCGGCTTCCACCGAGGCGCGGTTCGTGACATCCAGGACGACGGCGACGGCGTTGCCGCCCTCCGCCCGCACTTCCGCGGCAGCCCGCTCACCGGCATCGGCGTTCCGTGCGGCCACCACCACCGTGTGGCCCAGGGCGGCCAGCTGGCCGGCTATCTGACGTCCAATGCCCTTGTTGGCACCGGTCACGAGGGCAATCATGCTGTCATTCATGGGGACTCCTGGAAAGTTCGGTCCTTCCCGCTGCGGGAAGCGTAAGTCCACTCTGCCCGCACGATTCCGTACGGGGAATAATGTAGAGTCCTGATTTTTTGCCCTAGAGTACAACCATGGAAAGTGACCGGCTGTCCGAAGTCCTGGAATTCATCAGCGTCCGGAGCATGATCTCCGGCGGCATGACAGTGAGCGGACGCTGGGAATCCCGCTCCCGGATTGATGAAGACCTGAAGTTCTTCGCCCTGGTGCAGGGCAGTATGCGGCTAAGCACGGACGGGCTGAAGACGCCGCTGCTGCTGGAAGCCGGCGACGTCGTCGTCCTTAACGGCCGCACCGAGCTGCTGTTGGAGGGCGGCAGCGGTGACGGCCCGCCCGTCCGGCTGGAGCCTCCCGCCAGCGGCAGTTTTGTCCGTAGCGGAGACGGCAGTGCCCGGGACATCATCATCGGCGGCCGGGTGACCGTGAATGCCGCGGGCAGGGAACTGCTGCTGCAGGCCCTGCCGCCCGTGGCGCACATCCGTTCCGGCACAGTATCCGCACCGCTTCTGCACATCCTGATTCAACGGTTGTTCGAGGAACTCTCCGGGCAGCGGATGGGCTGGGAGTTTGCGGTGCGCCAGTACGGGCAGCTGCTGCTGTTGGATGTCCTCCGGGCCTTTGTCGCTGATGCGGATCTGCCGCAGGGGTGGCTGAAACTGCTGGCAGACGAGCGGCTCCGGCCGGCCCTGGCCATGATCCATGCCTCGCCGTCCCGGCCCTGGAGCCTCCAGGACCTGGCACGCGCGTCCGCCATGTCCCGCACCGCTTTTGCGGAGCATTTCCGTGAGGTGGCAGGCACACCTCCGCGCACCTACCTGAACAACTGGCGGATGCTGGTGGCGCAGCGGGAACTGCGGGGCGGGGATACCCGCATCCGTGCCCTCGCACTGGAGCTGGGCTACTCCTCGGAAAGTGCCTTCAGCACGGCATTCAAGCGCAGCGTCGGCGAGTCGCCCCTGCAGTACCGGAGCCGCGTGCGCGTCAGCGAATGAGGTCCTTTACCTCCCGGCGCGGCGCACCCGGTGACGGCGACGGCGGCTGTGCATGCGCGCGTAAATCCTGGCACGGCTGCTGGACAGCGCCAGGATCAGCAGGATGTCGAAGGAATAGCCGAACAGATTGGCGGCCAGCGGAACGGCCGGGCCGGTGGCCACCGCAATCATTTGCAGGATAATCGCCGCCGCACTGAGGGACATGGCGGTGACCCGGGCAATGTTGTTGCCGCGCAGGATCAACAGTGCCAGCACCGCTTCCACGCAGGCGAAGACGGTTAGCGAGACACTGGCCGGGGCGTAGGTGCTGCCCATGTCCGCCAGCCCCTGGCTCTCCTCGCCCAGCACCTGGGTGACCCACGGCCCATTGGCAAAGCGGGCAAGGAAGGGAGAGGCCACCGTCAGGGCGGCTACCCCGCGCAGGAACACCAGCACGGCGCCGAAGACCACCGGCGCCGGCCGGCGGAGCGGGAGCCGGGACAGCGTTCCGATGCCGGTCCGGTTGATCGCAGCCAGTTCCTCCTGCTCGCCGGGCCGCTCCGGCAGGCGCCCCACGTCAACCACGGGCAGGTCTCCATCAGTGGCAATCGCGTCCCCGCCGCCGTTGCGCGAGTGGTACCCGGTGGAAAAATTCTTAATGACGTCGACGGAGACATCCGGTGAAACCTGCTGCAGCGACGCGACGAGGTAGTCCCGTTCGGCGTCGATGTTCTCTCCGACCCGGTGGGTGACCTGCAGCGTAAACAGGGACAGCCCGACGGCGCGGTCAAAGGAGGCGGCGGCCAGCCAGTCCGAGGCGATGCCGCCGGGCAGCATCCAGCCTTCCGGACAGCGCCAGAACCGCACATGGTGGCGTTGGCGCGGGTTGCCGTCCACCTCCTGCTCGTAGGCAAAGTCCTGTTCCCGGCCAAAGAGCAGCAGCGGACTGACCGGGGCATTCGGATAGCTGCGGTGCAGCAGGGTGGAGCTGACGATTCCCCAGCTGCTGGCCAGAGTCACCGGGTCCGCGAGATGCCAGCCGGCCCGGCCGAGTGCCCCGCGCAGCTGCTCCTCGTTGCCCAGGAAGGCGAGGTTGACGGCGTCGCCGAACAGTCCGGCATTGGTGCGGGTCCGTCCCATGAAGTAATCCGGGATAAAGATTTTGGTCAGGATCCGGTCCAGCCGTGGCAGCACCAGATAAGCCAGTGCGGCCCAGAAGACCACCAGGAAGCCGATATGTCCTATTTCCAGGGAGCTCTGGAACAACAGGATGGCGAACCAGATGGACGCGAGACCGCTGAACGCGAAGAAGGCCCAGTCCAGGGCGGTGGAGGCCGGCTGCGGTCCCGGACCCGGGTCGGTGGTGCCGGTTTCGCCCGCCGTGGAAGCGGCGGCTGTCGCGGACGCATCCGGGCGGGGATTCCCGGCGCCGGGGCCGTGCCCGCCGCCGTCTGCATCCCGATTGCCCGACTGCGTCATGCCTCCACGCTGACCCGCGGTTCCGGCCGGCGTCAATGCATTGCCGCGGGTTCGAGGGTCCGCGCCGACGCCGGGTTGTCAGAAGGGAAGGTTGGAGGCGCTCATGGGATGGACAATGAGCATTCCGGTGATTTTTCCGGAACCGTTGTAGGCCACCCGGCCAATCCATTCCCCGGCCTCGTGGTTCAGCTGCGTCTGCCCCACCAGGCCGCCGCCCAGCAGCTGGTTGATCTGCTGCAGCACAATGTTGCGGCCGTCTGCGGTCTGGATGACGGTGTCCGACAGTGACTCCAGGGCACCGGTCTGCTCGACCACGCCATCCCAGACCTGCATCACCTTTTTCTTGGTGAGCGTGCGCGAACAGGTGAAGGTCATCAGTGCCTTGACCCCGGCGTAGTCGCCCTTGCTGAGCATCCGGAACACCTCTTCGGTGCGTTCCTCGAGATTTACCACGGGCTGGGCCATAAGTTCTCCTCCTGTTTCAAGTGCTGCTGCCGATCCGAACCGTTTGAACGCGGCCTGCCGGGAGATCCCCAGCGCCTCGCCAATGAGCTGCCAGGACACTCCGGCCGCGCGGGCTGCCGCGACGGCGGAGCGCAGGTGCGCCTCGGCGGCCCGTTCAATGCCGACGGCGACGGCGACGGCGGCTGCTGCGTCCGGGGCGCCGTCGTCGTTCTTGTCCGCGCCGGCGGCGAGCCCACGTGCCTGATCCACCAGCCGCTTAAGCTGCGCCAGGGGCTCGGTGTCCGGGGAATCCATGCCCCCAACCTACTGTGGATCGGTGATTTGTCAACCGTTGGATGACAAGCACCGTTTTGTTGGCGGCCGGTCCGGAACCTCCACCGCAACCCGGTTCCGCCCCGAGTTGCCCCCGGCAACCGGGCGTGCGACCGTGGAAGGGAGGCCGCTCCACGGTCTCCCGGACGAGGGGTGCCGTACCCGGTGTGCGACAAGACGGCCCGTGGGAGATTGTTATGTCATGGGTTGTGTTGGTGCTGTCCGGCGTCCTGGAAGCAGTGTGGGCCACCGCGCTGGATAAGTCGCAGGGCTTCAGCCGCTTCTGGCCGTCGGCCATTTTTGTGACCGCGCTGGTGGCCAGCATGGCCGGGCTGGCCTTCGCCATGCGGGAACTGCCGCTGGGCACCTCGTATGCCGTGTGGGTGGGGATCGGCGCCACCCTGACCGTCGTTTACGCCATGGCTACGGGCGCGGAGTCGGTGTCCCTGCTGAAAATCCTGTTCCTGGCCATGATTGTGGGCGGTGTGATCGGGTTGAAGTCACTGCACTAGCCGGTTTGGCGTGATCTCAAAGGACGCGCACGGAGTCGGGTAAAGGGCCGGGGTACGTCCGGCAGGTAGATTCTTAGCTGAGAACCCCAGACCGACCGCCGAAAGAGGAGCAATGTCCGCTTCGAAATCCATCCTTTCCCTGCAGATCATGACGCTGGTCCTGGTGTTGATTGCCTGCGTGATGAACGCGATCGTGGAAAACTGGGTGGCTTTCGGCATCCTGGTGGCAGTTGCGGTGCTGAATGTCATTCACATGGTCCTGTATCGCCGCTCCCGCGCCGGGGATGAGGCCCGGTCTGCCTCGGAGACAGCGGCGGTCTAGGTCTGCGGGTCCGGTGTCCGCCGGGTTTTCTGTACGGGTTTCCGCCCTTCACCCCTCGCCGGGTGTGCTGTTGTCCGCAAGAATGGACGGCACCTGCCAGCTATCCGAGAAGGGTCCGCCGCCATGACCAAGTACCTGATCTCCTTTCCCAGCAGCGCCATGATTGTCCCGCAGCAGGAAATGCAGTCCGTGGCGGACGCCGCCCACGCCGTGACGCAGGAAGCCAAGGACGCCGGCGTCTGGGTGTTCGGCGGCGGCATCGATGAGAGTGTCCCGCCTGTGATGGTCGACGGTGAGGGGACCGTTATTGACGGCACCTATCCGCAGACCCGGCAGATCGAGGGCGGCTACACGGTGCTGGAAGTACCCACCCGCGAGGCGGCACTGGAATGGGCTGCGAAGTTCGCCGCTGCCTGCCGGTGCGCGCAGGAAGTGCGGGCCTTCGCCTACGATCCTGCCGCCTGACGCCCCACGGTCCGCCCAACCCTTTAACTACCGGCGGAACCGGTGTTAGCTGGAGGAAACGGATTCACCGCAGCAGCCCTTGTGCGAAGGAGATCGACATGACGGAGAAGCTCCACAAATTTGCGGATCTGTATCGGGGACAAGGGCCGTGGTGCGCCGCCTATGTTGACGCCGGTGCCGGCACGGTGGACGCCAAAGAGGCCGCCGAGGTCCGTCCCGGGGATGTCCTCGCAGCGCTGGCCGCGCAGGGGGCACCACCGGAGGACCAGCAGGCGATGGAAACCGCAGTGGATCCTGCCTACGGGCTGCCCGCCCCGATCTCGCGTTTTGTCCTGGTCCGGCAGGGCGGGGTGGAACTGAACGAGCTGCTCCCCGGTCCAATGGTGTCCCCGCAGCAGGTTTCCGTTGACCTGGTGCCGGATCTGCTGCCGCTGCTCAAGCACCGTCCCGAGGAATTCCCGTACATTGTTGCCGACGTATCACGCGAGGGCGGGGAGATCCGGCTGGAATATGTCGGCCGGCCCGGCCCTCCGTCCGTGGAGGATGTCGAAGGTTCCACCGAGGACATCCACAAAGTGTCCGGCGGCATCTGGGGGCAGGACAAAATGCAGCGCCGCACTGAGGAAGTCTGGCGCCGCAATGCGGAAGACATGGCCGGACAGATCGACCGGGTTGTGGACGGCAGCGGCGCGCGGCGGCGGCCGCTGCAGCCCGGCCCGGGTCTTCCGCGGCGGCGAGACGGGTCAGCAGATACGGCGGAACGATGGAACAGATTGAATGTGTCACGCGTGAGTTGGTCATTTGTCAGCCCTCCTGGTGAGGATCACCAGCGTAGGCCCCGTCACTGACACTTCAAGGGCTGAGACCGCAAAATGCCATCAAATGGCCATAACGCAACCCAACCTGCCCGATTCGGTCCTTATCGGGGTGGATTAGCCGTCCGTCCCGGGGCGTTCCGGACGCACTGAATTTTCCTGTGCCGCCTGCTCGGCAGCCTGGTCATAGGCGGCGGTCAGCGACGCCACCACGTCCGGGCCGATCTCCATGCCGACGTCGTGCCCGGGGTTCAGTGCCATGCCGTAGCCGGGTGCGATGCTGCGGATGGTGGCCTCGCCGGTAGCCTTGACGACCACCGGTGCCGCCTCGCGCAGCTGCTGGGGGATCCGGTCTGCAGTGGAGAACACGGCGGCCACGGAATACTCGGAATCGGGGGCCTTGAGCACCAGTGCCTGGAAGGAGGAGGAATCGTCCTCCTTTGCCAGCCGGCCCACGCTGAGCAGCTCGGACGTCCAGATCACGGACATGACCTCACGGTTGGAGAGGCGTCCCTCGCGGCCGGCTTTGACGGCTTCCTCGAGGGCTGCGCCTGGGGCGGGTGCGTCCTCGTTGGCCAGCGGCATTGCGGGGACGTCGGGAGTATTGTCCGGTTCCATCTGGGACTCCTTGGAAAGATCGGGGTCAAAACCCCAAGTCTGGCATACCCAGCGGATACCGTGGTGGGCATGGAAGCCAACGAGAACACCCGCAGCCTTGAAGCTGGTATTGAACGGGATTTCAGCGACAAGATGAGCTACGGGTCCTACCTTGCACTGGATGAACTGCTTTCTGCGCAGCATCCGGTCAGCCGGCCCGAGCACCACGACGAGATGCTGTTCATCATCCAGCACCAGACCTCGGAGCTGTGGTTGAAGCTGGTCCTGCATGAGCTGCTGGCCGTGCGGTCCCGGCTGCAGGAGGATGACCTTCGTTCAGCAATGAAGGGGATTGCCCGGATCAAGCACATCCAGCGCTCGCTGACCGAGCAGTGGTCCGTACTGGCAACCCTGACCCCCTCCGAATATGCGCAGTTCCGCGGAGATCTCGGGGCTTCCAGCGGGTTCCAGTCCTACCAGTACCGTGCCGTGGAGTTCCTGCTGGGGAACAAGAACGAGTCAATGATTGCAGTATTCTCCGCTGACCCGCAGGCGCAGGCACTGCTGTCGGGGCTGCTGGGGGAGACCAGTATCTATGACGAGTTCATCCGGTATCTGCACCGCCGCGGCTACGCGGTGGACGCTGCCCTGCTTCAGCGGGATGTGCGCAAGGCCCATGTCTACGACCAGTCGCTGCTGGAGGTCTACAAATACGTCTATGAGAACCACGAGGCGAACTGGGATGTTTATGAGGCCTGCGAGGAGCTGGTGGACCTGGAGGACAATTTCCAGCTGTGGCGTTTCCGACACCTCAAGACCGTGGAACGCACTATCGGCATGAAGCGCGGCACCGGCGGTTCCAGCGGTGCGGGCTTCCTCCGGCGGGCACTGGACCTCACGTTCTTCCCGGAGCTTTATGCCGTCCGTACGGAGATCGGGCGCTAGGGGTATGCGCTATTTTTGAAGAGTGCTGATATCTGATCGTGACATCCGAGCCGAGATTGCCGAAAACCGGATCGCCCTGGACCCGTATGACCCCGCAATGGTCCAGCCTTCCAGCGTCGATGTGCGCATCGACCGGTTCTTCCGGCTCTTCGATAACCACAAATACGCCCACATTGATCCGTCGCAGGACCAGTCGGAGCTGACCCGCCTTGTGGAGGTGGAACCGGACGAGCCGTTCATCCTCCACCCCGGCGAGTTTGTGCTGGGTTCGACCTACGAACAGGTCACGCTGCCGGACGATATCGCCGCACGGCTGGAGGGGAAATCCTCGCTGGGCCGGCTGGGGCTGCTGACGCACTCCACCGCAGGCTTTATCGACCCGGGCTTCTCGGGGCATGTCACCCTGGAGCTGTCGAACATGGCCACGCTGCCGATCAAGCTCTGGCCCGGGTCGAAGATCGGCCAGCTGTGCTTCTTCCGGCTCACCTCACCGGCCGAATTCGCCTACGGCTCCGGCAAATACGGCAACCGCTACCAGGGCCAGCGCGGCCCGACGGCGTCGCGCAGCTACCAGAACTTCCACCGCACCAGCATCTAGGGTCTCCAGGCACCGTCTGCGCCTGAATACTGTGGACACGGGCACTGCACGGTGCCAGATTGTGCGCATGGAACCCGCAGAACCAGAAGAGCTGACGGATTACCTCGCAGCCCTGGACCACCCGATGTCCTCCGTGGTGCGGCACCTTCGTGCGGCCATTCTCTCCGTGGATCCCCGGATCCACGAGAACATCAAGTGGGGCGCCCCGAACTTCGCCCTGCGTGATGACTTTGCCACGTTCAGCCTGCGCCGGCCGGAGAACATCCAGGTTGTGCTCCACACCGGCGCCAGGCCGAAGCCCGACCACCGAGAAATTACCGTCACCGACCCGCGCAAAGTGCTGCGGATGGCGGGCCGGAACAGGGGAGTGGTGACCTTCTCCAGCCGGGCGGCCGCCGAAGCGGCGATGGAGGATTTCACCGACGTCGTCCGCCAGTGGGTTGCCCAGCTCGAATAGGCGCTAGACCTCCGGCACCACGGCCTTCGGCGTCTTTCCCGGGGCCCGGACGGGAAGCAGGGCCAGCAGTCCCAGCAGCAGCACGAGCAGGATGCCGATGATGCCGTAGCGCTGCGCCCCGAAGATGGCAATGAAGGCAGCGAACAGCGACGGCGCCAGGAAACTCACGGCGCGGCCGGTGGTTGCGTAGAGCCCAAAGAGTTCCGACTCCTCGCCGTCCGGCGCGAGCCGCGCCAGGAACGCCCGGGAAGCGGACTGGGCCGGCCCGACGAAGAGGCACAGTGAGAGGCCAAAGACCCAGAACGTCGTATCCCCGGTCCATTCAAGGCCAAACAGGCTCACATCCTCCGCGCCAACTGTCTCTTATACACATCTCCGAGCC
>ERZ504995.30-NODE-30-length-16457-cov-3.678881_pt1 | contig 16457 bp, 9 predicted proteins | sample MGYA00514197_ERZ504995 | MGnify/ENA primary metagenome ERZ504995 (study PRJEB26094, sample SAMEA4028455) | Ovis aries | biome: host associated; feature: stool; material: fecal | place: Italy | collected 2012 | study: EMG produced TPA metagenomics assembly of the Sheep...
TCGCGCTCCGCCGCCTTGACGGCGTCGGCTTCGGCCTTCTGCCGTGCCTTCTCGGCGGCAGCTTCCGCCTTTTCGGCTTCCTTCGCCGCCTGCTTCGCGAGCTTCTCCGCTTCCGCGGCTTCGGCGTCCGCCAGGTTCTTTCTCTGCAGGAACTCGAAGGCGGAGTCGCTGTCGACGTAAGAGCCGTACTTCGCGTTCAGGGAGTCGCCCTGGATGAGGGAGGCACGGACCGCGTTGTCGAGGGTGCCGAACGCACTCTGCGGCGGGAGGATCTTGCAGCGCTGGACGAGGGTCGGGACACCGCTCTCGTCGAGGACGGAGATGAGGGCTTCACCGGTCCCCATCTCGAGGAGGGTCTCATAGGTGTCGAAGGCGGGGTTCACGCGGAAGGAGTCGGAAGCGGCCTTGGCCTTCTTCTGCTCCGCCGGCGTGTAGGCGCGCAGCGCGTGCTGGATCTTGTTGCCGAGCTGGGCGAGGATGCCTTCGGGGATGTCCGCAGGGTTCTGGGTGATGAAGTAGATGCCGACGCCCTTCGAACGGATGAGCTTGACGACCTGCTCGATCTTCTGGAGCAGTTCCTTGGAGGCGTCGTCGAAGAGCATGTGCGCTTCGTCGAAGAAGAAGACGATCTTCGGCTTCTCGGGGTCGCCGACTTCGGGAAGGGTCTCGTAGAGTTCCGACATCATCCACAGCATGAAGGTGGAGTACATGGTCGGGTTGTTCATGAGTTTCTGGCAGTCGAGGATGTTGATCTTGCCTTTGCCGGACGCGTCGGTCGCGAGCCAGTCGTGGATGTCGAGGGCGGGCTCTCCGAAGAACATGTCGCCGCCTTCCGCTTCGAGGGCGATGACCGCGCGGATGATGGAGGTGAGGGACTGCTTCGCGATGTTGCCGTAGCTCAGCGCATAGTCCTTGGCGTTCTCGCCGACATAGGTCAGCATGGAGCGCAGGTCCTTGGAGTCGATGAGCAGGATGCCCTCGTCATCGGCGATCTTGAAGATGATCTGCATGATGGCGGCCTGCGTGTCGTTGAGGCCGAGGATGCGGGAGAGGAGGAGCGGGCCGACTTCGGAGACCGTGGCGCGCAGGGGCAGACCCATCTCCTGGTAGACGTCCCAGAAGGTGACGGGGTACGAGGCGAAATGGAAGCCGTCCGCCGCAAGACCCATCTCGTCGACACGGGCCTGGACGTTCTCGTTCTCGGTGCCGGGCTGGCAGAGGGTCGCAAGGTCGCCTTTCGCGTCCGCGAGGAAGACGGGGACACCGGCGTCGGAGAAGGACTCCGCCATGACGCGCAGGGTCGTGGTCTTACCGGTACCGGTGGCGCCGGCGATGATGCCGTGGCGATTCGCCTTGTTCAGGTAGATATACGCTTTTTCTCCATTGGAATTGCCAATGTAAAGTTTGTTGTCAACTAACATAGGGGTTCCTCCTGTACTCCAAAAGTGGGCTCGCAACGAGCCGTTATCATATCTCTATTATTTTACAAAAAAAGGCGATGTATTGCAATGAATGCAGTACATCGCCATAGAGTTTTTACGGGGCGTCGGTCCGCGGGACCGCGCGCATCAGCCGTGGAAGTTCGATTTCTTCGGGCCGAGGACGGTGATGGGCAGAGCCGCGAGCACGATGTAGGGCTGCTGCAGGAGCTGTTTGCACTTCTCGGCAAGTTTCATCTTCGGCAGCGGGGCGTCGACATAGTTCTGTGCGAGTTCGGCGTCGCTCAGTTTGGGCAGATCGAAGACCCGGTCGTCGCGGGCAAAGCGCGGGGCGTCGACGTATTCGCCTTTGGCGATGTACGCCATTCTCTTCAGGATGACGCGGATGGCACCGAGACCGATCGGCAGGAGCCACGGGTCCTTCGGCTGGAGGATGGGCAGCAGCGCACCGCCGGCAAGGCAGGTGAGGGACATGTTCTTCTCGGGGTCGCAGCAGCCGGTCGCCTTCCAGAAGCAGATGTCTCTGGTGGTGGCGAGGGTGCAGTCGCCCATGCCGTACTTCTTCATCGGCAGATTCTTAAGGTCTTCCTTCGTGTAGGGCTTTCCGGTCCGGTCGAACCAGTAGCGCTCACCATCGATCGGGACGCCGGGGCCCATGATGAAGCAGACTTTGAAGTCCTGTTTCATGGACTTCGAATACTTGAAGTACTCAAGGCCGGTCTTGACCGCCGCGAGGCAGCCGCCGTGGCAGGCCTGCTCGAGGGCGAGGGCCATTTCCGGCGTGACGGCGTTCGGGTCGGTGATCTTCGGCGCGTCGTTCATCGTGTGGCCGGCAACGGCGACGATGTTCGGGAAGTCTTTCGCGGTGAGGTCGTCGAACAGGGACGTGACCGCCGGACGGAACGGGGTGACCGAGGTGTCGCCGATGATCTGGACGTTCGGGTCGCCGAAGTTCCGGCGGGTGGCCTCGATCATCAGTTCGTTCTTCTCGGGGTCGAAGCCCATCATCTTCGTCGTGATGCGGTCGGCCTCGACGGAGTTGTTAGAGGCGACGATCTTGTGGACCTGGACCGGGTCGACGGGAGCGGGCGTGTTGCCCTCGCCGCCGATGATGCCGTCGATGACGGTGAGGTTCGGCTTGAACAGGTACAGAAGGTCGGCGAGTTTCTTGTTGATCTGGTGGGTGTGGTTCCGCTCCCGCAGGAAGTAGGGGATGGTGCCCATCGCGTTCTTGAAGCCCAGCGTGACACCGGTGTAGAGGTTCGTCTTCATCTTCGGGACGGAGACATAGAACGCTTCGCCTTTGACGACGCGGTCGAGGATCTCCGGCAGGTAGACTTCGTTCATGACCTCTGCCTTCGGCAGATAGTAGTGGACGACCGGCTGTTCTTCGAGGGCGACGAGGCCGGTGCCGCGATATTTCGCGATGCGGTCGTAACCCGCGGCCTTGAAGGCGATCGCGGTCGGATAGGGTTTGCCGGCGGACTCGATGATCGTGATGTCATCGGTATACTTCTTCAGCCAGGCGATGACCGCGTCAAAGACACGGGGGTCCGTGTTTTCCGGATAGCTCTTCTCGTCGAGACCGACGTTGTGGTAGACGAAGACGAGGTTCGGCTTGATGAGGACCGGACGGTCGTTTGCGAGCTCTTCGGTGAAATGGGTCTTCGCGTCGAGGTCATCGAGGGCTGCATAAACGGTCTCGTGGATCGCCTTGATGTCCTCCCGGTCGAAGTACTTCTTCGTACCGTAGGTCTTCGGCAGCGCGGCGAAGTCGTTCATGTAGTCGACCTTCTCCGGTGCGTTCTTGATGATGACGAAGCTCTTCGGCTCGACGGCAGGTGCCGCGGCCGCTTCTTTTTTCGATTTCTTTTTGAACAATGCCATATCATTTACCTCCCAAAACTGTTTTCCAAACATCGTTTTTCAGGATAATCCCATCTATATTATATACGCGTACAAGAAAACAGTCTCAACAAAAAATCGCCCAGGGAATTGGGCGATTTACCGAATGTGTTTTGTTGTCAGAACCATTTCTTCCAGCGGAAGAAGATGATCTCTCCGAGGAGGATGGCGAGGGAGAGGCAGATGACGTACGGATATCCGTTGGCCCAGTTGAACTCGGGCATGATGAGGTTCATGCCGAACCAGCCGGTGATGAGCTGCAGGGGCAGGAAGACCATGGTGACGACGGTCAGGGTCTTCATCGTGTTGTTCTGAACGAGGTCGATCTGCGCCTGGTAGGCCTCACGGACCTGTTCGAGGTACTCCTGGTTACGGAGGATGAAGTCGTACAGACGGTCGAATTTCTTATCGATGAAGACAAAGTCCGGTTCCATGTCGGCGAGTTCGTCGGACAGGAGTTCCATCTCTTCGTAGTATCGTTTTTTCTGGGAGATCTCCCGGCGGAGTTCCATGATGGCGTTGATGCCTTCCTTGTCGGGGACGGAGTCTTCGGAGAAGAGCTCGTCCTCGAGGGCTTCGATCTTGTCCTCGAGCCGCGCCAGTTCATAGATGTCGGAAGAGGTCAGGGCGAGGAAGAACGAGAAGAGCTCGTCGAAGCCGGACTCGTGGTCGATGCCTTCGGCCTTTTCGATGAGTCGGGGCGTGCCGGTCATCATGCTGCAGCGCTCGTCGTTCGCGAAGAGCACCGCGCCGTGTTCGTCGACGGTGTGGAAGGACACGAGGAGGGCACCGTTGTGGGTGCGGACGACGTAGTCGCGCGCGCCGCGGACTTCCCGCTTCGTGGGCATATCGATGTACTTGTAGAAGTCTTTCGACTGGTCCGGAGAAAAGATCTGGATCATCGGCGAACGCCTCCTTCCGTAAAGCTTTTGTAAAGACGGTTACTATTCTAACGCAAACCGGCGACGCATGTAAAGAAAAACGCTCCGCGAAAATTAAATTGCGCTTGACTTTTTGCCGGGGCGCTACTAAGATAAGGTACACAACGAAACTACGAAGGAGGCAACTTCTGTGAATACATTCCAGTACAACCCCCAGGGCGTCTGTGCCCGACAGCTCCAGTTTTCCCTCGATGACGACGGAAACGTCCATGAGGTCAGCTTCTACGGCGGCTGCAACGGCAACCTCAAAGCCATCGGCAAACTGATCGAGGGCAAACCCGCACAGGAAGTCATCGACATCCTGAAGGGCAATGACTGCGCCGGCCGCGGCACCTCCTGCGCCGACCAGCTCGCCATCGCACTCGAAGAGGCACTCGAGTACGTATAAAACCGAATCGAAACCGTTGTGGGCGATTTATGGAAACAATCCGTAAATCGCCCTCGCTTTTTCTTGACTGAAAATAGCAAACACTTTAAACTGTAAAGTGAAATAGTTTTCCCCGGAAGGAGTTGTATTTTTTATGTACATGGATGAATACAAGCGCTGGATGGAAGCCGAGCTCGAGGACTTCGACCTGAAGGCGGAACTGCAATCCATCGAAGGCGACGAGGACGCCATTGCGGACCGCTTCGCCGTTGCGCTTCAATTCGGCACCGCCGGCCTTCGCGGCACGCTGGGCGCCGGCACCAACCGTATGAACATCTGGGTCGTCCGTCAGGCCACCCAGGGCATCGCAGACTGGGTCAAGACCCAGGGCGGCACACAGACCGTCGCCATCTCTTACGACAGCCGTCTCAAGGGCTGGGACTTCGCGAAAGCCGCGGCAGGCGTCCTCGCCGCCAACGGCATCAAAGTCCGCATCTACGACGCGCTGAACCCGGTCCCGGCACTGAGCTTTGCCACCCGGTATTACAACTGCAACGCGGGCATCATGGTCACCGCGTCCCATAACCCCGCCAAGTACAACGGCTACAAGGCCTACGGCCCCGACGGCTGCCAGATGACCGATGACGCCGTCGCCGTCGTTTACGATGTCATCCAGAAGACCGACGTCCTGAACGGCGCCAAGTACATCTCCTTCGCGAAGGGTGTTTCCAAGGGCCTCATCAAGTTCGTCGGCGACGACTGCAAGAAGGCGTTCTTCGAAGCCATCGAAGCCCACCAGGTCCGCCCGGGTCTCGCAAAAGACGCCGGCCTCAAACTGGTCTACACCCCGCTGAACGGCACCGGCCTCGTCCCGGTCACCACCGTCCTCAAGGACATCGGCATCACCGATATCACCATCGTCCCCGAGCAGGAGTATCCGAACGGCTACTTCACCACCTGCTCTTACCCGAACCCCGAGATCTACGCCGCCATGGAAATGGGCGTGAACCTCGCGAAGGAAGTCGGCGCGGACCTGCTCCTCGCCACGGACCCCGACGCCGACCGTGTCGGCATCGCCATGAAGTGCCCGGACGGCTCCTATGAGCTCGTCACCGGCAACGAGATGGGCGTCCTGCTCCTCGACTACATCTGCGCCGGCAAACTCGAAAAAGGCACCATGCCCGAGAACCCCGTCGCCTGCAAGTCCATCGTCTCCACACCGCTTGCGAACCTCGTTGCGGAGCACTACGGCGTCGAGATGAGAGAGACCCTCACCGGCTTCAAGTGGATCGGCGATCAGATCGCCAACCTCGAAGCGGACGGCGAAGTCGAGCGCTTCATCTTCGGCTTCGAAGAGAGCTACGGCTACCTGGCCGGCCCCTATGTCCGTGACAAGGACGCCGTCATCGCCTCCATGCTCATCTGCGAGATGGCCGCTTACTACAGAAGCATCGGCTCCTCCATCAAGCAGCGTCTCGAAGAGATCTACGCCGAGTACGGCCGTTACCTCAACCAGGTCGACTCCTTCGAGTTCCCCGGCCTCTCCGGTATGGACAAGATGGCCGGCATGATGGCATCGTTGCGTGAGAACCCGCCGAAGGACATCGCCGGCATCGCGGTCGCGAAGGTCACCGACTACCTGAAACCCGAAGAGACCGGACTTCCGAAGTCCAACGTCCTCACCTACACGCTCGAGAACGGCGAAGTCGTCGTGGTCCGTCCCTCCGGCACCGAGCCGAAGATCAAAGCGTACTACACCACCAAGGGTGCCGACCTTGCCGAGGCACAGGCCCACAAGGACAAGCTGGCAGCGGCCCTTGCGCCCATCTTTGCGTAACGAAGAGAAGGCGTGGATCGCCAACCGAAATACGAAAGGCTCCGGATAGACCGGAGCCTTTTTTCTGTGCTATAATGACTGACAGATATCAACTTTGCAAACAGAGGTGGCCTATGGCCAGAGAGAAACAAATCATCAAATATGACCTGACGCTGGAGACGCTCGGCGAGGTCAGCATGAAGATCGAGGAGTACCTGCGGGAGCACAACACCGACGCGAAAGACATCCAGACGGCGCTGCTGCTGCTCGAAGAGGTCTCCGTCCGGTTCCTCGAACATTCGCCGAATGACCCGGTAAAGGTCCGGGTCCGCAACCGGCTCGGGAGCATCAGCCTCATCCTTTCGAACGAGGCGGAGGACTTCAACCCCATCTCCGAGATCAAGGACTGGGGCACCGAGAGCGAGGACTACTTCCGGACGCTCATCCTGAGAGCCAACGCGGAAAAACTCGACTATGCGCGCCAGAGCGGACGGAACGTCGTGCACATCAAGGCCCGCAAGCCGAAGAACCGCATGATGGTCCTGGCGCTCCTGATGCTGGTCGCCGGCACCGTCCTGGGGCTCGTCATGGTCCACATCATGGGCGTGGGCAGCGCGAAAGCCTTCGACTACCAGGTGTTCGAGACCGTCAGTGCCATGTTCTTCAATGCCCTCGGCATGCTGATCATTCCCATGATCTTCTGCTCGGTCGTCACGACCATTGCGGGGCTGTCCAGTCTGTCTGACACCGGCCGCCTCGGCGGAAAGGCGCTTCGGACCTACATGACGACCACCGCGCTGGCCATCCTCGTCGGATTCGGCTCCGCGTACCTGTTCCTGCCGAGGAAACTGCCCGACGCGGTCATGACCCTCGCGAAAGGACAGGCGACCGCGAGTACGGTCCAGCTCGGGCGGGATACGCTCATCGGGCTCATCCCGAAGGACATCGTCGCGCCCATCCAGAACGCGAACATCATGCAGGTCATGCTGCTGGCGGTGTTCGTCGGTATGGCGCTCGGCGTCCTCGGCGAGAAGATCCAGGTGCTGAACCGCCTCATCGAGGACCTCACGAACCTGTTCCAGACCCTCGTCAACATGGTCGCGGCCTTCATGCCGCTGGTCACCCTGACGGCCACCGCGTCCCTGATGATCAACGTCGGCCTGCCGGTCATCCCGCTGCTCGGCCGCCTCATCCTCACGGAGATCATCGCGGTCGCCATCATGTGGGTCATCTATTCGCTCCAGCTCGGCATCCGCGGCATCTCGCCGATCCCCTTCTGGAGAGCGCTGCCCGGCTACTTCCGGAAGTCCGGCCTGCCGAACTACTCCGGTGCCTACCTGCCGTACTCGATGGAACTCTGCACCCGTAAGTTCGGTGTCTCCCCGCGTGTCACGTCCTTCACGACGTCCCTCGGTGCCACCATCAACATGGACGGTGCCTGTGTCCACTTCGTGCTCTGCAGCATCCTGTTCGCGCGGCTTTACAATGTGGAGCTCGACGCCAACATGCTCGCCACCATCGCTATCGCCGTGTTCATCCTGTCCATGGGCGATTCAGCGGTCCAGAACTCGAGCCTCATCTCGATGACCTCCATCCTCACGATGATGGGCGTCCCGACCAGCGCGCTGGGACTCATCCTCGGTGTCGACGCGGTCCTCGACATGTTCCGCTGCGGCTCCAACATCATCGGCGACCTCTCCGCCACCCTCACCATCGGCAAGTCCGAAGGGGAGATGGATGTGGAGAAGTATAACGAGAAACCGGAAAAGTCAGCCGCGTGACACGCGAAACAATAGAAAAAAGCCCGCCATACGGCGGGCTTTCTTTTTGTTTGTTTGTTTTGCGGGACTTGTGCTTACGCTTCTCCCGACCGGTCGATATGCTTCTCGATGGACAGGATGTTGTAATCGTTGTTCCGGTCGTACGAGACCTTGTCCATCGTCTTTTTGATGAGGTAGATGCCGAGGCCTCCGACTTCCCGGTCCTCCGCGGAGAGGGTGGTGTCGGGGTCTTCCTTCGCGAGCGGATCGTACGGTGTGCCGCTGTCGAGGAACGTGATCTTCACATTGTCCGTGTCCATGTCGTAACCGACGCGGATGAGTGCATCGCCCACGCCCGGCGAGTACGCGTAGTGCGCGATGTTGACGAAGATCTCCTCGACCGCGAGGCTGATCTGCATCTGCTCTTTCATGGGCACGTCGAGGATCTGCAGCATCTCCTCGACCCATTCGTTCACCCGGCCCAGGTTCTCGACGGTGGCCGGGATCTTGAGGGTGCGCAGGTGGCTCTGCTTGCCCTTGTACTGGAACGCGAGCATGGTGATGTCGTCGAACTGCTCCCGGTTGCCGGCGAAGTCGCCGATGGCGTCCATGAGGTTTTGGACGAGTTCATCCGGGGAGGCATGGGGCGATTTATTGAGGGTCTCCAGCATGCGGTCCATGCCGAAGAGCTCGTCCTTCGCATTCGAGGCTTCCGCCACACCGTCGGTGTAGACGAACAGCGAATCGCCCGGCTGAAGGAGGATGGTCTCCTCTTTGTACCGGCTGCCGCTCATGCCGCCGAGGACGAATCCGTGGCGGTCTTTGAAGAGTTCGAAGGAGCCGTTCTCCCGGCAGATGGCGGGGTACTCGTGGCCGGCGTTGGCGGTGACCAGCTCGCCGGTGCCGATGTCGAGGATGCCGAGCCAGGTCGTGACGAACATGTTCTGACGGTTGCCGTCACAGAGCTGCTGGTTGACGTCGGCGAGGATCTCGCCGGGGGTGCCGCCCTGCATGGCGCGGTGCTTCAGGGCGAGTTTCGAGACCATCATGAAGAGGGCCGCCGGGACCCCTTTGCCGGAGACGTCGGACATGACGATGGCGAGGTGGTCGTCATCGACGAAGAAGAAGTCGTAGAAGTCGCCGCCCACTTCACGGGCGGGGTCCATAGTGGCGTAGAGGTCGAATTCGTCCCGTTCCGGGAAGGCCGGGAAGACGTTCGGCATCATGCCTTTCTGGATGGAACTCGCGACGTTCAGTTCACCTTCGATGCGGTCCTGTTCGGAACGGAGGTTCTTGAGGTTCTCCGTGTAGTTCAGGATGGCGTATTCCATCTTGTCGACGTGCATGGCGAGGAGCTTGATCTCGTCTTCGCCTTCGGTGGAGGCCGTCAGGGAGACGGGCGGGAGCGTGTTCTCCCGGGAGAACCGGACGGTCTCGGAGGCGATCTCACGGACCGGTTTTGCGACACGCCGGCTCAGGAACGACGCGAAGAAGAGCGCGACGATGAACGCCCAGAGGAGCGTGGCGAGTCCGATGTTGAGGAGATAGTTGTTCCGGGCACCGGTCAGGGCGGACATCTGGCGCTGGACGCAGAGGATGCCGACCGGCTTTCCTTCGGAGTTCTTGATGGGGATGAACGCGCTGACGTGGGCGCCGGTGGTCGTCTCACGTGCGTTGCGGAAGACACAGTCCTGTTCGCTTTTGCCCTCCATCATGAGCTTGTATTTCATGGCGTATTCGTCGCTGCCGGCTGCCCGCTCATATCCGGGCGGGTAGGCTTTCAGCTCGAAATTGTCGTTCTGGGTCTCGAACAGGAATTTGACCTGCGTGCAGTCCTCGTTGAGGGGGATCATCGCGTAGATGAACGCGCAGTCGAGCTTTTCGGTCATGGCATCGAGACGGCGCATCGTCGTCTGGTACTCTTCTGTCTGCATGTACTCGGGGTCGAGGTAGTCCATGATGTCGTCCGCCTTCAGAAGGTTGGTGGCAAGACGGCAGATGTTGTACCCGTTTTCCGCGTAGTGTTCGTCGAGCGCACTGGTGAACTGCGTGAACCCGATGAAGCTCGTGAACGCACCGAACAGCAGCAGAATGAGGACCACACCGGCAGAGATGTTGAATGCCAGTTTGGAACGCATTTTTTTGAGCATAAGGTTCTCCTGTTTACTCGATGGTCAGGATGTCGACGAAGCCGGTGATCTCGAGGACCTCCCGGACCGAAGAGGCGACGTTTTTCAGAACGAGTTCGCCCTGGATGCCTTTGCGGGCGGTCAGGAGGACACGAAGACCGGCACTCGAGATGTACGCGAGTTTCTCACAGTCGATCGCGATGTCCCTGACGCCGTCGAGCTGTTCGCTGATGGCCTGCTGGAGCTGCGGTGCCGTCACGGTGTCGAGGCGTCCGTCCAGTGCGACTTCCAGGGTGGATTCGGTTTTGTTTGCGTTGATATTCAGCATAGGGGATGCTCCTTTTCCAAGATACCTACATTATAGTACAGGAAACGCGTGAATGCACGAAAAAACCGCTGTTTGGAGTTGGTGGTTCTGCACAATCATTCGAGGGAAGGATTATGCACTATTTTGCCCCGGTTGCGGTCGACTAACCATGTATCGACAAGGTATGATGAAGGTGTCCACAACAGTATGTATTCTGAAAAAAGTATCTATGCAGTAAAAGGAGGAGAATCTATGGGTAAATTCACCGACGACGCCCGGGAACTGCTTGAAGCGATAGGCGGTTCCGGCAACATCGCGGCGGTGTCACACTGTATCACCCGCATGCGGTATGTTTTGAACGACCCGAAGATCGCGGATATCAAACGGATCGAAGCCATCCCGTCCGTCAAGGGCACGTTCACACAGGCAGGACAGTTCCAGGTCATCATCGGCAACGAAGTCGCGGACTTCTACGATGAGTTCGCCGCGGTCTCCGGCGTCTCCGGCGTCTCGAAAGACCAGGTCAAGAACATGTCCAAACAGAATCAGAATCCCATCCAGAAACTGATGACGGCCATTGCGGAGATCTTCGCTCCGCTCATCCCCGCCATCGTCACCGGCGGTTTGATCCTCGGCTTCCGGAACGTCATCGACAGCATGGCGATCTTCGGCGGCATGACCCTGGTCGAACAGAGCCAGTTCTGGGCCGGCATGGACAGCTTCCTCTGGCTCATCGGTGAGGCCGTCTTCCACGTCGGTATCCCGGTCGGCCTCTGCTGGTCCATCATGAAGAAGATGGGCGGCACCGAGATGCTCGGTATCATCCTCGGTCTGACCCTCGTTTCCGGCCAGCTCACCAACGCGTACGGCGTGGCACAGGCCCTCGCGGACGGCACCATCAACAAGTGGGACTTCGGGTTCGCCCAGGTCAACATGATCGGCTACCAGTCCCAGGTCCTTCCGGCCATCCTCGCCGCGTTCACGCTGGTTTACCTTGAGCGGTTCTTCAAGAAGATCTCACCCAAGGTATTGTCCATGATCATCGTGCCCTTCTTCAGTATCCTGCTCGCGGTCATGGCGGCACATTTCGTCCTCGGGCCCATCGGCTGGAAGATCGGCTCCGCCATCTCCAGCGTGGTCTACGCGGGCATCAGCGGCTCGTTCCGCGTCATCTTCGGCGCCATCTTCGGCTTCCTGTATGCTCCGCTCGTCATCACCGGTCTCCATCATATGAGCAACGCCATCGATCTGCAGCTCATCTCGGACTACGGCGGCACCATGCTGTGGCCGATGATCGCCCTCTCCAACATCGCCCAGGGTGCTGCCGTCCTCGGCATGATGGTCCTGCAGCGCAAGAGCGCGAAGGCCCAGGAACTCAACATCCCGTCCTGGATCTCCTGCTGGCTTGGCGTCACAGAACCGGCGATGTTCGGTATCAACCTGAAATACGTCTATCCGTTCTTCTGCGGTATGACCGGATCCTCGCTGGCGGCGATCGTCAGTACGGCGTCCGGTGTCACCGCGAATGCCATCGGCGTCGGCGGTGTCCCGGGCATCCTGTCCATCCAGCCGAAGTCGATCATGTGGTTCGCCATCTGTATGGCGATCGCCATCGTCGTGCCCTTCCTGCTGACCATGATCGTCGGCCACCGCAAGGGCACCGATAAAGAAGCGGCCCTCGAGGCGGCAGTGGAAGCCGAAGAAGCGGCACTCGCCGCGGAAAAAGCGGCAGAGCAGGAAGCGGCTGTCGCCGCCCATGCGCCCGTGGACTTCCAGGCATTCCTGTCCGGCAAGACCGTCGCTATCGAGGACGTCCCGGACCAGACCTTCGCCGCGAAGATCCTCGGCGACGGCATCGCCATCGATCCCACCGACAATGTGCTGCGGGCTCCGGTCGACAGCGAGGTCGTCCAGGTGATGGACGGCAGCAATCACGCCGTCGGACTCGTGATGGCGAACGGCATCGAATACCTGCTGCACGTCGGTCTCGACACGGTCGCGATGAACGGTGACGGATTCGAGATCCATGTCAAACTGGGCGACAAGGTCAAGGCGGGCGACAAGCTCATCACCTTCGACCCCGAAAAGATCAAAGCGGCCGGCCATCCCCTGATGACGATGATGGTCATCACGGACGACGCGGGCTATGAGAACTTCCGGTTCGACGCGGGGCTCGACGCCACGGCCGGCGGCGGTGTCATCGCGCATGCGGAATAGATCGCCCCGGAAAGGAAATCAGAATGAGTGACTTCAAGAAAAGCACGGTCTACCAGATCTATGTGAAGTCGTTCCAGGATTCAGACGGCGACGGAGTGGGCGACCTGAACGGCATCCGCTCCCGCCTGCCGTATCTGAAAAGCCTCGGGGTGGACTACATCTGGGTGACTCCGTTCTATCCGTCTCCGATGAAGGACAACGGGTACGACGTCGCGGACTACTGTGCCGTGAACCCGATGTTCGGCACCATGGAGGACTGCGAGGCGATGATCGCCGAGGCGGACGCGCTCGGCATGGGCTTCATGTTCGACATGGTCTTCAACCATACATCGGCAGAACACGAGTGGTTCCAGAAGGCGCTGACCGGAGACCCGGAGTACATGGACTACTACATCTTCCGGGACGGTGTCGACGGCCATGCGCCGACCGACTGGACGGCCTCGTTCGGGACCTCCGCCTGGGAGTATGTTCCGTCTCTCGACAAGTGGTATCTGCACCTGTTCGACCCGTCGCAGCCGGACCTCAACTGGGAGAACCCGGCGGTGCGGGAGGCGCTGAAAGACGTCATCCGCTTCTGGAAGGCGAAGGGCGTGAAGGGCTTCCGCTTCGACGTCCTGAACCTCATCTCCAAACCTGAGACGTTCGAGGGCTCGGGCGGTGGTTCCCGCTTCTGCCGAGACGGCCGCCACGTGCACGAGTTCATCCGGGAACTGGTGGAGGACACCGGCATCGTGGACTATGTGACCGTCGGCGAGATGGCGTCCACAACGCTCGAGAGCTGTCTTCGCTACTCGAACCCGGACAGCCACGAGATGGCCATGTGCTTCAACTTCCACCACCTCAAGGTGGACTACAAAGACGGCAGCAAATGGGCGCTCATGCCCCCGGACTACCAGCTGCTCCACTCGCTGTTCCGCGAATGGCAGGAGGAGATGGCGAAGGGCAATGCCTGGAACGCGGTCTTCTGGTGCAACCATGACCAGCCCCGTGTGGTCTCCCGCTTCGGAGACGAAGGGGAGTACTGGGCACGCTCCGCCAAAATGCTCGGCACGTTCATCCATCTGCTGCGCGGCACGCCCTACATCTATCAGGGCGAGGAGCTCGGCATGCTGAATGCCGGCTTTACGGACATCTCACAGTACGACGACGTCGAGGCCGTCAACTACTACCACATCCTGCTCGACAGCGGTGTGTCCGTGGGCGATGCACTGGAAGTGCTTGCCAACCGCGCCCGGGACAACAGCCGGACGCCCATGCAGTGGTCGGCGGAAGCGAACGCCGGTTTCACGACCGGTACGCCCTGGCTCGGGATGTCCCGGAACTGGGAGACCATCAACGTCGAGGCGGAGGAGAACGATCCGCACTCGATCCTGCAGTACTACCGACGGCTCGTCCGGCTCCGCAAGGAGTATCCGATCATCTCGGACGGGGACATCCGGTTCCTCGAGACCGGCAACGAGAAGGTCCTCGCCTATGAGCGGACGCTTGACGGACAGACCCTGACGGTGCTCACGAACTACAGCGGCGAGTCCGAACCCGTCGCGGCGGACCTCTGGGCCCGTCTTCAGGACGGACAGGTCCTCGTCACGAACTGCGGCAAAGGCGCGAAGCCGGGTCCCGACCCGGTGGCTCCGCCGTACGCGGCCTACGGCATTTTGAAATAAGATGAGACCCGGGCGGGAAAACCGCCCGGGTTTTATGGTATACTTACTGCAGATTTTTCAAAGGAGGTGCATCGCCATGGCAGAAGGGTTCCTGCCGGTCTCGAAGAAAGACCTCGTCGAACGCGGCATTCAGCAGCTGGACTTCGTCTATGTCTGTGGCGATGCATATGTCGACCACTCGAGTTTCGGCGCCGCCATCATCTGCCGGCTGCTGGAGGCCCACGGCTTCACCGTCGGGTTCCTCGCGCAGCCGAACTGGAAGAAACCGGAGAGCATCACGGCCCTCGGCGAGCCCCGCCTCGGGTTCCTCGTGTCGTCCGGCAACATGGACTCGATGGTCAACCACTATTCCGTCACGAAGCACCGCCGCGCCGTCGACGCCTACAGCCCCGGCGGGAAGATGGGCAAACGCCCGGACCGCGCGGTCATCGTGTACGGCAACCTCATCCGGCAGGCGTACCCGGACGCGGCCATCATCATCGGCGGCATCGAGGCGTCCCTGCGGCGGCTCGGCCACTACGACTACTGGTCCGATGAGGTGAAGCGCTCCATCCTCCTGGACTCCGGCGCGGACCTCATCTCCTACGGCATGGGCGAGCACTCCATCGTCGAGATCGCCGAGGCGCTGGACGCCGGCATCCCGGTCTCGGACATCACGTTCATCGACGGCACGGTGTACAAGACCCGTGTGGAGGAGGACATCTACGATGCGGTCCGCCTGCCGGACTTTTCGAAGATCTCCGCCGCGAATGAGACCGACGACCCGCAAATCGCCAGAAAGGCGAAACGGGCCTACGCCGAAAGCTTCAAGGTGCAGTACCGGAACACGGACCCGGTGACCGGACAGCGGCTCTACGAGGCCTATGACGACGGGTGGTTCGTCGTGCAGAATCCGCCGGCGAAACCCCTGACCATGCAGGAGATGGACGACGTGTACGCGCTGCCCTACATGCGGGACTGGCACCCGATGTACGACGAGCGCGGCGGCATCCCGGCGTTCTCGGAGATCAAGTTCTCCCTGACCTCGAACCGCGGGTGCTACGGCGAGTGCAACTTCTGCGCGCTGACCTTCCACGAGGGGCGTATCGTGCAGGCCCGGTCCCACGAGTCCATCGTCGAAGAGGCGAAGGGCTACCGGGAGGACCCGGACTTTAAAGGGTACATCCACGATGTCGGCGGCCCGACGGCCGAATTCCGACGCCCGGCCTGCAAAAAGCAGCTGACCCTCGGCGCCTGCAAGGACCGGCACTGCCTCTACCCGACGGTCTGCCCGAACCTCGACACCGACCACACGGACTACCTCGAACTCCTCCGGGAACTGCGCTCGCTGCCCGGCGTGAAGAAGGTGTTCGTCCGCTCCGGCATCCGCTACGACGTGGTCCTCGCGGACTACAAGACCCACTTCCTGAAAGAACTCGCGGAACACCATGTCTCCGGCCAGCTGCGCGTGGCGCCGGAACATGTCTCGGACGCGGTGCTCTCGAAGATCGGCAAACCGAGCGTCAACGTGTACAACCGGTTCGTCGAAGAGTTCGAGAAGGTGAACCGGCAGCTCGGCAAGGACCAGTACGTGGTCCCGTACCTCATCTCGTCTCACCCGGGCAGCCGCCTGAAGGACGCCATCATGCTCGCCGAGTACCTGAACAAACACAAACTCAGCCCGAAACAGGTGCAGGACTTCTACCCGACGCCGGGCACCGTCTCCACCTGCATGTACTACACGGGCCTCGACCCGCTGACCATGAACGAAGTCTATGTGGCGGACGACCCGCACGAGAAGGCGATGCAGCGCGCCCTCATCCAGTACCGCGACCCGAAGAACCACGCCCTCGTGCGCGAAGCCCTGCGGTCGGCGCACCGCTTCGACCTCATCGGCTACGGCCCCGAGTGCCTGGTGCCGCCGGAGCGCGGC
>ERZ504995.31-NODE-31-length-16421-cov-3.844800_pt1 | contig 16421 bp, 10 predicted proteins | sample MGYA00514197_ERZ504995 | MGnify/ENA primary metagenome ERZ504995 (study PRJEB26094, sample SAMEA4028455) | Ovis aries | biome: host associated; feature: stool; material: fecal | place: Italy | collected 2012 | study: EMG produced TPA metagenomics assembly of the...
CTCCGTGGCCGCGGCCTGTGTCGGCATCTGGCTCCTGGGGCGGGTCCGGCGCCGCCGAATGCTGATGACCGGCCTGGTCGGCACCGCATCCTCCCTGCTGCTGATCGGGATCGTGTCCCTGACTGTGGCCGAGGGCAGCCTCCGCGGGTACCTCATCCTGGCCCTGACCGTGACGTTCCTGGCCTTCCAGCAGGGCGCCGTATCGCCGGTCACCTGGCTGATGCTCTCCGAGATCTTCCCGCTGAAGGTCCGCGGGCTCGGCATCGGCATGTCGGTCTTTGTGCAGTGGATGACCAACTTTGCCGTTGGATTCTCCTTCCCGATCCTGATGGCTGCCATCGGCATCTCCAACACCTTCTTTATCTTTGTGGTGCTCGGGATCCTGGCCCTGCTGTTTGTCCGCCGGTACGTCCCGGAAACCCGCGGCCAGAGCCTGGAACAGGTGGAGGAACAGCTGCGGGCCGCCGGCACCAAGTAGCCCGCACCGTCGAACAACGGAAGGGACCCTGCACGCTGCAGGGTCCCTTCCGCCTTTCCAAGATCCCCTAGGGAACGGCAGGGTATGCCGCGACCGTGGGCACCGTCACCGACGCAGTGAAGCTGGTGAGCGCGGTGGCCTTCGGCGGCGCGTAGACGGACGTGGCCGGCGTAACCTGCAGCACCAGCCTGCTGGCGGACGTCACGGTGTAGGACACCTCTTCCAACGGCAGGGTCACGGTGTGTTCTTTGCCGTCCAGGACCAGCGGCACCGGCGTCACCTGGTTGCCCAGCACCAGGGAAGCCCGGGCCTTATCTATGATCTGCGCGTAAACGTGGGTGCTGCCCTGCCGGGCTGACCCTCTGTAGGTGAGCGTCAGCTGCGGCGCCCCGAAGACCGAAGTGGTGACCGCCGGTGAGGTAATCGGTACGTTGACTGCTACCGGTGCAACCGCAGCCGCTACCACTGCGCCGCTGACGGCGGCGGGGGAGAGGAGCATGGATCCCCGCCCCGCACCCGTAAGGGAGCCGGTGGCTTCCGGGTAGCCCGGAGCAGCCCGGGTGACGCCGTGCTGATCAATGAACTCGAAAGCGGCTCCGGTGTCCACCGGCTGGTCCCGGAGGTATTTACTGAACCAGTTCAGCACCGCCGGGGTAATCCGGTCCGGACCGGCCGCGGAGTTGCACAAGCCGTGTCCGCCGCAGAACTGCAGCATTTTGGTGGGGGTGCCGGTGCTGCTGATCAGGCGATAGTTGCGGGTGGCCTCATCAAGGGTGAACAGCGTATCCGCAGTGCCCTGGATGATCAGCGTGGGAGCAGTAATGGAGGTGAACATACTTTCCGGAGTCAGTGACTCGAAGTAGGCAATGGATTCGGCGCTGAGTTGGTTTGGATAGGTCAGCCCTTCCCTGCAGGCCTTCCGGACCGGAGCGGCCAGGGCGCCCTGGTTTCCCACCAGCGAACCCAGCTGGCCCAGTGCCGTACCTTCGGCACAGAGCAGGGCGCCCCAGCCGCTCTTGAAGGAGCCCGCCTTGTAGAGGCTGGTGGTCAGGTCATTCCAGGCGATGGTGGGCGTGATCGCGTCCACCCGCTGGTCCTGGGAGGCGAGGACAAACTGGATGCCGCCGCCGTAGGAGGCCCCGGCCATGCCCAGCACAGGATCCCCCGGGGCGTCCAGGCTCGCTTCCGGCTGCGCTGCGATGTAGTCAATGAGGGCCGATCCGTCCCGGCCCTCATAAGCGGGGTTGTTGACATAGGCCTCACCGCCGCTGAGGCCGAACCCGCGCGGGTCCCATGTGACCACGTTGTACCCGGCTTCCCGCAGCGGCGCGATGCCGATGGAGCCGATCAGGGTGCTGGTGGAGGTGACCGGCAGGCGTCCGCCGGGAAGCCCGAATCCGGGCCCCACCATCACGGTAGGGGCCTGCTGCCCGGCGGCGAGCCCTGTGGCAGGGAAGAAATTGGTATGGATAGGCGTGCCGTCAAAGCTGGTAACGACGACGTCGGTGCGCGCTGCCGGTGCCGCAGCGGTGGGTGCAGCCGGTGCTGCCACAGCGGGTACGGCAGCCAGTGTGGGGCCCAGCAAAGCTGCGGCAACCGCCAAAACGCCCAGGTGTTTCCTCATAATGACCTCATTGTCCGTGGGGAAGAAGATTGGTTACCGACTGGTAACTTCCCGCAGACTATGGAGAGGCAGGCAGGGGCACAAGCTTTGTGCAACATATTGAACCGATAGTGGCGTCCTTTTTGGCGTTGTCTATTGTGCTGCGATGGTCAGTGGTTTAGAAGACGCCGGTACGACACAGACGGTTTCAGGCAAACAGAATGCCCCCGCACCTATGGTGCGGAGGCATTCCGGGATGATTCGAGGTGCTTGCCTGCGGCTACTTGCCGCCGCGGGCACCGCCGTCGCGGTCTGTGCCCTCTGGCGCCGCGCTCTTGGAGGCCGCGCTATCGGCCGGCACCGCACCGTTGTTGGATGCTGCGGGCTCCTGGCGTTCGTCATGCTCGGTGGTGTGCAGGTCGAAGGAGGAACCGTGCTCCTCCACGCCGGCCTGAATGGCACGGCCGACAACGGATACCGCGAGCTTGCGCCGCAGCGAGAGCGGATCTCTAGCCAGGTCCTTAATCAGTGCCACGGTTAGCAGCAACATCACCACGGCAAAGGGCAAAGCCGCCACAATGGTGATTCGCTGCAGGCCGTCCAATGCCTCGGCAGGTTCGTCGCCGCCGGCCAGCAGCATCACTGCCGCCACGCCACCGGTAAGGATGCCCCAGAAGACCACGACGCCGCGGGGCGGGGTTTCCGCCCCGTTGGAGCTCATTGAGGCCATCACGATGGATGCGGAGTCTGCTCCCGTCACGAAGAAGATTGCGATGAGGATCATGGCCATGACGCCTACGGCACCGGCCAGCAGATTCGGCATCGGCAGGGCAGCGAAGAGATCGAAGAGGGATCCGTCGAAGGAAATGGTGGGTTCCCCGTCCACCATGGTGACCAGCCCCTCGGATCCGTTGGCCGCTGCTTCCTGCTGGGTGCCGATGGCCGCGCCGCCAAAGACGGAGAACCAGACAACGCTGACGGCGAAGGGCACCAGCAGGACGCCGGTAACAAACTGCCGGATGGTGCGGCCACGGCTGATCCGGGCGATGAACATACCCACGAAAGGCGTCCAGGAGAGCCACCAGGCCCAGTAGAAGATGGTCCAGCTGGAGAGCCAGGCGCGCATGGCTTCATCGCCGGTCACTTCGGTCCGGGAGGCCATCTGGGCCATGTTCGCGGCGTAGTCACCGATGGCGGCGGGAACCACGTTGAGTATGAACAGGGTTGGGCCCACCACGAAGATGATCGCGGCGAGGACGAAAGCCAGGACCATGTTGATGTTGGACAGCCACTGGATGCCGCGGGAAATGCCGGACACGGCGGAGGCCACAAAACAGCCGGTGAGGACGGCGACAATGGCCACCAGAATGGGTGTGCCCACCGTACCCAGGAAGCCGGTGGCCTGGAGGCCGCTGCCGATTTGGAGGGCGCCGAGGCCCAGGGAAGCGGCGGTGCCAAAGAGCGTCGCGAAGATCGCGAAGATGTTCAGGACCTTGCCCAGTGGGCCGTCCACGCGCTTGGCGCCGAAGAGCGAGGTGAAGGCGGAGGAGATCAGCTGCTTGCGGCCCAGCCGGTAGGTGCCGTAGGCCATGGCAATACCCACCACGGCGTACATGGCCCAGGGGTGCAGGCCCCAGTGGAACAGCGAGGTTCCCATAGCGGTCTGCAGCGCTTCCGGGGTCTGGGCATCCACCGTGCCCGGCGGTGGGGAGATGTAGTAGAACAGCGGTTCTGCGACGCCGTAGAACATCAGGCCGATGCCCATGCCGGCGGAGAACATCATGGCTATCCAGGACACGGTCTTGTACTGGGGTTCCTCGCCGTCCTGGCCCAGCGGAATGCGGCCGAACCGGCCCACGGCCAGCCAGATGACATACACCACGAGGAACGAAGCCAGCAGGACGAAGAACCAGCCGGCATTGGTGATCACCCAGTCAAGCGCCGTCTGGGAGACTGCGGAAAGGTTGTCCGTTCCGAAGAAGCCCCACGCAATAAATGCCAGGGCGAGGACACCGGTGACGGCAAAGAGCAGCTTGTCCAGTTTCGCGGGTACACCGCGGCTGAGTGCCTTCTCCTGCGCGCGTTGCCCCTCAATCATTAGCTGGACGAGTTCGTGTTCCTGCTCCACCACCGGGAGGGAGGACGTGGTGGTTTCATCGATGGTGATGGCGAGCCGTGAGGACGCGGGATCACCGTCGTGCATCGCGGAGTCGCGCGGCGGACCTTCTGTGGTAGCCATAGGCCTTTCCTTATGTCAGCGCAAAGGGCCGGGTCCTTGTGACGGACCCGGGGCAGGCAGAATGGCAACCACTCCCGGCGGCGGGGCTCAGAGTACCGCCCACAGTCCGCCGGATTTCTTAAAAGCAACGCGGCCAGACCTCTGCGTCCCTTTACATAATTCGCGAGTGTGTTCCTTTCAACGTTGCGGGCGGCTTCGTTGCAAGTCAAATCGGCTGTTTCCATTTCCGTGCCCGGCAACGCGCGCCGAACAGGCTGTGGCGGCATGCCGGTAGTGGTGGCCGGGCCGCCGGACGGGTCCCGGACCTAGAGGGCGGTGGTGCCGAAGAACATACCCAGCAGGTAGGTTGCGGCCGCGGCACCGAAGCCAATGGCAAGCTGCCGCAGGGCCCGCTTGAGCGGGGAAGCACCGGAAAGCAGACCCACGACGGCGCCTGTCATCAGCAGTGCCAGACCCACCAGTACGCAGGAGAGGACAACGGCGGTCAGGCCGGTCAGACCGAACAGGTACGGGAGTACCGGGATGACGGCGCCGGAGGCGAAGAAGCAGAAGCTCGACGCGGCAGCGCCGAGGCCCGTGCCCACGGACTCGTGCTGGTCCCGGGCCTCCCCGGCGTCGTCAGCCTCGGGATTCAGTGAGAAGCTCGGATCACAGTCGCAGCTGAAGAGTCCCATCCGCTCGGCCGCCCGGTGCTCGGCCGCTTCCTTGGACATGCCCCTGGCACGGTAGACCAGCACCAGCTCATTGGCATCAATGTCCAGTGACTTCGCGGCGGAAAGCGTGATCTGCGTGGGCCGGGAGGCGTCCAGAAGTTCGCGCTGGGAGCGCACGGACACGTATTCGCCGGCACCCATGGACAAGGCGCCGGACAGCAGGCCGGCCAGACCGCTGATCAGGATGAAGGTGCTGGAGACCCCGGTGGCGCCGATGCCCATAATGAGGGCAAGGTTGCTCACCAGACCGTCATTGGCGCCGAACACCGCCGCGCGGAAGTTACCGGACAGCCTGGTCCGGCCCCGCGTTGCCAGACCGCGGACCACTTCCTCATGGATCTGTTCATCAGCGGCCATGGCGCTGGTGGCATTCGGGTCCTGGGAATACGGAGACCGGCCCTCCGCCCGCTGGGCAAGGGCCAGCACAAACACCGAACCGAACCGGCGGGCCAGCAGGCCCAGCATCCGGTTGCGGAGGGAGGGGCGCAGCGGCCGGCCGGCGTCGTCGCCCAGCAGGCTGCGCCAGTGCTCTTCATGGCGTCCCTCCGCTTCGGCGAGGGCCAGCAAAATGTCCCGCTCTTCGCCCTCGCGGCGTTCGGCAAGGTAACGGTAGGTGGCTGCTTCGGCCTGCTCATCGGCCAGGTACTGGCGCCAGCGTTTCTTATCGGCCGCCGTCGGCTGGTGCGGGCTTTCGCCTGAACGGTCCGGCGAGGGGGAGGGGTTCACGGTGCTCCTGACAGGGACCGGAACGCATGGGGATCCGGCCAGCTTAGCTACGACTCTTCTGACCGAAGGTCTCGCTCGCCCGCCGCTGATGCCGGCGGGTGGACTGCCGGGACGCCGCAGCGTCCAGTGTGTCGACAGGCCTCGGGCTGACAGGCTGCGCCATCCCAGACATCACTTCAGACATCGTTCAGAACACAGACCCGGCCGGAGCTACTCCCCTTCGACGCCCAAGTGTAGTCGATCCCGGTGTGCAAAACCCGCCGGCTCGCGGTAAGGCACGGTTTGGGCCAAGACACAGCAGCTTAAGGCAAAGCCGGGCAGGCGCTAAAGTCAATTACGTGAGCAATAACTTTCCTGTCCCGGATCCGGACCGTCCATGGACCCGCCACTACAGCGACGGGGTCCTGACAAGTTTCAGCCTTCCCGAGGGTTCCCTGGTGGACATGGTGGAGACGTCGGTACGTAAATACGGTTCCAAAACCGCGCTGCAGTTCTTTGGTGCCACCACCAGCTACGCCGAGCTGGGTGAACAGATCCGCCGGGCAGCGGCGGGACTGCAGAAGCTGGGTGTACGCAAGGGGGACCGGGTGGCGCTGGTGCTGCCCAATTGCCCGCAGCATGTCGTGGCGTTCTACGCCATCCTGCGGCTGGGCGCTGTAGTGGTGGAGCACAACCCGCTCTACACCGACCGTGAGCTGCGGCACCAGTTCGAAGACCACGGCGCCACCGTGGCCATTGTCTGGGACAAGACCGTCCAGCAGATCCAGGACCTGCCCGCGGACATCCCGGTGCACACCATCATTTCCGTTGGACTGATCGAAGCCATGCCGCTGAGCAACCGGCTGGCATTGAAGCTGCCGGTTGCCAAGGCCCGCACGGCCCGCGCCGCGCTGACGGCAGACAAACGGCCGCGCAGCGGGGCACGGAAGGTGCTGACCTGGAAGACGCTGCTGGACACCCGCCCGCTGCGCCGCCGGCACCCGCGTCCGGAGTCCTCGGACCTGGCGGCCATCCAGTACACCAGCGGCACCACGGCCGATCCGAAGGGGGCAATGCTCTCGCACGCCAACCTGATGGCGAACGCCGCGCAGGGCCGCGCCTGGGTGCAGGGCCTGCGCCCCGGCAAGGAAACCGTCTATGCCGTGCTGCCGATGTTCCATGCGTATGGCCTGACGCTGAGCCTGACCTTTGCCATGAGCATGGGCGCCCGCCTGGTATTGTTCCCGAAGTTTGATGTGGACCTCACCCTGCAGGCCATGAAGAAAACGCCCGCAACCTTCCTGCCGGCAGTACCGCCCATCTACGACCGGCTCGCGGCTGCCGCAGCGGAACAGGGCGTCTCGCTCAAGGGTGTCCGGTTCGCCATCTCCGGAGCCATGAACCTGCCGCCGAAAACGGTGGAAACCTGGGAAGCGGCAACCGGCGGGCACCTGATCGAAGGTTACGGGCTGACCGAAACCTCCCCTGTGGCGCTGGGTAACCCCTTCGGTCCCAGCCGCAAGCCCGGCACCGTGGGTGTGCCCTTCCCCGAGACCGATATCCGCATTGTGGATCCGGAGAATCCCACCGTGGAGGTGCAGTACGGCACGCCCGGCGAACTGCTGATCAAGGGCCCGCAGGTCTTTGGCGGTTACTGGAACAAGCCCCGGGAATCCGAAGCGGCGCTGCTTGAGGGCGGCTGGTTCCGCACCGGCGATATTGTGTCCATGGACGACGACGGATTTGTCACCATCCGGGACCGGATCAAGGAACTGATCATTACCGGTGGTTTCAACGTCTCCCCGTCCGAAGTGGAGGACGCCCTGAAGCGGCACGAGTCCGTGGATGATGCCGCGGTGGTGGGCATGGCCCGGACCGGAGGCGGCGAGGACGTGGTGGCCGCCGTGGTGCTCAAGCCCGGCTCGGGATTCAATGCCGAAGGGCTGCGTGCCTATGTGCGCAATGAACTGGCCGCCTACAAGGTCCCGCGGCGCATCGTGGAAATCCAGGAACTGCCGCGTTCGCTGATCGGCAAGGTCCTGCGCCGGCATGTGCGCGATAACCTGCAGAACGGCATCGACGGATCGTCCGCTGCACCCGACCAGGGCACTGCGCCCGTCAATCCTGACGCCGGTCCTGCCGGTGCCCCGAAACAGCCCTGAGCAGAGAGAGCGGACATGAGCGCATCAAGCACGCAGCGGAAGGACCGGCCTGCCGAAGCCGACCACACCAGGCCCGGCCGGTATTGGAGCGGCCCGCTGGGGCATGCCGCACAGCGTGCGGCACAGATCCTGCTGATCCTGGTGCTCGTGTCCGTGTCCGTGTACGGGCTCCGGCAGATCACGCTGGTGGTGATCCCTGTCCTTCTTGCCCTCATCCTTGGGGCGGCGATCGCCCCCTTCGTCAACTGGCTGCGCCGTAAGGGATGGCCCAGTGCACTGGCTACGGGGTTGTCCTTCCTGCTGCTGCTGGCGATCTTCGGCGGCCTGGTGACGGGCATTGTTTTTGCCATTCGCAGCGAGTGGTCTTCCCTGGTGGACCAGGCAGTCCAGGGCTTCGACAAGCTCTATGACTTCATCCTGAACGGCCCCCTGCCGATCGATGACAACATGCTCAGGGACGCCCGGGACGCGGCCATCGATTTCGCCACCAGCAGCACCGTCAGTAACGGGGCAATTGCGGGCCTGTCAGCAGCGACGTCCTTTATCACCGGATTCCTCCTGATGGCCGTGGTGCTGTTCTACTTCCTGAAGGACGGGGACCGGATCTGGGCGTTCTTCCTGCGGTGGTTCCCTGAAGACCGGCGCGAAAAGGCCCGCATCTCCGGCTTCCGGGTCATGGAAGTCCTCGGCGGCTACATCCGGGGCACCGCCATCGTGGCACTGGTGGACTCGGTCTGCATCGGTGCGGCCCTGTTCATCCTGCAGGTCCCGCTGGCCCTGCCACTGACAGTGATCGTCTTCGTCGGTTCCTTCATTCCGCTGGTGGGTGCAACGGCGGCCGGAGTGTTCGCCGCCCTGATTGCGCTCGTAGCCAACGGCCCCGTGGTGGCGCTGGTGGTGGTGGTGGTGATCATTGCCGTGAACCAGATCGAAGGAAACTTCCTGCAGCCCGTGGTGATGGGTAAATCCCTGAGTATCCATGCCCTGGTCATCCTCCTGGCCCTGACCGCCGGAACCATCCTGGCCGGGATTATCGGCGCCATCCTGGCGGTACCCATCACGGCCGTCGGCTGGGCGGTCATCAAGGTGTGGACCGGGGAAGACAACGGTGAGGACATCGAGGAGCTGGCTGAGATCCCTGATCCCGAGGAACAGCCCGAAATGGAATCCGCGGAGAGCTGACGCGTGAAGGCCCTGCCCGTAGAACCTACCAACGCGCCGGTTGCCATCGGCGTGCGCATCCGTGCCGCCCGGCAGGCCCGCAGGATGACCATTGAACAGGTGGCCGAGGCAACCGGCCTGACCAAGGGCTTCCTCAGCCGGGTGGAACGGGATCTGACCTCACCGTCCGTGGCGTCCCTGGTGACGTTGTGCCAGGTGCTCTCGATCTCCATCGGAGACCTCTTTTCGGCCCCCCAGATTAATCTGACCCGCTGGGAGGACGCCCCGCGGATCAGCCTGGGCGGCGACGGGATTGTGGAACGCCTGGTCACGGCGCGCACCGAGCGCCGGGTCCAAGTGGTCCGCTCCGTCATTGAACCCGGCGGCACCGGAGAAGCAGACCTGTATTCCGTGGACTGCGAAGTCGAAGTGCTGCACGTGGTTCAGGGCCGTTTCCAGCTGATTCTGGGCAGCGAGAGACTGGATCTGGCTGCCGGGGATACTGTCACCTTTCCCGGCAGGGAACCGCACTCCTGGCATAACCCCGGCAGCGGGGAGGCCGTAGTGCTGTGGACCCTGGTTGGACCCGGCAGCGCGTAAGCGCGTTCCGCTGCCGGGTCGGCGATGGGTACCTTCCGCCTGGACCCGGGCCGGAGGCTGTCCCGGCCTGCTAGACCCGTGCCGGCTCAGCTGCGGCCGTAAGGTCCGCCAGGTAGCTGAGCGCACCGGACAGGTCCCGGCCCGCAGTCCGGTAGCCAACGTAGCCGTCCGGGCGGATGACCAGCAGTTCCGGACGGCGTGAGCTCAGGCCCAGGCGGTGGAACGCGAGGCCGCTGACATCCTGGATAATGCCGGGCCCGCCGGCGATCAGGCTGCTGCCTGTCATCAGCTGCTTCACGTGCAGCAGCCCGGCCAGGCGGGGCAGTGATGCCTGGATCTGCTCGGCGGCGTCCTGCGGCCATCCCGGGCCGCAGAGCAGCACCGTGAAGCCCGGCGCAACCGCGAGGTCCTGAAGCCGGCGTTCGCGGCCCTGGTGGATCACATCGGCATCCGGCATCCGGTCACCGGGGCGCGGACCGGAGGCCAGCAAACCCGGCAGGCGGGAGGTGCCGGACTGCACCATGTCCGAGCCGCGGTAATTAACGTTCAGCTGCGACATGGTCCGGAAGAGGCGCGAACGCAGCCCGTCCCAGTCCATGACCTTCGGGGCGAGCGCGGGCAGAAGCTTGGTACGCGGCAGTTTCGCCAGGCCGCTGCGGCTGGTGGCGAGCTTGAAAATCCGGTCCGTCGCGGAGACCACATCCCGGCCCACGGGCCGCCGCTCGGCGTCGTAGCTGTCGATCAGGTCATCGCTGGCCAGGCCCCGGGAGCCGAGGGCAAGTTTCCAGCCAAGGTTCAGTGCGTCCTGGATGCCGGTGTTCATGCCCTGCGCCGCCACGGGGGAGTGCACGTGGGCGGCATCGCCAGCCAGGAACACGGAACCTCGCTGGAAGTACTCCGCCACCTGGTGGGAAAGCCGGAAGGTGCTGATCCACTGCGGATCGCGTACCTGCAGTTCTCCGCGGGTGAAGGTGTCGGCCAGCTTCTGGAGCGTCTCCAGGGTGGTTGGCGAGTTGTCCCCGCGCGGTTTGATGCCAATCATCCGCCAGGTGGCCGGGCCGCCGAGCGGGAAGAGGAAAAGGAAGCCGTCCTCGGTGGGGTAGGAGTGCACGGTGTCGGGCTCCGCGCCGTCAACCTCGACGTCCGCCAGGATGAAGGTGTCCGGGTAGGCCGTACCGCGCCAGTCCATGCCGGCCTTCGCGCGCACCGTGCTGTTGGCACCGTCCGCTCCCACCACATAACGGGCGCGGATGCGTTCGATGCCGCGGTCCATGCGCTGGATCTTGGCTTCCATGCCGGCAAACGGGTCTTCCGGGTCCAGGCGTTCGAGGTCCTGGAGCTCGGCGCCGCGCTCAATCCGCACCCGGCGTGAGAGCAGGTACTGCGTGAGGATGCGTTCGGTTTCCGTCTGGGAGAGGAACAGCAGCTGCCGGTAGGCGGAGTCCTCGAGCCCGGAATCGAAGAGGTCTACATTCAGGGTTTCCTCGGGCAGGTGCAGCTGCAGCTGCCGTGCCGGGTGGCCCGCCGCGGCCAGTTCATCACCAATACCGAAGGGGCGCAGTGCTTCGAGCGTGCGCGGCTGGATGGCAATGGCTCGCGACTCGGTACCCGGTGTCTGCCGCCGGTCAATAATGCGGAAACTGGCGCCGAAAGCGCTGAGCTGGGCGGCCAGAGCCAGGCCGGTAGGGCCGGCGCCGACAATCAGGACGTCGACGTCGAAGGAAGGGTCTGCGCTGTTATCGTGGGCCGCCATGCTCTCAGCCTAGTCTTGACCCTGAGCGCAGTTCCACTTTAGCCTTTCGGTAAACTTTTGATTACCTACAGATAACAGGGGTGCGGGCAACGACGCCCGCGCCGGATCCGGAGAACCCCATGGACAACCTTCCCCGCGTCAGCGCCAACGGCAACACCGGTCCGGTGGATGCTGCGCTGGTTCCGCGCTACGCCGGCGCTGCCACATTTGCCCGGCTGCCCCGGCTGGACCAGGTGGAGCGCACCGATGTGGCCGTGGTGGGTGTGCCCTTTGACAGCGGCGTTTCCTACCGGCCGGGCGCACGGTTCGGCGGCAACCATGTCCGGGAAGCAAGCCGCCTGCTGCGCCCCTACAATCCGGCGCTCGACGCATCACCGTTTGGAAACCTGCAGGTGGCGGACGCCGGTGACATGGCGGTGAACCCGTTCAGCATTCATGAGGCCATTGAGACCGTGCAGCAGAACGCCCTGGACCTGACCGGCGGAGGGGCGAGACTGCTGACCCTGGGCGGGGACCACACCATTGCCCTCCCGCTGCTCCGTGCCGCTGCAGAACGCGCCGGGACCCCGGTGGCCCTGCTGCACTTTGATGCACACCTGGACACCTGGGATACCTATTTCGGCGCCGAATACACACACGGAACCCCGTTCCGCCGGGCCGTGGAGGAAGGCATCCTGGACACCGACGCCCTGTCCCATGTGGGTACCCGGGGACCCTTGTATGGCAAAAAGGATCTCGAAGAGGACCGACGATTCGGCTTTGGCATCGTGACGTCCTCCGACGTCCTCCGCCAGGGGGTGGATGAGGTGGTGGCGAAACTGCGGGAGCGGATCGGCGACCGGCCGCTCTATATCTCCGTGGACATTGACGTCCTGGACCCGGCCCACGCCCCGGGAACCGGCACTCCCGAAGCCGGAGGCCTGACCAGCCGGGAACTGCTGGAGATCCTGCGCGGACTGCGCGGACTGAACCTGGTGGGGGCCGACGTCGTCGAAGTCGCCCCCGCCTACGACCATGCCGATATCACCGCCGTGGCGGCCTCGCATGTTGCCTATGACCTGATCACCCTGATGGGGCTTTCCGCATGAGCGCCGGAGCCGGCACCGCACCTGCCCGTAACGGCGGCGACCTGGTGGTGGAAACACTCGAAGCCCTGGGCGCCACGAAGGTGTTCGGGATTCCCGGCCAGCACGCGCTGGGACTCTTTGACGCCCTGTCCCGCTCGCGGCTGGAGTTCATTTCCTCCCGGGTGGAAAACAACTCAGCCTTCGCAGCCGACGGCTTTTCCCGGGCCACCGGACAGGTGGGGGTGGTCTTCCTGTCCACCGGCCCCGGGGCACTGACCGCGCTGGCGGGGCTGCAGGAAGCCTATGCCACCGGTGTACCCCTGATTGTGGTGGCCAGCCAGCTGCCGATCGAGGGGCTGGGCGCCCGGCGGAGGGGCATGCTGCACCAGCTCGATGACCAGAAGGCCTCCGCTGCCAACGTCACCAAGAGCCAGCGGCTGATCCAGCACGCTTCCGGCATTCCGTCCGCCATCCAGGATGCCTGGACCGAGGCCATCTCCTCCCCGATGGGTCCGGTGTGGATCGAGGTGCCGCAAAACGTCCTGCTGAATCCCGTGCTGGTGCCGGCGGTGGAGGACGCCCTGGCCGAGCCATTCGACAATCCTCCGCGCAGTGAACTGGTGAAGGAAGCCGTTCAGTGGCTGTCCGGTGCCCGGCGTCCGGCCATTATTGCCGGCGGGGGAGTGCGCCGCAGCGGGGCCGGGCAGTCCCTGCTCTCGATCGCCGAGAAACTCCACGCGCCGGTGATCTGTACCCCGGGCGGCAATGGTGCCTTCCCCTGGGAACATCCCCTGTCCCTGCAGTCGTGGATGGAGGACCGGCATATGACCGACCTGCTGGAGGACGCTGACGTGCTGCTGGTCATCGGGTCCTCGCTGGGTGAAGTGACCTCCAATTACTTCACCATGGCACCGCGCGGCCGGATCATCCAGATCGACGCCGAACCGCGGGTGCTGGAGTCCAACGCACCGGCCCTTGGCATCCGCGCCGATGCACGGCAGGCACTGGAAGCACTTGACGCTGCACTGCCTGCGGCCGCAGCCGAACTCCCGGACTGGCACGGACAGACCGCCCGGGAGGCGGTCGCCGCGGCCCTGGGCCGGGTGCAGGCACGGCTGGACGCACAGGACCTCGCCCTGGAGCGCCGGTTTATGGCTGATATCCGGGCCGCCGTTCCGGATGAAATGCAGACCTACTGGGACATGACCATTTCCGCGTACTGGGCCTGGAGCTGCTGGGACGCCCGGTCCGGGCAGTTCCACTCCGCCCAGGGCGCCGGCGGACTCGGGTACGGCTTCCCCGGGGCCATCGGCGGGGCCCTCGGCCTGGGGGAGCGGGTGCTGGCGGTGTCAGGAGACGGCTCCGCGATGTACTCCATAGCCGAGCTGGCCACCGCCCGGCAGCACGACGCCGCCGTGACCTGGCTGATTGTCGACGACGGCGGGTACGGGATCCTGCGCGAATACATGGAGGACGCCTTTGGCAAGGCCACGGCAACGGAGCTGGCGCGGCCGGACTTTGTGAAGCTCGCCGAATCCTTCGGGGTTCCGGCCCGCCGCTGTTCACCCGCAGGCATCCGTGAAGCCCTCGAGGAGTCCTTCACGGCGGAGGGCCCCAACGTTGTGGTGGTGGAGGCACGGATAGGACTTTTCGCCCCCACCCATCTGGCCTAGCGTTCCGTGGCGTTTAGTTAGTTGACCTAGTCAAATTCCGGCGTATAGTTGCCTAGGTCAACTATCGATCCGTCCGGAGGAATCCCATGCCCGTGCAGCAGGCAACGGCGGAAGACCTGACCCGCAAAGTCTTCGCCCTTCAACGGGCCCTGCGGTGCGTCACCCAGCTCAGCGCCGACAGCGGCGGACCCGGGGTGGCATCGCAGGGCGTCATGCGCATGATCGCCGAAGACGGTGAACTGCGGGCCACCGAGCTCGCAGCCAAACTGGGCATCGGGCCGGCAGGACTGAGCCGCCACGTCGCCGAGCTGGAAGAGCTTGGCTATGTCCGGCGCCGCCCGCACCCCCAGGACCGCCGTGCCTACCTCATCAGCCTCTCCGAACTGGGGGAAACAGTCCTGGCGCAGGCCCTGGCACACCGGGCAGCCATCCTGCAGCAAACCCTCTCCGACTGGACCGAGGAGCAGGCCCAGACGGCATCGAACTCTATCGGGGCACTCTCCGACACTCTCTTTTCTTCCTTCCGCACCGCCGGTACGTCCCGTTCAACACCTGGCGCGTCCGATTCCATGCCTACTCCGCAGGAGCAAACAGCTAAGTGACCGAAACCAAGACAGCAAAGACAGCCAGGACAAAACACGTACCCGGCGAGATGAGCCACCGCCAGATCCTGCAGGCCCTCACCGGCCTGCTCGCCGCCCTCTTTACGGCAATGCTGAGCACCACCATCGTGGCCAACGCACTGCCCACCATCATGGGTGAACTGCATGGAACCCAGACGGACTTCGCCTGGGTGGTCACCGCGGCGCTGCTGGCCAACGCGGTGAGCACGCCGATCTGGGGCAAGCTCGCTGACCTGTTCAGCAAAAAGCTGCTGGTGCAGCTGAGCATCGTGGTCTTCGTGGCCGGTTCGGTGCTGGCCGGGTTCTCGCACAACATGGAACTGCTGCTGACGGCCCGCGTGATCCAGGGCCTCGGCATGGGCGGACTCACGGCACTGGCACAGGCGATCATCGGATCCATCATTCCGCCGCGCGAACGCGGCCGGTACTCCGGGTACATGGGTGCCGTGATGGCCGTGGCCACTGCGGGCGGCCCGCTGCTGGGCGGCTTCATTGTGGACAGCCCGCTGGGCTGGCGCTGGACCTTCTTCCTCTGCGTTCCCCTCGCCGTCGTCGCCCTGGTCCTGCTGCAGATCACCCTGCGCCTGGAGCACGTGCGGCGCCCGGCACGGATCGACTGGCTGGGCTCCATCCTGCTCACCGCAGGAATCTCGCTGCTGCTGATCTGGGTCTCCTTCGCCGGCAAGGCCGGCTACTACGAGTGGTGGTCCTGGGAAACGGCCGCCATGGTGGGCGGCTCGGTGGTCCTGCTGGCCCTGCTGGTGTTCGTTGAGTCCAAGGTTCCCGAACCCATCATTCCGCTGAAGATCATCTCCCAGCGCACCACCGCCCTGGCCATCATCGCCTCCGTGGCCGTGGGCATCGCCATGTTCGGTTCCACCACCTTCCTCGGCCAGTACTTCCAGCTGGCCCGCGGCTTCACCCCCACCGAAGCCGGCCTGCTGATGCTGCCCATGATTGCCGGCAACCTGCTCGGGTCCGTGGGATCGGGCCTGCTGATCACCCGGTTCGGCAAATGGAAGCGCTACCTGATCATCGGTACCCTTCTGGTCATCCTCGGTACCGGGCTCGCGGGCATCATTGACCACGAAACCGAGATGGTCCTGGTCAGCCTGTTCATCTTTATCCTCGGTGTCGGCATGGGCCTGCTGATGCAGAACCTGGTCCTCGCCGTGCAGAACACGGTGAAAGTCACCGAAGTCGGCTCCGCCAGCGCCTCGGTGGCCTTCTTCCGCACGGTTGGCGGCGCCATCGGCGTCTCCGTCCTGGGTGCCGTGCTGTCCAGTTCGGTGAGCAACCGGGTCACCCGGGAACTGACGGATGCGGGCATCCCGACCGAGGGCGGCGGCACCACGGCCACCCTGGACATCGCGGAGCTGCCGGAGCAGGTGCAGACGTTCTTCCGGATCGCGTATGCCGAAGGAACCGCTGACATCTTCCGCATCGCAGCGGCCGTTGCCGTGATCGCTTTGGTGGCTGTGCTGTTCATCAAGGAACAGGCGCTGCGCCGGACGCTGGACATCAAACCGACCTCCGCCAGCCCGGTGGAACCGGGCCTGACCGGAGGCAGCGAAATGCTGCAGACCGGCGCCATGGCCGCGGTTCCGGCCGCCCGCACAGCGGAAACGGAGGCTTCCCGGCAGG
>ERZ504995.32-NODE-32-length-16362-cov-3.594162_pt1 | contig 16362 bp, 14 predicted proteins | sample MGYA00514197_ERZ504995 | MGnify/ENA primary metagenome ERZ504995 (study PRJEB26094, sample SAMEA4028455) | Ovis aries | biome: host associated; feature: stool; material: fecal | place: Italy | collected 2012 | study: EMG produced TPA metagenomics assembly of the...
ATCCGAAGCTGATGGTGGCAGCGAACACCGGCGGCGGAGTCATGGGCAAGCTGATCAGCCCGCAGAACCTTGCCATCGGTGCCGCGGCGGTGAACATGAGCGGCCAGGAGTCCGTCCTGTTCCGCAAGGTCCTGGGCTGGAGCGTTGGCCTGCTGCTGATCCTGTGCGTGCTCGTCTTCCTGCAGTCCACCCCGGTGCTGGGGTGGATGCTTCCCTAGGAGCCGCCGCGCCTTAGGGTTATGGCATGCGCCGTCTCCCCCTCCTTGCCGCAGCCGCGGCCGCTGCCGCCGCCGGATTCCGGCTCAGCCCCTGGCCCGCGGCCCTGATGATCCGTGCGGTGTTTTACCGCGGCGCCCGGCAGACTGTGGCGCTCATGCGCCCGCATGTTCCGGCGGACGGAGTCACCGAGCACCGCGGGCTGCGGTGCCCCGACGGCAGCGGCGGCTCGAAACGGCTGGACCTTTTTGTCCCGGCCGACGCCGAGGGACCCGTGCCGCTGGTGGTGTGGATTCACGGCGGCGCCTGGCTGTCCGGAAGCCGGGACGACGTCGAACCCTACCTGCGGATCCTGGCCTCCCGCGGCTTCGCCGCTGCGGGCGTGGACTACACGGTATCCCCGCGCGGCACCTACCCGTCGGCGGTCCGGGAAGTTGCCGCCGCCATAACATTCCTGCGCACCCGGGCAGCGGACTTTGGCCTTGATCCGCACCGGATCGTGCTCGCCGGCGATTCCGCCGGCGCCCAGCTGGCCGCACAGCTGGCCGCGCTGTCCACCAATCCGGAGTACGCCCGGAGCACCCGGCTAAGTCCGCCACTGGATCCCGCGGACCTGCGCGGGGTGGTCCTGCACTGCGGAGTCTATGACGTGCATGCGCTGGCCGAGCTGCGCGGACTGCTCGGCTGGGGCTTCAAAACCGCGCTGTGGGCGTACAGCGGCAACCGGAACTGGTCCGAAACACCGGCAGGCGAACAGATCTCGGTGCTCGAGCACGTCACTGCGGCCTTTCCTCCGGCCTTTGTGACCGGCGGGAACGGGGACAGCCTGACCGGGTCCCAGTCCGTTCCGCTGGCTGCCCGCCTCGCCGCCCTGGGCACAGAGGTCCGCACCGGGTTCTGGCCCGACGATCACCAGCCCGCCCTGCCGCACGAGTATCAGTTCCATTTGAACCGGGAGGAGGCCCGGCAAACGCTGGCCGAAACGCTGGACTTCCTGCAGTCCGTTACGCGTGAAGACCCGCAGGCGGGCGGGCTGCACGCGGCGGAGAATCCGCGCTAGGCTCGTCGGTAAATCCGCAACCGACACGGGGGAACCATGCGCCGGGCACTGACCGCTTTACTGCTTAGTCTGATCACGCTGACGGGCGGCGCGGCGGCCGCAGCGGCTGTTACTCCCGATGAGGTGATCGTGGAGGACACAGCCGGTGTGCTGGACGCCGCCACCCTGGTGCCGGCCGTGGAGGATATCGAGTTCCGGGAACCGACAACGGTGGCCATTTACACGTACAACGGTCCCGCGGACAACGAGGACGGCCAGGTCCTCAACGCCGAAGTGCTGCGGTTTGCCCGGGAAGAGCATCCGGAATGGCTGAGCGGGGACGGCCAGAAGTGGGCCGACGGGATGTTCATTTTCGCCCTGGACCCGGTGGGGCGCTGGACCGGAACCTATTACGGTGAGGACCGGAAGATTTCCCTGGACCAGCAGGAGGATATCCGGACCCGGACCAACGAGCTTTTTGCGGAGGCGAACTGGACCGAAGGCACCATCGCCGCCGTCGAGGAGGCCGCCAAGCTGGTCAACCGGCCCTGGTACCTGTCCCCCGGAACCATCGTCGTCGCCGTCGTGGCAGTGCTCGCCTCCCTGGGTTCAGTCATCGGCTATGTGGCGGTGCGCCGGAACCGGCTGGCCAAAAACCGGAAGCTGCTGACGGAAGCCGATGCCAGCTATTCCAGCGTGACCCGCGACCTGGACGCCACAGAGGTCAACGCCAACACCATCCCCTCCGATTCTCCCTACGGCGCCCGGGTGCTGGAGGAATACCGCACGTTCATGACGCGGTACAACCAGGCCACCGAACTGAACAACGCTGCGCATGCGCTCACCGATAAGGACCTGAAAAACAAGGCCGGCACCGCAGCTGTGGAAAAGTACGCTGACGCCGCCATGGAACTGGACGGCCTGGACGACGTCATTGCGGACACCAATGCGCTGCTCAACAAGGCACCGGGGTGGGAACGCGCCTGGGACCGCCAGTCAAGCCCTCTCTATGAGGATCTGGACCGGCTCGACGAACAGCTGGAGGGCCGGGACGCCGTCGCGAAGGACTCTGCCACCGCCCACGCACTGCTCGCCTTCCGGCAGCAGGCCCGCGAACGGCTCGCGGCTGCATCCACCGCACTTTCCGAGGACCGGATTACCCCCGAGCAGGCGCTGGACCTCATCAAGACGATCCGCACCGAGCTCTCCGACCGGCTCAAGGACCATGCCAAGACCGTGATTGCCGCCCAAACCAAGTCCCGGGAAGAACGCGAGCTCATGCAGAAGGAGCTGGACAAGGCGGCGCAGCCCGGCAGGCGCCACCGGGACGGCTACCGGCCCGGCATCGTGGACACCGCCTTTCCGGCGTACTTCTACTACTCTGTGGGCAGCTTCAACTCGGGTATCCAGCACGGCACCAGCAGCGTGGAATCGGCCCGCTCCTCGGCGCAGAGCTCCTCCACCGGCTACGGCAGTTCGGGCGGCAGCTTTTCGGGCGCGGGCAGCTCCGGCAGGTTCTGAGGATAACTTGTAGAACAAGTTTGCAGACTTGTACTATAAGTGAACTCCGTCACTCAGATAAGGAACGCGATGCCCTACACCGCTGATGCCATCCGCCATGTGAAACTCTCCACGGCCACACTTCCGCTCACCACGCCCATTTCGGACGCGAAGGTCTTTACCGGCCGGCAAAAGCCGATGACTGAGGTGGTGTTCCTCTTCGCGGAGATCACCACGGAGCAGGGCCACCAGGGCCTGGGTTTCAGCTATTCCAAGCGCGCCGGCGGCCCGGCGCAGTACGCCCACGCGCGGGAAGTCGCCGAGGGCATGCTCGGGGAGGATCCCAACGACATCGGCCGGATCTACACCAAGCTGCTGTGGGCCGGCGCATCGGTGGGCCGCTCCGGCGTCGCCACGCAGGCCCTGGCCGCGCTGGATATTGCGCTGTATGACCTCAAGGCCAAGCGCGCCAACCTGCCGCTGGCCAAGCTGCTCGGCTCCCACCGGGATTCGGTGCGCACGTACAACACCTCCGGCGGCTTCCTCAACGCGTCCCTCGAGGAGGTCAAGGACCGCGCCAGCCAGTCCATCGAGGAGGGCATTGGCGGCATCAAGATCAAGGTCGGCCTGCCGGATTCCGCTGAGGATCTGCGCCGCGTCGCCGGTGTCCGCGAGCACATCGGCCCCGACGTCCCGCTCATGGTGGACGCCAACCAGCAGTGGGACCGCAGCACGGCCCTGCGGATGGGCCGCCGCCTGGAGGTCTTTGACCTGACCTGGATTGAAGAGCCGCTGGACGCGTACGACGCCGAGGGCCACGCCGAGCTCGCACGCGCCCTGGACACCCCCATCGCCACCGGTGAAATGCTGGCCTCCGTCGCCGAGCACGAGCGCCTGATCGCCCTGGGCTCCTGCGACATCATCCAGCCCGACGCGCCCCGCGTCGGCGGCATCACCCAGTTCCTGCGGCTGGCCACCCTGGCCGATCAGAAGGGCCTGGACCTGGCGCCGCACTTCGCCATGGAAATCCACCTGCACCTGGCCGCGGCCTATCCGCGCGAGGCGTGGGTGGAGCACTTCGACTGGCTGGACCCGCTGTTCAACGAACGGCTGGAAACCAAGGCCGGCCGGATGATCGTGCCGGACCGTCCGGGCCTCGGCGTCAGCCTCAGCGACCAGGCCCGCGCCTGGACCACCGACAGCGTGCAGTTCGGGCTTGCCTGAGCCGCATGCGACGATAAGTGGATGAGCCCCCACCTGACCTCTGATCTCGTTGGCGCGCTCCGGGCGGAAATTGTCGAAGGACGGATTTCCCCGGGCGACCGGCTCCCGAGTGAAAGCGCACTGATCGCCCGGCACGGCGTGTCACGGACAGTGGTGCGCGAAGCGGTTGCCCGGCTGCAAGCCGAGGGGCTCATCCACACCCGCCGCGGCAGCGGCAGCTTTGTGCTGGTACCGCCGACCCCGGAACACTCCGGCACCTCCCGCCCGGCGCGCACGCTCCAGGAACGGGTGGAACTGCTGGAGTTCCGCACAGCCATCGAATGCGAAGCGGCAGCTCTTGCCGCCCTCCGGCGCACCCCGGCGCAGTGTGCCGCCCTGGAGGCGGCACTGGATAACTTTGAAGCCGCCGCCGGCAACCCGGCCGCCGCCCTGGGCTTTGACTACGCTTTCCACCATGCAGTGGCGGAAGCGTCCGCAAACCCCTACCTCGCCGACGCCCTGCAGAACCTGGGCCCGGCCATGATCTCCATGCCCAAAGAGCGGCTGCAGGCCGCAACAACATCCGAAACAGGAACAGGCCCGGTGTCCGCTGAACACCGGGCCGTCCTTGATGCGGTTATCGCCGGGGATGCTTTGGCCGCAGCTGCCGCCATGCGCATCCACCTGGCCGGATCCCGGCGCAGGCTCGAGGCCGGCGCCGGGCAAAAAGCCTAGCCGGCCTGCGCAGGCTTTACCGCCAGCACCGGCCGGTCAGCCTGCAGCAGGATCCGCTGCGCTGAAGAGCCCATGATGAACTTGCCCACCTGGGAACGCTGCCGGAGCCCGATCACTATCAGGGACACATCGTGGGTGCGGGCAAGGTCAAGGATTTCCTCGGCCAAATCGTCCGTGTGGGTGGGCTGCAGCACCGTGGCGCTGACTCCCGCAGCCGTGCTGGCTTCCGCCAGGCGCTTGAGGTCCTCAGGAGAGGCCACCATCTTCTCCACCAGCGCACCCTTCCGGCTGGAGTTCACGATCAGCAGCTCCTCCCCGCGCAGTTTGGCTTCGGCGATGGCAGCCTCGGCTGCTGCCTCGCCCACCGGGCTGGGGACGTATCCGACGAGGATGCTCATACTGTTTCCTTAGGTAGTGTCGGCGCCTGCGCGGCGGGCTTGCGGCGCCGGAGAGCGGACTGGATGAGGGGAAGGACTGCGACGAACAGGAAGACCACGAGCAGCGATGCGGAGATCGGCCGGCTGAAGAAGCCAAACACGTCGCCGTCGAGAACCAGGAGCGAACGCCGCAGCGAGGACTCCAGCAGCGAACCAAGAACGAAGGCCAGCACCAGGGGGCCCGGCTCGAAGCCGAACTTCTTCATCAGGTAGCCCACGGCGCCGAAGAAGACCACCAGCAGGACGTCGAACATGGAGTTGTTGATGGTGTAGGCGCCCAGGATGGTGATCAGCGCCGTGATCGGGGCGAGGATGGCGGCCCGGACGCGGAGGATGCGGATAAAGATGCCGACGAGCGGGATGGACATCAGCAGAAGCAGGATGTTGCCGATGTACATGGAGTTGATGACGCCCCAGAACAGCTCCGGATCGTTCTCCACCAGCTGCGGGCCCGGCGTGACGCCCTGGATGAGCAGCGCGCCGAACATCAGCGCCATTGTGGCGTTGGCCGGGATGCCCAGTGTCAGCAGCGGAATGAAGGAACTGGTGGCGGCGGCGTTGTTGGCTGTTTCCGGCCCGGCGACACCTTCCACGGCGCCCCGGCCGAACCGTTCGGGATGCTTGGCCCGCTTCTTCTCCACGGCATAGGCGGCCATGGAAGCGATCGTGGCACCGCCGCCCGGCAGGATGCCCAGGAAGAAGCCGAGGACCGAGCCGCGGCCAATGGCGCCCGACGACTGCTTCAGGTCCTTGCGGGAGGGCCAGACGTTGCCCACCTTGGCGGGGACGGAAGCGGCGCGGTGGCGTTCTTCGAGGCTGTGCAGGATTTCACCGAGCCCGAACAGGCCCATGGCCACCGGCACAAAGTCGATGCCGTCCGCCAGGTTGATGTTGCCGAAGGTGAACCGTTCGGCACCGGTGAACGAGTCGCGGCCCACGGTGGCCAGCAGCAGGCCGATGCCGGCCGCGACGAGTGCCTTGATCTTGCCGCCGTTGCTGATGGTTGCCACCAGCAGGATGCCCAGGAGCGCGAGGGCGGTGTATTCCGGCGGCCCGAAGTCCAGGGCAAAACCCGCCACCAGCGGCGCCAGGAATGTGAGGCCGATAATGGCCACGGTCCCGCCGATGAAGGAGCCGACGGCGGCAATTCCGAGGGCGGTTCCGGCGCGTCCCTGTTTGGCCATCATGTAGCCGTCGAAGACCGTGACGACGGAACTGGCTTCGCCCGGAAGGCGCAGGAGGACCGAGGTGATGGTGCCGCCGTACTGTGCGCCGTAGAAGATGCCCGAGAGCATGATGATGGCGGTGACGGGTTCAATCCCGTAGGTCAGCGGCAGCAGGATGGCAATCGTCGCGGCCGGGCCGAGGCCGGGCAGCACGCCGATCAGCATGCCGATCACCACGCCAATGAGGCAGTAGAGCAGGTTTGTGGGGTCCAGGACAACGGTGAACCCGTTGAGGACCGGCTGAAGGAAATCCATGTGAACTCTTGCTCGTTTCCGTTAAAACAGGTGGGGAATGGAAGTCCCCAGGCCCAGGACAAAGATGCCGTAGAACGCCGCAACGACGAGCACCGAATAGAGGACCGCCGAACGCCAGGTCTCTCCGCCCAGGAACTTCATCCAGACGAGGCTCAGCAGCAGCGATGGGATCTCGAACCCAATGACCGGCATCAGGACGGCCAGCCCCACCAGGGTCAGGAAGCCGAACAGGGTGTACAGGGAGTACCGGGAGAACTTCTCTCCGTCACCGCCGCCGCGGCCGGCAACCACCTGGACCAGCGCCAGGACCAGCACGACCAGGCTCACGATGAACGGCCACATTCCCGGCTGGGGCTGCGAGGGGGCGCCGAGTCCGAGATTGAGTGAGATGACCATGCCTGTGGCACCAAGGGCTGCTGCCACCAGCGCCGAAATTGTATTGGCCAGTCCGCCGGCGGATGGGGGCGCGTCAGCCTCCCAGCGGGCCGCCAGTTCGTCGGGGGTGAGCGCGTCGTCGGTGAGGAGCGAATCTGCTCCGGCGGGTTCGCGGCCGGGAATTGGCCCGGTTGTGTCTGGGTCTTGCTTCATGGGGCTCCTGTGGGAACTGGAACTGGAACGGCGGTGCTTGGCACTGGGCCGGCAACCGCCGGCTGCGCAATCAGCAGCCGGCGGTTGCCGGAGAATGGATCAGTTACCGGAAAGTGAGATGTCCAGCTCTTCGGTCAGTGAGCGGTATTTTTCGCCCAGGGCCGTCCACTCGGTGACAACCTCTTCGCCCGAAATCACCTTGGGGGTCAGCAGGCTCTTCTCGTTGAAGTCCTTGTACTGCTGCTCCTCGACGGCGGCTTCGATCCCTTCGACCAAGCGGGCCTTGACGTCCTCGGGCAGGCCCTTCGGGGCCGCGACGGCGCGGTACTGCGCCACGGGAACGTCATATCCCTCTTCGACGGCGGTGGGAACATCCGGGAGGAAGGTGTTGCGCTCCGAGGAGAAGACCACCACCGGAACAACCTTCCCGGCGTCAATCTGCGGCTTGGCCTCGCCGAGCTGGATCGTGGCGAGCTGGACCTGGTTGCCGAGCACGGCCGTCAGGGCGGGGTTGCCGGAATCGAACGGGACTTCGGTTCCGGTGATGCCGGCCTGCTTGAAGAGCACGCTCTGCGCCAGCTGGGATCCGGTGCCCACGCCGGCGGTTCCGTAGGTGAAGTCGACCGGGCTGTTGATGATGTCATCGAGGGTCTTCACCCCGGCGGCCGGGCTGGCCACCAGCACGTAGTCGTCCTGGGAAAGTCCCATCAGCACATCCAGGTCGGCAATGTCCACGGCTTCATTTTCGGACACGGCAAGAGGAGTGATGGTGATGAGCGATGCGTTGAGCATGACCAGGTTGTAGCCGTCGGCGTTCTTGCCGCTGACTTCCTGCGTGGCCAGGGCTCCGTTGGCGCCGGGCTTGTTCACCACGGGAACTGCGACGCCGAGGTCTTTGCCCAGGCCGTCGGCAACCGAGCGGGCCACCAGGTCACTGGACCCGCCGGCAGCCTGTCCCACGGTCAGGGTGACGGGACCGGACGGGTATTCCTTGGATGAATCTCCGGAGCCGACGTTGCCGCCGCAGGCGGTCAGGGCCAGAAGCATCGAAGCGGCGGCAGTGCCGATCACGGTGCGCGTGGACAAGCGTTTCATGGGTTCTCCCAGGTGAGGTAACGAAAAAATGTCAGGCCGGGAAAGAGTGGAACGGTGTGGCCTCGGTCACCGAGTCTAAAAACCACTATGATGCATGTCCAACCCCAATACGGCATTGAGTAATACCTGGAAGGCATCATGTTCACTTTGGATCAGGCTCGCAGTTTCATAGCAGTGGCCGAAGAACTGCACTTTGGCCGGGCCGCCATCCGGCTCAATATGACCCAGCCACCGCTCAGCCGGCAGATCCAAAAACTGGAGCGGGAACTCCGCGTGGACCTGCTGGAACGGGACAAGCGCAAGGTGGCACTGACCGCCGGCGGACGGGCCTTTCTGGAGGAGGCACGAAAACTCGTTGCCGCAGCGGACCGGGCGCCAAACACCGCCCGGCGGATGGCGCAGGGCAGCGCCGGCATTATCCGCCTGGGCTTCACCGCGGCCTCCGGATACAGCCTCCTGGGTCCGATCCTCCGCGAAATTGCCGAGTCGCTGCCGGGGGTGGACGTGGAACTGCAGGAACTCGTGACCAGCGAGCAGGTCCAGGCGCTGTCCCACGGTGACCTGGACCTCGGCCTGGCCCGGCCTCCCTTTGACACCGAACGTTTTGAATCCCATCTGCTGTTTTCGGAAGACCTGCGGCTCGCTGTTCCGGCGGGACATCCCCTCGATTCCCTGCAGCGGCCCGTGACGGCCGCCGATCTGCGCGATACCCCGCTGATCATGCATTCCCCCACCAAGGCCAGGTACTTCTACGACCTCGCGGTCCGCCTGATGCCGATTGAGCATCACAATGTCGTTCACACGGTGAGCCAGATCCTGACGATGGTTGCCCTGGTGGCTGCGGGCCGCGGGGTCGCCATTGTCCCCGAGTCCGCCAGGACGCTCCACCTGGAGGGCGTCTCCTATCTTCAGTTGGAGGGCATCGCCTCGGACGCGGTTCAGCTGCACGCCATCTGGAACCGGAAGTCCACCAACCCGGCGCTGGCCCGCGTCCTCGAACTGCTGCAGGTATCCGCTGCCTAGCCGCCGCCTCAGCTCAATACCTTTAGAGCATCGGTTCATATAAAAGAGGGCTTGGACAGGCATCACCAGGGGTTCCTAGGCTGGGGTCACTCCCGTATCTGCCACAACGGCACCTCTGCTAAGGAACGATGCACAATGGCGCAGTACACGCCCTCCGAACTAGCCACCACCCTCAAAGACGGACTTCTCTCCTTCCCGGTGACACCCTTCGACGCCGAACTGCGCCTGGACGAGGCAAAGTACCGCGAGCATCTGGCATGGCAGGCCAGCTTTGGCGTTGCGGGCCTGTTTGCCGCCGGCGGCACCGGCGAAGGCTTCAGCCTCACCCAGCCCGAACTGGAGCGCACCGTTTCCATCGCCGTCGAGGAAGCCGGATCCATCGTTCCGGTGCTCGCCTCGGTCGGTGGTTCCACGTCCCAGGCCGTGGCATCCGCCCGCGCCGCTGAGGCCGCGGGAGCGGAAGGCCTGCTGCTGCTGCCGCCGTACCTGACCGAATGCGACCAGGCCGGACTGGCCGCCCACGTTGACGCCGTCACCAGCGCCGTGGGCATCGGCGTCATCGTCTACAACCGGGCCAACGCCCGCTACGCCGCGCATACCGTCGCCGGACTGGCCGACCGCCATGAAAACTTCATCGGCTTCAAGGACGGGGTCGGCGACATCGAGCACCTCACCAAGGTGTACGCCACCAACGGTGACCGGCTCTTCTACCTGGGCGGCCTGCCCACCGCCGAGACCTTCGCCCTGCCGCTGCTGCAGCTGGGCATGAGCACCTACTCCTCCGCGATGTACAACTTTGTCCCCGAATTCGCCCTCGAGTTCTACCGCGATGTCCGTAACCAGGACCGGGACGCCGTCACGGAAAAACTGAACCGCTTCGTCCTGCCCTACATTGAGATCCGGGACCGGATCAAGGGCTACGGAGTGTCCATTGTTAAGGGCGGCCTGAAGGCCGTGGGCCGCGACGTCGGCTCAGTGCGCCCTCCGCTGCAGGACCTTTCGGAGCAGGACCTCGCCGACCTGGCGGACCTCATCTCCCGGGCCGGCGTCAGCCCCGACGTCTCCGCTGCCGCTGCCCGCGCCTAACCAGAACTGACGACAAGGAGCATTCATGCCTGCTGACCACATCCTCACCGGCCATTCCATCATCGCCGGGCAGACCGTAACCGGCCGCGGCGGCACCGCGTCCGGCGTCAACCCCGCCACCGGCGAAAAGCTCGCGCCGGAATACACCCTCCTCGACACCGACCAGCTTGCTGCTGCCACTGCAGCGGCAGAGGACGCGTACGCGTCCTTCAGCACCCTGGATCCGGAAACACACGCCGCATTCCTGGAGCGCATTGCCGACAACATCGAAGCTGCCGGTCCCGCGCTGATTGAGCGGGCGATGGCGGAAACCGGACTCCCCGAGGCCCGGATTACCGGCGAGCGCGGCCGCACCACCGGCCAGCTGCGGCTTTTCGCGTCGGTGGTCCGGCAGGGAGATTTCCGCGGCGTCCGGGTGGACCCGGCAATGCCTGACCGCACCCCCATGCCCCGGGCGGACATCCGCCAGCGCAAGATCCCGCTGGGCCCGGTGGCCGTCTTCGGCGCGAGCAACTTCCCGCTGGCTTTCTCCACCGCGGGCGGAGACACCGCCTCCGCGCTGGCCGCCGGCTGCCCGGTGATCGTCAAGGCCCACAACGCCCACCCCGGAACCGGCGAAATCACCGGCCGGGCGATCTCCGACGCCGTCAGCGCCATGGGCCTTCACCCGGGCGTCTTCTCCCTGGTCTACGGCCCGGGCGCCGTGGTTGGCCAGGCACTGGCCACCGATCCGGCCATCAAGGCCGTGGGCTTTACCGGATCCCGGTCCGGCGGCATGGCACTGGTCAATGCCGCCGCCGGCCGCCCGGAACCCATTCCCGTGTACGCGGAAATGAGCTCCATCAACCCCGTGTTCGTCCTCGAAGGTGCCCTGGAGAACGACGCCGATGCCCTGGGCAGCGCGTACGTCACGTCCGTGACCGGTTCCTCCGGGCAGCTGTGCACGGCACCCGGCCTGCTCTTCGCGCCCACCGGTGAAGCGGGAGACCGCTTTGTGGCCGCCGTCGCACAGGCAGTGAAAGCTGCCTCCGGCCAGACCATGTTGACCAAGGGCATTGCCTCCTCCTGGCAGGACGGCGTTAATGCGCTGGCCGGCCAGCCCGGCGTCGAGCTGCTTGCCGCCGGCAGCGACGGAGACACGCTCAATGCCCCCGCGCCCTCCATCTTCTCCACTGATGCGGCTTCCTTCCTGTCCAACGGGGAGCTTCAGGCCGAGATTTTCGGTGCGGCTTCGCTGGTCATCCGCTACTCATCCGTCAGCGAACTGGCCGACGCCGTCCGGGCCCTGGAGGGGCAGCTCACCGCCACCGTGCATCTGGCCGAGTCGGACTACCCGGCCGCGCGCACCCTGCTCCCGCTCCTGGAACGCCGCGCCGGCCGGATCCTCGTCAACGGCTGGCCCACCGGGGTGGAAGTTGGCCACGCCATGGTTCACGGCGGACCGTTCCCGGCAACCTCCGACAGCCGGACCACGTCGGTGGGCACCCTGGCCATTGACCGGTTCCTGCGCCCGGTTGCGTACCAGAACATCCCGGATGCGCTCCTGCCCGCTCCCCTGCAGCAGGAAAACCCGTGGAAGCTCAACCGGCTGCTGGACGGCACCATGGAGTCCGCCGGAGGCAACGCGTGACCGCACAGCCGTCCATCGCAGCCGTGGAAGTGGTTCCCGTTGCCGGGCACGACTCCATGCTGTTGAACCTCTCCGGTGCCCACGGCCCCTTTTTCACCCGCAACATTGTCATCGTGACCGATTCAGAGGGCCGGACCGGGCTGGGCGAAGTGCCCGGCGGGGAGAACATCCGCCGCACCATCGAAGAGGCCGGCGCCTTGATCACCGGCCGGCCGGTGGCCCGTTTCCGCAGCATCCTCCGGGAAGTCGCGGTCACGTTCTCCGACCGCGACGCCGGTGGCCGTGGGCTGCAGACCTTTGACCTGCGCACCACAGTCCATGCGGTCACCGGAATTGAATCCGCGCTGTTGGACCTGCACGGCCAGTTCCTGGGCGTCCCCGTTGCCGAGCTCCTTGGTGACGGCCAGCAGCGCAGCGCGGTGCCCATGTTGGGGTATCTCTTTTTCGTCGGCAATCCGGATGCCACCGATCTCCCGTACCTGCGGGAACCGGATGGCGCGGACAGCTGGGCACGGCTGCGGCGCGAGGAGGCCCTGACGCCCAAGGCGGTGGTGGCGCTGGCCGAGGCCGCTGCGGAGAAGTATGGCTTCAGCGACTTCAAGCTCAAGGGCGGCGTGCTCGACGGCGATGCCGAGGTGGACGCGGTCATCGCCCTCAAGGAGCGTTTCCCGTCGGCCAGGATCACATTGGATCCCAACGGCGGCTGGCTCCTCGAGGACGCCATCCGCCTGGGCCGGCGCATGGAGGGCGTTGTTGCCTATGCCGAGGACCCCTGCGGCGCCGAGGGCCGTTACTCCGGGCGGGAGGTCATGGCGGAGTTCCGCCGTGCCACCGGCCTGCGGACCGCGACCAACATGATCGCCACCGACTGGCGGGAAATGTCGCACGCGGTGCGCACCAACGCCGTCGACATTCCGCTGGCCGATCCGCATTTCTGGACCATGGCGGGCTCCGTCCGGGTGGCCCAGCTGTGCTCGGAGTTCGGTCTGACCTGGGGATCGCACTCGAACAACCATTTCGACATCTCGCTGGCGATGTTCACGCACGTGGGCGCCGCAGCTCCCGGTGAGATCACCGCCCTGGACACGCATTGGATCTGGCAGGACGGCCAGGGCCTGACGCTGGATCCGCTGGAGATCCGGGGAGGCGAAATCCAGGTGCCGTCCACGCCCGGGCTGGGCGTGCAGCTGGACCGCGGCAGGCTCGCCGAGGCCCACGAGCTCTATCGTGAGCACGGCCTGGGCAGCCGGGATGACGCAGCCGCCATGCAGTACCTGGTGCCGGAATGGTCCTTCGACCCGAAGCGCCCCTGCCTGGTCCGCTAGCCGAATAACCGGGTGCATCCGGATAGCCAGGTCAACCGATCAACCGGATGCATCCGGACAAAGGGAACGGCCGCCCGCGGGCATCCCGCCGGCGGCCGTTCCTGCCGTTCCACCCCGACAATCCGATCACCTTCGGAAATTGGAGTTTCCCCAGTGCTGGGCGTTATTGAAGGCTTTGCGGTTGTCCTGATCATCGCGGCAGTCGGCTACGCCTTCGCTGCCATCCGCCGGGACCGGGAAACCGATCCCAAGGCCGCCCTGACCTCGGTCATTTACTACGTCACCAATCCGGCGTTGATGTTCATCCTCCTGGCGGAAGCGCCCGTGGAAGAAGTGCTGAGAACCTTCGCTCCGGCAGCCCTGCTCATTGCGGTGGCCTGCGGAGGCCTCTATGCGGCCATGTCCTTCATCTTCTTCCGGCGCAGCGCCGCCGACACGGCGGTGGGCGCCATGAGCGCCTCCTACGCCAATGCCGGAAACATCGGCCTGCCCATCGCACTCTACGCGGTGGGCAGCTCCACCCCGGTGGTCTCGGTGCTGATGGCCCAGCTGCTGGTCCTGGCACCGGCGTATCTTGCCGTCTTCAGCTTTACGCAGCGGCGCCGGGCGGCATCGGGGCCGGGGGCCCTGGCCGCCGGAAACCGCGCCCGTCTGCGCCCACTGACGGTACTGGCCGCCGTCGTGCGCCCCATCGCCAACCCCGTAACCCTGGCCACGCTGGCCGGCCTGGCCACCGCACTCACCGGGCTCAGCCTGCCAACGATCCTCTGGGAGCCCGTATCCCTGCTGGGCCATGCATCCGTTCCACTGCTCCTGCTCACGTTCGGGATGAGCCTGTACGGGCAAAACCTCCTGGGGACGGCCGCTGTCCGAACCGAAGTACTGGCAGCGACGGCCGTGAAGCTGCTGGCCGCTCCCCTGCTGGGCTACGCGGTGGGACGCTGGATTTTCGGCCTGGACGGCATCGACCTGTTCGGCGTGGTGGTCATGAGCGCCCTTCCCACGGCACAGAACGTGTACCTCTTCTCCTCCCAATTCGGGATGAAATCGGTGATCGCCCGGGACGTGGTGTTCCTGACGTCCATCCTGTCCTTCCCCGTTATCCTGCTTGCCGCTGTCCTGCTCGCATAACCCGGGAATGCGGGACAATCCGCCGAACCTTGCCGTGGCTGGCCCCTACCGGGTTCCGAAGCGTGGATCCGCCAAAGCGCCATGCCCTGTCATCCGCCCGTGTCCGCGCTGCGGTGCGGGCATGTGCAGCGGCGGCCACCGCGTCCTTTCGCGCCGCGGCACGCTGGCCCGGAGCCAGATACTGCACGTGGCGGCCGCTGCTCAGGCGGCGGGCACTCTGGTTGAGGACCGGGCGCAGCTCCCGCAGCCGAGCCTCGTAGTTGCGGGAGTTTCCCTCGGTTTCCCGAAGATACGCATCGCACGCCCGGTGCATTTCCAGCAGCGCAGCCGCCGGAGATGACGAGCCGGGCCGGAGTTCGCTGAGAGTTTCGCGCACTTGGTGCCGGATGTCGGCGACCGCCGAACGGCACCGGGCCGCGTCAAGGTCCGGTGCCGACGCACCGGGGCCGTTTTCCGCAAACGCCCGTTTCAGGTGCACCTGCGTGATCAGGGCCTGCAGCGCTCGCTTCTCCCGCGCCCCCTGCAACCAGCGCACCGCGAATACCGCCGCCAGCACACCGAAGACTGTGCCGGCCAGCCCTCCCGCCAGAAAAAACATCATAGTAAACCCCTTCCCCCATGAGTCCCCCACCTGTTCCCGGCGCTTCCCCGCGCCGGGCGGCGGCCCAAACCGGCCGCGGAGAGGAAGACTACGAACCGGCCGGCTGAAGCGCCAGAGAAATCAGCCTGCCCGTGCAAAAACACCTGCTTCTGCCATGACGGATGAGGCAGCGGATTCCATCAGTGCCGCCGGACACCAGATGCCATGAGATTCCTCGCAGTCCCGGACTCCGATCCGCCCAATGACGGCGAATCCGGGAAAAGCCGCCCAGTTTCGGGCCCTAGCTTAAAAATATGAAGCTCTCTTCGCTGACTGCGGCGGGGCTCCTTGCCGGGTCGGCCGCCGCCGGAATCGCGGCCGCCGCTGCCCTGCGGCACCATCCCCTTCCCTCCGCGCTGCTCATTCGCGGGGTGTTCGCCGGGGCAGGCAAGGTCCCGGTCAAGACAATCCTTCCCCACATTCCCCGGTTCACGGTGACCGGGCACCGGGGCCTGCACTATCTGGGGTCCGCCGACAAACCGTCCCTGGACCTGTTCCTCCCCGATGACCCGTCCCGCAGGCCCCTGCCGGTGGTGATGTGGATCCACGGCGGCGCTTGGATCTCCGGTTCCAAGGAAGACGTTGCCCCCTACCTGAAGGTCCTTGCCGGGTACGGATACGCCGTCATTGGGGTGGGGTACTCCGTTTCCCCCAAAGCCGTATATCCGGCTGCCGTGAAGGAGCTGAACTCCGCCCTGGGGTTTATCCGCGACCATGCGGACCGCTACGGGCTGGACCCCAACCGGGTTGTGCTGGCCGGTGACTCCGCCGGCGCCCAGCTGGCGGCGCAGCTGGCCCTGCTGATCACCCAGCCGGAGTACGCCCGGGAGACCGGGGTTAAGCCGGCCGCCGCCCCCGGACAGCTGTGCGGCATCATTCTGAACTGCGGCGTTTTTGACCTGGACTCCGTGGCCCGCCTGCCCGGCCCCATCGGCTGGGGACTCCGGAAGGCCCTGTGGTCCTACACCGGTTCCAAGGACTGGGCCGCCACCGCAGCCGCGGCCCACATGTCCATCCTGGATCACGTGGACCGCCGTTTTCCGCCCACCTACATTTCCAGCGGAAACGGCGATGACCTGACCCTGACGCAGTCAGTGCCCCTGGCGGACCGGCTTTCGGAGCTGGGCGTGCCCCTGGTCAGCCGGTTCTGGCCCAAGGACTACAAGCCGGCGCTGGGCCACGAGTACCAGTTCCAGCTGCACCGCCCCGAGGCCATGGAGTCCCTGCACGAGA
>ERZ504995.33-NODE-33-length-16223-cov-3.845188_pt1 | contig 16223 bp, 13 predicted proteins | sample MGYA00514197_ERZ504995 | MGnify/ENA primary metagenome ERZ504995 (study PRJEB26094, sample SAMEA4028455) | Ovis aries | biome: host associated; feature: stool; material: fecal | place: Italy | collected 2012 | study: EMG produced TPA metagenomics assembly of the...
CGCCCTGGACTCGATCAGACAGCCATACGGCGCAAGGGTGGCCGTCCACGAAGGAAAGCTCATCGGAAAAGGCATAGGCAACAGCACACAGAAATATTCTGTCACACACATTTATTCCGACTATATGTTCAGCTTCATCATCGAGGAGTACGGACTGCTGGGAGGAATATTCATCATCATCCTGTATCTGAGCCTGCTGGCCAGAAGTTCGATGACGATAAGGCTGTGCAGCAACGAATTCGCTAAGATAGCCATAGGAGGTCTCGCCTTCCTGATCACCGGACAGGCCTTCCTCCACATTATGGTGAATTCCGGAATAATCCCGATGACGGGACAGACCCTGCCGCTGCTAAGTGACGGTGCGAGTGCCTTCCTGACTTCCTGCCTTGCATTCGGTATCATATTGTCGGTGAGCCGAATGGCAAAGAAAAAGACCAGGAGCGTCGAGGAGGCTCAGTTCAAGAGCAGCGATGACATCCAGGCAAGACTCAGCATACTTGAACAGATTGACGACGAACAACAGCTGTAAAGAAATGGGAAAATATAGAAAGATAAAGGCGATAATAAGCGGAGGCGGCACAGGAGGTCACATCTTCCCTGCCCTTTCGATTGCGGACAAGCTCAAGGAACTTAACCCCGAGACAGAAATCCTGTTCGTGGGAGCGGAAGGCAGAATGGAGATGGACAGGGTGCCGGCAGCAGGCTACGAGATCATAGGCCTGCCAGTGGCCGGTCTTCAGAGGAAGCTCACGCTGTCGAATCTTGCCCTTCCGTTCAAGGTGATCAGAAGTGTCAATATGGCAAAGAAGGTCATCAGGGAATTCCGTCCTGACATCGCCATCGGAGTCGGAGGATATGCCAGTGCTCCCCTTCTATGGGCGGCGGAGCGTATGGGAGTGCCCGTACTCATCCAGGAACAGAACGGATTCGCAGGCCTCACCAACAAGATCCTCGGAAAGAAGGCAAAGGCTATATGCGTGGCGTACGAGGGTATGGAACGATTCTTCCCTGCCGACAGGATAGTCCTTACAGGCAACCCTATCAGAAAGGAGATCGTCCCTGCAACGGCACAGATGAAGGAGGAGGCGATCAGATTCTATGGCCTTGACCCGGAGAAGAAGCACATATTCATAGTCGGAGGAAGCCTCGGAAGCGGCACATTGAACAACGCTATGAAAAAATGGATCACCGACGGATGCCCGGGAGGCGAAGGTCTGGAGGTGATATGGCAGTGCGGAAGATACTACAAGCCTGGCACTGACGCATTTATGAAGGAGGCTCAGGAGAAAGGGCTCGGAGGAGGTTGCCTCGGATATATCCATCACAGCGATTTCATAAAGAGGATGGATCTGGCTTACGCTGCAGCCGACATAGTGATCTCGAGATCGGGAGCAAGTTCGATCTCTGAGCTCTGCGCAGCGCATAAGGCTGCGATCTTCGTACCGTCTCCTAACGTGACCGAGGATCATCAGACCCACAATGCGATGGCTCTGGTACGCAAGGATGCGGCTATGATCGTAAAGGACAGCGAGGCGGTGGAAAAGCTTATGGAAACTGCCTGTTCACTGATAGAAGATCCTGAAAAGATCGCTCTTATTGAAAGAAATGCGGCCGCTATGGCAAAGACCGATGCGGCTCAGACCATCGCGGACGAAGTTTATAAAATAATCGGATGATGTACACAAATATATATTTCATAGGTATCGGCGGAATCGGAATGAGTGCGATAGCCCGCTACTATCATTACAAAGGCCTGAAGGTGAGCGGATACGACAAGACGCCTTCAGAGCTGACTGCCGCTCTGGAAAGCGAGGGGATCGAAGTCCATTACGAGGACAACATCGGTTTCATCCCGAAGGATGTGGAGCATACGCTTGTGGTATATACCCCTGCCATTCCTGCCGATATGGGAGAGCTCGTATATGTTCAGGAACACGGCTACCGCGTCATCAAAAGATCCAGGACGTTGGGTGAAATCGCCCAGGGACAGAAATGCCTCGCAGTGGCCGGCACACACGGTAAAACGACCACCAGCACACTTCTGGCCCACATTTTCAAGGACAGCGGAGAAGGATGCTCAGCCTTTCTCGGAGGTATTTCGAAGAATTACGACACGAATCTTCTGGTCAGCCGCAATCCTGTGATAGTAGCCGAGGCAGACGAATTCGACCGTTCGTTCCTCCAGCTCTTCCCTGAGATTGCCGTGATAACATCGATGGATGCCGACCACCTTGACATATATTCCGACATCAGCAATATGCACGATGCCTTCAAGGCATTCGCTTCGCAGGTAAACGGCACGGTGATCGCGAAATACGGTCTTCCGATAGAACAGAAAGACACCAAGGCGCAGATCCTCAGATATGCCTACGACAATGCAGGAGCGGATTTCTATGCCAGCGGCATCAAGGTCGATGAATGCGGATATTTCACCTTCGACCTCAACTGGCCGGGCGGTACGGTCAAGGACTGCAAAGTGGGAATACCGGGCTGGATAAATGTCGAGAACGCCGTAGCGGCATCCGCAATAGCACTGACATACGGTCTTGACCCTGAGAAAGTGAAGAAGGCACTTTCTTCATTCCAGGGAGTGAAAAGACGCTTCGACATCCACCTCAACACACCGGGATGCGCATATATAGACGACTATGCCCACCATCCTAAGGAGATATCGGCGGCCATAAGCTCTATGAGGGACATCTTCCCGGGCAGAAGGCTCACAGCGATATTCCAGCCTCATCTCTATACGAGGACTAGGGACTTCGCTGATGAATTCGCCGAGGCCCTGAGCGGTGTGGACAAGCTTATCCTCCTGGACATCTATCCTGCAAGGGAAGAACCGATACCGGGAGTGACATCAGAAATCATATTCGAGAAGGTGACGGCTCCTGAAAAAGTGATTATGAAGAAAGAGGAGCTGATGGAATATCTTCAGAATGAGCCGGTTGACACCCTCATCACCTTCGGAGCAGGAAACATAGACAGATTTATCAGACCTATAACTGAAATGCTATGTCAAAGACAGCAAGACATATAATAAACATAGTATCGGCAGTTCTGCTGACCGCCGTGCTGACGGCCGGATATATCAGCGGAGTGTCCTGCAGGGCACCTCTGAAATGTACCGGTCTGAACGTGGTGATCAAGGACAGCTCGGCCAACCGCTTCGTCACAAAGGCTGACATCGAGAAATTCCTCAACAGAGAATACGGGGAATATGCCGGAAAGCCTCTTGACAGCCTGGATCTTACAAAGGTGGAGAAGATCGTGGATTCCAGAAGCGCGGTGTATAAGAGCGAGGCCTTCACGACAAGGGACGGAAAGCTGAACATCACCGTGACCCAGAGGACTCCGGTCGTACGTTTCCAGAAAAGCGACGGTGGCTTCTATGCCGATGCAGAAGGCTTCCTCTTCCCTCTTCAGAGCAGCTATGCCTCAAGGGTGCAGGTCATCGACGGCGATATACCTCTCAAGGCCAACAGCGGCTATAAGGGAGAGCTCAGCGACCCTAAGGAAAAGGAATGGCTGAGAAAAGTGCTGAATGTCGTGAACTATATGGAAAGCAGCAAGTTATGGAGAGACAAGATCGTCCAGATAACGGTTTCTGACGGAGGAGAACTTTCTCTGGTGCCGAGGATAGGTCAGGAGGTCTTCCTCTTCGGGCAGCCGGACGACATAGAGGACAAGTTCCGCAAGATGGAGATGTACTACAGGAACATCGTTCCGGAAAAAGGGGCCTCTCATTACACAAGGGTGAGCGTGGAGTACGAAGGACAGATAGTATGCAGATAGAAAACAAAAGATAACATATATGGAAGAAAAGAATATAGTGGCGATAGATCTGGGTACATCCAAGATCGCTCTGACAGTCGCCAAGGTGAACGGAAACGACGTGCAGATCGCATACTACAAGGAAATGCCATCTGCCGGAATAAAGTACAGCAGCGTCTGGAACATCAACCAGGCCACAGATCCTCTCTCAAGGATAATCCGCGACGCTGAAGAGGCTCTTGACATCAAGATCACCCAGGCTGTGATCGGTATGCCTAAATATCCCGTACGTCAGGAGAGCAACAGCGCCATAGTCAAGGACAGAGGCGAGGACACTGACATCACGGCAGAAGACATAGCGGACCTCAAGAGCTACGCCGAGGATTCATATCCGCTCGATGATCCTGCAAAGGAGGCGATCTATGGTGCCGTGGCTCAGTCATTCTCGGACGGAGAATATTTCCAGATCATCGAGAACGACATCATCGGTATGGCAAGCGATACGCTTGAAGGCAATTTCAAGATCTTCATCGGCAAGAAGAGCGACCTCAAGAAGATCGACTCCGTGATGACGAAGACCGGAATCGCGGTAAGGAAGAAATATTTCACAGCAGACACCACAGCCAAGGCCGTACTCACCGACGCCGAGATGGAGAACGGAGTCGCACTGATCGACTTCGGCGGCGGCAGCACATCCGTATCCATCTATCACGGCAACATTATGCGCCACTATGCTTCTATCCCGTTCGGCGGAAAGAACATCACCGACGACATCAAGAGCGAATGCCAGATTTCAGAAAGGCTCGCAGAGAACATAAAGCTCGCCTACGGAGCCTGTATGCCTGAAAAGCTGCAGAGTCTCAGCGAGAAGGTGCTCCAGATCAGAAGCAACAACACCGAGCCTGACAAGCAGGTCACAGTCAAATATCTTTCCGAGATCATCACGGCAAGAATCGAAGAGATCATTATGGCAATGCTCTACGAGATCAATGAGAGCGGATTTGCAGATATGCTCAGAAGCGGCATCGTGATCACAGGAGGCGCAGCACAGACAGCCAATCTCGGTAATTTCATTTATGAGCTCTCCGGCTACAGGGTAAGGACCGGATATCCGAAGCAGCATTTCTCGAATGCAGGCTGTGACGGTCTGAAGGACACTACGGCAGCTACTTCCATAGGTCTTATCCTCGCTGCAAAAGACGAACTCGGAGTCAACTGCGCATATAATGACGAGCAGGGCGGAAGCAGCGTGATCATCGAAAACGGGGAAGAGGACGTGGAAGTGGAAGCTCCTGCTGAAGTCCAGACAGAGCCGGCAGAAACCGATACGGCACCTCAGTCAAACGGTAAGCTTTTCTCTGACGACGAGATAGAGGTGGTGGAGAAGCCAAAGAAGAAAAATAAGAGCGGCATCTTCGCGACTTGGAGAAAGGCCAAGCAGAAAGTGGAAGAAGCACTTGACAAACTCAGTGAAGAACAGGTATGAAACGAATAACAGGAGAACGCTATGACTGATTTTATTGAAACCAACGATATAATGCCAAACGACTGGATACCTGAGAATTCCATAATCAAGGTGATCGGAGTCGGTGGCGGCGGATGCAATGCCGTCAACTATATGTACCATCAGCGCATCGAGGGATGTACATTCATCGTCTGCAACACTGATGCACAGGCACTTGAAAGCTGCGACGTACCTGTAAAGATACAGCTCGGAGAAGGCCTCGGAGCTGGCTGCAACCCGACAGAAGGTCGTAATGCGGCCCTGAATTCGCAGGACGAGATTGCCGAGAAGGTCATAAACAACAACACCGATATGCTTTTCATCACAGCCGGTATGGGAGGTGGTACAGGTACCGGAGCGGCTCCTGTCATCGCAGCAATGGCAAAGAAGAAAGGCATACTCACAGTCGGAGTCGTGACCATCCCGTTCAAGAGCGAAGGCAATGAGTCTATGTCCAAAGCAATCGACGGGATCAACGAACTCGAGAAGAATGTTGACAGCCTCATCATCATCAACAACGAGAAGCTCTACAAGGAATATGGCGACCTGCTTATCCGTGACGCATTCCCTAAGGCTGACGAAGTGCTTGCTACCGCTGTCAGGGGCATTACCGAAATCATAAAGAAGAAGGGTTTCATCAACGTTGACTTCAAGGATGTGAAGGCTATGATGACAGGAAGCGGAATGGCTCTGATGGGCTGCGGAACAGGAAGCGGCAAGAACAGGCTCCAGGATGCCGTGAAGATGGCTATGGACTCCCCTCTCCTCAACGACTTCGATATCAAGACAGCCAAGAATGTCCTAATAAACATCACATCAGGCTCAAGCAAGGACGGCCTTATGATGAAGCAGCTTGACGAGATCGACAAGATGATCAAGGAATATACCGGCAACGCCAACAACTTCAAGAGAGGCATCGTCTTCGATGATGACCCTGATTTCGGCGACAAGGTAAGCATCACCGTGATTGCGACAGGCTTCAAGATGGCCAGGATAATCGAGATCACTGAAGGAAATCTCGGCAATATCATACAGATCGACAGCAACTTCGTTTACAAGAAGAACGAGAGTGCCACAGATGAGGGAATCGAGCTTCCGGAGGTCAGAAGCCAGAAGATCGGCTACAACAACACAGCCATCAGGAAGAGGATCTCATTCGAGGAAGGCAGAAAGCCGGCCCTTCTTATCAGGGAAGGTGAGGACAAAAGCGAGCTCGAAAACACTCCTGCCATCAAGAGAGTGGCAGGAAGAGGCAAGGAATAGGATTTTTTTATTATTTTTGCGCCCGATTAAAACTTAAGGATATGGAACGCAAGACAAGGGTCAGATTCGCACCCTCTCCGACAGGACCTCTCCATATGGGTGGAGTGAGGACTGCACTTTACAACTATCTCTTCGCCAAACAGCGCGGAGGTGATTTCATAATAAGGATTGAAGACACTGACTCTCAGAGATTTGTCCCTGGAGCAGAGAAATATATCATCGAAGCACTCAACTGGTGCGGCATCGTGCCTGACGAAGGAGTGGATGCTTCCGGAAATGTCGTGGAGACCGCTTCCGAGCGTCATCCGCACGCTCCGTACAGGCAGAGCCAGAGAAAGCCGATATACCGCAAGTATGCAGAGGAACTCGTTGCAAACGGGTTCGCATACTACGCATTCGATACAGCCGAAGAGCTTGGCGCAAAGCGTGCCGAGATGGAGGCTGCCGGTCAGACATTCATCTACAACCAGACCACACGCCTGGGTCTCCGCAACTCCCTCTCCCTCCCTGAGGCTGAATGGAAGGAGCTTCTCGAGACACGTACCGACTGGACCATCCGTTTCAGGATGCCTGAGAACAGGATCGTCAAGATGGACGATCTCATCCGTGGCCACGTGGAGGTCAATACTGACACACTCGACGACAAGGTGCTCTGGAAAAGGGCCGACGAGCTCCCTACATACCATCTTGCAAACATCGTGGATGACCACCTGATGGAGATCACCGAGGTAATCCGTGGTGAGGAATGGCTTCCTTCGCTCCCGCTCCACTATCTGCTTTACGAAGCATTCGGATGGACTGAGACCCAGCCAAGATTCGCTCATCTCTCGCTTCTTCTGAAGCCTGACGGAAAGGGCAAGCTCAGCAAGCGTGACGGTGACCGTCTCGGTTTCCCTGTATTCCCGCTCAAGTGGGTCAATGCAGAGGGTGAGGTTTCACGCGGATACCGTGAGGACGGATATTTCCCTGAAGCATTCGTGAATCTTCTCGCAATGCTCGGCTGGAATCCGGGCAACGACCAGGAGATCTTCTCACTTGAAGAGCTCGTACAGGCATTCTCGCTCGAAAGAGTCGTGAAATCGGGAGCCCGCTTCAATGCCGACAAGGCGAAATGGTACAATAAGGAATATCTCCGTACCAAGAGCGTTTCGGAGCTTACCGACCTTTATATCCCTGTGCTTGAAGAGAAGGGAATCACTGTCAGCGGGGAGTCTGTGGACTTTGCCGGCAGGACTTTCCCACGCCAGTATGTCGAGAGGATCGTGGCGCTTATCCAGGAAAGAGCTACCTTCGTGGCAGACTTCTGGGATATAGCATCATACCTCTTCATAGCTCCTGAGACATTCGTCGAGAAGGATGCCGCAAAGTTCTGGAAGGAAGAGAATTACACTCTGGCACTCCAGGTCGCAGACTTCATTCTCGGTTTCGAGGGTGAATTCACAAAGGAGTCTCTCGAAGGACCGCTTGAAGATTATATCCGCGGCAACGAATGGCCTATGGGCAAGGTAATGAACTGCCTCCGTCTGGCACTCGTGGGAGCATCCAGCGGACTCGGTATCGCCGACATCGTCACCCTCATCGGCAAAGAAGAGTTTGCCAAGAGGATCGGATATATAAAGGCAACGCTTTAAAACTGTTTCTTGATATTATGAAGATCGGTATATGCAACGACCACGCTGGTGTGGACTATAAATTCCGCCTGTCGGAATATCTGGAATCAAAGGGATATGAGATGGTGAATTTCGGCACCGACACAACCGACAGTATGGACTATCCGGATGTAGCGCATCCTCTCGCGACAGCAGTTGAGAATGGCGACGTAGATCTGGGAATCGCATTCTGCGGCACAGGAAACGGCATCGGAATGACCTTGAACAAACATCAGGGCATACGCGCAGGCCTCTGCTGGAATGCAGAGATAGGAAAGCTGATCAAGCAGCACAACAATGCAAACGTCCTGGTTATGCCGGCACGATTCGTTTCTTTCGAGACTGTTCTGGAAATCACTGACGCCTGGCTCGGAGAGACATTTGAAGGCGGACGCCATCAGAAGCGCATCGACAAGATACCTTATAATAAATAGATGGAAATAAGCGCAAAGATACTGACTCCGGAAGACGAAGTCCTTTCAAGGGACATCAACGACTATCCGGAAGGGATAATAATCCCGATAGACAAGCCATACAGATGGACATCGGCGGACGTGATCAGAAAGGTCAAGTTCGCCGCTATCCGTCATTTCGGCAAGAAGAATCTGAAAGTCGGTCACGCAGGTACCCTCGATCCGCTCGCAACAGGCGTACTTCTGGTCTGCATCGGCAAGGCCACAAAGCTGGCCGAACATCTCCAGGCCCACCACAAGGAGTACATAGCCGGAGTGACATTCGGCGCCACAACCCCGTCATACGACCTTGAAAAGGATATCGACAGATTCTTCCCGTACGAGCATATAACCTCAGAGTCTGTAGCCTCGGCATTGCCTTCATTCATCGGTGAGCAGGATCAGATCGCTCCCCTTTTCTCAGCGAAATCAGTCGATGGCGTACGCGCATACGAGCTTGCCAGAAAGCTTCATAAAGAGGGCAAGACTCTTGACGAAGCTGCGGAAGAGCTGATACGAGTATCCAGAATCAACATCACCGAACTGGAACTGTTGGAGTTTACTCCTGGAGCTGGTGAGGAAGAACGGTTGAAAAATAATCCTTCCCACTCCTTGGTAGTGGGCCCCTGCGGCCAGGGGGACAGCACGGTTTTTCAATCTTCAGTCCCCTCGGACTCAACGACAATTTCAGCAATGGACGTGCCCGGAGAGATTATTTCTAAAGCTTCCAGCAGGATAAACGTGACTGACAATTCGGCGCTCGGTCTTCCGAAGGCAGTGATAAGGATCGCCTGCAGCAAAGGCACATACGTACGTGCGTTTGCCCGTGATCTGGGCGAAGCACTCGGCAGCGGAGCCCATCTGGACAGCCTGCAGCGCAGCCGCAGCGGTCTATTCCGGATAGAAAACGCATTAACGGTCGATCAGACCATAAACCTGCTCACAGCGTGGCAGGCAAACCAGTGAATCACAAGCATTTAGCTGCACATTATAGGTCAAATCAGCCATATAGTCAACACATAAAACACTAAGTATCAGGCAAATAAGTGCCACACCGGAAATGACAAAGACAACAGGTACATACTCATACAGGAATATCTGGAAGGTAGCCTACCCAATTCTGATAAGCCTTGTGATGGAACAGATGATCGGCCTCACCGACACGGCATTCCTCGGAAGAGTCGGCGAGATAGAGCTGGGTGCATCTGCTATTGCCATTGTCTATTATATGGTGCTGTTTATGATCGGTTTCGGATTCAGCATCGGAGCACAGATCATAATAGGACGACGTAACGGTGAAGGCAGGTTCAGGGAGACCGGAAAGGTATTCTGGACCGGCCTGTATTTCGTGCTGGGACTGTCGGGAGTGATAATACTGCTTTCAGAACTTTTCACTCCGTGGATGATGAAATATATGGTATCATCTGCGGCCATATATGATGCGGCCCTGAGCTATGTACGTTGGAGGCTTCCCGGTATGATCTTCGCGTTCATCACCGCTATGTTCAGAGCATTCTATGTCGGCACCACGCAGACCAAGACGCTGACGTTCAACTCGATAGTGATGGTGGCCTCCAACATCCTGTTCAACTGGATCCTGATCTTCGGAAAACTGGGATGTCCTGCTCTCGGCATTACCGGAGCGGCTATAGGCTCGAGTCTGGCGGAGCTTGTCTCACTGATATTCTTCATCGTATATACAGCCCTCAGATGTGACCGTACCAAATACGGTCTCGACAAAGCGGCGAGATTCGACAAGGACGAACTCAAGGGAATGATGCCGGTGTGCATCTGGACAATGATCCAGCATACCATATCCATATCGACCTGGCTGATCTTCTTTCTCTATATCGAACATCTCGGAGAAAGGGCCCTGGCCATTTCGAATATAACCAGAGGAGTCTCCGGACTGATATGGGTAGTCCTCCAGGCATTTTCATCCACCTGCAGCACTTTGGTCAGCAATATGATAGGCGAGGGACATCAGGACAAGGTGATGTCACTGGTGAAAAGAATCCTGAAACTGTCGTACGGCATAGTCAGCGCACTGATACTGATCATCTGCCTGTGTCCCGAAACGATAGCAAGGATATATACGGACATACCTGATCTCATCACGGCATCACTTCCGGCTATGGTCGTGATGGCATCCTCATACTTCGTAAATGTCGGCGGACAGGTGCTCTTCCTTGCTGTATCAGGAACAGGAAGCACCAAGACCGCATTCAGGCTGGAACTCGTGGCGCTTGCAGTGTATATGGTCTATTGCACCGTAATCATCGGATGGCTGAAGCTGGACGTGGCCGTATGCTGGACAGCCGAACACGTCTATGCCGGTATGCTCCTGATATGCAGCTGGTGGTATATGCGAAGCGGACGCTGGAAGAACCGCAAGATCTGACCGATGGCACCCAATCCCCTATCTATCAGCAACTTATGCGAGATGCCTGCTGCACTTTGACAGCAGGCATCTCACGTAAAGCACTATCAATCAGGCGATTAGACGCCATCACTATACCAGAGGAAATTGCTTGATTGCGCGAGTGATGATGTAATCCAACGGATATCGCGCCTTGGAGGATGCCCCTTTACGCGCGATCTCCACCGCCAGAGCCCGGTCACCTTCAGAAACGGGCATATCTCCGGACATCAGTTTCAGAATATGGTCTGTAAGGACGTGCTCCAGAAGCAGATGGAAGGCCTGGCCGTGATCCTGATGCCTCAGATGGCAGAGTTCGTGCAGAAGCACATAATCCTGAAAGATACGCGGAAGACGTACGATATTGAGGTTGAGATTTATATTTCCCTTTGAGGAACAGCTGCCCCAGTTGGTAGCATTGTGCTTGATTGTCACATTGTTATATACAAAGCCATATCTGAGTGCCAGTTCACGGAGCCGCGGCGGAAGTTCGGCCTTGGCCTGACGGCGGAGGGCCTCAATTTCGGCTGACGACGGAACCTGAACATCCTTGTACTTCTCACTCTGCCGGGCGATGGTCCGGATGACCCAGTCACGTCTGGCCTGGAAAAAGAGCTGGGCAGCGGCATAAGGGACAATGTACGGCACTGTCACTGTGACACCTTTGACCGGATGTACCCTGATGCTCATACGGCTGCTTGCGGCGCTTTTGCGGAGCGTCACCTCCCCGATCTGCGGGTCAATGAATTTCTTTGATGAGGTCTTTGGCATTTCGACGGACGAAGGTACAAATTATATGGAAAATTTTATTGCATCGGGTTGTTTTCTTGGAATTTATGCGTATCTTTGCGCCCGCTTAATCCCTAAAGTCGGGTGCGGGCACGAAAATTTATTAATTAACCTCTAATTTTTTCAAAAGATGGCTGAATATTTGGCACCAGAGAAAAAACAGGAGCTTTTCGAGAAGTACGGAAAGTCTAATACTGACACAGGTTCTCCAGAGAGCCAGGTGGCTTTATTTTCCTACCGTATCGCTCACCTTACCGAGCATCTTAAGAGCAACAAGCACGACTATGTGACTCGTCGTTCACTTCTTAAGCTTGTAGGTAAGCGTCGTCGTGTACTTGATTATCTCAAGGCAATTGACATTGAGAGATACAGAGCTATCGTCAAGGAGCTTGGTCTCCGTCGATAAGCTACATCATAGTAGGAACCGACGAAGGGGGAATTCCCAAAAGATGGGACTCCCCCTTTTTTCACGCAAAGACGCTTCCAAGGCGCTAACACATCAACCTGCGGCGCCGATGGAGCAGAACAATATATAATACGTAACTGTATGTAGGAGCTTGGAAATAAGCTCCGTATGGGCGGAAAATGACAATTTGTATAATGACTCCCATAGGGGGAGGCAGGTTGAAAACGGAAAAATGAATATCGTAAAAAAGACAATCGAATTATCCGACGGAAGGGTAATTGAAATCGAAACCGGTAAGCTTGCAAAGCAGGCTGACGGCTCTGTAGTCGTAAAGATGGGCGGTACAATGCTCCTCGCGACAGTTACTTGCGCAAAAGACGCAAAGGAGGACGTTGACTTTATGCCGCTTCAGGTGGACTACAAGGAGAAATATGCTTCTGCGGGACGTTTCCCGGGAGGTTTTATGAAGCGTGAAGGAAAGGCTTCCGATTATGAAATTCTTATCGCACGTCTTGTTGACCGTGCCCTCAGACCTCTTTTCCCAGAGGATTTCCACGCTGAGGTGTTCGTAAATGTAAATCTCATCTCAGCTGAGAAGGACATCCAGCCGGATGCATTGGCAGGTCTTGCTGCATCATCAGCTCTTGCTGTCAGCGACATTCCTTTCGAGGGTCCTATCTCAGAGGTACGTGTTGCAAGAATCGGCGGCGAGCTCAAGATCAACCCTAACTTCAGCGAAATGGCTGATGCAGACCTCGACATTATGGTTGCCGCTACATACGACAACATTATGATGGTGGAGGGTGAGATGAACGAGGTAAGCGAGCACGATATGCTTGAGGCCATCAAGTTCGCTCACGATGAGATCAAGAAGCACTGCAAGGTGCAGATGGAGCTTACAGAGGCTGTAGGCAAGACTGAGAAGAGAGCTTACTGCCACGAGGAGAACGACGAGGATCTCCGCAAGGCTATCCAGGAGTTCTGCTACGACAGATGCTACGCCATCGCCAAGTCAGGCTCGGCAAAGCACGAGCGTTCTGACGCATTCGAGGCACTCAAGGAGGAGTTCTATGCAACTCTCCCAGAGGAAGAGCAGGAGGAGAAGAGGATGATGATCGAGAGATATTATCACGCAGTCGAGAAGGCAGCGATGAGAAATATGATCCTCGACGAGGGTGTACGTCTCGACGGCCGTGACACCACTACAGTCCGTCCTATCTGGTGCGAGACAGACTATCTTCCTTGCGCACACGGTTCAGCGATATTCACCCGCGGTGAGACTCAGTCACTTTCGACTGTAACCCTCGGTACAAAGCTCGATATGAAGGAGCGTGACGAGGTTCTCATCCAGGACACAGACCAGTTTGTACTCCACTATAACTTCCCTCCTTTCTCAACAGGTGAGGCTCGTCCTCAGCGCGGTGTAGGCCGTCGTGAGATCGGACACGGAAACCTTGCATACAGGGCACTCAAGCCTATGATCCCTATGGCTCCGGAGAATCCATACGCAGTTCGCGTAGTATCTGACATCCTCGAGTCAAACGGTTCATCTTCAATGGCTACAGTATGTGCAGGCTGCCTCGCCCTTATGGACGCAGGTGTGAAGATCAAGAAGCCTGTTGCCGGAGTTGCAATGGGTCTTATCACAGACAAGGACAATCCTAACGAGCGCTACGCCATCCTTACCGACATCCTCGGTGACGAGGACCACCTCGGAGACATGGACTTCAAGGTGACCGGTACAAAGGACGGTATCACTGCTACTCAGATGGACATCAAGGTGGACGGTCTTTCATACGACGTTCTCGAGAAGGCTCTCGAGCAGGCACGCCAGGGTCGTATGCACATTATGGGCGAGATGATGAAGACCATCAGCGAGCCTCGTGCAGAGTACAAGGAGTTTGTACCTCGTATGGTTCAGATCCGTGTTGCAGGTGAATTCATCGGTGCAATCATCGGAAAGGGCGGCGAGACAATCCAGCGTATCCAGCGTGAGACCGGCACAACAATTACTATCACCGAAGAGCAGATCGACGGTGTATCACAGGGCGTTGTTGACATCTTCGGTCAGGACAAGGAAGCTATGGACAAGGCTCTGAACTGGATCAACGGCATCACCGCAGTTCCTGAAGTAGGTACCGTATATCACGGAAAGATCGTTTCAATCCTTGAGTTCGGTGCTTTCGTTGAGATTCTCCCTGGCAAGGAAGGCCTTCTCCACGTATCAGAGATCGACTGGAAGAAGACCGAGAAGGTAGAGGATGTGCTTCACGTAGGCGACGAGGTGGATGTAAAGCTCCTCGAGATCGACGAGAAGACCGGCAAGATGAGACTTTCACGCAAGGCTCTTATTGAGAAGCCTGAGGGTTATGTAGAGCCTGAGCGCAAGCCAAGAGGCGACAGAGGTCCACGCCGTGACAACGACCGTCGCGACAACCGCGGACCACGTCGTGATGACAACCGTGGCCCACGCCGCGATGACAGAGGCCCAAGAGGTCCACGTCGTGAGCGTCCGGCTGAGGCTCCAGAGCAGAACAACGATCCAGAGATGTTCTAATCTATTGACATACAGAAAAAAGGAGGCTGACTTTCGGGTCGGCCTCCTTTCGTATATGGCACAGTGGTGAAACTACCTTGTAAATCTGCACGGCAATGTAAGAAGCTGATAATAAAGGCACTCGGCGATACGCCTGTGACCGTCTGTATCGGGATGGAGCCAGTCCTTCCCTCCCGGGAAGAACTCAGCCTGTTCCTTATGCATAGGAAACAGACCGCTCAAGGAATAGAGATCGATGACAGGAACCGACCATAAGGAAGACGCTTCCTTGATTGACTCGATATATGCATCAATATACTCGCCGCAACTGTTCTGATAGCTTTCATCCGGCTGTATATTATAATCACTGAACCGGGCGAATGCCCTATGTACAGGAGTCAGCAAGACGATCTGCTTGGATGGATATGTCCTTTTAAGACTGTCCAGAGCGAAATTTATCCTTCCCCTGAACGTACTCAGGTCAAAGACAGGCGTCCTACGTACACGCTCCACCATCTTTCCGTCAGCATTGACCTGCACGGTTTCCTCCGAGAACCATTCTCCGATCGGAACTCCTGCATTGAAATCGTTGGTTCCCAGGAAGATGATTATGGCATCGAAACTGTCTCCGTGCTCCTTATACAGCCTTGCAGCCTGACCCAGAAGCTGATGCCACTGATGCCCGCCCTTACCATAGACCAGCGGGGTGATGTCCAGCCATTCCTGAAGGTAATTCCAATAGATGGGTGTTTCTCCCAACGTACCGGGATCCGTAATCGAATCGCCTAGGTATGCGACCCGGGCTCCGTACCAGGGATGAGACACATAGAGAGTGTCTTTCCGGGTCTCTTCTGGCTCAGCGGCCTGAAGATGCTGTACAGGAATGCCTGCAAACGCAACGGCAATCAGAAATCTGAATAATATACGATGTTTCATACCTCAAAGCTACAAAAAAAATCCAGACGGACAAAAAAGCGGAAACTAACGTGGCAGACAAGCTATTATAACTCAAACAGTTACGTCTTGTCTATCAGGCGTTTCTGCCCTGCAGATATCGCCTTTTATGCTGATTATCAGTCCGTTAAGCGCCACAGGGATTATACTCCAGATGCAGATATTTGCAGATCTGACGAAGGTCGGCCGACGTTCTGTACATCATTTCATTTGCCAGAGACATTTTTTCTGATATGGACAAGGTGATCACATCACCCGCACGCAGAAATCCTTTAGAATGAATATATCTGTACAGTTCACGGAATCCTACATCCGAACGTGTATCCTTCACTTCAGCTATCTCATATTCACTACCGGCGTTCGAATTGACCGCCAGCAGCATATTTTCATAACCTCCATAACAATCCGCCAGCATATCATAACGGATGACAGAATACTTCACTATGATGTAATCTACGAGTCGATCTTTATCTTGAGCCC
>ERZ504995.34-NODE-34-length-16151-cov-4.257455_pt1 | contig 16151 bp, 18 predicted proteins | sample MGYA00514197_ERZ504995 | MGnify/ENA primary metagenome ERZ504995 (study PRJEB26094, sample SAMEA4028455) | Ovis aries | biome: host associated; feature: stool; material: fecal | place: Italy | collected 2012 | study: EMG produced TPA metagenomics assembly of the...
CTGTAATGAGCAAACAGGAGGAATGAACCATGAAGAAGAACTTGCTTGCCCTTTTGACCGCGCTTTGCCTGATCTTTGCTGCCGCTGGTCTGGCGGAAGAGGAGAAACAGGTTGATGTATCGTTTGAGGGTTACTTGAATGCTGGCGGCAAGCTGCATGTTACCTGGACGGATGAGGCCAATGAACTTGACGGCCTGGGCCTGATCGGTACGGTGGGTCAGACCATCGGCGATATGCTGCAGAACAATGGCATTCTTTCTATGGAACCCGTGTTGGAAGGCGACACGTTTGAGGGCTGGATGGAGGTCACGGCGACTGTCGTTATCGACGAATTCGGCTTCGAAGATACGGTATACAGCCTGATTCCCGATCACTGCTACACCACCGAGGAGCTGCTGGCCCTGCCCGTGCCCGAGCACAATGTGACGTATATGGCCAAGTGGGCTGGCATTCCAGTGGAGGAATACTTTGCCCCCTATGAGGAAGAAACCATCGTAATGCCCAGCATTACCCTGCTGTACGGCGATGGTAACTGGAGCGTGGCGGCGATTGAGTCCGGCAAGACCTTCGGCGAGGTGCTGGAGCTGGATACCATGGACGTCGCAGCGCCGGAGGGCAAGAGCTTTGTCGGCTGGACGGTCTATGAATATGACGTAGAAGCCATGGAGACCTCCGAAACCTGCGTGGAGGAAGAAGGCGTGCTGTGCCTTGAGCTGTTCGAGGACTACCATATGGTGCTGCGTGAGTATACGGTTTGCCATGAGTTGCTTTCCACTGAGGCGCTGTCTGCCATCGTCTGCGAGGCAAGCGACCATGCAGTCGTCGCCAACTGGATGACCACGGAAGAGTACCTGACCTTCGTGAAGGAACAGTCTGACGCGATCAAGACTTCCCTGGAGCAGGAGTCTCTGACGCAGACCGAAATGAACCTGAAGTCCGAAGTGCTGCGATCTCTGTGGGACAAGGTGCTGAATCATCTGCTGGAGGAAGCAAAGAAGCTTCTGCCTGAAACGGAAGTGGAAAAGCTGCTTGCCGAGCAGAGATCCTGGGAAGCTGACACGGCGGCTGCTGCCGAAGCTGCAGGCAAGGAGTTCGAAGGCGGCTCCCTCTATCCGCTGGTCGTGAATGCTGAAGCGGCGAAGCTGACCGAGGAACGGGTCTACAAGCTGTACGAGCTGCTGAAATGATTGGCCATCACAAACCTAACTCATTTGATAGGATGGATGAACATGACTAAAACATGAAGAAATTCCTGGATGCCATTTCTAAGAACGGCGAGCTGGCGGCGAAGGTTAGCAACATGACCAAGGATGAACTGATTACCCTTGCCGAGGAACTGGGCATTGAGCTGACCGAGGCAGACTTTGAAAAGTCAGCAGGCGAGCTGAATGACGACGAGCTGAACGCTATTGCCGGCGGCGGTGAGTGCTTCGGTTACGGCAATGGCACCGAAGGCCCGGCCTGAGATTATCGCAGATACACTCCAAAATATAGTGAAGTGTAAAGGATGATGAGATGTTTTACAAGCTGAAGGAAAATTACCTCCTGCGTGGTTGGCAGAAGCTGCCCTATGCGTTGGTGGACAAGCGCAGACGGCAGCCCATCTTTATCAACGCAAAGGAAATGCGTGCGCTGGAACTGTGCAACGGACAGATCGACCTGTCCCTGCCGCTGATTTCCCAGGAGATCCGCGACATGATCCCACAGATCGAAAAGAATGGCATCATCTCTCCCTGCGAGCGCGGCGATGCCATTGCGCCTGAGCAGGAGTACAAGCTCTATCCTGCCCGCTATATCCGTACGGCGCACTGGTCCATCACCGGGCACTGCAACTACCGCTGCAAGCACTGCTACATGTCCGCGCCGGACGCCAAGTACGGCGAATTGAGCCATGAGCAGATCATGTCCATCGTGCAGCAGCTGATCGACTGCGGCGTGATGGAGGTTTCCCTCACCGGCGGCGAACCCCTTGTCCGCAAGGATTTCATGGAGATCGTGGATGCGCTGCTGGCAGGCGGCATCCGCATCACCACCATCTATTCCAACGGTAAGCTCGTCACTGACGAGCTGCTGGACGCATTGGCGGAGCGGGGCATCCACCCGGAGTTCAACATGAGCTACGACGGCGTGGACGGCTGGCACGACTGGCTTCGCGGCATCCCCAATGCCGGGAAGATCGTGGAGGATGCGTTCCTGCGCTGCAAGGAGAAGGGCTTCCCCACGGGTGCGGAGATGTGCATCCACCATGGGAACAAGCATCTGCTGCGGGAGACTATCAACCGCCTGGCGGAGCTGGGCTGCCGGAGCCTGAAAACCAACCCCATCTCCAACGTGGGCGCGTGGAAGGAGGGCGGCTACGGCGAAAGCATCTCCATGCAGGAGCTGTATCAGATCTACTTTGATTACATCCCGCATTATTATGAAGACGGCATGCCACTTTCCCTCCAACTGGGCGGATTCTTCTCCGCATCGCCCAGACGGCCGGATCGCTACGATATCCCCTGCATGAAGCACTGCTCCAAGCCGGAAAATACCTGCGTGTGCGGTCATGCCCGGATGGTCATGTATATCTCCGCCGAGGGACGCGCGCTGCCCTGCATGGCGCTCTCCGGCATGGACATCCAGGAGGAATTCCCGCTGATTCCGGAGATCGGACTGGCGCAGTGCATTACCGAATCACGCTATATGCGCCTGATTGATACCCGTGCCACAGAAGTCCTTGCGCACAACCCGGAATGCGCCAAGTGCAAATACGCCCTGCAGTGCCTTGCAGGCTGCCGCGCCAGCGCGCTGGAGACTTCGCCCACGGATATCCTCGCCCCGGATATGGCTATCTGCGGCATCTTCAAGGGTGGCTGGACGGAGAAAATTGCGGAGCTGATGAAAAATATCCTCCCGCAGGAAAAAACGGAAGCGGCGTCGAATTAAGGAGGCAAAAGCATGAGTGAGAACCTGAAAGCGTTTCTGGCAAAAGTCTCGGCAGACGCTCAGCTGATCGAACGGCTGAAGGCGGCGAAGGAGTACGGCGAGATCATAGCGCTGGCAAAGGAGATCGGCGTGGAGCTGACGCTGGCGGACATCGAACCCGAAAACAGTGAGCTCTCCGAAGAAGAGCTGAACGTTGTTTCCGGCGGAAAGAGCGGCGGCTGCTTCTGCGTGCTGGCTGGTGGCGGCGGCGGAAAGAATGGCCGGGATGACGTCTACGGCTGCGCTTGTGTGGCCTATGGTCAGGGCGGCGACGGAAGCAAAGACGATTTTACCTGTTTCTGCGCTCTTGGCGGCGAGGGTGTGATCGATGTTATGCCAGATGAGCTCATTTGAGGTTTACTGCAATGAATAAGGAGGCTTTTACAATGACTGCGAATATGAAAAACTTCCTCGCGAAGGTATCCGGGGACAAGGCACTGGCGGAAAAGATTGGCAAGTTAGAGAAGGCTGATGATTTGATCGTGGCGGCAAAAGAGATTGGCATCGAGCTGACCGAGGCGGACTTTGCACAGCCGGAGGCCTCTCTCTCTGAGGACGAGCTGACGGTCATTCACGGCGGAACTACCAGCACGCAGCAAGAGCAGGCGTGGGCTGACTTCAACAATTGCTCCGGCAACAATGGCATCCAGGACTGCTTCTGTGCAGCTGGCGGCGGTGGGCAACGTGACGAAAATGGCGATGTATGCGCTTGCGTGGGTTACGGTCAGGGCTACCGCGGAGGGCAGAAATGCATCTGCCCGCTGGTCGGTGTGGGCGCAGATGATGATATCTGATCGCATGTGTTTCCGTGCGGCGGAAACATGTGTAATGGTCAGCCATCAAAACAAGGAGGCTGCAGTATGACTGAAAGCATGAAGAATTTCCTGGCAAAGATATCCGGGGACAAGGCACTGGCAGAAAAGGCCTGCAAGCTGGAGAAGGACGAGCTGATCGCGCTGGCAAAGGAACTGGGTGTTGAGTTGACCGAGGCTGACTTCGTACAGCCCGAGGGCGAGATCGCTGAAAACGAGCTGAAGACTATTTCTGGCGGTGACGAGTGCCAGTGTTATCTGGGCGGTGGCGGAACCAAGGCGACGTATGGCCAGTACCCCGCCTGCGGCTGCGTGCTGGCGGGCGTGGGCAGGGACTGGAATGGCGACTATGACCGCTGCGTTTGTGCACTTGGCGGCTACGGCAAGGGCTGAGCAGCAAAACGCACCCCAAAGAACAACGTATAGCTGACCGAAAGAAGGGAGAGATCACCTATGACAGAAAACATGAAGTGCTTCCTGGCAAAGGTATCCGAGGATAAGGCGCTGGCAGAAAAGGCCAGCAAGCTGGAGAAAGATGAACTGATTGTCCTGGCGAAGGAGATGGGTGTTAACCTGACCGAGGCGGACTTTGCACAGACGGAGAGCGATATCTCCGAAGGCGAACTGAACAGCGTGACCGGCGGCGGCAATTGCTACTGCGTTGCGGGCGGCGGTGGCACAGATGGTGAAAAAGATTCTGCCTGTGCCTGCGTGTTTGCCGGTTGGGGTCGATCTACGGAAAGACACGAGCGTTGCGTGTGCGCTATGGCCGGAGGCGGCGGTACCGACGATTGACATACCAGCAGCAAAGGGTATCATGAGCGGCGATAACAGCGCATGCTGTCGCTATATACACAATACACCCCAAGACAGGAAAGGAGAAACGAAAATGACTGAAAGCATGAAGACTTTCCTGGCAAAGGTATCCGAGGACAAGAGGCTGGCGGAGAAGGCTGGCAAGCTGGAGAAGGCTGAGCTGGTCGCCCTGGCGAAGGAGCTGGGCATTGAATTGATTGAGGCAGACTTTGTGCAGCCGGAGGACATCCTGAACGATCAGGAAATGGCGGCTGTGACCGGCGGTAAGAAGTGTCTGTGTGTTGCTGCCGGCGGCGGCACGAAGGATGACGACAGTGAGGCCTGTGGCTGCGTTGCCGCGGGCGCCGGATATCATGACAACGGAAAGCAGCGCTGCTTCTGCGTGATGGGCGGCAGCGGCGATTCGGATAACTCCATCAACTAATACGTCATTTACGGTTTGACGATGTGAAAAACGAGGAGAAGTGACCATGCCAACGACCAACAACCGCAATACAAATCCCGGCGGGCCTGAATTGACCCATTACCTCAAGGCCGCCCGGCCCGGCAGCTGGCTGATCCTGTCGCTGACGCTGCTGATCGTGGCGATGGCGCTGGTATGGTCCTTCCTTGGCACGATGAAGACCACCATTGCCGTGACTGGCATCAAGGAAGGGGTGCACTTCACCGGCTACCTGATGCCCAGGGACTCCCTCTCCTTGCGAAGCGGCATGAGCGTGGATTACAAGGGGGAAAAAGCAGGCGTGCTGGTCAGCCGAGGCACCGCCAGCATCGACGCGGCAGAGATCGTCGCGTCGATTGACAATGCCTACTACAGCGATCAGCTGGTGCTGAATCCCTACAATGTGGATATCAGGATCGATCTTGATCCGAACATCTGCCCGGACGGCGTCGTCACCCTGGAAATCGTGCTGGCGGAAACCCGCCCCTTCGATTTCCTGATGAACTGAGGTGGCGGCAGATGAAGAAAACGAAGGCGGGGCGCTTTGCCCCGAAAAAGGTGCCGGTGGTCATGCAGATGGAAGCGCTGGAATGCGGCGCTGCCAGCCTGAGCATGATCCTGGCGTATTACGGCAAGTGGCTGCCCCTGCCCAGGGTGCGCACGGAGCTGGGCGTTTCCCGCGATGGCGTGAGCGCGATGAGCATCATCCGGGGTGCGCGCAGCTTCGGCATGGAGGGCAAGGGCTTCCGCTACGGCGTGGACAGCCTGCAAACGAAGATCACCCTGCCCTGCATTCTGTTCTGGAACAGCTGCCATTTCGTGGTGTTGACCGGCTTTGGCAAAAAGGGCGCGTACATCAACGACCCTGCCAGCGGTGCGGTGGTTGTGCCGATGGACAAATTTGAAAAGCAATACAGCGGCATCGCTCTGGAGATCGTCCCCGGCGAGCATTTCGAGCCCAGCGGACGGCCCGCCAGCGTGTGGCCCTTTGTGAAGCAGCGGCTCAAGGGCGCAGGCGGTGCATTGGCGTTCCTGTCGCTGTCAGGGGTGGCTGCGGCGGTTTTCGGCATTGCCCAGCCTGCGCTGTCTTCCAGCTTTGTGGATAAGATCCTCACCGGTTCGAACACTGCCTGGCTCATGCCGCTGCTGGGGATCCTCATCGGCATGGCGGTGCTGCAGTTCCTGCTGCTGGCGGTGACGGCCTCCTATCAGAATTACGTGCAGGGGCGGTTTGCTGTGTCGGCCAACTGCTCGTATCTGATTCATGTGCTGCATCTGCCCATGCAGTTTTTCTCCCAGCGAATGGCAGGTGACATTGCAGGCCGTCAGCAGGATAACGCCGCCGTTGCAAGCACCCTCATGAACACCCTCGCACCTGTGGGCGTGGGGTTGATCACCATGGCGGTGTACCTGATCATGATGCTCTCCATCAGCCCGGTGCTGACGCTCATTGGCGTGTCGGCGCTGGTGCTCGACCTGTTCGTGGCGCAGTATATCTCCCGCAGGCGGGTGGAGATCACGAGGGTCATTGCCCGTGACAGCGGCGTGCTGTCCGGCTCCACGGCGGGCATCCTGAATGTGATGGAGACCATCAAGGCCAGCGGCGCGGAGGAAGGCGTGTTTGCCCAGTGGACGGGTATGCAGGCCGCCGTGATGGCGGGGCAGGCGAAAATTGCAAAGATCAACACCTATCTGGGTACCATTCCCGGTTTGCTGCTGAACGTCGCCAATGTGGTGCTGGTGGCGCTGGGCGCGCTGCTGATCATTGACGGCGAGCTGACCACCGGTATGCTGCTGGCACTGCAGAGCCTGCTGCAATCCTTCATGACCCCGGCGTCGCAGATGATCGCCGCGGGACAGGAAATGACGGAGATGCGTTCCGGTATGGAGCGTATTGAAGACGTGACCAATTACGAGGAGGATGTGGTCTTTGCTGCGGGCGATGACGAGAAGATCACCGCTCCCATGACGGGGAAGGTCAGCATCCGTAATGTGACCTTCGGTTATTCCAGGCAGGCCGCGCCGGTTTTGAAGGACTTCTCGCTGGAGCTTACCCCCGGCCGCAAGGTGGCGCTGGTGGGTTCTTCTGGCTGCGGCAAATCCACCATCGCGAGGCTGGTGGCGGGGCTGTATCAGCCTTGGGAGGGCGAGATTCTCTTTGACGGCAAGCCCATGTCCGCCTATGACCGGGCGGCGTTCACCTCCTCCGTGGCGGTTGTGGATCAGGACATCTTCCTGTTCTCCGGCACCGTGAAGGACAATTTCCGCTTTGCCGACGGCACCATCACCGACGCGGACATGATCCGTGCGGCCCGCGACGCGCAGGTGCATGAGGCCATCCTCAAGCACGAGGGCGGCTATGATGCACGCATCGCCGAGGGCGGCAGCAACTTCTCCGGCGGACAGCGCCAGCAGCTGGAGATTGCCCGGGCGCTGGCGGGAAATCCGTCCATCCTTATTCTGGATGAGGCTACCTCCGCCCTGGATGCTCAGACGGAGGCGCTGGTGATGGACGCCATCAAAGCCAGAGGCATGACCATGCTGCTGGTGGCGCACCGGCTGTCTACCATCCGGGACGCAGATGAGATCCTTGTGCTGAAGAACGGCGTCGTCACCGAGCGCGGCACCCATGAGGAGCTACTGGCGCTGAACGGCGATTATGCAGCCCTGGTCAGCGCATCGTAAGAAGGAGGCACAACGGATGAATATCAACGAAAAGAGCATCCAGCGCGCCCAGCTTGACGATGCGATGCTGGATGCGGCCTACCGTGAGCTTGCCTCCACCGTCACGGGCAAGGCCGGGCTGCGGACGGCGCAATCCGAGCGCACGCAGACGGCGGGAGCGGTCAGCGAGATCCTGGCGTTCTATCACCGCACGGCGGAGATCCCGGAGGGCGTGAACCCGGTGGACTACGTCATCGAAACGCTGAACATTTCCTGCCGGACGGTGTTTCTGGAGGGCGAGTGGTACCGCGACGCCATCGGCCCTTATCTGGGACGGACGACTGACGGACAAACCGTTGCCATCCTGCCCCGGCGGAACCACTATGAATACTACGACAAAAACGCAGGCAAGTGCGTGCGTGTCAACCGTCAGACAGCGGAGAATCTGGAGGCAGAGGCACAGTATTTCTACCTGCCCCTGCCTGCCGGGAAACTCACGTTACGCGATCTGTATCGCTATATGCTCAAATCTCTGACGGCATGGGATTACATCCAGCTCATCGGCGCAACGGCGCTGGCCAGCGTGCTGGCGATGACGCTTCCTGCTATGACGCAGCTGGTGTTTTCCGGGCTGATCCCCTCGGGACAGCTGAATCTGGTGCTGCCCATCCTGTTCCTGCTGGTGTTCTCCGTCACCTCCACCCATCTGGTGAATGTGCTCCGGACGCTGGCGGTGGGCGTGGTGAATATCCGGGCAGGCGCGTCGCTGCAATCGGCGGCAATGGCGAGAGTCATGTCCATGCCTGCGGGCTTCTTCAAGCAGCACGCCTCCGGCGAGGTGGCTGCCCAGCTGAGCTCCATTGACAATCTGACGGCCGCCACGGTGAAGGCGGTGTTTTCCTCCGGCCTGACAGGCCTGTTTTCGCTGATCTACATTGCGCAGATCTCTGCCTTTGCCCCGGCGCTGACGGTGCCTGCGGTGATCGTGCTGGTACTGAAAACAGCGCTGTCCCTGGCCTGCGTGGTCATCGGCGTGAAGCGCACCAATGTGCGCATGAAGAAGCAGGCCAGCCTTTCCGGCAGGATGCTGACCATCATCAATGGCATCCAGAAGATCCGCCTTTCCGGCGCGGAGAAGCGCATTTTTGCCAAGTGGGCCAACGAATACAAGGACGTAGCTGACCTGACCTACCGGCAGCCGAGGATCCTCCTTTACCGGCAGGCGCTGATGGGGTTCATCAGCCTGATCGGCCTTGTGGTGATCTACTATGCGGCGGCTTCCAGCGGTGTTTCAGCGGCCAACTACATGGCGTTCAGTTCAGCCTATGGTCTGGTTTCCGGCGCATTCACGGCGCTGATCGGCATTGTGTCCACCCTGACGGAGTTCGGCCCGATGCTGAACATGATGAAGCCCATTTTGGAAACGGAGCCGGAGATCGAACCGGGCAAGCTGATCCCCGAACAGCTGACCGGTAAGATCAGCGTGAGCCACGTCAGCTTCCGCTATAACAAGGACGGCCCCATGCTGCTGGATGATGTGACGCTGGACATTGCCCCCGGCGAATACCTCGCCATCGTGGGAGCGACGGGATGCGGCAAGTCCACCCTGATGCGGCTGATGCTCGGCTTTGAAAAGCCGGAGCAGGGCGCAATCTATTATGACGACCACGACATGAAATCCCTGAACCTGCGCGGTTTGCGCCGCAGAATCGGCACGGTGCTGCAAAACGGCCAGCTGATGCAGGGCTCCATTTTCACCAATCTCTCTATCGTAAAGCCCGACATGACCGAAGACGAGGCATGGGAAGCCCTTGAAAAGGCAGGCCTGGCCGAGGATGTGCGCCGTATGCCCATGAAGCTTAACACCATGCTGGGCGAAAACGGCGCGGGTATCTCCGGCGGACAGCGCCAGCGGCTGCTGATCGCCCGGTCGATGGTGGGCCGTCCAAGCATCATCTTCATGGACGAAGCCACCTCCGCGCTGGACAATGTGGCGCAGGCCCATGCGGTGCGCTCGCTGGATGCGCTGAACTGCACCCGCGTGGTCATTGCCCACCGCCTTTCCACCATCCAGAACTGCAGCCGCATTGTGGTGCTGGATGGCGGCCGGATCGTGGAGGACGGTACCTACAACGAACTGATCGCCCTGAACGGGCGCTTTGCCCATCTGGTAGCGCGGCAAAGGCTGGATTCGTAATGGCTGACGACGAAATACTATGATATATATGGAGGTTGTTTGCAATGACAGAAAGAATGAAGCGTTTTTTTGAGGCGGCGGTTAAGAACGACCAGTCGCTGGAAACACTGAAGGATTTAAACAGACTTCCCTTCGCAGCGCAGAGAGAGCAAATATCGGCGCTGGCCGCCGCAGTGGGGATAACGCTCACGGAAGACGATTTCAAACAGATCGACGGCGCAGAACTCACCGATGAGGAGCTGGAGAAAACTGCGGGCGGAGGAATAGAGAATATGTCATTAGATGAACTAATGACTTTACTGATGATAACTACAACGGAAGCAGAAGAGGAAAGAAGAAAAGCGAGACAGCCATAAAAAGGAACTAACAAGGATTTGGAATTCGGCACCCCATCAACACATAAGGAGCAACCCCTGATATGGCGCAGCACGAAATTTTTGTGGATCTCAACCATTACCGGCTGACCCACGGGCCGATTATGGTATCCTTCGATACCACGCAGCTTTGCAATCTGCGGTGTGTCCATTGCTTTAACAACAGCGGTGATCAGGCGCCCAATCCTGACCTGCCCCGTGAACAGCGGCTGGATATTGCCAGGCAGATTGCCGAGATGCACCCCTTCAACGTGTGTATGTGCGGCGGTGAAAGCCTTTGCTGTTCCGACCTGTTCGACATCATGGACGTCCTCCGCCCGCATGTGGGTAAGCTGAGCATGGTCAGCAACGGCTTCCTGATGACGTCGGAAATGGCTCGCAGGCTGGTCGAGCATGGGCTGGATCTGGCGCAGATCAGCATCGATGGCGCCAACGCCTGGCAGCATGACAGCTTCCGGGGTGTGCAGGGCTCCTTTGACCGGGCTGTCGCTGCGGTGCGCAACCTGATCGCTGCTGGGATCTCCTCGGTGGATGTGTCGATGGTGCCCAACCGGCTGAACTGGCAGAGCCTGGAGGAATATACCGAGCTGTGCCATGACCTTGGCGTGCATCAAATTCGCCTGATGCCCTTCCTGCCCTCAGGCCGGGGACGCTCGGTGGGGCGCAACCTGATGCTGGATGAAAAGCAGTATTTCCAATTCTGCCGCAGCCTGGAGCGGCTGGATGCGAGGTATCAGGGCAGGCCCGCCTTCCAGTGGGGCGACCCCATTGACCATATGCGCCGGATGCCCTTCAACGCCAGCCTGGGTCTGCATTCCTATTCCATGGAGATCAAGGCGAACGCCGACCTGACGCTGAGCACCTACCTGCCTGTGCTGGTGGGCAACTGTACCCGCCGCACCCTGCGGGAATACTGGGATGGCGGCTACAAAAATCTGTGGGGTAATGAGCAGCTGACGCGGTATACCGATCAAATCCGAAACATCTATGATCTGGAAACCTTCGAGCCCGCCCCGTACAGCGGCGAAACCATCATGATTGATATTCTGGAGGCGTAAGATGCGATACTTGATCAACAGCAGCGCCTTTACCCGGCGGGATGCGCAAAGCGGCGTGATCCCCATGAAGGCTGGCTTTCGCGCACTGTTCCTGAAGGAAAGCGCCGGGGCATTGCTGGACAGAACAGACGAATGGATCGACTTTGAGGAAGTGACCCGTGGCGTTTCCGAGCAGCAGCGGCGCGATCTTCGCGATGGACTGACGCTGCTGGAATGTTTCGATATTGCGCAGATCGAGGAAGAAAAGCCGGTCAAGCCCTGCCGTGTGGCTGGCGAGCGCGACTACCGCCGCATCAGCGCATTCCTGGAGCGCCATGCGGGAAAGGGGCCCAACCAAAGTCTTGCGTATTCCCCGGAGATGCACAATGAGGACAGCGTCCGCGCGCGGCAATTTAACAATCATGAATACAATTTTCTGGCCGAGCGGGATGGACAGATCGTGGCATTGATGATCGTACGTCCTCCGGCGGCTGGAGATGTTTCCAGTGTGGTGTATCTCCAGCACGTGATCTATGCAGCGGAACTTCCCGAAGGAGAACAGACAGCCTTGCTGGAGGCTCTGCTGACCGAGGTGGAGGCTGCCTTCCGTCAGGATTACGCCCGGCTGCGATTCCAGTATTTCGATGCCTGTCAGGATGGGATGCTCTCCGCATTGGCGGCGCAGGGCTTCCAAAAGACCTGCACGCTGGAACGGGAGCTGCAGGGCGGTATTGACCTGACGATCTACGACCGGAGGATTGGAGGATAAGTGATGCTCCTTGCTGAAAAGAAATACACAGAAATCCTTCGGGATGTATGCGAAAAAATCGTCTATGCCTTTACGATCAAGGCATTTCGCGGGCTATATGGCTTCCATGATCCGTGGTTTGATTATGCGTCCATGGAGCGCTGCCTGAGCCACATGGAGAATCCCTGCAAGGCGGCCTTCCGCATTCTGCATCTGGGCGCTGGCGTGGTGGAGAGCGAACTGGCTGATGAGATCGGGCAGGAGGCGATAGACCAACTGATCGAAGCTGGCCTGTGGCACCGGGAAGGCGACAACATTGAGACCAACAACTATGTGGTGATCCCCTATCAGGGGCTGCTGCTGGTGGTGGAGACAAATCCCTGGTTCCCCAGCTGCACCAACCGCAATATTGACGTCTACTTGGGCAGTGACAGCTACCGTCTGGCGGAAAACATTGGCTACCAGCGGGGCGAGACAGCGCTGGATCTGTGCAGTGGCAGCAGCATACAGGGCCTGCTCTGCGCCCGGTTCGCCCGCAAGGTAGTGTCGGTGGAGCTGAATCCCAAGGCTGTGCCGGTGACCCGCTTCAACATTCTCCTCAACAACTGCGAAGACAGGGTTGAATTACGCGAGGGAGACCTGTATAATGTTCTTAAAGAGGGAGAAACCTTCGACTGCATCTACGCGAATCCGCCCTTTATCCCCATGACAGAAGATGTGACCTATCCCATCTGCGGCACTGGCGGACGGGATGGTCTGCAGGTGCTGCGCCGCATTGTGGAGGGTCTGCCGAAGTACCTCAATCCCGGCGGCGAGGCGATCATCTTCTGCGAATGCCTGGGCGACAGCAATGGTGTGTTCTTCGATGCGGACATCGAGCGTCTTGGCCGTGAGCATGGCTGGCAGACCAGTCAGATCCTTCCGGGCCGGCTGGAGGCAAGCCATCAGATCTGCAAAATGGTGGATTTGACCGCGCTGTTCAACGAGGAGCTGGACAAGGCTGCGCTGCGCCGGCAGATGGAAGAAATTTACCGCGATCTTGGTGCGACGTATCTGTACAGCATTCTCTACCGCATCCATGCCAGCGGCAAGGGAGATGGGCAGCTGTGCCGCATCCGCCAGTATAACCAGTGGGATATGGAGGATCGGGCAAGCCTTGACCCGTCGGTCACCACGGGCCCCAACCCGAATGTGCAAAGCATCTGGCGTGGGAAACGCCATATGGGTATTCTCAGCAGAGAAAAGGCGGATATTATGGCCCAAATGCAATCTGGCAAATCCATCCGCGAGACTGCCGAAGCGCTGTGGAGCCAGTACGCCGACAAGCCCCGTTATCAAAAGGAGGGCTATCCGGCCTTCCTGAGCCGGGTGCTGGATACCTGCATGAATCTTGAACGCATTGGCGCTTTGAAGCGTCTGCTCAAATAAACAGAAGAGGTGGAAAATATGTCTGACGAGAAGAAGATCACGAGCCCCGATGAGAACGAAACCAAGAAGCCTCTCAAGCCGGACGAAACCGAACCTGCAAAGAAGCCTGATGAGAAGCAGCCGGAGGAAGAGGCTGTACTTTACGACGCCAGCGAGCTCTCTGACGACGATCTGGAGGGCCTTTCCACTGAAGAACTGGAGGATAAGGACGGCGCAGGTTACTTCTTTGTTCCTGTTGTTGTTGCGGCCAATGTGAATTTTGTGGCCAATATCAATGCGGGTGCAAACCTGAACGTTGCAGCCAACGCCATGGCAGCCGCTAATGCTGTGGCTGCAGCCAATGCGATGGCAGCAGCCAATGTCAACGCGCTGACGAATGCCAATGTCACTGACTGATGCGGCAAAGCAACCCTGCTATTACGACAGCGTTGCGCTGAACATCACCAGCCGCTGCAATCTCCGCTGCCTGCACTGCTACAATGGCAGCGGGGAGGATTCGCGGCGGGATATGGACAGAGCGACGCTGCTGCGGGCTGCTGATGCGGTGCTGTCGCTCAAGCCCTTCAATCTCTGCCTGTGCGGCGGGGAGCCCTTGTGCTGCCCTGATCTGCTGCTGTTGCTGGAGCATTTACAGGGACGAGTGCCGCAGATTTCCATGGTGACCAACGGCTTTGCGTTGGATGAAGCCTGGGCAAGGAGGCTTGCAGCCCACGGGGTTAGCGCTGTGCAGGTGAGCCTGGACGGTGCATATGCCTGGCAGCATGACAGCCTGCGCGGCACAGCAGGTTCTTTTGAGCATGCCATAAAGGCCATATGTGCGCTGAAAACAGCGGGCATCGCGCAGGTGGTGTGCGCCATCCTGCCCAACCGACTGAATGTGGATTCGCTGGAGGAATATGTGCAGCTCTGCCTTTCGCTGGGGGTGGACATCATCCGTGCCATGCCTTTTCTCCCATCGGGGCGGGGGCGCAGCATGGGCCGTCCGCTGATGCTGGACGAAGAGGGCTATTTCCGCTTCCGACGGGAGCTGTGGCGGCTGTCTGAGCGATACGGCAATCAGATCCGCATCGAGTGGGATGACCCGCTCCAAGTGATCCTTGGTATGCCCGGGCGTATGGGGACAAACGAAAAGGAACCCATGCTGGAGATTCGCGCTGACGGCCAGCTGGCACTGACCAGCTATCTGCCCATTCTCATGGGCGATTGTACTGCCGATGGTGCTATGGGCAATCTCCGCTCTGCATTTGCGGCCGCGCGCAGTGTTCCGCAGGTGCGCGATTATGTCTGTGCCATTCACAATGTATACGACTGGGACTTGCTTGATCCTTTGCCCTACGGAGAGGAAAGCATTCAACTTGATCTGCTGGAGGGAACTACGTGAGATATCGCATTAACCGGGAGGATTTCTTCGCCCGAGAGGAAGAGCAGGGCACCATGGCGATCATGGTTTGCAAAACCAACCAGATCCTGCACTTCAACCGTGCCGGACGCCATATCTTTGATGTGTGCGACCGCTGGGTGGAGCTGGATGAATTCCTGCATGACCTTGGGGCGGTGAACACAACCCCTGCAAAGCTGCGCAGATATTTCGAAGAAATCCTGTACAAGCTCCACGCCTGCGGCCTGGCCAGGCTGGAGGATATCCCCCAACCTGCCGGAACAGGCTGCCGTCTGGCTCAGCAGGGCGACTATATGCACATATCCCGCTTCCTGACGGCCTATGCGCAAAAGGGACAGAGTTGCGCGACCATAGTGGGCGAGGGCTACAATGGTCCTTACGGCGTGTATACGAGGCTTTATGAGCGGCAAACCCACTACCTCCTCAGCGAGCAGGAGGGGGAGCTTCTTGCCCTGCTGGAAATCAGTCAGCCCAACCATATATCCGGGAATACGGTTTTGAGCATCTCCACAGCAGTGTTTCATGAGAAGCTTGACGCGCAGGATGCGTGTGAGCAGCTGCGCCTGCTGACGGATCACGCCGCGAAGCTTTTTGGCGGGTATGCCTCCAAGCTGCGTTATCCCTATATGCACCCCCGGCAGCAGTGGATGCGCGATTCGCTTGCCAAATGCGGTTTTGTCCAAACAGCGTTCTTCCCCGGCGAACTTCAAAACGGATGCGATATGATCTGGTATGACCGGATGATTTAATAAGCGGCGAAGGCGAGAGAACAGGCTATAAAGAAATAAAAGTAGAAGCGACCGATGGTGCGCTTCTACTTTTTCTTTTGATATTGTTTGGGGTAGGTGGGAAGCAGGGAACTACAAAGACTTCGAGCACCGTAATTCTTGTTGTTTGAAAAACTGATAAAACACCCTTGACAAAACAACTCGAAGCCCGGGGTGATTTTTTGGTTATTCGTTGGCCAGATGATAGATATTCAGCACATCCTGCCAGTACAGCTTTTTCAGGCCGCCTACGGGATGTTCGGTGCCGAAGGCAAAGCCTGTGCACTTCTTGGCCATCAGCTCGAAATCCTTTTCCTCAATACCCACGATGATGTTCAACTCCTCGGGGCCCTGTGTGATCATGCGGATGTTCACGCCGTGTTCGCCCAGCTTTGCGAAGATCTTGCCGGACACACCGGGACGATAGGCCATCTTACGACCGACCGCCGCCACCACGGCGATATGCTCCGTCACCTTAATGGAGCAGGGGTCGATCTCCT
>ERZ504995.36-NODE-36-length-15898-cov-4.259421_pt1 | contig 15898 bp, 3 predicted proteins | sample MGYA00514197_ERZ504995 | MGnify/ENA primary metagenome ERZ504995 (study PRJEB26094, sample SAMEA4028455) | Ovis aries | biome: host associated; feature: stool; material: fecal | place: Italy | collected 2012 | study: EMG produced TPA metagenomics assembly of the Sheep...
GGCGGGCGCGCAGGCCACCCTGCTCGTGAACTACGCCGACGGCCTCTCCGGCGTCCAGCTCGGGCTCGCCTTCAACCGCAACGGCGAGGGCTCCGGCCTGCAGCTCGGCGCCGCCGCCAACTTCGCCGACCGCTTCCGCGGCGTCCAGCTCGCCGCGATCAACATGGACGGAGACGACATCCGAGGCGCCCAGATCGGCCTCGTCAACGCCGGCGCGAAGGAGTTCCGCGGGCTCCAGCTCGGCGCCGTCAACGGCTGCCAGGGCGAGCAGCACGGGCTCCAGGTCGGACTGCTCAACACCGCCGGGACGATGAACGGGGTCCAGTTCGGCCTCGTGAACATGGCGGAGACCTCCCGCGGCTGGCAGATCGGGATCTACAACGACGTCCAGCACGCCGCCGGCGTGCAGATCGGCCTCGCGAACTGGGCGACCGACGCCGACCTGCCCCTCCTGCCCTTCTTCCGGGCCTCCTTCTGACCCCAGAACCACCCATCCCCCGAACAAGCAACCGCCAGACGATTCGACCATGAGCAAGACCGCACTCATCACGGGCATCACCGGCCAGGACGGCGCCTATCTCTCCCGACTCCTCCTCTCCAAGGGCTACGAGGTCTACGGGCTCCTCGCCCGCCGCTCCACGCCGACGGTCTGGCGCCTGCAGTACCTCGGCGTCCTCGACCGGGTGCATCTGATCGACGGGGACCTCACCGACATCGCCTCGATCGTCCGCGCGCTGCTCGACTGCAAGCCGGACGAGGTCTACAACCTCGGGGCGCAGAGCTTCGTCGCGACCTCGTGGGCGCAGCCGATCCTCACCGCCAACGCGACCGGCCTCGGCGCCCTCAACATCCTCGAGGCGATCCGCCAGGTCCGCCCGGAGGCGAAGTTCTACCAGGCCTCCACCTCCGAGATGTTCGGCAAGATCCAGGAGCCCGTGCAGAGCGAGAAGACCCCCTTCTACCCGCGCAGCCCCTACGGCGTGGCGAAGCTCTTCGCCCACTGGTCCACGATCAACTACCGCGAGAGCTTCGGCCTCTTCGGCTGCTCCGGCATCCTCTTCAACCACGAGTCGCCGCTGCGCGGCATCGAGTTCGTGACGCGCAAGGTGACGGACGCCGTCGCGCGCATCGCGCTCGGCGCCCCGTCGCGGGACGGCGGCGGCGTCCAGAAGGACCTGCACCTGGGCAACATCGACGCGAAGCGCGACTGGGGCTTCGCCGGCGACTACGTCGAGGCGATGTGGGCGATGCTCCAGCAGCCGGAGCCCGACACCTACGTCGTCGCCACCGGCCGCACCACGACCGTGCGCGACATGTGCAAGATCGCGTTCGACCACGTGAACCTCGACTACGAGAAGTACGTCGTCGTCGACCCGCGGTTCTACCGCCCCGCGGAGGTCGACATCCTCCTCGGCAACCCCGCCAAGGCGAAGGCCCGGCTCGGCTGGGAGGCGAAGACGACGCTCGAGCAGCTCATCACCTCGATGGTCGACGCCGACCTCGAGCGCGTGAAGCGCGAACTGGCCTAGGAGAGGCCCGCCGGCGATGGAGCAGCGGGACGTGGACGGCGCGCCCGGGGGGCGCGCGATGGGCGAGCAGCCGCTTGCGCGGATGATGCGCGAACGGGGGCTCTCGAACCACGACCTCGTGGCGGCGGCGGCGCGGCCGATCACGCACAAGCTCGTCATGCGCGCGGCGCGCGGCAGGCGCCTCACCCTCCATTCGAAGGCGCTCGTCGTCGAGGCGTTCAACCGCGCGACCGGCGGATGCTTCCGCGCGGCGGACCTCTTCGACTACTGAGCCGGCGGATCCCCGGAACGAAGGGACGCCCCCGGGCGCGCATGCCGCGCGCACGGGGGCGCCCCGAAGAACTGGCGGAGAGGGAGGGATTCGAACCCGCTCTGCCGAATGTTGAACAACGTAGAACTTTACCGCTTTGGCGTATAGGTTGTAGTGTTTCGTTGATTTTTCCGAAGAAGGCGGATTCCGCACTTGCGGGCCGTTTCCTCCGTTGACGCGGGTTATTCTGTCGGAAGCGGTTCGGAATGTCAAGCGGAAAAATCGGCAGCAAAACGCGTTGGACAACGGCGGCAAATGGCCGGCAAGTTAAACGCCGTCAGGCCGCGACCCCGGAGGAGGGATCGCGGCCCGCGGTATTCTGCGGCGCACCTCGCTACCGTGCGTCCCGGGCGAACTGCGGGTGGTAGAGCCGGTGGAACGCGGTGAGCGTTTCGCCGCGGAACTGCTCAAGCTGCGCCAGGCGCTCCTTGTCCGGCTTCCGCTCCTTCCCTTCCGCCTTGATCGCGTTCTCGATCTGGCGGAGCCGGTCGCGCAGTTCCTTGCCTCGCGTCCACTCCTTCGCGTAGAGCCCGAGCACCGGGTCGCCGCGGAGGTTCAGGATGCCCTCGCGCGCCTTCGCGATCTCGTTCGCCGAGTAGGTGCCGCCCTTGTTCTCGTACACCTTCGCGAGCGCCTTGAACTCCTTCGCGAGCCGGTCGAAGTTCGCCACGTCCGCCTCGCGCGGGTCCCAGCCGTAGCGGTTGGACGAGACGCCGAGGAACGAAAGCGGGAGCAGCACGGCCTTGTGCAGGAGCCCGGTGCGCGCCTCCGCGTCCTCGCGCTTCAGGAACTCGCCCGGCTTGAGGTCGAGGGCCGTTTTCGCAAGGTCCGTGCCCGTGATCGGGAAGCAGAGGTTCTTGAAGAGGAAGTAGGCGATCGCGTTCGGGTTGTCCAGCTTCTCGCCGCTCACGTCACGACGATTCGCAAGTCGCCAGATGATGCCGACTGGCGGGTTGAACTTGTTCGAGAGCGCGTTGATGATCGGAGCGGTCGGCGACGCGAGGCGCTTCTCTTCGTCGTACTTGCTCGCGGTCTTCATCATCGCGACGCGCGTTGCGACGGAGATGTAGGACTCGATTCCGGCCGAGAGCGAGAAGCGGCGACCGCCGAGATTGATCCGCCCGAACATCGGATTGAGCGGGTTCGTCTCCATGAAGTCGCCGATCTCGTCGCGCCGGTCGTCGTCGCCTAGCAGGTGCGCGATGGCGCGGAGGAACATCACGAGGATCGCCCATCCGGCGAGCGGGCGCAGCCAGCACTGCCTGAAGATCATCGCCCGCGTTCTCGCGCTCGCGCGGTTGTCGTTCAGCAGCAGCGTCACCGGAAGGAACATCGTCTGCAACTGGCCGGCGAGCTTTCCGGGCGCCCAGAGGAGGAACGCCGCGAGCGACCCGCCCTTGTTGCGCGTGAAGAAGTCGCCGCGGCCGGTCTCCATGTTCACGACGCGTCCGAGCAGTTTGAGGTCGCGCTGCCCCTGCTCCGTGCGCAGATACGCCTCGCCGTACATCTTGGAGAGGTGCGAGATCATCTCCTTCGCGAACGCGAAGCGGATGATGTTCAGCGGAACCGTGTAGGTTCTGTCGCCGAAGCGAAGGATCTTGTTGTCGTTCAGCATCTTCGAGATGCCGAGCCCGCGGCGCGCGGCGATCCCGGCCTTGCGGTACTCTTCGCCGAAGTCCCCGGAATCCGCGTGCCAGTCGGAGATGCGGATGCCCATCAGATCGACGATCGTGTGCCACTCCGGATCGGCCTGCATCTTCTCGAAGATCTCCTGGCACTTCTCTTCCGAGAACGCGAAGCCCTTGCCGCCCTTCGCCCAGAGCGCGTCCTTCGCCGTGCGCCAGCCGAGCGCAGGATCGCGGAGGATCGCCGCGACGGACGCCTGGACGCCGATCGCCGAAAGGTCGGCCGACGCGATCATGCGCTTCGAGATATCGAACACGCCCTTCGCGTTTTCCACGACCTTCTCGAAGACGTTCATGTCGGCCCACGCGAGGTCGTCGAGCGTGCGGAACCACGCCAGACGCGCCTCTTCGAGCTTCCTCTGCGCTTCCTTCACGGCGGGATCGTCGCCCACGTCGAGCCGGTTCTGGCGCTTCTTCTGCCACTTCTCGAACTCGCTCGGGTTCGCGATCCAGTCGTGGTAGCGCTGCGCGGCGTTGAGCTTGGACTGCACCGCGCGCCGGACTGCCTTGCTCCATTCTGAGTAGTAGGCCTCCGGACCGGCGGCGTCCTCGAGCTCCTGCCGCGCCTCGCGCAGCATCGCCACGCGCTCGCGCATCACCTGGACGCGCAGGTCGTTCTCGCGGAGCAGCTTCTCGCGCGTCTCGGCCGGGGCGCCGCGGAAGTTGCCGGCGAGCGCCGCGTCGAGCTCGCGCTGCGCACGCTCCTCGGCCTTCTCGTAGGCCTTGACGATGCGCCTGACGATCTCCGCGTCGGAGAGGGGGAACGCCTCCTTGTACTGCTTGCGGAGGTCTTCGAGGAGCGTGCGGAGAGCCTGCCCCTCCTCGTCGAGCGCGATCGGGTCCGCGTTTTTCGGGAAGGGCACGCCGTCGCGGATCGCGCGTTCGAGTCGGTCGATGGCCTTTCGCATCGCCTCCTTCTGGATCTCCTGCGGCGACTTGATGAAGCGGGACGGATCGGCGCCATCGGGAATCGGGAGGTTCAGCTCCTTCATCTTGGCGTTGATCTCGGCCCGGAGCGCCTCCGCCTGGCTCTCCATCGCGACGCGCTGCGGGCCGGTCTTGAGCGGCCGCATCTTGGCGTTCAGGTCTTCGAGCTGCGCGACTAGCCGTTGCAGGGCCGTCATCTGCGAGATGCGGACCTTGAGCTCGTCCGTGCTCGCGGGCGTGACGTTGCCGTAGTTCGAATAAATGTCGCCCCACGTGCGGTCGGACCAGTCGGCGAAGTCCTCTCCGAGGACGGAGCGGCAGACGTCGCCGAGCGCCGAGCGGAACGCCTCCGGCGCGCCCATCTCGCGGCCCGCCTCGACGTCGACGTTGAGGATGCACTTGCCGACCCAGCGCACGAACGGACGGAGCAGCATGCGCATCGCCTCCGGATCGTCGCGGTCGAGGTCGAGGTCCTTCGCGCGCTCCTTCGCGAGCGCTTCCAGCTCCTCGCGCGTCTTCGGCCACGCCGAGCGGTCAGCCTCGCCCTTCGCGCCGGACTTCCCGGGCTTGCCGGGGCCGGAACGGCGCCGGCGCAGGAGGTCGTCCAGGTCGAGTGACATGATCGCGGCCATCGCCGCGTCGAAGTCGCGGTTCCCGACGGCGCTGATCGCGTCCTGAAGATTCCTGCGCAGACGGTCGATCTCCTTCCACGCCTCACGAATGCGCGCGCGATCCGCTGCACCGGGCTGGCGCCCGGTGGCGTCGAAGAACTGATCGGTAAGCCCCGCATACGAGAGCGTCTTCTTGTTGATCGCCGCCCGCCGGACGTTGAGCACCAAAGACGCCGTGCGTCCGATGCGGATGTACGCCTCCTCCATCGCGAAGCTCGCGGCTTCCAGTTCAGCGTAGCGAGCCTGCGCTTTCGCGATCTCCTCGACGGATGAGCCGGCCGCCTTGAGCGCGGCGAGGCGCGTGGCCGCCACATCGGCCGCCTCTCGACGAAGGAACATGTCGAGCGTCACGGCCGCCTCCTCCATCGGCCCGAAGCCGTGCGCCAGGTCGGCGTTCTCGACCGGTTCGAGAGCGCGGTCGACGATGCCCTTCAGCCACGCCGGATCTTTCCTCGCGCGTTCGTACGCCTGCTCGACGAGGTCGTGAATGTGGATTTCGCGCGGATCCCACGTGAATTCCTGCCGGCGCAGCTTGATCTGCTCGACCACGTCGCGCGTGCGGACGCCGTACACGTCGTCGAGTGAGAGCCCGCCGCGGGAACGGACGAGGGTCGGATGGTCCCACGACCCGTCATTGTCGGTCGCGGACTTGATCTGGCCGGGCTCGAACGCGACGATTTCCACGATATCGCCTTTTTGCAGCCGCTCATTTCCGAGCGCGCGCGTTCGATAGTTGTAGAACGAGCGCTCCGCTCCATCCTCTTCCGCGCGCGAAACGACGCCGTCGTGGGAAGCGTCCGGCCGGGCGCGTTCCGCGGGCGTCGTTTCAAGCGGGTTGCGCAAGTTGAGGAAGAACGACCGTTCGCCTCCGTGTCCGTATTGACCGGCGACGGAGTCCCTGCGCGACGGCGGCGAAAAGAAGAAGCCGTTCCAGCCGTCATCCCGTCTGGAAATGCGGCCAGGATCGAACTGCTCGAACGCATTGTCGTCGCTTCCGTGCCACACGACGAGCGGCTCGCCGTTCTCGTCCACGACCTTCGAGACATTTTCGGGCTTGACTTCCGAGGCGAGATTTGCGATGCTCTTGACGAACGACGCAATCGGGGTCTGTCTCCCGCCTTTGGCGGCGGCAACCAACTGCCCTGCGTCGTTCTTTTCATATTCGGCGACGTCAACTGCTTCGACCGTGTAGATTCGCTTTCCATCGCGTTCATACTCTTCGACCGTCAACAGGACCGGGACGTACGAACCCGTCTGCGGGTCGAACAGGACCGAACCGAGGCGCCGGACGTTCTTCACCTCACGACGGCCGTGGCTGTCCGGATGGGAAAGCTCGATTCGCGCCGAGGCGAACAGCCTGTCCACATTGGCGACCGCGAGCGCGTGAAGCCTCGGCGAGACGGACTTTTTCGTCGCGGATTCGCTTTCCATCTTCGCGAGCGAGTTGCCGCTGATTCTGGCTTCGGTTCCAAGATGGTAGTTGAACAGCGGACGATTGAGTATCCCTTCGGAGCGGACAACGGACGCCGCCTCGGAAACGGACCTGACGATTCTTGGATTCGCCGTTTCCGCTAGCGTCTCCCAATCCCCGAACCACGCCTTGAACTCCGGCGTGCGCACTTGCACGAACTGACGCGGCGAGAGTCGGGACGCCTTGCCGTTCGGAGCCTTGAGCCAGCCGGGCCTCATCGTGCCGTCGGTTTTGACGTAGCGGTGGAATACGGCGTCTTCCGAATCGGTAAAAGCCTCGTAGGTCGCACGGTCGAGTTTCGCTGCTTCGAGCGTCGCGTCGGAAGCTCCGCGCGAGCGCACGCGCGACGCGGGCTCGGCCGCCTCCATCCGCGGAGCCGGATGCTCGGCGACGTAGCGCTCGACCGTATCGCGCGTAAGGCCGAGGCGGCGCATTTCGTTGTATGTCGCGCCCTCGAACCCGGTGTACTCGTCGAACCGCAGAACCCCCTGGCGCCGCGTCGAGAAGAACTTGCCGCTTTCATCGCGAAGGAAGACGTCGACGAGCGGTTTCCCGATACGGGCGTCCATGCCGCCCGAGCTGCGCCGAGCGAATCGGTCGAGGTCGATTCCGGCGTCGCCGACGACGATCATCCAGAAGCACGCCTCCTTCACGCGCTGGACGCGGCGCAGCATCTCGCGTCCCGCGTCCGGCCTCGCCAGTTCGTCGGGCGTCATCTTCGAGACGCCCGTCAGCTTGCACTTGCGGTCGAGCGTGACGATGAACGCGCCGCCGGTCTCAAGGGCGCGGAACCGGCCCGCGAGAACGAACGCCTCTTCCGGACGGTCGTTCTGCCAGCGCTCGTCGACCGGCACGGCCTCCCAGGCCTTGACGTCGCGCTTGAACTCCGGCACCGCCTTTTCTCCCGGACGGAGATTCCCGGCCGGGCGCATCCTGCGACCCTCCGAGAATTCCGCATCGCCGGAATCGCGCATCGAATGGAACTTGGCGCCGTTCGTCACGACGTGGTCGAGGAGTTCGTAGCCGAGCATCTCGCACGTCTCTCCGAGCGAACGCGTGATGCGCACGTCCTGCGAGGACGGGCGCGGGTCGCCGGACGGATGGTTGTGCGACACGTACACGCCGACCGTGCCCTCCGGCGCGTCGAGAAGCACCGTGCTCGGATTGACCGGACAGGCGTCGATATCGCCGAACGAACAGACGCGCGCGTCGAGGATCGTGCCGCGGGCGTCCGTGAACACGACCTTGAAACTCTCCTGGTAGGGCGAGCGGAGCATCTGCGTGAGCGCCGCGACGTCGGCCGGCTTCGCGATGCGGAACCCGCGCACGGGCCACGTGAAGCGCTCGCCGGAGTAGAGCTCGCCGATCACGGACGAGACGGTAAGCCCCTCGTCGAGCATCTTCTTCGCGAGAGCGAGGTCGGCCGGGTTCTCCGCGGCGTATTCCTCGGAGTTGAGGGCACGGAACGCCCTCTTCTTCTCCTCGGCCGTGTAGACCGTCGGCGCCGGCGCCGGCTTCCGCATCGAAATCTTCTTCCGCGGCTTCGCGGCCTCGGCTTCGGGCGAGCGCGGGTAGAGGAACCCGTCCTTCGACATCTCGTCGATGGAGAAGAGCTCCTGCTGGATCGCCTTCTTTGCCTCCTCGCGCCGGTCGGCGGGAACCTGTACCGCGTCGAGGTGAGAGTCGATCCCGGGCTCGGCAAGCGACTCGCCGAACGGTCCACGCGGATTGAGGATGTAGTCAATCGCTTCGCGGGTCGCACCGCGAATCCGCTCGGCAAGCCGGGCAAAGCGCTCGGCATCCTTGCCGGTGAAGAAGCCGGAGTCGGCCATCCCCTTCAACGTCTCGTCAAGAGGACCGACGGCATCCGAAGGGTCCCAGTATGGATCCCACCACGTTGACGATCGCGCGTCGCCGGCAGCAAGCGATTCAACCAGATCGAGGAAGTCGCCGTTCGTGTAGACGTCCACCTGATCGCGGTCTTCGCCAATTCCCTCCTCCTTGAGCTTTCTCAGATCGCCGCGCAGGTTCTTCGCCTCGTCGCGCCAGTATTTCTCCTGCTGCCTCCAATAGTCTCCTGTAAAGCCCGGATTTTCATCCGAGAGCTTCTTCATCTCCTTCGCCTTGTCGTTCGCGGCGGCAAGGCGTTTCCTAAGATCGCGCGCCTCCGCCTCCGTCGGCGTATCGTCCCACCCGGATTTGATGTTCCGCCTTGCGGCCGCTTCCAGTTGGAAAACGTCCTTCTTCACCTGTTCGTCGTCGAGAAGCCGGCTCAATTCGAATTCAAGCCGATCCGAAATGGCTTCGACGTCGGCGTCAGCTTCGCCTCCGCGCGAGCGGACGCGGGGAGCGCTCTCGGCGAGGTAGTCGTCGCCGTAGAACTCGTCCTCCTGCTGCGCGACGAGCGACTCCTGGAAGCGCTGCTGCGCGCGCTCGGCCTCGGAATCGCGGCGGGCCTGCACGGCTTCGGGCGACTCGGCCTCGAGCTCATCCTGCGCGTCGAGCGCGGCCTTGTCCTGCGCGGCCGCCTCCGCGGCCTCGGCCGGGAGCGCGGGGGCCATCCCCTTCACGCGCGCCTCAACCTCGTCGCGGATGTGGGCGAGGCGCTCTGGATCGTCCATCCCCTCGTAGCGCTCGTCGTAGAAGCCGAGCCGGCGGCGGTTCGCCTCGATTTCCTCGTCCTCGTTGTGGCGCTCCTGCTCGGAGAGCGCGCCATCGGCGACTAGCTCGTCGATCTCGCGCGTCTCCGCGAGGAACGCGTCGACGAGCTCCGCTGCCTTCGAGCCGGAAGCGTCCTCGCCGTAGCGGGCCGCGATGACGGGCGAGTTCTCCGCGAGGGCCTCGACCACGGAGTCGAGCCCGCGGCTCCCGCGCTCCTTCGGGAGCAGCCGGTCGGCGAGGCCGGCCTCGCGCGCGTCGCGCGAAGTCATGTCGGAGACGTACTCCCACGCCTCGTCGCCGGGGCGCACCTCGCCGAAGAGCGTCCGCCCTTCGAGCGCCTCGTGGATCGGGAAGAGGCCGGGGTTCTGCGCGACCACGGCCGGGCGTCCGGCGACGTTGCGCGAGTTGAGCCGGGCTGGCGTCACGGCCATGTTCGCCTGTCGGCGGGCCTGCGCCTCGGACGCGCCGGCGGCGATCAGCCGGTCGTATTCGGCCTGGAGCGCCTCGTCGCGGCGGCGGGCGGTCCGGCGGTCGCGGGCGTCCTCGCGGTCGAGGATCGGACGGCTGGCCCAGTAGGCGGAGGTCGTGCGCTCGCCGAGCTGCGCGGCGCGGGCGGCCTTCGCCTCCTTGCGGGCGCGGTCCGCGAGCCGGCGGGCCTTCTCGGCGGCCGCCTTGTCCTTGCCGCCGCGCTTGGCCTTCGACTCCTTCTCCTTCGTGATCGCTTCGAGCCGGGCCGCCTCGGCCTCCTTGCGCTCGGCCTCGACGGCGAGCGGATTGTCGGCGTGCTCGGCCGCCTCGGCCTCCGCGGCGCCCTGCGCGGCCCTCTCTCCCTCTGCACGCTCGTCCGCGCGCTGCGCCTCCTCCCGCTCCTCCAGGGCGCGGAGACCGGCCTCCTCGGCCTCGTTCTCGCGGCGGATCGCCTCCTGCTCGAGACGATCGGCCTCCGCCTGCTCGCGCTCGGCGGACTCCTTCGCGCGCGCCTCGGTCGTGGGCGACGGACGGCCCCGGAGCTTCTTCCGGAGCGCCTCCGTCGCTTCGAGGACGATCTGCGGGTTGTTCTCGCGGAGCCCCTTCTCAAGACGCGAGAGCTGCTCGGCGTTGCCCTTCTGCCACGCCTCGTCGTCCATCACGTCGGGGTGATACCTGTCGAGGAAGTCCTCGAACCGCCAGTAGATCTTGTTTACGCGGTCGGACTTCGCGCGGGACGCGCGCTCCTGGAGCGACCGCCGCATCTGTTCCTTGCGGGCCGCGCGCTTCGCCTTGACGCGCTCGACCGCCGCGGCGTTCTCGCGCTCGGTGTGCCTCTGGCGCGCCTGCTCCTCGACCTTCTCCGCCGCATCCTGCGCGGCCGCACGGGCGCGGAGATCGTTCTCCTCGTCCGCGCGCTGCGCCTCCTCGGTCTTCTCCTCCGCGGACTCTCGCTGCTGCGCGTCGTATCGGGCAATCGCCTCGGCCTCGGCCTGCTGCTCGGCCGCCATCCGCTCGTTCGCCTCGCGGACGAGCCGGTCGTTCTCCTCCTTGCGGCGGCGCTCGCGCTCCTCCCGCGTTGGAGGGACGGCGTCCTCGCCCATCAGAAGCTTGTAGACCTCCTCGGACGTCTTCGCCGAGTATTCCAGACGGCCGGGTCCGGAAATGTCGTTCGCGGCCGTCCTGCCTGCGCCCTCGTGGACGATGGACACGAACTCGGCCGCGGCTTCGTCGTCGCTTTCCGCGATGCCGAACCGGTCGGCAAGAAAACCGCGAAGCTCCGCGGCGAGAACCGGATGCCTCGCAACGTAGCGGTTGTAGAGCATCCGGCGCATCGGCCGGAAGTAGGACGGACGCGTCCCGCTCGACCCGACGCCGTCGACCGTCTCCGACGCGCGGGCGTATTCCTCCTCGCGCGCCTCGATCTGCTCGTCCGTCACGGTCGTCCAGTCGACCGTCCGGCCGGACTTGTCCACGTCGAGCCCGAGGAACGCCACGTCGAGGCACCGGCGGACGCGGGCGTCGTAGGCCGCGCGCTTCCTCCTGTACTCGTTCGCGGCAGACGGCGACGCCCCTTCCGGCGGCTCTGCCGGCGGCTCGCCGATCTTGCCGTCCGGGTCGATGTCGGCGAGAAGCTCCTTGTTCGTCCGGTTCCTCTCCGCGTTGGCGATGAGGTCCGCGTGGAAGGACTCGTGCTGCAAGGTCGCCGCGAGGTTCGCGCGGTTCACGGCGCGCTCGCGGACGGCGAGGATCGCGGAACGCCCGGCGCCGAGGTCGACCGTGATCGCGGAATCCCCGCGCCCGATCAGCCGGCCGAGGACGTTGTCGCGCGTTTCCCGGTCGGCAACGCCGAGCTTCTGCAAGGCCCGCTCGATCTCCGCTTTGGTCGAGACCCAGCGGATCGTCTGCCCCTTGCGTCCGATGGAGTCGAGGATGGCCGACGCCTCCGCCGTCATCCGCTCGTCCTGCTGCGCAAGGAAATCGTAAAAGCGCGTGAGTTCGACGGCGGCGGCCTTCGCCTTCTCCCGAACCTCGTCCTCCGTCGCGCCGTCCTCCCCGATCTCGAACTCGGTCTGCACGCCCTCCGGAAGCCGATCCTTGTTGTAGGCGTTCCAGACTCGGATCACGAAGTCCTTGCCGTCCGGAGAGCGCTGCTCCTCGATCATCATCCGGTGCGAGGAATCCGGGTTCTCGTCCTCGCCCCACGTCGAGATCCTCGCGGCCGCGCCGGTTTCACCGGCTTCAACTGCGCCCTCGCGGATGTCTCGGCCACGCTTGAAGGAGCGCTCCGCCTCCTCCGCGCGAAGGGAAGACTGCACGGACGACGGGATTCCGTCCTCGGGAAGCGAAACGACCTTCGCGCTCCAGGCGCGGGCCCACGCGCGGGCGGGGCCTTCGAGGTAGTCCATCACGCCGAGCTCCTGCCGGCGCACGTCGTCGAGAACCTTCTGCCAGTCGGCGACGGACTTGCGGAGCGCATCCTTGTCTTCGAGCTTCTTCTTGAACTCGGCGAAGTTCTCCTCGTCCATCCCCTCGGGAATCGCCTGGCGGCCTTCCGCGAAGTCGAGCATCCGCTTCGCGCCGGCGAGGCCCATCCGGGCGTTGTGGTCGCTCGCGCGGAGCCCGAACAGGCGGAACACGAGATACTGCTCCTGCGGCGCAAGCTTGTGGAAGTCGGGGTCGAAGCCGGCGTCGCGCACGTCGCGGGCGATCGTCTCGGCCATGTGGTGCGACATCCAGCTCTGCGCCTGCTCGGCCTTCCTCGTGTTGTCGCGACGCTTCTGCACGTCGGAAACGACGGAGCCGCCGGCCGCGCTCCAGAACGCGGCGAAGCCCTGGTTCGCCATGTTGAGCGCGAACGCGGCGAGATCCCAGTCCGCCTCGTCGAGGCTCTTGTGCCCAGGCGCGCCGTACTTGATCCAGTTGTCGAGGTAGGAAAGCCCCTGCTGCCCGGCTTCGTTCGCCGCCTCGAGGCCGCCCTCCTTGAAGAAGTTCCTGACGATCTGCCTTCCGGTCGGGATCCATTCGTCCATCTGCTTCGCAAGGTCGCGGCGCAGCGCCTCGCGCGTGACGCGGCCTGCCGTCCTGCGGCCCGACCGGAGGACGGCGGACTGCGCCACCTCGCTCGCCGTCTGGCGGATCGGCGACACCGTGTCGAGCGCCGTGTAGCCGAGCGTGAGCCGGACGATATCCCAGTCCGAGAACACCTCCGAATCGCCGCGGGCGAGACCTTCCTCGATGCGCTGCGAGATCACGTCGCCCGCGTTGAAGAGCGCAGAACCGCCGTAGGACACGGCCTTGCCGACGGCGCTCGCGACAGCCTCTCGCGCCGCGAGCGACGCGCCCTTCGTGAGGAACTGCGCCGTCTTGCCGACCGCGCCGGCGCCGACCATCTGCAGCGCGATCTGCGGAAGCAGGTTCACCGCGCTCGTGGCAGCGAGCGATCCGAAGTCCTTGATGGCGCGACCGGCCTGCAGCTCGCCGTTCTCGTCGCGAAGATGGATGTCCTCCAATCCGGCGACGCGCTGCGGCTTGCGGGCCGAGAGGTAGTCCTCCTCGTTCTTGATCTTCCGCATCTCGCGGAGAAAACGGCCGTTCGGATCGTGGCGGTCGTCCGCGCCGATGTAGCGCAGGTACTTGTAGACGCGCGCCGGCATGAACCACGCCGCGTCCATCGACCCGGTCACGAACGAGTCGAGCAGTTCGCGGCCGACGGACCGCTTCTGCATCGTCTCGTCGTAGCGCTTCTCGATCTCCGCCGCGGCCTCCGAGAAGAAGATCTGCGCGTCGAGGTCTCCGCGGTTGCGCCACGCCGGATCGTTCAGGAAGCCCCTGATCTGGCGGATCGACGCGCCCTTGATTCCGTTCGCCGGATCGGACGCGCCCTTCTCGCCCTCCCACGAGTCGATCGCTTCGAGCTTCCCGCGGAGGTTCTCGATGTAGCTCCCGCGATCCTCGACCCAGCGCTCGGCGTCACGGTCGCCCTTTCCGAACACGACGCCGTAGGTCGGAGACCAGAAGACCTCGTCCTCGCCAAGCGTCTCGTCGCCGGTCTTCTTGAGCAGGCCCATCCGCCCGGCGTGGTTCAGGACGGCGCGCGACACGTAGTCGAACGTCGCGCGGCCCTCCTCGGAATCGTCGTCCACCATCGACGAGGAAAGGTAGTTCCGGATGTCCTCCAGACGCATCCTGCCGATGCTCCATCCGTCCTGCGCGGGCGCGAGGAAGCCGCCCTCCTTGACGGAGTAGTCGTAGATCTTCCCGAACGCGTCCTGCATCGCGGATTTCGCCAGTTCACGGCGATGCAAGCGTGCGGCGTCTTCCTCGGCGCGCTGGCTGATCGTGCGCAGGAGGCGCTCGGCTGGCGCCCGGTCGTGCTCGCGCAAGGCGCGCTGGCGCTTCGCCTCGTCGGCCATCGCGCGGTCGAAGTCCGCCTTGCCGGCGGTCCGGTCGGCTTCCGCGCTGAGGTCGCGGTTCGTATTCTCGACCGGCCGGGGGCCGGCGAGAAGGGCGTTCGTCATTTCCTCCTCGGTCGGAGCAGGAGGTTCTTCGGCGGGTTGCTGCTGCGGCTGCGCGGGAGCGGGAGGAACGGGCGGAACCGCCGTCTCCTCTTCCGTCCGGGCGTCGGCTTGAAGAGTGTGGTCGAGTGCTGACATGTCAAAAACTCCGATTAGGACTTCGACTTCCCTGCGGGCTTCGCTCCGTCAACGGCCTTCTGGAAGCGCTTCAGGATCTCTTCATTCGGAACGGAAAGTCCCGCATCCGAGAACAGCTTCCTGATATCGTCGGCCGACTTCGCCTCGGCGAGCGCCTTCTCCCCGACCTTTCCGACGATTTCGTCACGAATCGCCTGCGCCAGCTGCTTCCGGCCAAAATCGGAGAGCTCGTCGTACATTTTGATCTTGTCCGCCTGCGACAGTTTGTCGAACTGCTCGAACGCCTCCTTGCGGATTTCGATCTCCCGCCTCGAAGACTTCACCGCGTCGATCGTTCCGTCCTCCTTCTTCACCATTCCTTTCTCGAATTCCGCGGCAAGATTGTCGAATCGCCTGGCGACGGACCTGCGGCCGTTCTTTCCGTTCGCGCCCTGTTCGAACGCGTGGATACGACCCTCCTCCCGGTTCGTCGTCTCTTCGTCCTGTTCGAAGAACATTCCGGTCCCGCCGTTCTGCCGAATTCCGACCTCGACGACGTTGCCGTACTTGTCTTTCCGCGTGGCGACTTCCGGAACGCCGCGCTCGCCGGAATACGCCGTGCGCTTCGTTCCGGATTCCTCATTGAGAAACTCCTCGTTCGCTCCGTTCTTGAACGCGAGGTATTTGAGGAAGTTCTCTGGAATGTCCTCGCGAACCTGGCGACGCAGCTTCGTCTCCTTCACGTCGCCCTGCCCGCCGGGACCGTTCGCCTTGAGAATCGATGCGCCGTCCGTTTCGTATTGAAGCTTGCCGGGCGCCGTTCCGGAATCGACGAACGTTCCGTTCCGCTCGACGACGGTGTGCCCGTCAGACGCCATCCAGACCTTCGCTTTTGGGTGCCACATGTAGTGTTCGCCGTTGATCTCGCGCACGACGAAACCCTGCTTCTTGAGGTTCGCCTCGACCTTCGCGAGCTGCTTCTCGTCACGAAGGTTCGCCTGGCCGACCATGTAGGGCTCCGGCTCGGCCGGCTTCTCGTCCGGCTTGGCGGCCGCTGCGCCCCCCTCCGCTCCGGCGCCTTCGCCGGCCGCGCCCTTCGGCGGCTCTTCGGTCGGCGTCTCGACCGGCTTTCCGTCAAGCGTCCGCTTGCCGGCGACAAAGTCGTCCATCGCCTGCAAGCCCTTGTTGACCGCCTCTTCCAGCGCAGAAGAATTGGTCGAGGCCGGATTCTGCGCCGGAGGTTGTCCGCTCTTTCCAGAAAGAAGATCGTCCGCGCTACCGCCGCTTCCCTTCCCCTGCTCGCCGCCTGCCGCGGGCTGCGAAAGGTGCTTCCCCCACTCGCCGCCCATCACGGCGTTCGTCATTTCCTCTTCCGTCGGCGCGGGGCCGGCGTCTCCGCCGAGCAGGTCGCCCGCGGTTCCGCCGCCGCCGCCGGAAGACGCCTTGCCGCCGCTTCCGGCCGCCGCCTTCGGCGTCTCCCAGAAGTTCTCGCCCGACAGCGCGGAACGAAGCATGTTCGCGTCCTCGTCGCCGAGACCGAGC
>ERZ504995.37-NODE-37-length-15842-cov-3.177108_pt1 | contig 15842 bp, 12 predicted proteins | sample MGYA00514197_ERZ504995 | MGnify/ENA primary metagenome ERZ504995 (study PRJEB26094, sample SAMEA4028455) | Ovis aries | biome: host associated; feature: stool; material: fecal | place: Italy | collected 2012 | study: EMG produced TPA metagenomics assembly of the...
CCGCTGGAGAGCTGCTTGAAGGGCCTGTCCTGAAATTCCTGCAGTTCGGCAAAATCGATGATCTGGTCATACATCTCGTTCATGAACTTGCGGGTATAGCCAAGCAATGCGCCCCGCAGGTAGGTGTTTTCCTTGACGGTCAGGTCGCCGTCGAAGCCGGAGGTAAGCTCCAGCAGGGCGGCAATGGTGCCCCGCACCTTCACGCTGCCCCGGGTGGGCACCATGATGCCGGAAATAGCTTTGAGCAGGGTGGATTTGCCGGCGCCGTTGGTGCCCACAATGCCCAGCATATCCCCTTTTTCCAGCTCGAAAGATACGTCCTTATCGGCCCAGAATTCTTGCACCTTATAGTTGCCGGTCATCCGGCGCATGAGGTATTCCTTGAAACCGATGGACTTGAAATCTCCCACTTTATAGCGGATGGACACATTTTTTACCGAAATGATAGCCATACGTTCCCCCCTCAGACGTAATAGAGGAATGCGTGATTTTTCTTTTTATAAATCAGCGCACCCACCCCCAGCACAAGCAGGGTGTAAAAGAGGATCAGCACATGCAGCTCCCAGGAAGGGATGACGCCGTTGATCACGATCTCGCGTACATACTTGATCACGCAATACACGGGATTGATCAGGAAAACAGGCTGAATGTAGGAGGCGTACGCATCCACCGAGTAGTAGATGGCGGACATGTACATCAGCAGCATGGTAAAGATATCGTACAGGTACTGGATATCCCTGAAAAACACATACAGGGCGGACAGGATAAGCCCCATGCCGATGTTGAACAGCATCAGCATCACGCAGGGGTAAAGGAGCATCACAAATTTCCAGGTGAAGGTGATGCCGTCAAAGGCGGCAAAAACGAAAAAGACGATCAGCGTCAGGCCGAAATTGATGATGGAGGATACATTCTTCGTCAGCAGGAAAATGTACTTTGGCACATTGATCTTGGTGAAAATGTGCTTGTTGCTCATCAGGGAGTTCATGCCGCCGGTGGTGCTTTCCCGGTAGAAGGAATAGATCACGTTGCCGGCAAAAAGATAGGTGGAATAGTGCTCCATGGAGCGGCCGAAAAAGTGGGTGAACACCAGTTTCATCACCAGGAACTGTAAAAGGGGAGACAGAACGCTCCATCCCATGCCCAGCACGGTGCGCTTATATTTTTGTTTAAAGTCCCGCTTTACCAGCTCTTCAAAAAGAAACTGATGCTTTTTGAACTTGTTGATCAAGGGGGCTGCTTTTTTGCGGATAAAGGCGATAATGTTTCTTCATCCTCTCTGTTCTGGATTTTATTTTCCTGTAAAAAAATTCACACAGGCATCTATATATTTTACTTGATTTTGCTTCGCATGTCAACAAAGGGGGATGTGTAGCAAAAATTGCTGTGAGCAGAATGGGTTCCGAACAAAGAAAATACACAATTGTGGCAATGATTGCATACAAAATTATGATAATTTGTCTTTTCATCGGATGGATGATGTGATATAATAAAGTGATTAGTTGCGGCCATTGCGGTCTGCAACCTGTTTGGTGTTCTTTTTCCTCCGTACCGGGACAGGCAGTATGGCCGGGCGAGGGCGGAGTGATTACAGAGGAGGTTCTTTATGAACGATGTACAGTTGGCGCTGCTTGACCTGCTGAAGGAGATCGACGATATCTGCCGCAGCCACAATATCACCTATTACATTGACGGCGGCACAGCGCTGGGGGCCGTGCGGCATCGCGGTTTTCTGCCCTGGGACGACGATGCGGATATTATGATGACCCGCAGCAATTATGAAGCGTTCAAGAAGGCAGTGGCGGAGGTCAACCATCCCGGCCGTGCACTGGAAGATCTGCACACCACCCCCGATTACACCATGGTCTATGGGCGCTATTGCAATACCGATACCACCTGCATTCTGCGCACCTCCATGCTGGACCAGTTCCAGAGCGGCCTGTTCATCGATATTTTTATCCTGGACCCCATCCCGGATACCCCCGAAAGCCGGAAGGAATATTTCGAAATCCTGCACGGCTATTGCGAATACCTGAACCCCTTCTACTACGATGAAATTATTTCCACCAACCAGTGGTATGACCGCTTCTGCAAAATGGGCGCCGAAAAGGGCCGTGATGCGGTGATCGAATATGTGGAAAGGCATCTGTTCTCCTATCCCGATACCGAGGGGATGACCTATGGCTTCCGCTACGATAACGGCAAGTGGATCTATCCCCGTGACGTGGTGGGCACGCCCCGGTATGTGGACGTGGAAGGCGTGATGCTGCCTGTGGCGGAAAAGGTGGAAGATTATCTTCGCATCCACTACGGCGATCACTGGAACATGATCCCCCCGCCCGCAGAAGAAGAAACCCATAACGTGGTGATTGACCTGCAGGTGCCCTATCGCACCTTTGCAGACAGCTATATGCCCCACATCAACCGCACCAAGGCCATCAACACCTACAAGAAGCTGCATGCCCTGCGTATTGTGCACCGCCGGGCCACCACCGATGTGGACACCATGAACTATCGCATGGCGGCGGAGTTGTATGCCCGCACGCTGACCCAGAAGCTGAAGCAGAAAAAGCTTTCTTTCCCCACCATGATCTCCCGCGGTGAATACGACCAGGTCCGTTCCCTGCTGGGCAACTATTACGACATGCAGCTGCACCGCTGGTTTATGTATTACCGGGTGTTTGTGCCGGTGACGGATGCCCAGCTGTACGGCGCGCTGTACCTGATGCTGATTGACGGGCTGTATTCCAAGGCGGATAAAATTCTTAACCTGCGCCGGGAACAGGGGGAACCCCTGTCCAAGGAGCTGGTGCAGATCGAAAACCTGATTGAAGATATCCGCAAGTGCGTCCGCTGCTTTGAAGTGAATGACCTGGCCGGTGCCCTGCACATTTGCGAACAGCGCCTGAAGGGACACCCGGATGTGGTGAACTTTGCCGAAGGCGCCATCCGTGCCCGTGCCATGATGGCCCTCAAGGACAATGTCCGTGCCCGGGCCGATGAAGTGTACATGCTGGCCGGCAAATATTCCATGGACGTGCGGGACCGCAGCTGGGTGCGTGCCAGCCTGGATATGCTGAAGGTGCGCTTCTGCACCGGCGATGAGCAGGAAAACGCCCGCTGTGCTCTGGTACAGCTGATGGAAAACGACTCCGACGGTATGCTGCGTCTGGCTGTGAAGGATTTCCTTGCGGCAGAAAACGATCAATAAGAAATAGAGGGATAGAACAATGAATGATATTCAGAAGCATCTTGTTGTTTTGCTGAAAGAAATTGATGATATCTGCAACCGGCACAGCATCCCCTATGTGATTTGCGGCCGTACTGCCAAGGATGCCTGGAAAGAACATAAATTCGTGGGTGAATATGTGTTTGCCACCCTGCTGATGAACGCCCGGGATTTCAAAAAGTTCCGCAAGATCGTCAACAAGGAAATGGCCGGCCGCCGTGCGGTGGAATCCATCCTGGATTATCCGGATTTCCCCGATGGCCGCGCCATGCGCTATGTGGACGAAGAAACCACCTTTATGTACGGCCATCTGGCCCATAAGTATCGTCACCGCGGTTTCTACATCACCATCCAGCAGTGCCGCTTCGTGCAGACCAAGAAGCACCGCAAGAAGCTGATCGCCGCACTGGACAAGGTGATCAACGGCTACAGCAACGTGAACACCGTGGGCATGGGCTGGAAAAAGCGCCTGGCGGTGAACACCCTGCATCGCTGCGGCAAGCTCTTTGGCGAAGCTCGCATGATGCGCGGCCTGATCGGCCTGCAGAACAAGCTGATCGGCAAGAAGGGCAAGAATGTGGCCTACATCCGTCCCGGCAAGGACGATATCGTGATGCCCGCCTCCATGCTGATCAAAACCAAGCGCGTTATTTTCGAAGGCGAAAAATTCCTCATCCCTAACGATCACGATGCATTCATCAAAAAGACGTTCAGCGCCACCTGGGCCAGCGATGAAAAGCCGGAACCCATCTCTTCCCCCCATCTGCTGGTCACTTCCACCGAAGTGAGCTACAAGACGCTGGATTCTCAGGAAGTGCTGGACAAGAACCGTCATCAGATCGAAAGAATGACCAACGAACGCTCCACCCTGGCTTCCAGGATCAAAACCTTGCGCACCGATATTGAAAAGAACTGGGTTGTGCTGTTTATGACCCGTGAACGCTATCGCCTGTTCAACCTGTATAAGCCGCTGGAAGAAACCATTCTTGCCAAGGCGGCGGAAAATGATACGGAATGGCTGAATGCGGTGATGGCAGATTATCTGGCCACGGTGAAGGAATACGCCGCCAAGGGCTGGCCTCTGCAGATCAGCCCCGCGCTGGATGCGCTGGCTGTGGAACGGCTCAAGCAGATGGGCGAAGCCACCGCTGCCAAGCAGTTTGCCAATCTGCTGGCCACGGTGAAGATGAAGCCCATCACGCTGGTGCCCGACGAACAGTCCGCGGCAAAGGCGCAGGCCTGGCTGGAAGAGCTGTTTGCTCCCGAAGAAGAAACGGAAGAAGCCGGAACTGCCGCTGTCTGATGTGCGGCTGAACATAACCGCATTGAAACAAGAGGGTTTGTATGAAGGAAGTTCGACAGATTCAGTATCGTCTGCTGTGTGATGCGGACAGCATCTGCAAAGAAAAGCAGCTGCCCTATATCCTCAGCCGGCATACTGCCCGGGCAGCGGTGCTCAATCAGGCACTGCCCTGCCGCGTTTCCGTTCCCACGGTGGCCATGCGCTATGCTGATGCGCTGCGGCTGGCTGCGGAGATGGAAAAGCTGGGCTACGGTTGGGAAAGTTCTTTCAAAAACAGAAATATTCCCGGCTGCACGCTGCGTATCTTCCGGCCCGGTACCTTTTACTTCCGTGCGGATGCCATTGGCCGTTACCGGAATGACTGTGTGGGCATGGACGTGGAACTGGTGCGTTCCGTTCCCCGTAAGGGCCTGGTGGCCAAGGCCTGCATTGCGCTGGAGGCCGCCTGTGTGATGGCATCCGATATGCGAAACCAGTCCATGGGCTGGCGCATCGCACTTTGTGTGCTGAGGCCGCTGGAAAAGCTGCTGCTTGGGGCCATGTACAAAAAAGGCGATGGCAAAACACTGCGTATTTCCCGTTTTCCGAAAAAGAGTATTTCTTTTCCTGCTTCCCTGATGCAGGAAACGGAAAACACCCCGATGAAAGACCACGCTTTCCCTGTCCCTGCGGCATTTGACCGCTATATGGACATTGAGTTCAACGAAAAATGGAAGGCAGCCGCCTCACCGGAAGAAGAGGACATGCATCTGGTGATGATGGGCGGCGAAGACGAACGCGACGATATGGTGCAGGCGCTTTCCCGGATCAAGGTGGAAAAGCCCCCCATCCGCTGGGTACGCTGGTATGTGCTGCGCGGACGGATGCGCTATATGCGCCGGGAAATAGAAAAGAACTGGCATCTGTTGTTCCTTACCCGGGATCGGTTTTCCATGGCCCGGCAGTATATGCCCAAAAAAGAACGGCTTCTTGAACTGTATCGACAGGGAGAGCGGGACGTGCTTGGGCAGGAAATGGCGCCTTATCTGGAGGCCATGGGCCGGAACTGGAAAAACGGGCTGGTGCTGTGCTTTGATCGGGAACTGATGGATGTGGCGCTTCAATTGCTGGAGGAAAGCGGCAAGGAAAAATACGCTGCGCAATTGCGCGATCACGTTTTTCCCCAGCACCTGAAACCAATGAAGTTTGAGGGTTATGAGCATGAATGAAATGCAAAAGAGAATTCTGGGCCTTCTGGTGGAAGTAGACACCATTTGCCGGGAAAACGATATCGAGTATTATCTGGAGGGCGGTGCCATTCTGGGTGCCTTGCGCCACGGCGGCTTCCTGCCCTGGGATGACGATTCCGACCTGGCCATGACCCGGGATAACTGGGAAAAATTCAAAAAAGTGTTTTTCCGTCTGCAGCCTGAAAACAGGGTGCTGGAATCGCCGGACCTGAACATTGATTATCCCACCAATACGGCCCGCTATGTGGACACCTCCACCACCAATATCTGGCGTTCGCTGATGTATGATGTGTGCGCCTGCGGCGTGGCTGTGGATATTTTCATTCTGGAAGATGCCCCCGATGATGATGAACTGCTGGAACAGCAAAAGCGTGATTTTATCGATCACTGCGAGATCATCAATCCTTATTACCGGCTTTCCAGCCTGGGGGATGGGAAGCGCTACAGCCAGCTGCTTGAACGCACCCGTGAGGTGGGCAAAAAGCAGGTGGTGGAGGAACTGGACCGGAAAATCTGCCAGTACAACGGCTCGGACAGCAAGCGTTATCTGATGCGCTGGGGCATGCGCTTCCAGGTGTACAACAAGGACATCTGGGGCAAGCCGGTGTATGTGCCTTTTGAAGACACTTACCTGCCCATTCCCCAGAAGCCGCTGGATTACCTGGCCTATCAGTACGGCATGGACTGGTATATGATTCCCCGGGAAAGCGAGCAGGAATCTCACGATACCATCCGGGATCTGGATGTGGGCTATAGAACCTACATGGACGAGTATATGCCCCTGATCGATAAGGAAGCGGCGCTGGATCTGAATTTCCGCTACAAGATTGCCGAAATGCAGATTCTGGATTACAACAAGGCCTATCACTGGCATATTTACGGCACGGCCGGCAATGCCTGTGCCCAGCTGCTGGAAGGCCGGCTGAAGAAGATGGGGATCGATCTGGACAGTGCGTTTGCACAGGTGGATATGAAAACGGATTGCCTGTTTGATGATCTGTTTTCCGATTATCTGGGCAAGCAGCTGCACCAGTGGTTCATGTTCTATCGGGTGTATGTGCCCATTGCCGACGATACACTGGCCTGCATCATTTCTTACCTGCTGCGCAGCGGCAAGGGCCGTCCGGCCGAAAAGCTGGTGGACATCCGCCGGGAACAGAAAACGGCGCCCTCCGAAAAGCTGCAAAGGGCCATTGCCTCTTATGAACTGGCGGTGGAATCTGCCAAGGCATTCTGGTCCGGCCGGCGGGAAGAAGCGGTGGCCATGATCCGCAAGGATGAAAAAGCGGCGCTGATGCCCGCTCAGCTGGCATTCTGCCTGTATGAAGATGCGGGCCGGTGCGACGGGAAAGACGTTTCTGCCATGCTGCAGGAAATTGACAGCATGCTGCACCGTTATCCCGAAGAAGATTTGCTGCTGCTGACCAGAATCCGCCTGCTGCTGCGGGATGGAAACATGCAAGCGGCGCAGGAGGAAGCAAAGCATCTGCTGGAAACTTCCTATCACGGCATGGTGCGTATGCTGCTTTTGCACGGCGAAGAATATGCCGGGTTGATGCAGCAGGCTGATATTCATTAATCCGGCATGCGGTTTTCCGGATGCTGTAGATAAAAGGAGGAAATACCTGATGAAAAAGAAGAATGTGCTTATTCTCATTTCCCTGCTGTGCATGCTGGCGCTGCTGATGAGCGGCTGCTCCAATTCTGCCAAGGAAACGTCAGATGCCAATACAAAGGACGCCAAGAAAATTGTGATCTGGACCAGCGGCGAGGATTACAAGAACGATAACTATCTCAAGGGCATTCAGGCCAAATTCCCGGATTATGAATTCCAGATGGAATACATGAACAGCAGCACCATTGCCGCCAAGGTGATGGCCGAAAAGGAAAACTGCGTGTGTGATATCATCCTCTCCAACGAATACGGCTATCTGGAAATGTGCAGCGAACAGCTGGCCACCCTGGATCAGTTTGATTTTTCCGTGTTCCTGGATGATATCGTAGCCCAGAGCAAGAAGTATACCCCCGAAGTGAAGAACGGCGGCGCCGTGATCGTCAATACCGACGTGCTGGCCAAGCGCGGCCTGCCCATGCCCACCAGCTATCAGGACCTGCTGGATCCCCAGTACAAGAACCTGGTTTCCATGCCCAACCCCGCCTCCTCCGGTACCGGCTACATGTTCCTGCGTCAGCTGACCAACGAATGGGGCGAAGACCAGGCATTTGAATATTTCACCAAGCTGAGCGAAAACATTCTCCAGTTCACCTCCTCCGGCTCCGGCCCCATCAATGCCCTGGTGCAGGGTGAAGTGGCCGTGGGTCTGGGCATGACCAGCCAGGCTGTGGTGGAAAAGAATCAGGGCGCTCCCCTGGAAATCCTCTTCTTTGAAGAAGGCTCTCCCTACAGCATGTACGGCAATGCCATGCTGAAAAAGAGCGCGGACCGGCCCGAAGTGGTGGAAGTGTTCAACTTCCTGGCAACGGACATGTGCATGGATAACCACCAGAAATACTTCCCTGACCAGCTCTACAAGGATTACACCACCCAGATCGAAGGTTTCCCCACGGATATCGACTATGGCAACATGACCAACGATACGTTGGAAGAAAAAGAAAGATTGGTAAAAAAATGGACAATTTCGTAAAAAATCGGCTGGAGATCCGCAATCTTTCCAAGGGCTACGACGGCAAAGAAGTGCTGCAGCGTGTGGATTTTGACGTCAAGGATGGGGAATTCCTCTCCATCCTTGGCCCTTCCGGCTGTGGTAAAACCACGCTTTTGCGTATTCTGATCGGCTTGATGGAAGCCGATACCGGCACCATTACCAAGGACGGTAAGGATATCACCAAGGCCCCGCCGGATCAGCGCAGCATGGGCATTGTGTTCCAGAACTATGCACTGTTTGAAAATATGACGGTGCTGCGGAATGTGGAATATGCCCTGCGCATCCATGGCAAGAGCAAAAAAGAAGCCCGGGCCATTGCCCAGGAAATGGTGGAGATCGTAGGCCTGAAGGAGCATCTGAACAAAATGCCCCGGCAGCTGTCCGGCGGTCAGCAGCAGCGCGTGGCCATTGCCCGCACCCTGGCGCTGAACCCCGATATCGTGCTGTTTGACGAGCCTATGAGTGCTTTGGATGCCCTGACCAGAATGTCCATGCGTGCAGAGCTCAAGCAGCTGCAGAAGCGCTTTGGCATGACCATGATCTACGTGACCCACGATCAGGAAGAGGCTTTTGCCCTGTCTGACCGGATTATGGTCATGGAAAAAGGCGGTATCAGCCAGCTGGATACGCCGGAAGCCATCTGTGCTGCCCCCGCCAACGACTATGTGCGCTCTTTTGTGCTGGATACGCTGCAGTCCAAGATTGACTCTCTGCGCAGATTTGCCGACGAGCAGAAAGCGTGACCTGAATGAAAAAACTCTTTTCATCCCGCCATATTCTGCAGGCGTCCATTTGTGCGTTCCTGGTTTTTGCGGTGCTGCTGCCCATCATTTCCATGCTCACCCAGATCACCGGGGACGGGCTGAACGATGTGTTCACGTCGCCGCAGTTTTCTTCGGCTGTGGTCAATTCCGTCACCACGGGCCTGACGGCCACCGTCATTTCCCTGACGCTGGCCATGCTGGCTGCCTGGTGTATGGAAAGAATCAGCATGAAGCTGAAGGCCATCTTCAGCGTGCTGTTCATCGTGCCCATGCTGCTGCCTTCCATTTCCCACGCTTTCGGTCTGGTGTCCCTGCTGGGCACCAATGGGCTGATCACCAACCTGCTGGGCATGTCGGGCGGTATTTACGGCTTCTGGGGCATTGTGGCCGGTGCGGTGCTGTATTCCTTCCCGGTGGCATTTCTGATGTTCTCCAGCATTCTGCGTTATGAAGACGCGCTGCCCTATGAAGCGGCCAAGGTGCTGGGCATTCCCGGCAAGCGGCAGTTCCTGGATATTACGCTGCCCTACCTGAAGAAGACCATCATTTCCGCGTTCTTCTCCGTGTTTACCATGATCATCACCGACTATGGTATTCCGCTGATGATCGGCGGCAAGGTGACCACCCTGTCTGTGCTGATGTACAACAAGGCCGTTGCCATGATCGACTATGACGCCGGCAGCATTATCGGTGCTGTATTGCTGGTGCCCGCCGTGATCGCCTTCTTTGTGGACCTGCTCAACCCCGAAAACGCTCAGAACAGCTTTGTTTCCAAGCCCATTGAGCCTGCGAAGAAGCGCAGCCTGGAAGTACTGGGCTATGTGTTTTGCGCGGTGGTTTCCCTGTGCATTCTGGCCCCCATTGCTTCCTTCCTGATCATGGTGTTTGAAACCAAATACCCCATCGATCCCACCTTCACCCTCTACCATATTGAGAAAACCATCAACCGCGGTGCGGATGGCTATCTGCTCAATTCTCTTTTATATTCGGTGCTGGTGGCTGTGTTTGGTACGCTGGTGGCTTTTGTCTGCGCTTACCTCACCACCCGTATGCAGGGCCGGTTTGGCAAGGTGCTGCATCTGTTCTCCATCACCAGTATGGCCATTCCCGGTATCGTGCTGGGCCTTTCCTACCTGCTTTTCTTTAACGGAACGCCCATTTACGGCACCATCTGGATCATTGTGCTGGTGAACTCCATTCACTTTTTTGCCTCACCTTACCTGATGATGCGCAACACCCTGGAAAAGATGAACCCCAATCTGGAAGCAGTGGGGCAGAGCCTGGGTGTGGGGCGGCTTCATATCATCTGGGATGTGATTTTGCCCAAGGTGAAACTGACGGTGTTTGAAATGCTGGTCTACTTCTTTGTCAACTCCATGATGACCATTTCCGCCGTTTCCTTCCTGGCACCGCCTGCCCCCAAGCCGCTGGCGCTGATGATCAATCAGTTTGAAGCCCAGCGCCTGATGGAAAGCGCTGCCTTCGTATCACTGGTGATTTTCTTTGCCAATATTCTGGTGAAGGTGGTCATGCAGCTGATCCGCAAATTTTCTGCTGATGAGGAGTAAAATATGCATACGCTGACCAAACTGCAATTTGACGTTTTGACGGCACTGGAAGGCAACGGAAAGGCCAACAGCCGTCAGGAAATCGCTGTGAAAACCGGGCTGGATGCCACGGCCATCATGACCGCCATGGACGAACTGGGGGCCCTTGGCTACCTCGATGACCTTGCCATCACCGATAAGGGCCTGCTGGCGCTGGAGCCTTACCGGGTGCAGCGGGCTGTGATTCTGGCCGCCGGCTTCGGCCACCGTCTGGTGCCCGTTACGCTGAATACCCCCAAGCCCCTTGTACGGGTGAAGGGTGAGAGGATCATTGACTCCCTGCTGGATGCACTGGCAGAAGCCGATATCCGTGACGTGGTCATTGTGCGCGGCTACCTGTCCGAGCAGTTTGATCAGCTGCTGTACAAATATCCCTATATCAAGTTCATCGAAAACCCCATCTACAACGAATCCAACAATATTTCTTCCCTGATGTGCGCCCGTTACTACCTGAAAAATGCGTACATCTGCGAGGCTGACCTGCTGATCCGCAACAAAGCAGTGATCCGCAAGTATCAGTACCGCACCAACTTCCTGGGTGTGCCCGTGGATCGTACCGACGACTGGTGCTTCACCACCGGCGACGACGGCTATATCACCAGCCTCACCATCGGCGGTGTGGATTGCCACCATGTGTACGGCATTTCCTACTGGGATGGCCAGGACGGTGCCAAGCTGGCCGAGCATGTGAAGGCTGCTTATAACCAGCCCGGCGGCAAGGAACGGCTTTGGGACATGGTGCCCTTTGAATACTTCTCCGGCGAATACAAGGTATCCGTGCGTGAATGCGCCATGGAAGATATTGTGGAAATTGACACCTATAACGAATTGAAGCAGCTGGACAGCGTGTATCGCTGAGGCGGAAAGGACGTTTGCGTATGCGGATCGCAGCGGTGGTGGTCACCTATAACCGGCTGGCATTGCTCCGGGAATGTGTTTCTCATCTGCAAAAGCAAACGGTTTCCTGCGATATTCTGGTGGTCAACAACCACTCCACCGACGGAACGGCGGCATGGCTGGAAGAAATGGCAGCCCAAGGACAGCTGCGCTTTGTGGATACCGGGGAAAACCTGGGCGGCGCCGGCGGCTTTCATGTGGGCATGCGCCGTGCGGTGGAAGAGGGCTATGAGGCCGTATGGATCATGGACGACGATACGCTGCCTTCCCCTGATGCACTGGCGGCATTGGTGGAGGGCCATGAAGCGTTGGAAGGGCAGTATGGCTTTTTGTCCTCGGTGGCTTTGTGGAAGGATGGCAGGGAATGCCGTATGAACCGGCAGAAACTGCACCGGGCATATTACGAAAAGATGGAAATGCTGCCCCGTGGGCTGATTTTGTGTGATCAGGCCACCTTCGTTTCCTGCTTTTTCCCGGCTGCGTCCATTGTGAAGGCCGGCTTGCCCATCCGGGAGTTTTTCATCTGGGGTGACGATATCGAGTATACCCGCCGCATGACCAAACGGCTGAAAATGCCCGGGTATCTGGCCTGCCGCAGCGTGGTGACCCATGCCATGCAGGACAACACCGGCAGCAATATCGCCACCGATGCCTGCGCCCGTATCGGCAGGTACAATTATGCATACAGAAACGAAAATTATCTCTACCGCAAGGAAGGGTTGCCTGGGTTTCTGTTTTACACGGCCAAATGCGGCAGAAGTGTTCTGCGCATTCTGTTTCAGGCAAAGGATCACCGCATCAGGCGCCTTGCTATTGTGATCAAACAGTATTTTGCCGGATTGTTTTTCAATCCGCCGGTGGAATATGTGATGCCTGACAAGAATAATGAATGATTTTTTTGTGTCATGCAGAAAATCAGGAGGGATGAAATGATGAAAAAGGCACTGGTTGTAGGCGGTAACAGCGGTATCGGTCTGGCAGCCGTATTGCGTCTTCTGTCAGAAGGATATGAACATATCGCCATCGTCGGCAAGGGTCAGGTGGCCACCGATGCCATCCCACCGGAGCTGATGGATGCCTTTGAACAGCATACCACCTTTTTCCCGCTGGATTTGACGGCGGAGGATTATTCCGTTTTTGATACGCTGCAGGATGTGGACACGCTGATCATCACGGCAGGCTTTGGCCGGGTGGCGCTGTTTGAAAACCTGACGGAAACGGAAATCAAAAATCTGGTCAAATGCAACCAGCTGGCTGTGATCCAGATTCTGAAAAAGTATTACCACAAGCTGAACGCTGACGAGAATTTCGATTGCGCTGTGATGGTCAGCATTGCCGGCCATGTGGCGTCCCCCTTCTTTTCCGTGTACGGTGCTGCCAAGGCAGGCCTTGCCATGTTTATTGAAAATATCAATGTGGAACTGGCTGCTGCCGGCAGGAAAAACCGGGTGCTGGATGTATCCCCCGGCTCTCTGAAGGGCACTGCATTCAATGGCGGCAAGAACGACGTGGCGCTGCTGGATGCGCTGGCCGGTGATATCATCACCCGGGCCCGGAACAAGGAAATGCTGTTCATCCCCAGCTATGAAGAAGTGTACAAGGGCGTGATGGACCGCTACCACAAAGACGGTATGGCCTTCGGCTTGCAGAGCTACGAATACAAAGTGCAAAGCGGCCGTATCAGCCACCGGCCCCAGGTGGTGGTGGGGTATCTGAGCGGCACGTTTGACCTGTTCCACATCGGCCATCTGAAGCTGTTGCAGCGTGCCAAGGAACAGTGCGACTATCTGATCGTGGGTGTTCATGAAAGCGGCACATGGAAGAAGAAGGAAACCTTCATTCCCTTTGAAGAACGTCTGGCCATTGTTGCCAACATCAAGTATGTGGATAAGGCAGTGAAATCCTACCCGGAAGATTGTGATGCATGGGATGAATTCCATTATCACAAGCTGTTTGTGGGCAGCGATTACAAGGGCACCGAGCGCTTCAACCGTTATGAGGCAAAGCTGTGCCCCAAGGGCGTGCAGATCATCTATTTCCCCTACACCCAGGGTACCAGCAGCACCCAGCTGCGGGAAGCGCTGAAAAAGCCCCGGGAATAAAATACGCTTCACAGGAGCGGAACATCATGTCGCTGATGAAGGACGCGGTTTACCTGGCAAAAGTATATGCACTGAGAGCAGCGCAGCATTGCCTGTTCTTTTTGCCGGTCAGGAAAAACCGCGTTCTTTTTTATGCCCATCAGCGGAAGGGCTTTTGCTGTAATCTGAAATATATGGCATTGGAAATGAAGCGCCGCTACGGCGAGGGCGTGGAGATGATCTGGACCACGGAAGATCCCCGGACCTGCTCCTCTGTAGAGAGGGAAGGCATCCGGGTGGTGGGCACCAATACGCCCCGGCATTGGCTGTATCAATTGACGGCGGGCACGGTGATCGTCAACGATGCTTTTCATGAAGCGGTGATCCTGCGCAAAAAGCAGGTGACCGTCAATACATGGCATGCCGCCATGAACTATAAGCACATTGGCCCGGATTATACCGTGTTTCACAACAGGCTGCACCGGCATATCATGAACATGCGCAACAGACAGCCCGGCCTGTATCTTTCCGGCAGCCGATATTTCACACAGGACACCAGCCGCTCCTTCGGTTTTGATCCTGCTGTGTTTGCGGAAACGGGTTGCCCCCGCAATGACGTTTTTTTCTCCGATCACAGCAGCCAGAAGGAAAGCCTGCTGTATAGGATGGGCATTGCAACGGATACCCGCATTGTGATGTATGCCCCCACCTTCCGCAGCGATCTGAAGGCATGGGATGCCCGGCTGGATTATGACAGGCTGGTGGCAGCGCTTGAGGCCCGGTTCGGCGGAAAATGGATCGTGTTTTACAGAAAGCATTATTTCCTGACGGATGAGCCCATCTGCAACCGGGAACATGTGGTGGATGTATCGGATTATGAGGATGCCAACGAGCTGCTTGCCATGTGTGACGTGCTGGTGTCGGATTATTCGTCCTGCCTGTGGGATTTTTCGCTGACGGAAAGGCCGGCTTTCGTGTTTGCGCCGGATATAGCCGCCTATGCCGGGGAGGACAGGGGCTTTTCCCTGCCGCCTTCCAGATGGCCCTTTTCCATTGCCTGCAGCAATGAAGAAATGGAAAAGAATATTCTGGCCTTCAGCGAAGCGGAATACCGGCAAAAGGTGCAGCACCATCATCAGGAAAACGGCCGGGCGGACTTTGGCCATGCGGCACAGAAAGCCGTGGATCTGTGGGCAAAAAAGCGCGGCATGGAGCAGGATGCATAAGAAGGAACATAAAACAAACGGCTGGGAGAATGCATTTCTCTCAGCCGTTTTATGATGCCCCCGGCACATTCTGCTCAATAACGGAAATGATTTTTCCCCACGCACAAGGCCGGTTTGCAAATCAGTTTTGCATGCCCTTGTGAATGCAGATGTTTACCTGCGTCTGCCGCTCGCCCACCGTGACTTCCATGGCGGCGGCGAATCCTGCTTCCTGCATCTGGGCCACAATGGAGCGGATGGCATTGAGGTAGAGCCGCTGGTCCCTGACAAGAGAGATGATGCGGCGGCCCTGAGGGGCTACAGGCAGGCGCTGAAGGGCCTTGTGCACCATTTCCTCCGTTTCCCGGACGGTCCATTTTCTGATGGCAGCCTGACGTGCAATGCGCATGCGGGCAGCGCTGTCGGGCAGGGAAAGCAGGGCCCGTGCGTGACGCTCGGAAAGGCCTTCTTCGGTGAGCAAGTCACGCAGGGGCCTGTCCAGCTTCATCAGGCGCAGCTTGTTGGCGATGGCAGAAGGGCTTTTGCCCAGTTGACGCGCCAGCATATCCCGGGAGATGCCCTGCTGTAAAAGGGCATCGTAGGCCTCGGCTTCCTCAAAATAATGCAGGTTTTCCCGCTGGATATTTTCAATCAGTGCCAGCAGGGCACTTTCCTGGGGACCTGTGGGCAGCACAAAGGCATCGATGTGGGAAAAGCCCAGAATGCGGCAGGCACGGTATCGCCTTTCGCCCATGACGATCTCATAACCGGCGGCGGTTTTCCGCAGGGTAATGGGCTGCAAAAGACCGTGACGGCGGATGGAGGAGGCCAGCTCCATCAGCTTCACATCGTCAAAAATCT
>ERZ504995.38-NODE-38-length-15692-cov-3.412227_pt1 | contig 15692 bp, 10 predicted proteins | sample MGYA00514197_ERZ504995 | MGnify/ENA primary metagenome ERZ504995 (study PRJEB26094, sample SAMEA4028455) | Ovis aries | biome: host associated; feature: stool; material: fecal | place: Italy | collected 2012 | study: EMG produced TPA metagenomics assembly of the...
ATCTATGACATTGCCGGGGAAGGCAGGGTCTTCGGACGGCAGCTGACGGTCCCGGAACTGGTGGCTCGCTACGGTTCCGTCGGAGCCTTCGTGGACAACGCACTTTCCTTTGTCAACGCCTGGGTCCTGCATCCGCTCCAGTGGCCGGGGTATGCCCTGAAGCTGATGAACGCGCTCATCAAATGGGCCGTCGACTATCAGATCAACATGGGCGCCATCATGGACCGCATCTATCAGCTGAACCCCGACGCGACGGTCGTCGTCTGCGGCCTGTACAACCCGGTCAACGACTGGGACGCGGTCCCGCTTCTCAACGACCACCTCATCGAACGGATCCTGCAGCCTTACTACACGCTCCTGAACCTCCGGAAGCGGCTGGCGGTCCAGTTCTACCGCGGCAACGCAGTCTACGTCGAGATGAACGACATCGAACTCATCTCCGACCACTTCACGATCCCGCTCTTCGAGTTCACGACCGAACGGGAGTACTTCGGTTACAACCCCCATCCGACCCTGGAAGGGGCGAAGCAGCAGGCAGCAAACATCCTCTACAAACTGGGAGTCCCAATGGACTGAACAAAAAAGAGCCCTCGAGAGAGGGCTCTTTCTTATTTGCGTTAAGGTACCGCTTTGGCGATTTACGCCATGCCGGCGGTGATGATGGCCATCTTGTAGACCTCGTCGGCGTTGCAGCCGCGGGACAGGTCGTTGATGGGAGCAGCCAGACCCTGCAGGATGGGGCCCAGAGCTTCGTAACCGCCCAGACGCTGTGCGATCTTGTAGCCGATGTTGCCGGCCTCGATGGTGGGGAAGATGAAGGTGTTGGCGTAGCCTGCAACGGGGGAGCCGGGGAACTTCAGCTGGCCGACCTCGGGAGCAACAGCTGCGTCGAACTGCATCTCGCCGTCGATGGCGAACTCGGGAGCCATTTCCTTGGCGATGGCGGTGGCCTCGCGGCTCAGAGCCACGGTAGCGCCCTTGCCGGAGCCCTTGGTGGAGAAGCTCAGCATAGCGACCTTGGGCTCGATGCCGAAGAAGGAAGCGGTCTTCGCGGTCTCGACAGCGACTTCCGCGAGCTGGCGGGCGCCGCTCAGAACGACGTTGCCGTCTTTGTCGAGACGGTCGTTGTAGGCAAGGTTGATGGCACAGTCGCCCATGGCGATGCGCTCTTCCTGGCCGTCCTTCTCCCGGAACAGGATGAAGGAAGAGGAAACGAGGTTGGAACCGGGTTTGGTCTTGATGATCTGGAGTGCCGGACGGACGGTGTCCGCGGTGGAGTAGGTGGCGCCGCCGAGAAGGGCGTCTGCCTTGCCGGCTTTGACGAGCATGGTGCCGAAGTAGTTGGACTTCTTCAGAAGCTCACGGACTTCTTCTTCGGTCATCTTGCCCTTGCGGAGCTCGACCATGGTGGCAACGAGCTCTTCCATGCCTTCGTAGGTCAGCGGGTCGAGGATCTCGGCGCCGTCGATGTCATAGCCGCCGGCCGCAGCCGCTGCCTTGACTTCGTCGACGTTGCCGCACAGGATGACGCCCATCAGGTCCTCTTTCAGGATGCGGGCGGTGGCGTCCAGGATGCGGGCATCGGTGCCTTCGGTGAACACGATGGTCTTGCGGGACGCCGCAAGGCTCTCGAGCAGTTTATCGAACATTCCCATTGTAGTGTACCTCCTCAGGAACAAAGTGGTTTGGGTTTTACGGCTAATACTTTAACATAAAGAGACACCCCGTACAAGGGGTGTCTCTGCCGGCGGAAAACTTATTGTTCGTCGTCGTCCGGGAACATCTGTGCCCGGAGGTCGTCGGCGGCCTGCAAGGGCATGCCCTCGGCGTCGTACGCCTGCTCGATGACGTCTGCCACGTTCGCGTCTCTCGAACCGAGACGTTTCGCGGCGAGCTGGTCTGCTTTCCCGAAGTACTCGAGGGCCTCCGTCATCTGGCCCTGCTGCTGCAGGAAGACGCTGAAGTCCTTGTAGACCTGGATGAGTACATCGCCGATGTCCTCTTCCTTTTCGACCTGCTTTTCCAGGATGGCGACCGCGTCCCGGAAGAGGTGCTCTGCCCGGGCGGGTTCCCTCTGTGCGATGACACCGGCGAGGGTCTCTTCGCCCATGGCAGCGTCGGCCCAGTCATAGGGGTGGTCGAACTCCTGCGCGATGGCGAGTTTCATGTCGACGGTGCGCTCGAGGGTCTCGAGGTACTTCTCCTCGTTCTGCATCTTCTGGTAAAGGCCGGTGAGGATGAGGAACTCCTGGGACAGGGTCTGCTTCGCGTACTGGGACGCCTCGGGGTCGAGGTCCTGCTCGGTGACGCGGATCTGACGTTCGATCGCCTTTTTGTACCAGCCTTCCGCATCCTCGAAGTGTTCCTCGATCTCGTCCGCCTGGCCGAGCTGCAGGTACACAGAGGCAAGGTAGAAGAGCGTGTCGAGGCTTTCCCGTTCCTCCAGAACTCCCTCGAGGTAGTTGGTGCCGGTGCGGGCACAGTCCCGGAAGGACTCGAAGTCCTGCATCTGCTGGTAGACGGAGCCGAGGTTCAGGCAGGTGATGCCATAGAAGTTCCGGTTCCCGACCGACGGGTCGGCTTCCATGATCTTCCGCATGGCGTCGTTGGCGACGACCAGGTCCTTGAGGGCCTGATGGATGTCGCCGTTCTGCATGTGCATGGCACCGCTCTGGGTGAGTTCATAGGGGTTCGCGTTACTGCTCATAGTTTCGTTCCTTAAAGGGCCATGGCGGCCTTGTATGCTTCGTGAGTGGCTTTGGCGATCCGTCCTGCGCTCTCGGCATCACCAACGGTGAAGGTGAGGTCGGCGAGAGCCATGATGTCCTTGTCGAGGCCCAGCGGGCGGACACCGAGGGACATGATGATGGCGTCGCAGGGGACGTTCTTGAGACGGCCGGCGACTTTGACGTCTTCGACTTCGACACTGTCTTCTCTCATCTCGACGAGTTTCCAGCCCGGCAGGAGCTGCGCGCCGCGCTCTTCGAGTTTCGGGATGACGTCCATCTTGTGCTGGACCCAGGTGCCGGGGGCCAGCTCTTCTGCCATTTCGACGACGATGATGTCGTTGCCTTCGTCCGACAGGAACTCGGCGGTCTCGAGACCGGTCATGCCGGAACCGATGACGGCGATCTTCTTGCCTTCGAACTTGACGTCGCCGCGCAGGACCTGGTCCGGCGTATAGACGTTCGGGAGATCGTAGCCCGGGATCTTCGGGGTGATCGGCGTGCCGCCGGTCGCGTTGAAGATGGCGTAGGGCTTCAGGGCCTTGACGTTTTCCACGGTGGCTTCCGTGTTCAGACGGATGTCCACACCGAGGAGTTTGCACTGGGTCTCATAGTCTTCGGTGACCCAGCCGATCTTTTTCTTCTGCGGGGGAGCCGCTGCCAGGAGGACCTGACCGCCGACTTTGTCCGCCTTCTCGAAGACGGTGACTTTGAAGCCCTTCTCGGCACAGACTTTCGCGGCCATGAGGCCGGCGGGGCCGGCACCGATGACGACGACCTGTTTGCCGTTGCCGTTCTTCTCGGGGACGAGAGGATAGTCGATCTCGTTGCAGGTCCGCGGGTTGACGGCACACTGTCCGGGCAGGCCGCCGGCGAGGGCGTTGTGCATCATGGACTCGAGGCAGTAGAGGCAGGCGATGCAGCGGTTGATCTCCTTGCTGCGGCCTTCCTTCGCCTTGTTGGCCCAGTACGGGTCGGCGAGCAGGGGACGGGCAAGGCCGATGACATCCTGATAGCCTTCCTCGAGGAGCTTCTCCGCCTGTTCCGGGGTACGGATCATACCGGTCTGGCCGACGGGGATGGAGACCGCTTCCTTGACGGCTTTCGCATTGTCTTTTCTCCAGCCGAGCTCATAGGAAGTGGGCTCGCACCATGCGTTCATGGTCTCATAGGTGCCGCAGGAGAGGTCGAGGTACTGGACGCCCAGTTCTTCGAGCTTCTTCGCGATGCGGACGCCTTCGTCGAGGGTATAGCCGACATCGTAACCGAAGAGGCGGTAATACTCGTCGACGGTGAGACGGGCGGAGATGGGGTAGTCCGGTCCGCAGAGTTTGTGGATCTTATCGATGATATTCTTGACGATGCGGGTCCGGTTCTCGAGAGAACCACCGTACTCGTCGGTGCGGCGATTGGTGTACGGAGAGAGGAACTGCTGCAGGAAATAGCCGTGGGAGCAGTGCAGCTGGACGCCGTCGATGCCCGCCTTCTTGCAGCGGAGCGCGCCTTCGGCGAATTCATCTTCCAGTTTTTTGATCTCCCACTTCGTGAGCGCGCGGACCTTCTGGCTCACTTCGATGGGCGTGCAGGCCAGTTCGGCCGGAACGCCGCCGGAAGCGGAGACGGTGCGCAGGTAGAAGTTGTGGAGGAAGGGTTTCTCAAAGTAATCCATGTACTTCGTCATGCCGAAGAACAGTTTCCACCAGCCGTTCCAGTGGCGGCCGATGGTGTCGGAGAGCTTCCAGGCCGTGACGACCAGCTGATAGGTCTGACGACCCGGGTGGTGCAGCTGGACGAAGATCTTGGAGCCTTCCGCGTGGACGGCGTCGGCGAGACGGGTGAGGCCGGGGATGCAGCGGTCCGAGGTGACGGACAGCTGACGGGGGCCGGTGCAGCCGGACCAGTCGGAAATACGGGTGACCTCGGTCTCGATAAGGCCGGTGCCGCCTTTGGCGCGCTCGGCGTAGTACGCGACCGCGCGGTCGCCGGCGGTGCCGTCCAGTTCCGCGACTTCCATGAGCATGGGGGTCAGGGCGATGCGGTTCGGGATCTCACACTTGCCGATGAACCAGGGTTCAAACAGTTTCGGGTACAGTTCGCTCATAATATGCCTTCCTTTCAGATTCATTTCATTTTCCTGTACGCGTAAAAATAATGTCATTTCAATTATATAGTCAGAGTCCGGAAAACACAATGTCGAAAAAAACGGACAGATGCCGGTCCGGCTCTGTCCGTTTCTGTTTCTGTTCGATCGGGCGATGTACAGCTTACTGCTGCATCTGCATCATTTCCGCCTGCATCTGCTGCATGGTCTCCGGGGTGACTTCCACGGTGGCCGGGTCGGCACCGCCGATGACGAGGTAGAGGTAGTTCATGACTTCGTTCATCATGAGGTCCATGCCTTCCTTGGCATCCATGAGGCGGCTCATGGCCGGGGTCTGGTAGATGGTCTGGTACATCGCCGAACCCTGTTCCTGAAGGTCGTTCAGGAGCTTCTCATCGGGCTGCTCCTTGACGGCTTCCTCGTTGAACTGGTCCTGCAGGGCCTGAAGGTTGTCGCTGAGGTCCTTGACCTGCTGGTCGTTCTCGACGATGCCCTGGGCATCCTGATAGGCGGCGAAACGGGGGTCTTCCTGGATGGCGGCGCCCAGAAGACGGGCAGCTTCCATAACGGTCATAGTAATAACTCCTTTTTCATTCGATGTTTATTCCACGTCCACCTGCTGGAACGTGCCGCCGAGTTCGTCTCCCATGAAGACTCTGGCGAGTTTGTCGACGCCCTCGGCGTCGTCGGATACGAAGTATTTGCGCTCGCTCCCGGCCGCTTCGGTGTTCTCATTGCAGGTGTCGTTCTGAATGAGGGTGCCGAGCATCTTGGCCGCGGCGGCGTCGGAGGAACTGATGACGTTCAGTTCCGGGTAGAGGTGTGTGATGGTCCCGTAGAGGAGCGGGTAGTGGGTGCACCCGAGGACCAGGGTGTCGATGCCTTTCTCGACCAGCGGGTCGAGGTACTCTTTCAGGACGATCTCGATGACCGGGTCTCCGGTCTCGAACCGGCCGTTCTCGACGAGGGGCACGAGGAGCGGGCAGGCCTCCATGTGGACGGTGGCATCGGGGTTGTACTTGTGGATGGCTCTCTCGTAGGCACCGGTCTTGACGGTGGCGTTGGTGGCGATGACGCCGATGGTCCCGTTCTTCGTGGTCTCGGCCGCCAGGCGGGAGGCCGGGTCGACGACGCCGAAGACGGGCAGGTCCGGGTAGGCCTCGCGGACCTTTTCTTTGGCGACGGAGTCCGCCGTGTTACAGGCGATGACGACGGCCTTGATGTCGAACGTGCGCAGGAACCGGACGTCGGCGAGGACGTACTCGGTGATCTGACGTTCGGAGCGGGTGCCGTAGGGCACATGGGCCGTGTCGCCGAAGTAGATGATGTTTTCTCCCGGCATGCTGTCGACGATGGACTTGACGACGGTGAGGCCGCCGATGCCCGAGTCGAAGACGCCGATGTAACGGTTATCTGACATGTGAAATATCCTCTTGGAATTTACAGTGCGTTGACGAGTTTCTTGAAGTGGTCGCCCCGTTCTTCGAAGCAGGTGTACTGGTCGAAGGAACTGGTGGTGGGGGACAGGAGCACGGTGTCGCCGGGTTCGGCGATCTTCACGGCTTCCGCGACGGCCTCGTCCAGGGTGGTGACGACGATGCCGTCGTCGCCGACGGTGTCGGCCACGAGACGGGGACCGCAGGCACCGAAGCCGATGACTTTCTTCACACAGCCGAGGTGGGCCTTGACGTCGTCCATCGGGAGGCCTTTCTCAAAGCCGCCGAGGAGCAGGATGACACCCTTGTCGAAGGCTTTCAGCGCCGTGACGGTGGCGTCGGTGTTCGTGCCCTTCGAGTCGTTATAGTACCGGACGCCGTCCAGTTCGCGGACGAACTCGATGCGGTGCTCGACGCCGGTGAAGCCTTCCACGACTTCCTGAATGGTCTCATTCGAAATGCCGAGGACTTTGGCGACGGACACGGCGATCATGACGTTTTGCAGGTTGTGCTTGCCCGGCAGGCGGATGGACGTCAGGGGCAGGACCGGTTCATCGCCCACAAAGAGCTGGCCATCCTTCACGTAGTTGTCGGTGTCGGTGTTGTCGAGGCTGAAGGACTTCACGGTGGCCGGGACCGGGTACTTCTCCACGTACTCGGCGAGGACCGGGTCGTCGGCGTTCAGGATGAACGTGTCCTCCGGCTTCATGTTGCGGTACACTTCGGTCTTCGACTTGTAGTAGGCTTCGAGGGAACCCATGAAGTCCACGTGGTCGGGCGTCAGGTTGATGATGGTGGCGACGTCCGGACGGAAACGGTCGATGTTGACGAGCTGGTAGTTGGAGATCTCGAGGGCGATGTAGTGGTCGCTCTCCTCCATGAGGCCCTCTTCCATGACGATCTCACAGAGCGGGATGCCGATGTTGCCGCACAGGTGGGCTTTGCCGGGGAAGGCCGCGTTCAGGATCTCGTAGACCAGTGTGGTCGTGGTGGTCTTTCCGTTCGTGCCGGTGATGGCGATGTAGTGCTGCGGCTTCGCGACCTGGAAGGCCAGTTCGATCTCGGTGATGACCGGGACGCCGTGCTGCGCCAGCGCCTCCATGAAGGGGCTGCGGTAGGGGACACCGGGGTTCTTGACACAGAGGTCGTAATGCTGATCGAAGACCTCCATGCTCTGGTCGACGATGGTGACGCCCAGTTCCTTCAGCGTGGCGAGCTCCTTGAGTTCCTCCGCGGGCTTGCGCTCCGAGAGGACGATATCCGCCCCCAGCTTGTGAAGGACTTTGATGGCTGCCATGCCGCTGCGGGCGAGGCCGACGACTAATACTTTCTTACCGGTGAAATCCATGGAAAAACTCCCTTATATAGTGTATCTGTAAAATCTCTTATACAAGATTACCCTTAACTGAAAACGGGGTCAAGTCTTTTTCGGCGAAACGACTGAAAACGGGGCCCTTAATATGGTGGAGTGTGCCAATTGTCTTTTCTTTTCGTGCCTTTTATAATGGGGATAGACGATTTTGAAATCGATACCAAAACCCATATGAGGAGGTTTTTTCCATGCGTGAATGGACATTGGAAGAGCGGTACCGCGTCCTGCAGAGTGCCGATGAGATCAAAGGGCTCCACGAGGCCCTTCTGGACAGCGTCTACCGTCAGAAATACCACATCCAGCCCATCACCGGCCTGTCGAGCGACCCGAACGGCTTCGTCTTCCACGACGGGGTCTGGCACCTGTTTTATCAGTGGACGCCCTGGGGCGCCGTGCACGGTCTCAAGTACTGGTACCACGTGAAGAGCACCGACCTCGTCCACTGGGAGAACGCCGGTGTCGGCATGCGCCCGGACCGGGACTTCGACAACAAGGGCTGCCACTCCGGCTCCGCCATCGCCGAGGGCGATTCACTCTATTTCTTCTACACGGGCAACCACAGAGATGAGAACTGGGTCCGCACCCCCTACACCTGCGCCGCGAAGCTCGACGAGAACGGTGTGCCGGTCAAACTGGACGAGCCTCTGTTCGGCCCCCGGGACGACTACAGTGAACACCAGAGAGACCCGAAGGTCTTCTGGGTGGAAGAGAAACAGGCCTACTACATCTTCATCGGGGCCCAGACCCTCGACAAGAAAGGCACGGTCCTCGTCTACCGGTCTCCGAAACTCCTCGAAGGGTGGGAGTTCGCCGGTCAGCTGAACGTCCCCGGGTTCGAGGACTTCGGCGGCATGTGGGAATGCCCCTGCATCCAGAACATCTCCGGAAAGGACGTCCTCCTGTTCTCCCCGCAGTACACGACGCTGCCGGGGCGCGGGAACAGCACGAACCACAATGTCTACCTCATCGGTGCCATGGACTATGACACCCTGACCTTCACTCCTGAAGGCGATTACCACTACCTCGACTACGGCTTCGACATGTACGCGTCCCAGCTCGCCGCCAACGTGGACGACCCGGACAAAGCCATCCTCATCGGCTGGATGGGCCTCCCGGACAACCACTACCCGACGGAGGAAGAGGACTGGGAGGGCAGCATGACCCTTGTCCGCGAACTGCGGGTGAAGGACGGCAAACTTCTGAAAACGCCTCTGCCGGCCATGAACGACCTGCGGGACGGCACCGCTCCGGAAGACGGCACTCTGCCGGCCTTCTGCGAACTGGAAGTCTCCTTCCCGAAGGGGGAGACCGAAGACTCCGATTTGAACCTGTTCACGAAAGAAGACGGCACCGGCGGTTTCACCATCCACTACTGCCCCCACAAGAAGAAACTGTGGGTCAGCAAAAAGGACCTCGACAAACGCTTCAACGAGAACGTTTTCGAGGAACTCGAAGTGCCCATGGAGACACCGCTTCGCAACATGCGTGTCTTCATCGACCGCTGTTCCGTCGAGCTCTTCATCAACGACGGCGACAAGACCTTTACCGCCCACGTCTACCCGACGGAGCGGGAACATTTCTACACGAAGAGCGACAACGTGGACATGACCATCTGGAACCTGAAGCCCTCCGTAAAAGACGACTTCGTTGTTTGAGTAAAGAGAGGAAATCCCATGAAAAAAGTATTCGCTTCCGACTTTGACGGAACGCTCTATTTCTACAAAGCCGCGGACCCGGACAAGCTCCCGCAGGAGTCCGTCGAGAAGATCCGCGAGTACCAGGAGGCCGGCCACCTCTTCGGCCTCTGCACCGGCCGCCAGGTCGGCGGTCTGACGCCCTTCATCACGGGGCTCGTGGAGCCGGACTTCTTCATCACCAGTTCCGGCGCGAACATCGTGGATCGCCACTATGAGGAGATCCGCAAACGAGGCATCGACCCCGCCGTCGCCCGCGGACTCGTCGACCTCCTGCAGCCGAAGGGGTTCCGCATGACCCTCGACGTCGGGGGTGACATCTGTGTCTTCGAGGAGATGGACTACCCCGGGAAGTACTATGTCATCAACAGCGTCGACGACCTCCCCGAGGGGCTCATCCACCAGGTGAGCGCGCACACCGAAAGCCTCGAGGACGCCGCTGCGAACGTGGCCCTCGTCAATGAACTCTTTGGCGATTCGGTCACTGCCTTCCAGAACGTCGTCGAGATCGATATCGCGCCGAAGGGCTGCTCCAAAGGCAAGGGCGTCGAGGCGCTCCGGGACTACTACAGAGATGTCTACGGCGACGTCGAACTCTACGGCATCGGAGACTCTCTGAACGACCTGCCCCTCATCGAGGCGGCGGATATTTCCTACACCTTCCCCTATGCACCGGAAGAAGTGCAGAAAAAAGTCACGAAAGTCGTAAAAAATATCGTGGAAGCTCTTGACGACAGCATGAAACGGTAATACAATAGCGCAAATTTTTCGGGGAGGTACTTGTCATGAGTCAGGCACTGAGAGATGCCCGCCGCTATGAAGAGGGCATCGAAACCTATATCAAACCGGAGGACCGGCCGGGGTTCCATCTGTCCGCCCGCGTCGGCTGGATGAACGATCCGAACGGATTCTCATACTATATGGGTCAGTACCACATGTTTTACCAGTACCACCCGTACGACTCCCACTGGGGTCCCATGCACTGGGGCCACGCGGTGAGCACCGACCTGCTCCACTGGGAGTACCTGCCGGCAGCCCTGGCTCCGGACCGCCTTTATGACCGGGACGGATGCTTCTCCGGCAACGCCATCACCCTGCCCGACGGCCGGCAGATGCTCATGTACACGGGCGTCGTCAACGAGATCGGCGAGGGCGGCATGACGCAGGAGATCCAGACCCAGAACCTGGCCTTTGGCGACGGCCTCGACTATGAAAAATATGAAGGCAACCCGGTCCTGACCGAGGCGGACCTTCCGGAGGGCGGCAGCAGATTCGCCTTCCGGGACCCGAAGCCCTGGCGCGTGGCAGATGGCACCTACCGTGCCCTCGTTGCCAACAACCATGAAGGTCACGGCGGACAGATGCTTCTCTTCCGCTCGGAAGACGCTCTTCACTGGAAGTTTGACAAGGTCTTCGTGGAGAACCACAACCGGCTCGGCCGCATGTGGGAATGCCCCGACTTTTTCGAACTGGACGGGAAATATGTACTGCTCGGCAGCTCTCAGGACATGCTTCCGAAGGGCCTCGAGTACCAGAACGGCAACGGTACATTTTACCTGACCGGCAGCTATGACGAAGAGACGGAGACGTTCCTGGAAGAAGGGGACCATACCATCGACTACGGAATCGACTTCTACGCGCCGCAGACGGTCCTCGCTCCGGACGGCCGCCGCATCATGATCGGCTGGATGCAGAACTGGGACACCTGCAACCTGCACACCAAGTCGACCCCGTGGTTCGGTCAGATGAGCATCCCGCGGGAACTGCACCTGAAGGATGGCATCCTGTACCAGACCCCCATCCGGGAACTGGAGGAACTGCGCACCGACGAAGTCGTGTATGAGGACCTCGTCCTCTCCTCCGAGGAGCGGGAACTGGACGGCGTTTCCGGCCGCATGGTGGACCTCACCGTAGAGGTGGAGGCCGCCGACCCGGAGGCCCTTTACCGGCGATTCGCCATCCGGTTCGCAAAGAACGATGAATTCTACACGGAGGTCCGGTTCCGCCGCAAAGAGTCCACGGTCAAGATCGACCGCATGTATTCGGGCTCCCGCCGGGCGATCATCCATCAGCGGAAAGCGGCCGTGTCCCATGAGGACGGCAAACTGAAACTGCGGATCATCCTCGACCGGTTCAGCGCGGAAGTGTTCATCGGTGACGGGGAGAAGGTCATGAGCACCACGCTCGAGACCGATCTCTCTGCAGACCGCATCGCATTCCTGGCGGACGGGGCCGTGAAGCTTCGCGTCACGAAGTACACGTTACAGGCGTAACAGCGCCGTTTGGAACCAATGAAAACAGAACGACAGAGGTCGCCGGACATCTGTCGTTCTTTTTTATGTAGAATTATTGGGCAGTTGCCCATTTTTGAATAAAACCCGTACACTTTTTGGAAAAGTGCTCTTTTTATGGACGCGTGTCTTGACTATAATCATCCCAATTTGAGAAAAGATTAACAATGATTTGTGACGATGATTCAGGAGAGGATCGAATTGGGCAGACACGCAGAACAGACCAAAGCCGCCATCATGGATGCCTTCCTGGCAGCCATTGAAGAGAAGAAGATCATCAGCAGAGTTTACGTGCGGGACGTCGCGAACCTTGGACACATTTCCCGTTCTACCTTTTATGCCTATTACGACGGCATCGACGACCTGACGAACGCACTTGCGGAAAAGTACGGCAACGAACTGTGCGATGTCATCCGTATGGGCCTCGCGGAGGATAAGGCGAACGGCACGACCAATGCCCGCTACCTGCGGATGCTGGAATACCTCATCGCCCCCGGCAACCTTTCTCTGACCAAAACGCTCCTCCTGGATGCGGAGAACTATTCGGTCACCGAAGCGATCGCGGAACCCATCCGCCAACTCGTCTATGATGAGTACCGGAAGAACCATCCCGCCGTCAGCGAGAGCATCCATTACCGCACCTCGGTCTTCTGGACCTACGGCATGTACGGACTCATCAAGGACTGGCTCCGCAACGGCTGTGACCGGGACATCGAACACATCGCCAAAGACATGGCCGCCTCCGTGGGACTCGGCGACAGCTGGATGGACAGCGAATGACCGGACGACCGGATCGAGCGTAAAGCAGAACAAAACGAATTTGTTAAATCAGCACACTATTCCACAGAAAAATAGCGCGCTGATTTATTTTTTTAGGAATATTGCACATTTTTGGCACGATTGTTCTTTCTTGAACAGCTTTTCAGAACTATTATAAAAAAGAGCGGCACATTTCTGCGAAAATGTGCCATTCGGTTTTAGGTAAGGATTTTTAATGAAAGAGAGAGGTGTGTAAATGAAGGATCTAAAACATCTGATCTACTTTGAAGACCTGCTCGAGAACCAGGACAATGAACTGATCAAAAAAGCTCAGGCTGACGGTCAGATCTGCGTCGGGTACACCTGTTACCACATGCCGGAAGTGCTCCTGAATGTGGGCAACTGCTTCTCGACCCGTCTCCGTGCCCCGAACACGGGCTCCATCGACATCGCGACCTATTACATGTCGAACTATACCTGCGAGTTCGCCCGCAGCGTGCTGGAACGTGCCATCGAAGGCGGCTACCAGTACCTCGACGTCCTCGCGGAAGTCGATGCCTGCTCGGCGATGAACCGCTGTTCCGAACACATCGAAGTCCTGAACTGTAACACGAAACCGGACTTCTTCTGCACGCACCTGGACGTCCCCTATAAAGTCGAGGACTACAGTGTCGAGCACATGGCCATCCAGGTCCGGCTCCGCCTGCTGGAAGAGTTCAAGAACGTTTACGGTGTGGACATCTCAGACGACGCCATCCGCGCGGCCGTCAAAGAGCACAACGAACTGTGCGACGTCATCACCGAACTCAGCGAACTGAGAAAGCAGGAGAACGCCCCCATCACCGGGTATGAATTCGCCATCTGCACGCTGGTGTCCTATGTCTGCCCGACGGCGCTCATCCTCCCGTACCTCAAAGAGACCCTCGAAGAGGTCAAGGCCCGTGAACTCGACCCGAAACCCTGGTACCGTGCCAGAGTGGCCATCGTCGGCTCCGAGATCGATGACCCCGAACTCATCAAACTCATCGAGGAATGCGGCGCATTCATCGTGGCCGACCGTTACTGCTACGGCTCGAACCCCGGCAGAGAGCGCATCGAACTCAATGACGAGGAAGACCTGGTCTATCAGATCTGCCGCCATTACATGCAGACCTCTCAGTGCGCCCGCTACATGAGCGAGGAGAAGATCCAGCAGCGCCGCGATGTCGCGGATCAGCTGGCAAGAGAGTTCCACGCGGACGGCATCATCTATGAGCAGATGAAGTTCTGTGACTTCTGGGCTTTCGAACGTCCGCTTGCAAGCCACATCCTGACCGATGAGTACGGCTGGCCGGTCCTGTCCATCGACAGACCTTACCGCGCCCGTTCCTCGGGTCAGCTCCGGACCCGGTTCCAGGCCTTCGTGGAGGCACTGGAGATCAAACGGATCCAGTCCCGGAAGGAGGCGTCCGCATGAGTAACAACACCCCGAAATATCCGAATCCGAAATTCTTCAAGGCGAAGGACCAGATGAGCTGGGCCGACCAGAAGAAGAATCTCAAGGAAGTCGGCGGCATCATCGCCGACATGTTCAAAAACACCGACTGGAACGACGTCAAGGAAGCGCGCATCGCCGACGCGGTCGCCTTCAAAGACCGTCTCACCATGGAGTGCAAAGCGGTCCTCGACATGAGTATGGCGGAGCGCAAAGACCTCCTTCTGAACGGTGAAAAACACCTTGGTAAACTGTACCGCTCCGGTCAGATGGCCATGGTCCGCCGCGAATGGCGCGGTGTCGAGTCCACGGCGATCGATTTCTATGAATGGGCACGCCTCTGGGGCATGATGCTCACGACCTTCGGCAAGGACCTTGTCCCGGCCATGAACGCGGTCTTCCATTACCGCTGGATGATCTCCTACTTCAACGCCCACGCATTCGCGGACAAGCTGGTCCTCGGCCTGCGCGGCAATGCGCTGAAGATGCACCATGAGCTCATCTTCGCCATCTTCCGTTTCGTCGCGGAGAACCTCGTCTTCCTCGCCAAGGGCGATACGAAGAACGGTAACTCCACCGAACTGTCGAAGCAGACGGTCCTGCTCGATGAGATGACCATGGGTCAGATCATGGCCGGTTTCCCGGATCTGCTCGGCATCCCGTATCAGCTGCTGCCCGTCTTCCTCGTTTCCGAAGTCGATCAGCTGGTCTGCGAGCCGTACATCGACGCCGTCGAAGCCTACGGCCTGCCCTCCGACACCTGCCCGGTCCCGACCTCCGAGTGCGGTGCTGTCGTCATCGACGCCCTGCCGCATCTGGGCTCCTGCTTCATCTCGAGCTCCATGCCCTGTGACGGTTCCGTCATGGCCTCCGAGTATACATCGCGCCGGTTCAAGGACCTCCCGACGTTCCATCTGACGTTCCCGGTCCGGTATGAAGACGAGTCCGTCATGAATCAGGCGGTCATCGAAGTCAAGAACTGCATCAAGTTCATCGAAGAACAGACCGGTGCCAAGTGGAGCTGGGACAGCTACTTCACCTGCATGGACCGCTTCAACCAGGAGACCGACTACGAACTGCAGAAGTGGGAAGTCAACCAGACCGACACCCCGCAGCTCATCGGTCCCGCCTACGAACTGTTCCGCAAATGGAACTATGAGATGGACGGCGGTATCGACCCGCGCGTCATGAAGACCTTCGAAAAGGTCAACACGCTCATGATGCAGGCTTACGAAAACCACGAAGAGCCCTGGGTCGGCAAGATGCGCCACCGCGCCATCGTCTGGTCCGTTCCGGCTCACTATTACGCAAACTTCTCCAACTGGCTCGCCAACTGCTGGGGCATCAATGTCCTCGTCGAGATGGAAGGCCTGAACTTCACGAAGCACCTCAACACCTCCGATGAGGAAGAGGCTCTCCGCGACATGTCGAGACTGTATGAACGTATGGTCATGCGGCGTCATACCAACGGCGGCTATCAGCATGTCGTCGACGAACTGTGGCGTCAGGTCGACATCTGGAGACCGGAGATCGTCATCATGTATCAGCACGTTTCCTGCAAAAACATGTCCACCCTTCAGGGCCTGTTCGATGAACAGGCGAGAGAGCACGGTGTGCGCCTCATCTGGATCGAGCACGACCTCATGGATCCGCGGACCGTTTCGAGAAAGGACATGCGTGCCCGTGTCAACAACTATATGTACACCGTCATGCAGGAAGAACCCGTTGACCCGTCTCTGGTCGAATTCGACGACGAGACCACGATGTAACGAAGGAGTGGAACGATTATGAAATACTATGGTGGATGCGATGTAGGTTCCACCTACACGAAAGCAGTCA
>ERZ504995.39-NODE-39-length-15184-cov-3.491969_pt1 | contig 15184 bp, 14 predicted proteins | sample MGYA00514197_ERZ504995 | MGnify/ENA primary metagenome ERZ504995 (study PRJEB26094, sample SAMEA4028455) | Ovis aries | biome: host associated; feature: stool; material: fecal | place: Italy | collected 2012 | study: EMG produced TPA metagenomics assembly of the...
GCCCCGGCCGGAGCCGAGCTTCATCCCCGCCGTGATCGACCATATGATCCAGGTTCCGGATTCCGCGTCCGTGGCCGCGGCCCAACACCTGCGGCGGACCGCCGGGCTGCATGCCGGCCCGTCCACAGGAACCAATCTTTGGGGTGTCTGGCAGCTTGCCGCGGCCATGGAGGCCGAGGGCCGGGCCGGCAGCATCGTCTCGCTGATGTGCGACTCCGGTGACCGGTATGCCGCCTCATACGGCGACGGCGCCTGGCTGGCTGCCCGCGGCCTGGATCCCGCTCCGGCCACCGCCGTCCTGGAGGAACTGTTCAGGACGGGGCGGTGGCCCGCGGGAAACCCGGCCTAAGGCGCCTGTGCCAGGAAACGCTTGAACCCGATGTGCGATGCCTCGAAGCCCAGGCGTGCGTAGAAACGGTGGGCGGAGTCCCGGCGCTTGTTGGAGGTGAGTTGGGCCAGGCCGGCACCGTTGCGCCGGCCTTCGCCGACGGCCCAGTCCATCAGTGCCGTGCCCAGGCCGCGCGAGCGAAGATCCGCACGGATGTGGACAGCTTCGATCTGCAGCCGGGTGGTTCCGCCGGCGGCCAGGCAGGGGATCAGCGTCAGCTGCAGGGTGCCGGCGAACCGGCCGTCTGCATCCTCAACCGCGGCCAAAAAATGGGCGGGATCAGCGGCTATAGCGTCGTAGGCCTGCAGATAGGGTTCCAAACGGTGCTCGCCGGTCCCGGCCGGTCCAAGGCCGTCTGCCTCCAGCAGTTCCACTATCAGCGGCACGTCAGCCCGTACCGCCGGGCGCACCGTGAATGCCCCGTTGAGCAATGAGGTCTCCCTGATGTCCATGCCCGCAGTCTTGCACACCGGCATCCGCCAAACGGTCCCGCTCCATTGACCCGGCCAGCCGGAGCCGGGCAGGGTTAATGGACCACCGGACCCGCGCCGTACGCCGTCAGGAGCCGTTTATGCTTCGCATCCTCTCCATTGATGGCGGCGGCATTCGCGGCATCATCCCCCTGACCTGGCTGATGGCGCTGGAAGAGCAGACCGGCCAGCGCACAGCGGAACTGTTCGATCTGGTGGTGGGAACCTCAGCCGGCGGCATGGCGGCCCTGGCGCTGGTTTCCCCGCAGCACAACGGGCACGGCTACAGTGCCGAGGAGGTGCGCCGGTTGAACCTGGACAGTGCCTCGCAGGTTTTTCCCCGGTCCCCCGGACACCCCGCGCATGCCGCTGCCCCTGTCGGGGCACCAAGGTATTCCGCGGAGCCGCTGAAGCATTACCTGGACGAGGCACTGGGCGATCTTCCGCTTTCCGCTGCGGTCCGCCCGGTGGCGGTGACCACCTGCGACCTGGCGCATACCGAGGCGCTGCACTTCGCCGGTGGCGGCCTGGAACCCTCCGTCCTGGGGGATGCACCGATGGCGCTGGCAGCACAGGCGACGGCGTCGCTGCCCCGGTATTTCCCGGCCGTACCGTTTACGGACACCGAGGGCACCGCCAGGCAGCTGGTGGACGGCGGGCTGGCCGCCGATGATCCGGCGTTGCTGGGATACTCCCTCGGCACGGTACTGCCTGAGGCGGTGGACGGGGTACTGATGGTCTCGCTGGGGACCGGAACCAGTGCCGGAAACCGGAACGCGGGGCTGCGGCTGGGAGCTGAACAAACCCAGCAGACGCCGGAACTGCAGGTATTGGAGAAGGACCTCTCCATGGTGCTCAGCGGCCCCGGGCAGGTGGCACGCGATTGCCTTGAGCTCATCCTGGGAGACAGGTACGTGCGGATCCAGACGGAGCTGTTGCCGGACGCGAGCCACGATTCGGATAACGCAGATGAAGAGAACCTGCAGCGGCTGATCGCCACGGCAGAACAAATGGTCCGTGACACCGCTGCGGACCTGGACCGGCTGGCCCGGCTGCTTCCGCAGGGGCCGGGACCTTGGCTGGCAGGGGAATGAGGGGAAGAATGGCGGGAAAGCGTTTTTGTGCCGTTCCGGACGGTCCGGGCTTCCCTGCCGGGCATAAACCGGGACCATCATGGAGGTAGCTGTGGGCAGGAACCTCAAGCGAATCCGCCGAATTGCGCAGGCGCAGTTCGGTCATCCCGGCACGGGAGACAATTTCACCCAGACGTGTGCCCGGCTTGATGCAGCCATTTCCGCCACCGCCGCCAGCCAGAGCATGCTCAGGAACCAGACCCGGGCGGCCTGGGAAGTGCTGCGGCATTACAGTGCCGTTACCCGCTCCTATGAAACACGGCTGCGGTGCCTGGAAGAGGTCATCGCCGAAGAACGGCTCGACGCCGGGGAAACCGTCAGCCTTGCCCAAACCGCGCGCCGGATGCACGATCTTGCGGCCCGCATCGAAGCCACGGCACGCCAGCACTTTGACGTTGTCCGTGCCAAGGAATCCCGTGTGGAGGATTTGATGCACAAACTGACAAGTTCCAAATCCCAGCTAAAACTGGCCCAGACAGCCCAGAGCCATCGAAACCGTCTGCGCACCCTGGAAACCGCCGTTGGGCAGGACCAGATAATCCATAGCAGGGATGTCTACGACCATGAGCTCAGGGCGGCGTCCCGGCTCGCCCGCGAAGCCGAAGCGCTCGCCGGGCTGAAAGGCGGCTGGTCCTGATGTCGGCACAGATCAACCCGGTACTTATTGCCCTTCCCCTGAGTCCCCGGCGGACCCACTCGGTTCGAACGCTGGTTGGGCTGAGCATGGCAGCGGTGCTCTTCCTTTTCCTGGGCGGCGGCGACCTCGTGACCGTCCTCATCGGGATGGGATTCGCCGTCCATCCGGTGCAGGCCGCGGTGGACCGGCTGGTCCGCTGGCCGCGCCAGGACCGGACGGATGCCCAGGCCCTCACCGGGGTGGTCCGGGAATACTTTTACAACGCCCCGGAAGTGGACGCCAGGAGTGTCCGTGATCTGGTGCGGAAACGGCAGCTGCAGGTGAACGACGACGGCGGCGGGCAGCTGCGCATCGGCCTCACCGGGCGGCGGCACGCCACCGCATCCGGCAGCCGTCCCGAGGCCCGGCTGTCCTACAAATGTGGCGACGTAGGCCTGACGGATTTCGACCGTCTGCTGCAGAACGCGGAGCGGGACCCGCAGGTGCGCCGCGCCACCACCCGGATGCGCCGTCCGGACACGGGCACAGCCGCTGCGTGACCCCGGTGCTCTGCGGACACTGATGTGATGCACGCCCGGCAACGGACGGGCTCCGGGGCTGGGATCATGGAGGTATGCGAAAACTCAGCCTTCAGGAAGCCACCCGCCTTGCCGAACAGACCGCCGGGGTAGCCGAAGGCCACATCCCCTACGGCTCCGGGCTGGGAGCCCCTGCCTCCTTCACTCTGGCCTGGCTGCTGCAGGAAGCCGGAGTGGAGGAGATCCGCGTTGCCAGCGGAAGTTCCGGTATGGGGGATCACTTCTGGGTGGAAACGGACCAATGGCGGATCGATCCGACGCTCCGGCAGTTCGCCCATCTGAACGGCCGCCCGCTGGTGGAGCCGGTGTCCGAGCCAGGAGGATTCCCGGCCGATAAGTACCATGCCATTCCCCGTTCCCGCCAGGAAGCTGTCCGCGAGGTGTCCTACGGATTCCGCAACGCGGCAGAAACCGAAGAGTTTGTCCGCGAAATGGAGGCGGCAATCCGCCTGCAGTGACGGGCCGTCGTCGCACACCCGTAGAGCTATCCGCGGCCGTGTACTAGCCTCGGGCAGACCGGCAGGCACACGGCTCGGGCTGCGTCCTGCCGTAGCCTCGGGGTCCTCTCGCGCCGAGCGGGAATGAAAGGGCGTACCGCGATGCATAACAACCGCGAACTGGTGGAAGCCCGGATCAGCAGGTTCCTCCGCGACCGCCTCACCGGGAGTATCTGGCGGGACCGGCGTCCGGCGGACCTCACCGCCCTGGACCTGCCCGGTGAACCCGAGCCCTTCGAGGTGGCCGTGGCCGGGCAGTTCACGCCGTTCAGCACCGGCACCTCCTGGGGCGCCCCGTGGGGCACCACCTGGTTCCACGTTTCCGGCACGGTGCCGGCGGACTGGGAGCTGCAGGACGGGGACCGCCCGGAGCTGCTCCTGGATCTGGGCTTCAGCGACGGCGGCCCGGGATTCGGGGCCGAGGCACTGGTCTACCGGCCGGATGGCAGCATCGTAAAAGCCGTGGAACCGCGGAACCTGCACATTCCCCTGCCGCGGGAACCCGGAATGCCCTTCGGGTTTTATGTCGAAGCTGCATCAAATCCCAACGTGGCAGCGGGATTCAGTTTCGCGCCGACACCGCTGGGTGACCGGACGACGGCGGGGACCGCGCCGCTCTACATCTTCCGTTCCGCTGACGTGGCCGTGCTGGACGCCGGTGTGTGGAACCTGGCCCGGGACTTTTGGACGCTGAACGGGCTGATGCATGAACTGCCGATGGACCTGCCCCGACGGCACGAAATCCTGCGGGCGATGGAACGGGCCGTGACCGCTGTGGACCCCGCCGATGTTTCCGGAACAGCTGCTGCCGGGCGGCAGCAGCTGGCACGGGTCCTGTCTCTTCCTGCCTACGCCAGCGCACATCGGGTACACGCCGTCGGGCACGCGCACATAGACTCGGCCTGGCTGTGGCCGGTACGTGAAACGGTCCGGAAAGTGGCGCGCACGTTCGCCAACGTCCTGGAGCTGATGGACGCAGACCCGGAGTTCGTTTTCACGGCATCCTCGGCGCAGCAGTATGCCTGGCTGCAGGAGTACTACCCGGACCTGTTCGCCCGCGTGGCGGCGCGGGTGCGGGAGGGACGGTTTGTGCCCACCGGCGGTATGTGGGTTGAGTCGGACACCAATATGCCCGGCGGGGAGTCCCTGGCCCGCCAGTTCGTGGCGGGCAAGCGGTTCTTCATCGAGGAGTTCGGGGTGGACCCGGAGGTGGTGTGGCTGCCGGACTCCTTCGGCTACTCGGCGGCCCTGCCGCAGATTGCCCGGGCAGCGGGATCGCGCTGGTTCCTGACACAGAAGATCTCCTGGAATGAAACAAACACGATGCCGCATTCCACCTTCCTCTGGGAAGGCATCGACGGCACGCGGCTGTTCACCCATTTCCCGCCTGTGGACACCTACAACTCCGAATTGTCCGGGCGCGAACTGGCCCTGGCGCAGCGTCAGTTTGCCGAAAGAGGTTTCGCCAACACCTCCCTGATTCCCTTCGGCTGGGGCGACGGCGGGGGCGGCCCCACCCGGGAAATGCTTGCCGCCGCGTACCGCACGCAGTCCTTGGAGGGATCGCCGTCGGTCCGGCTGTCCAGCCCGGAAAGGTTCTTTGCCGCGGCCGAGGAGGAACTGGCTGATCCGCCGGTCTGGTCCGGGGAGCTCTACCTGGAATTCCACCGCGGCACTTACACCAGCCAGGCCAACACGAAGAAGGGCAACCGGCAAAGCGAGTCACTGCTGCGCGAGGCCGAAGTGTGGTGCACCGCAGCCGCCGTCGGTGCCGGTGCCGAGTACCCCTACCGGGAACTTGAAGACGCCTGGCGGACAGTGCTGCTGCAGCAGTTCCACGACATCCTGCCGGGTACTTCGATTGCCTGGGTGCACCGGGAAGCGGAGCGGAACTATGCCCGGGTAGGCCGGCAGCTGACGGAACTGATCGGCACCGCGGCCCGGGCCCTGCTGGGGTCCGGCAGCCGTACTGCGGTTCTGAACGCCGGACCCTATCCGGTGCAGGGTGTGCCGGCATCCGGTGCCGGACCTGTCCCGGACCCGGGACCGTGGCGGTGGGAACCGTCCGGGGACGGCTGGAGCATCAGCAGCGGCAGGCTGGGGCTGCAGGTCAGTGCAGAGGGCCTGTTTACCTCCCTTGTGGAGTCCGGCTCCGGGCGGGAGGTTTTCCCGCCGGGACGCCCGGGCAACCTTTTCCAGCTTTTCCGGGACACCCCCAATCAGTGGGATGCCTGGGATCTGGATGCCCATTACCGGTTCAGCAGCACCGACCTGATGCAACCGGATGCCATGGGATCCGAGGACGGCGGACGGGTGCTGAGGATCGAGCGGAGCTTCGGTCATTCACGGATCACGGAGCGGGTGGCGCTGAGCCCTGACGGATCGGCGGTGGACCTGGACCTTGAGGTGGACTGGCATGAGCGGCAGAAACTGCTCAAGCTCGCCTTCCCGCTGGACGTCCATGCTGACCGGGTGGCGTCGGAAATCCAGTTTGGGCACATCTTCCGGCCAACGCATGCAAACACGTCCTGGGACGCGGCACGGTTTGAAACCGTGGCGCACCGGTGGATTCACGTGGGGGAGCCCGGCTTCGGTGTTGCGGTGGCCAATGATTCGACGTACGGGCATGACACCTTCCGGGAGGTGGCGAACGGGAGGAGCTGCACCGTCCTGCGGCTTTCGCTGCTGCGCGCGCCGCTGTTCCCGGATCCGGACTCCGATCAGGGAGTACACCGGTTCCGGTATTCGCTGCGGCCGGCAGCGGAGATTCCCGACGCCGTGGCGGAGGGCTACCGGCTCAATCTTCCGTTGCGCACCGTCACCGGCATCGCTGCGGCGGATCTGCCGTCGCTGCTTACTACGGATAATCCTGCAGTGGTGGTGGAGACAGTGAAGCTGGCGGAGGACCGCAGCGGAGATGTGGTGGTCCGTCTCTACGAGGCACACGGCAGCCGGGCGGAAGCGCGGTTGCGGACGGGATTCGAGTACGTGGCCGCCTGGGCTGCCGATCTGCTGGAGCGTCCGGTGGAGTCGGAGGTGCTCTCCGGTGCAGCGTCGCGGGACTCCGACGCGGTGCTGCGGCTGCGGCCCTTTGAACTGGTCACCCTGCGATTCCGCCGGGTCTGACGGACTGCCGCGCCTGCCCGTGGGGGAGCTGAGACCACAGCGGGCCCGGTGCCGGCTACTTTGCGATGTTCTCTTCCGCCACGCTCAGCAGCTGCTCCTCGTTGGTGCGCACGTCCACCGGGCGTTTGCCGGAGAGCTGCCGGTTGGGCGTGAAGAACCACAGCGCAATCTGTTCATCCGGCCAACCCGCGTAGCGACCCATCCGGATCACGTCCTTGACGGCGGGGATGACCCGGGCGCTCGCCGAATCGAACTGAAACCCTGGATACAGGAAGTGTTCGCCACGCTTTACGGCGAGAACACGTCCCTTCCCGGTCAGCTGCCTTGCCATGGCATTGGGCCCGCCTCCGAACCCCAGCCGCTGCGCTATCTCGGCCACGGTGAAAAGGCCGCCTTCGCGCTCCATAACCTGCCACTGCTTCTCAGCTTCACGATCGGCGGCCGGGTTTTTGCCGGCACCGCGTTTCGCCGCCGGTGCAGTGCCCGGCACCGCCTTCTCGGAGCTGTGCCGCTGGGGTTGACGATCGTTCATGGCGGCAACGCTACCGCCGCTGTCCGGCCAGCGGCAGGGGAAGGGACAACATTGGTCCGGTAACCGCCCAGAGGCATGTCCCGGGCCGGCTACAGGCAGGCCCCGGGCAGCAGCGGCCGGGCAGATCCCAGGCGGCGCCCGGCCGCTTTCAGGCAGCGTCCGGGCGCTTTTCCCCCGCCTCTACGGCGGCGGGGATCCGGTTGCCCTCGACCGGCATGGGACAGGTGCCGAACTCGGTAAACGCGCTGGGATAGTTCACGGCCCGGTTGAAATCGAGGACCACCGGACCGGCTGCCGCCCCGCCGTTGGGTGCCGGGAACGTCAGGCTGCGCCACCCGGCCGTGGCAGCGCCGTTGGTCTCGTCATGGAAGGTCAGGTTGAGCCTGCCGGGTCCGGCCGCGCTGACCTGCAGGCGAAGCTCCGCCGCAGCTCCCGGCAGGGAAAACACCACTTCACCCACTGATCGCTGGGTTCCCGGGACCTGCGGATGGGCGGTGTGAATGGCCACGTCCACGGGCCGGGGGTAGGGCTCGAAGCGACCGGGGAGAACCCACTCGGGGGCATAGTCATAGACAGGCACTGAGCTGAAGGAAACTGCCACCGGTGATTCCGCATCCCGCGGGCGCACAGCGTAACGTCCGCCGCGCCTCGCCAGTTCCACAACCACGCGGTGGCCGTCCGTCCCGCCGTACCGGACCCACAGCAGCGACTCCTCATCGTCCAGGGATGCGGTGAACAGTCCGTCCACCGGACGCCCGGTCTCCACAAACGCCAGCCCGTCCCCGGGACGGGCAGCCAGGGCCGCTTGGCCACCGGTTGCGGACCACAATCCCGGCAGCGTGCCCAGGGCGGCAGGGGAGTCCGGCAGCCAATGGAAGCCGGTGAGGCTCAGCCAGCCGTGGTCCTGCTTCAGGTCTGCTTCGCGCCGCTGCCGGAACACCTCCCAATCCCGCCGTGCCGTTGCTGCTTCTGTCTGGTCCACGAATCCTCCTCCGCCCTGCCGGTGCCGTCCTGTCCCAGCATGACCGATCACCCTGGCGCCGGTCATCTTTGGGGCGGGGGTTTCCGGCGGGCTGTTCCCGGCGGGCAAAACCCGGTGGCTCCGGCCGGCGGGGATCAGGAGCTGCCCCGTGCATGGAAAACTGGAAGGATGCAGCCGTTCGACAAAGTTCAGCCCATTGTCCTGCTCGTGGATAAGTCCGAGCCTGCCGCCCACCGCGATGCCGTAGCGGCAGCCGCCGTGGCCAGTGTGCGGTCCTATGCGGCAACCCAGGACAGCCAGGCGTGGGAGAACTGGCTGTACGGACGGTTCACCAAGACCGTCCGCCGGGCTAATCCCAGTACCTTCGAGCGCCTGGCAGCCGAGGCGCCCTCGGGCCCAGTGTCCGTGGGACGGGCACAGGCCATTGCCTTCGAGCCGGTGACCTACGGGGAGATGCCGAAAAAGCTGGCCAAACTGCAGGTCTCCGGCACCCAGCTGCCCGATGAGCCGCCGGCACCTCAGCCGGATACTGCGCCCTGCGTCATCCTGAACCTGGATCTGGAGATGTCCACCGGCAAGGCGGCGGCACAGGCAGCCCATGCACTGCTGTCCTGGTACCTGGCGCTGCCCCTCCCCGAGCAGCTCGCGTGGGAACACGCCGGCTGGCCGGCTGCGGTCCAATTCATCCCCGGCGCCCGGTTCACGGAGCTGGCGGCAGGGCCTGGGGCAGGGCCGTTGATTGTTGATGCGGGGATGACCGAAATAGCACCGGACACCGCCACGGCCTTTGTCGCCCGGGCGGACGCAGGTTCGGCCGCAGCCTCGACCGCCTGACGGACTGCCGCCGGGGTCCGTGATAGAAAGAGCCGATGAGCGAGACCCAGCGGACACCGGCAAAAAACACCGGACGTGGGCGTCCGCTCCCGTTCTGGATGGTGCTCCTCGCGGTGATCCTGGTGGCAGTGAACCTGCGGCCCGGGGCGTCCTCAGTGGGTCCGGTGCTGGCCGAACTGCAGGCCGCGCTGGGATTGGACGCCACGGCTGCCGGTGTTTTGACCGCACTGCCCGGGCTGACGTTCGCGGCCGTGGGCGCCTTCGCCGTTGCCCTCTCGCGCAGGACCGGAATCAACGGTGCCGTGGTCCTCGCCCTCGGCGTGGTGGCGGCGGGGCTGCTGGTGCGCGCCGTCGTCGGAACAGCGGTGCTGTTTATGCTGCTGACGGTGCTGGCCTTTGCCGGCATGGCCATCGGCAACATCCTGGTTCCCGCCTTCATCAAACGCCACGGCGGCAGGCGGCTTCCCCTCCTGAACTCCGTCTATGGCACCAGCCTGGCGCTGGGTGCCACCCTTCCACTGCTGTTCGGCGGCGTGCTGGCGGGTACGGGCCCTCAGGGCTGGCGGCTGAGCCTCGGGATCTGGGGCGCCGTGGCCCTGCTGGCCTTTATCCCGTGGGTTTTCCTGATGTGGCGGGCCGGACGGGATCCGGTGGCCACTGCCCGCAGGACGCGGACGGGGGCCAAAATGCGCTCCTCACGCATCGCCGTCGCCCTCAGCATTTTCTTCGGCGTGCAGTCAATGCATGCCTACGTCCAGTTCGGCTGGGCAGCCCAGATCTACCGGGACGCCGGACTCGGGCAGGGCCAGGCCGCGCTGATGGCAGCCATCATTGCCGGCTTGGGCATTCCCGGCGGGCTGCTTATGCCTGTCCTGGTGGCACGCTCACCGCGGCTGCGGTCCTACATTGTCGGACTCGGCATCTGTATGGTTGCCGGCTACTCCGGGCTGCTGCTGGCGCCGGACACCCTGCCCTGGCTCTGGGCCGTGTGCCTGGGAGTTGGCGGTTTCGCCTTCCCGACGGCGCTGGCGCTGATCACCGCCCGGTCCCGGGAGCCGCAGGTTACCGCACGGCTTTCCGGCTTCATCCAGCCGGTGGGCTATCTGCTGGCGGCCATGGGCCCCTTCGCCATCGGTGCCCTCCACGACATTTCCGGCAGCTGGACGCTGCCGCTGGCGCTGCTGATCGCCTCAGCGGCGGTGATGGTTGGCGCGGGAATCATCGCGGCCGCTCCCGGCTACGTTGACGACGAACTGGCTAGCGGAGGTACGAAGCCCCGTTCACATCAATGATGGTGCCGCTCACCCACTCCGGGGCGTCGCCGGCCAGCCACAGGACCGCGGCAGCGACCTCTTCGGGTTCGGCCACGCGGTTGAACGGACTCTGTGCACGGATGGCGACGCCGCTCTCTCCTTCCAGTGCCGGACGGCCCATCCGGGTGTCCACGAAGCCGGGGGCAACGGCGGTGGAGACTATTCCGTGCGGCGCCAGCGCCACGGCCAGTGACTGGGTGAGGGCATGCAGGCCGGCTTTGCTGGCTGCGTAGGCCGGCGTCTCGGCTTCGCCGCGGAACGCGCCGCGGGAGCCAACATTCACAATCCGGCCGCGGCCGCCCCCGCCGTCCTGCGCGCGGTTGATCAGGTGGTCCGCCATCAGCCAGCTCAGGTTCGCGGGAGCAAACAGGTTGAGGTTCATGGTCTGCCGCCACACATCCTGCCAATTGGCGTAGGAGGTGCCCGGCACGGGATGGGGCCGGTAGGTTCCGGCGTTGTTCACGAGCACATCCAGCCCGCCCAACCGGTCAGCAGCCTCCCGGAAGACCCGTTCGCATTCGGCCGCAGTGGAGAGATCCCCGATGACAACGGTGTGGCCGCTGCCGGGCAGGGAAGCTGCCACCTTGCGCCCCGCCTCGGCGTCATGACCAGCGTGGACCGCCACGCGGTGACCGGCTCCCGCAAGTGCGGCTGCAATGGCTGAACCGATGCCCCGGCCGGCGCCGGTGACCAGGCTGTGTGTACTCATGCACGCGAGCGTACCGGGCCGGGTCTAACCACAGGTATATGTGACGCCGTCCACGAAATGCTCACCCGGGCCCAGGTCATTGCAGACCTCAACCAGGTGCGCGATCACGGTAAAGAAGAAGATCCCGAAAATGATCGTTCCGAGGATGGACAGGATCGAGAGCACAATACCGATGACCGCGGGGATGTTTCCCATGCTGGCCCGGCGGGATTTACGCAGGCCCAGGATGCTCACGATCAGGCCCGCAATGTTGGCCACGGGGAAAAATGCCAGCACCAGGCCCACAACGCCCAGCACCATTCCCGGATTTTGCGGGGGCTGTCCGTAGGGCTGGACGGGATAGCCCGGCTGGCCGGGCTGCTGGCCGGGGTAACCCGGTTCCCGGCCGGCGGTCTGCCCGGGATATTCCCCGGGCGGAAGGGGTGGGGGCTGCTGCGCAGGTGTGCCCCGCCCCTCGGGATCCTGCCCGCCGTCGTTCTCCTGATACTGGCTCACCTGGTGCCGCCCTTCCCTACCCTTATTCCGGTTGCTTATTCCTGTTGCCGGGCCCAGAGTAGCGCCGCGCCGGCCCGGTGGCCCGGGTAACCGGTGGCGGATACTGCCGGCGCGCAGATCAGGCTTCCTGTGGCCGGTCAGCCTCCAGCAGCCGGATGAGGGTGGCGGAGTCATAGGGGCCGTGGTGCCGCCGGTTGCCGATGAAAAAGGTGGGCGTGCCGTGCAGGTCCATGGACTCGGCGTCCAGGGCATCATCCAACACCCGGTTACGGATGTCTGCTGAGCGCAGGTCCGCTTCGAACCTCTCCGGATCCAGCCCCAGGGTCTCTGCCGCCGTGAGCAGATCTTCAGGGTCCAGCTGCTCCTGATGTTCGAAAAGGTAGGCACTGTAGGGAAAGAACTGTCCCTGCCGATGTGCCGCTTCGGCCGCCTCAGCCGCGGCAACCGCGTGCGGGTGCACCCGCGTCAGTGGCAAATGCCGCCAGACGTAGCGCAGCTCGGAGCCAAAGTGGCGGCGCACCTCGGAGATGGCGCCTGTGGCCCGGCTGCAGAACGGGCACTCGTAATCACCGTATTCCACCAGGGTCAGCGGTGCGTCAGGGTTGCCGGCAACATGGTCCCGGGAGGCATCAACGGGTCTGGCCAGGACCTGTCCGGGAGGAACAGCGGGGCTCCGTTCCACAATCCTGAAGATGAGGGTACCCGCGGCGAATGCCAGCACCGATGCGGCCAGGACACCCACGCGTGCTTCGTTCTGCACGGCGGGGTCCGGGATGGCGAGACCGATGATGAACAGGGAAATGGTGAAGCCGATACCGGAAAGGGCAGCCCCGCCGGCAATCCGTCCCAGTGTCAGGCCGGGACCGAATTCCCCGGCGCCCAATCTGCGCAGCACCGCGGAAGCACCGAAAATGCCAAGGAATTTTCCCAGCACCAGGCCGCAGATGATGCCCCAGACCAGGGGCGAGGTCACGGCGGATGCCACCGTGGAGCGGTCAAGCCGCACACCGGCGTTGGCGAGGGCGAACAGCGGCAGGATGGCGTAATTGACGTAGGGCGTGTACGCGCCGTGCAACCGCTCGTTGATGGAAATGGACTCGCGAAGCCCGGACGCCGCCGCCCGGGCGTACCCCGAATTGGGGGACTGGCGGAAGACCTGTGCCAGCTGCACCGCATCTTCAACCTCCCGCCGGCCCGGCTGGAAAACGGGAACCAGCAGGGCAATGCCTACACCGGCCAGGGTTGGATGCACCCCGGACGCGTAGAACGCCAGCCAGGTGAGCACCGCCAACCCTGCGTAGGCGGGACCCCGCCCGGCGGGCAGGTACCGGGCGCAGTACACCGCGGCCAGCCCGAGCAGGGCCAGCAGCAGCGGCACCCACTCCAGCCGCGCCGTATAGACCAGGGCAATGATGCTCAGTGCGGCGACATCATCCACTACCGCCAGGGTCAGCAGGAAAATCCGCAGCCGGCCGGGGAACCGGGGGCCGGCAATGGCCAGTGCCCCGAGCAGGAAGGCCGTGTCGGTGGAGATGACAACGCCCCACGCGGCGGCGTTGCCGGTGCCGGCGGTGAACAGCAGGAAAATCAGTGCCGGCACCAGCAGACCCGCGGCAGCAGCAGCCACCGGAACCGCTGCCCGGGCACGGTTGGTCAGCTCCCCGAGGGCGAACTCCCGCCGCACCTCCAGGCCCACCACAAAAAAGAACACGGCCATCAGCGCATCATTGACCAGTTCCCGGAAGGTCAGCTCCAGGACCATGCCGCCGGCACGCAGTTCGGCGGTGGAGTGCCAGAACTCCTCATAGGAGGCCGCGAACGGTGCATTCGCCCAGGCCACCGCCAGCACGGTGGCCAGCAGCAGCAGGGCTGCAGGCCGTTTGTCCGCAGACCCGCCGCCCGACGGCGCCGCGAGGCTGGTGGACCGGCCTGAACGGCGGGGCACCGGGAGCCTAGAGCCCTGAGGGGACCGGCTGCACCAGTTTGCCCTGCAGCCGGCCGGCCAGGTCCGTGGTCAGCCCGCCCGCACGCAGCACCCCGGTGATCCCGCCGGAATGTGAGTCCAGAACGGCGAGCATGGTCCGCATTGCCGCCGGATGGGCGGCCAGCACGGGGTGGTCCAGGGGAATGTCTGCGCCGGCGCTGAGCTCGGCAAGGCCCATCCTCCGGTAAACCTCCGGCAGGCGGTCCTGGGTCCGGGAGTAGTCATCGGCAATGTCCTCGGGATCGGCACCCAGCACGGCGAGCAGGGCGGCTGCAAACATCCCGGTCCGGTCCTTGCCGGCAGCGCAGTGGAACAGCACCGTGCCGGGGGCATCGGCCACCGCCTCCAGTCCCCGGACCAGGGCTTCCTTCCGGCCGGTAAAGATTTTGGCGTACCACTGGCCCACATGCTCGGGGGTGCGGACGGACGCAAGGAACTGTCCGGCCAGCTCCGGGGGCGCGGCCTCCGCATCGGTCAGGGGCAGCGCCAGATACCGGAGCGGATGATCCGCCGACGGGCCGCGTCCGGTGCGCTGCGCCTCCTGCGCGGAACGCAGGTCGATGATGGTGGACAGGCCCGCCTCCACCAGCTCGGCGACCTGGGCGGGCGTGGTGGTGGCGACGTCGTCCGAGCGCAGGACCAGGCCGGGGCGGATGCGTCCGCCCCGGACCGGGATACCGCCCAGATCACGCAGATTCGCCAGCGGGGCTGGAGCGGGGGCGGACGCAGAGGCTGGACGGGTTGCTTCGGACATGGGCGGGGTTTTCCTTCCGGCAACGGTGGCGCGCCCGGCCGTGGCTGGGGCCGTGGAACGTTTGGGACCATCTTAGGACCGCTTGGAAAAGTGTGCGCGGACACCCGAGTATGAGGCACGGCTCACAGGGAGATAGGGTGAATTGATCAAGTTCTCTGAAAGGCCCTCTCCATGCACCGTCGCATTGCCCATCCCGGACTCCAAAACCTCGTTATGTCAGCAGAGCAGGCCGCGGCCATGATCAGGCCGGGAATGACGGTGGCCATGAGCGGTTTCACCGGGGCGGGGTATCCCAAGGCCGTGCCGGGGGCGCTCGCAGCCCAGATGGAAGCGGCGCATGCCAGGGGCGAAGACTTTCAGATCAAGGTGCTGACCGGGGCCTCCACTGCGCCGGAACTGGACGGTGTCCTGGCCAAGGCCGGCGGCATGGAGCTGCGCCTGCCCTACCAGTCCGATCCCACGCTGCGGAAGCGGATTAACGACGGCGAACTCGAGTACATCGACATCCACCTCGGCCACGTGGCCCAGTACACCTGGTTCGGGTTCTACGGGCACGTGGACCTGGCCGTCATCGAGGTGGTGGGCATCAATGAGGACGGCAGCCTCATCCCCTCCTCCTCGGTGGGAAACAACAAAACCTGGATTGAGCAGGCGGACAAGATCATCCTCGAGGTCAATCTCCAGCAGCCCGAGGCCATGGACGGCATGCATGACGTCTACTACGGCACGGCACTGCCGCCGCACCGCAAGCC
>ERZ504995.40-NODE-40-length-15116-cov-3.636678_pt1 | contig 15116 bp, 11 predicted proteins | sample MGYA00514197_ERZ504995 | MGnify/ENA primary metagenome ERZ504995 (study PRJEB26094, sample SAMEA4028455) | Ovis aries | biome: host associated; feature: stool; material: fecal | place: Italy | collected 2012 | study: EMG produced TPA metagenomics assembly of the...
GCGGGACAGCGCCTGCGCGCCGCGGAAGGAACCGTCACCGCCGATGACGACGACGCCTTCGATGCCGAGACGGTGGCACATGTCGGCCGCCTTCTCCTGACCGCGGTCGGTCATGAATTCCATGCTTCGTGCGGTCCGCAGGACGGTACCGCCGCGCTGGACGATATTGGAAACGCTGCGGAGGTTCATCTCTGCGACATCGCCGGACATCAGGCCTTCATAGCCGTTGTAGATGCCGACCACGCGCATATCGTTTTCAAGGCCGGTACGGACGACGGAACGGACTGCCGCGTTCATGCCGGGAGCGTCGCCGCCGCTGGTAAGGACACCGATCGTTTTCATATGGGTACCTCCATGGAGTTTACATCAATTTAGTATTTATATCGTTATTTTACTCTATGAGACAACATTGTCAACCGAAAAACCGTTTCACACCGGTTTAACGTCGGAAGACATTCTCGTCGCCGAGGAGACGTTTCAGCTCTCCCAGCAGGCCGTCGCTCACGAAGATGGTGCCGAACCGCTGCTGACGGGAATACCGTTCCGTACTCTTGAAATAATAGTACACGGACTCGGTGCCGCCGGCGAAGATCTCCATGAGGTTGTCGACCTTCGGGAGCCTCGGGTCATCTTCCCCGTCGAAGCGCAGGAACAGGCCGTTGACCTTGTGCTGCTTCTGTGCGGGAGCGGTCTTCCGGACCGGCGCAGACGGTTTCCCTGCGACCGGGGCAGAGCCGCTGCTCGGACATTCCTGAAGGCCCATGGCGATGAGCCGCGGGCGGTCCTCATCCTCCACCTGGAGGCGGACCCTGCAGAGCAGGACGGCGCCTTCGCGGAGCAGCGGGCCGTACTCGGCGTACGTCTTCGGGAAGACCGTCATGGACATGCCGCCGGTCAGGTCCTCGGCGAGGACCGTGGCCATGGTCGTGTTGTTCCGGGTGAGGCGGATGCGGATCTCGGAGATCATGACGAGGACATTGACCAGATCGCCGTCCTTGTACTGAGAGGTGCCGTCTTCCGTGGCCGCCAGCAGTTCGTAGAGTTTCACACATCCGAGGTCGTCGGACAGGGGCGCGTAGCGCTGCATCGGATGGCCGGACAGGTAGAGGCCGGTGGTCTCCTTTTCGAAGGCCAGCAGGTCGAGGTGGTCGAACTCCGCGAGTTCCGGCACCGTGACGCCTTCCTCCTGCACCGCTTCCGGTTCCATGACTTCAAAGAAGCCGATCTGGCCTTCGACGTTCCGGCGCCGGTCGCTGTCGAGGCCCGCGAGCATCTCCGGCAGGACCGTGATCATCTGCCGGCGGTTCAGATCGAGGCCGTCGAGGGCGCCGCACTTGATGAGGCTCTCCACCGCCTTGCGGTTGAAGTTGCGCCCGTGGATGCGCTTCAGGAACGAATAGAAGCTCGTGTAGGGTCCGGAACGTTCCCGCTCCGAGACGATATCGGCAATGAAGTTCCGCCCGAGCCCCTTGACCGCCAGCAGTCCGAAGAGGACTTTCCCCTCCGAAATGGCGAACCGTGCTTCCGACGTGTTCACGTGGGGCGGCACCACTTCGATACCGAGTCGCCGGCATTCGGCGATGTACTCCACCACCTTGTCGGTCCAGTCGAGCACACTGGTGATCTGGCAGGCGAGGAATTCCGCCGGATAATGACATTTGAGGTATGCGGTCTGGTAAGCGAGGGTCGCGTAAGCCGCCGCGTGGGATTTATTGAAGGCATAGGAGGCGAAGCTGATCATCTCGTCGAAGATCTTGTTGGCGGCGTCCTCCGCAATGCCGTTCTCCCGGCACCCGGAGACGAAGTTCACCCGCTCCTCTTCCATGACCTTGTGTTTCTTCTTCGACATGGCCCGCCGGACGATGTCCGCGTGGCCGTAGGTGTACCCTGCCAGTTTCCGGCAGACCTGCATGACCTGCTCCTGGTAGACCATACACCCGTAGGTGACATCGAGGATGTCTTTGAGTTCCGGCGTCACGTAGGAGATCTGCGTCGGATCGTGCCGGTTCCGGATATAGGTGGGAATGGAGTCCATGGGTCCCGGACGGTACAGGGACGTGATGGCGATGAGGTCCTCGAGTTTCTCGGGCTGGAACCGGATCATGACGGACTTGAGTCCCGACGACTCGAACTGGAAGACTCCTTCGGTCTCCCCCTTCCCCAGCATGGCAAAGGTCGCGGGGTCGTCTTCGGGGATGTCTTTGACCGAGAACCCCGGTTCTCTCCGTCGGACGAGTTCCTCACAGTCCCGGATGACCGTCAGGGTCCGAAGGCCCAGGAAGTCCATCTTGAGGAGTCCCAGTTCTTCGAGTTCTGTCATCGTGTACTGGGTGACCGTGGTCCCGTCCTTCACCGACAGGGGCACATAGGCATCGACGGGGTCTGCCGTGATGACGACGCCGGCCGCATGGGTCGAGGTGTGTCTCGGCATGCCCTGGATCTTCAGTGCGTTGTCGATGAGCACTTTGACCTCCGGGTCGTTCTCATAGAGGTCGTTCAGTTCCTTCGTGATCTTCACGGCCCGCTCCAGGTCATGGCTGAGGGGCCAGGGGATGAGCCGGTTCACCGAGTCCACTTTACTGAAGGGGATCTCCATCACCCGGCCGACGTCGCGGACGGCCTGTTTGGCCGCCAGGGTCCCGAAGGTGACGATCTGCGCCACATGGTCCGCACCGTACTTCCTGATGACATAGTCGATGACCTCTCCCCGTCTCTCGTAGCAGAAGTCGATATCGAAGTCCGGCATACTGACCCGCTCCGGGTTCAGGAACCGCTCGAACAGCAGGTCATATTTCATGGGGTCCACATCGGTGATCCCCACACAGTAGGCGGCGATGCTTCCGGCGCCGGAGCCACGTCCCGGTCCCACCGGGATGCCCTGGCGCTTCGCATAGGCGACGAAGTCGTGGACGATGAGGTAGTAGTCGGTATATCCCATCCGGTCGACGACCGACAGTTCATAGTCGAGGCGCTCCCGGTAGTCCGCGGGGACGTCTTCCCCGTATCTGCGAAGGAGTCCCTCTTCGGCCATAGCTCTCAGGTAAGCGGCATGGGGGTCCGCTTCGGTCAGACCGTAGGGATTGTCCTCCGGGATCTCGAAATGGGGCAGTTTGGTGACACCGAACTCCAGTTCGACGTTGCACCGCTGCGCGATCCGCTCGGTGTTCTCGAGGGCCTCCGGTATATCGCCAAAGAGCTCCCGCATCTGGTCTTCCGACTTCAAATAGAATTCCTCGGTGCGCAGGTCCATGCCCGTCTCTTCCTTCAGGGTATGGTTCGTCTGGATGCAGAGGAGGATCTTCTGGGTGCGCGCGTCCTCCTGCCGCAGGTAATGGGTGTCGTTCGTGCACACGAGGGGGATGCCCGTCTCGCGGGACAGGCGGAGGAGCTGGGGACGGATCTGCGCCTCTTCCGGCATACTGTGGTCCTGGACTTCGAGGAAGAAGTTCCCCTCTCCGAAGATGTCGAGGTACTCGAGGGCACAGGCCTTCGCCTTTTCATAGTTGCCGTCCATGAGAGCAGACGGGATATCGCCCGCGAGACAGCCCGACAGCGCGATGAGGCCCTTCGAATACTTCCGGAGGATCTCCCGGTCCATGCGGGGTTTGCGGTAAAAGCCCTCCGTGAACGAGAGCGAGACGAGTTTCATGAGGTTCGCGTAGCCCTCGTTGTTCTCGCAGAGGAGGACTAAGTGGTGCCGTTCATTGGCGAGGGGTCCCGCTTTGTCGAGCCGGCTCCCTGCGGCGATGTACGCCTCCACCCCGAGGATGGGTTTGACACCGGCCTTGCGACAGGCCTTATAAAAGGCAACGGCGCCATACATGACGCCGTGATCGGTAAGTGCCAGACTGTCCTGGCCGAGTTCCTTTGCCCGGGCCACCAGTTCCGGCACGCGGCAGGCGCCGTCGAGCAGACTGTATTCACTGTGCACGTGCAGATGCGTGAATGCCATGACGACCCCTCCCTTTCTATGCTTACTGTTTGTTCTTTTCGATGAGTTTCAGATCGTTCGCGATCTCCATGATCTTCTGCAGCCGGTGGTTGACGCCCGAACGGCTGATGGGTTCCGACAGGTTCTCCCCCAGTTCCTTGAGGGAGTAGTCCGCGTTCTCGACCCGGAGCTTCGCCAGTTCTCTCAGTTCCGGCGGCAGGGACTCGAGGCCCCGCTTCTGCTCGATGTACTCGATGGCCTTGATCTGCTTGTAGGCGGCATCGAAGGTCCGGGTGGAATTCGCGTTCTCGAAGTTCATGCGGCGGTTGACCCGGTTGCGCATGTCCTTATACATCTTGGTGCCCATGAGTTCCAGCGTGGACTCGGTGGCGCCCATCAGGGTCAGGAGGTCTTCGACGCTCTCGCTGTCCTTGAAGTAGATGACGTGCGCGCCGTTCCGCTGTACGTATTTCGGGCCGAGGCCCGCCTCGGTGAGCAGGTCGCAGAGGTCCATGCACAGGCTCTTGGTCGAGAGGACATATTCCATGTGGTAGTCCTTCTCGGGGTCCGTGATGGTGCCGGCGGTCAGGAACGCGCCCCGGAGCAGGGCCGAGCGGCAGCCTTCATCCTGGAGGATGCCGGTGTTGAGGCGGCGATTCACCTCATTCCCGCTGTACCCGAATTCGGAGAGGATGGCCTGGCGGTCGACGGCGTCCTCGACGATGACCCGGTACTTCCCGCCGGCGGTCTTCTCCCGCTTCGGCTTGTGGCCGGTCATCTCCCGGACGGCGGCGGCATAGCGGTCGGCGATGCCTTTGTGTTCCGTCTTGAGGCCCATCTCCTTGGCGCTGAAGGAGCGGCAGAACAGGAAGAGCGCATAGGTCTCGGTCTGCATGCAGCAGGGCTTCATCTGCCCCGACTCCCGGGCCTCGGCAGAATAGGCCACCAGTTCACTTTTCACGTCGTGGGAAAAGGACAAGGGACGCCCCTCCTTTGCTTACTTCTTCTGGATATCGCGATGGATGGTGTTGCAGTGGATCCTGCGTTCCCGCAGGTGTTTCGACATGGCCTCCGCGAAGGTGACCGAACGGTGTTTGCCGCCGGTGCAGCCGAAGCCGATGACGAGTTCGCTCTTCCCCTCCTCCTGGTACAGCGGAAGAGAGAAGTCGATGAGGTCCGTCAGTTTCTGCAGGAACTCCTGCGACTGTTCGAAGCCCATGACATAGGAGCTGACCGGTTCGTCGAGGCCGGTCTTCGTCTTGAGTTCCGGTACATAGAACGGGTTCGGCAGACACCGGACATCGAAGATGAGGTCGGCGTCCGACGGCAGGCCGTACTTGAACCCGAAGGACATGCACTGGATGCGCATGGTCTTTTCCCCGCTTCCGAGGAACAGGCCGGCGATGCGGTCCTTCAGCTGTTTCGAGGACAGGTACGTCGTGTCGATCGAGAAATCGGCCCGCTGCTTGAAGGGGGCGATCATCTCCCGTTCGGCCGCGATGGCCTCGCTGATGGACTGGTTGAATTCATTGGCGAGAGGATGCCGCCGGCGGGTCTCCTTGAACCGGTTGACGAGGACCGAGTCCTCGCAGTCGATGAACAGGAGCTGGAAGGGCACTTCCATGTCGTTCAGTTCATCGAGGGCGCCGGAGAACTCCGTGATGCCGGCACCGGCTCGGGCGTCGACGACCACCGCGTACTTCGACTCCGGCGGGCTTTTCAGGACCATCTGTCCGAAGGCCGGAAGAAGGGTCGGCGGCATGTTGTCGATGCAGACGAAGTCGATGTCTTCGAGCATCTCCACCGCTTTGGATTTCCCGGCTCCGGAGAGCCCGGTAAGGATCAGGAATTCCATGGAACGTCTCCCAGGATGCGGACCTCCGGTTCCAGGGTGACGCCGTGGTCGTTCTGCACGGTCTCCCGGATGAATGCCATGAGGTCGAGGACATCCTTTGCTGTCGCATTGTCTTTGTTGATGACGAAGCCCGCGTGTTTTTCCGACACCTGGGCGCCGCCGATCTGCTTGCCCTTGAGGCCGGACTGCTCGATGAGCGCTCCGGCAAAGTAGCCCTCCGGCCGCTTGAACGTGCTGCCGGCGCTGCCGTACTCGAGGGGCTGTTTCGCCTTCCGGCGCTCCATGAAGTTGTCCATCTTCATCTTGATGGCTTCCGGATTCGCCTTGTCGAGCTGGAGGACGACCGAAGTGACGATGAGGTCATTCTCCATATAGTTGCTGTGACGGTAAGAGAAGCCCGCCTGTCTCGGAGACCAGGAGCCCCGGTTCCCGTCGTAGTCGATGTGGTTGACCGCGACGACGTAGTCGCCGATCTCGCCGCCGTAGGCGCCGGCATTCATGTAGATGGCGCCGCCGACGGAACCGGGGATGCCGAAGGCGAATTCCAGTCCGGTCAGGGAATACTCGAGGGCAAACCGGCACAGCCGGATGACAGTGGCGCCGGCCTGGGCCTTGATCATGTCGTTGCCGGCATAGGAGACATCGCTGAAGTCGTCGCCCATGTGGAACACGACGCCGCGAAGGCCCTCGTCCGGTACGAGGAGGTTACTGCCCTTGCCGATGACCATCGGTCGGACGCCGTCCTGTTTCGCGGCCTTCAGAAGGGCCTCCAGGGCATCGACGCTGTTCGGCTCGACGAGCAGGTCCACGGGTCCGCCGACGCGGAACGTGGTGTACTGGCTCATCGGGGCATTGGTTTCGGTCTTGCATCCGTACTGCTCGGCAGCGTTCAGGATGGATTCAAACATAGTAAACGGTACTCTCTTTCGTTTCGTTGATTCTCGTGCTTATTTGACGTCAGACAGAAGGGCCGCGCCGATGATGCCGGCGTCGTTGCCGAGGGTGGCGGCACAGATCTTCGTCTGTTTCTTCGAATGCTTCGTGTAACGCAGTTCTTCCACTTTCCGCGCGAGGGGCTCGATCAGGAAATCGCCCTGCTTGGAGATGCCGCCGCCGATGCAGAGGACGTCCGGCTGGAAGATGTTGATGAGGTCGGCGACGCCGATGGAAAGGTAGGTCGTGTACTTGTCGAGGACCATGAGCGCGCGGCCGTCTCCCTCATGGGCTGCCGTGAAGAGGACGAGGCCGTTGACGTTGTCGAGGTCTCCCTCCGCCAGTTCCCAGAGTTTACTGGACTTGTCGCGGTCCTGCTCCATGGCCTCTCTCGTCTGACGGACGAGCGCCGTCGCGGAGGCATACTGTTCGAAGCAGCCGCTGCGGCCGCAGGGACAGGGGATGCCGTCCATCTCGACGGACATGTGGCCGATCTCCCCTGCCGCGCCGTTGATGCCGGTCAGGAGTTTTCCGCCGAGGATGATGCCGCCGCCGACACCGGTGCCGAGGGTGACCGCCACGAAGTTCGGGACTCCGCCGCCGCAGCCGGCGATCTGCTCGCCGAGGGCCGCGCAGTTGGCGTCGTTCTCGATGTAGGTGGGTTTGCCGAGCCGCTCAGCGACGAGGTCGCGCAGCGGGGTATCGTTGAAGCCGAGGTTCGCGGAGAACTCCACGACGCCCTCTTCGTTGACCGCACCGGGGGTGCCGACACCGACAGACGCAACGTCGTCAAGGGTCATGCGGGCTTCGCCGAGTGCCAGAAGGCAGGCCTCCCGCATGGAGTCGGCGATCTCTTCCGCGGGACGGGGCGCCATCGTTTTGACGCTCGCGGTCCCGATGATCTCATTCTGTTCGTTGACCACGCCGACAGCGATGTTCGTGCCGCCAAGGTCGATACCAAGTCTTACCATTGTCTTTGCCTCCTTGGTCTCAGTTCGTATGCCAGGTATCGACATCTGCTACGTCGATGTTCGCCGCGTCCTCGCTCATGCCGAGGCCCTCCAGCAGTTCTTTGGCAGAGTTGTGTCCCATTTTCTTGAGACGGTAGTTGATGGCCGCCACTTCGATGATGATGGCGAGGTTCCGGCCGGGGTTGACGGGGATCGTGTACATCGGGATCTTCAGGCCGAGGATGTCCATGGTCTCGTCGGCGAGGCCCATGCGTTCGTACGCCTTCGTGTCGTCCCAGGGTTCGAGGTTGATGACGAGGTCGATCTTCTCGGTCATCTTGACGGAGCCCATACCGAAGATGCGGCGGGCGTCGATGATGCCGATGCCCCGCAGTTCCATGAAGTGCCGGATGTTTTCCGGAGCGGAGCCGACGAGGGTCTTCTGGGACACCCGTCTCACTTCGACGGCGTCGTCCGCGACGAGGCGGTTGCCGCGGCGGATGAGTTCGACGACCGTTTCACTCTTACCGACACCGCTCTCGCCCATGATGAGGACACCTTCACCGGAGACCTCGACGAGGACGCCGTGGACCGTCTGGCGCTCGGCCAGTTCCACATTGAGGTACGAGACGAGCGAGGACATGATGAAAGACGTGTCCTGGTCCGACTTGAGGAGCGGCACTTCATACTGTTCCGCGAAGGGGACGCACTCCTGCGCGAGTTCGTCGGCGAAGTCGACGGAAAAGATGACGGCAGCCGGCTGTTCCTTCATGAGCCGTTCGATGCTCTCGGCGCGGGTCTCGGGGTCGAGTTCCCGCAGGTACAGGTACTCCGAGTTGCCGAGGAGTTCGATGCGTTCCGGCATGAAGTTGTTGTCGTACCGTGCCAGGATGAGGCCGGGGCGATTCACCTCCATCGAGTAGATGAGGATGTCCTCGGCGTCCTTCGGCAGGTAGACCGTCGACAGCTGCTCGGAACGGATGATCTTGCTGAGGGGTACTGAGTATTTGCCTTTCATGGGGTCCTCCCTTTATGGTCAGTCCAGCATCAGAGCGGTCAGGATGCTGGAATAGAGATGTGTCGGGTCTTCGAGATAATTGTTCTTGAGGAGTTCCGCCTGGTCCCGGCTCACGACATACATGTTGAGTTCCATGAGTTTCGTGTCTCCGGTGTTCAGAGAGAAGCAGACGTTGAAGCCGTCGCCGGAGGGCGTGATCTCCACGGCATTCTCTCTCGCGTGGCGGTCGAGGCGGACGAACCGGCGGACCGTTTCGAGGGCTCTCGAGCGGACGGAGCGCGGCAGATCTTCCTCGACGAAGGCGACCGCGTCGCTGCCGGGCTGTGTGATGGACAGGGCATCCTGACCGTCGAGCGAAACGACTTCGAGGTTGCCGTCTTCCTTCAGTTCACTGATGGCGTCCATCGCCTCAAAGTAATTGGCGAGTTCCTGGTCCGTGATGACATCGGAGATGATGCGCACCGGCACCGGCTGTTCCTGCTGTTCGAGCAGGTAAAGGATGAGGAGCTTGATGTCCGTTTTCGAGCGGAGGCCGCCGGGGGCCACGCCTTCGTCAAAGGCGTCGAACACCGGTTCTCTGGCGCCGCGCTCCTCAGCGGAGAGCTCTTCCGGTCGTTTGACCGCGTCTCTCGGATCGCGCTTAGACATCGTAGTAGTCCTCCTTCTCGTTGGTGACACCGCTGATGTCCTGACGGCTCATGAACAGGTAGCCGTTGTTGACGAGGATGTCGAGGTCGCCGAGGACGGCGCCGATGCCCCTCGCCACGCAGTTGACCGGATCGTCGGCGATGCGCGTGTGGATGTGGGTGGCCTCTTCGATGACTTTGTCGAGGCCGAGGAGCTGAGCGGTACCACCCGTCAGGATGATGCCCTCCTCCATGATGTCGCCGGCGAGTTCCGGCGGAGTGCGTTCGAGGACCCCGGTGACGGAGTCGACGATGGCTCTGACATTTTCCCGGATGCAGTAGTAGATCTCATCCGAGTTGATCTCGAACTCGACCGGCATGCCGGAGATGTAGTCCTTGCCCTTGGCGATCATGGCGACCTGCTCTCTGCGGCGGTACGCGCAGCCAAGGATCTTTTTCAGCTCTTCCGCGGTCTGGTCGCCGATGAGGACGTTCCGCTCGCGGCGGCAGTACTTTTCGATGGATTCGTTCAGCGTGTTCCCCGCCACCTTGATGGAGGAGGCGACCGCCATGGAGCCCATGGTGATGACGGCCACGTCGGTGGTTCCGCCGCCGAGGTCGACGATCATGACGCCGTTCGGCTGCATGGTGTCGACACCGGCGCCGATGGCGGCGGCCAGAGGCTCTTCCATGAGACAGGCCTTGCCGGCGCCGCTGGCGGTGATGACGTCGAGGATGGTCCGGCGTTCGAGGTTCGTGACCGTACCGGGCATGCTGACGATGATATTCGGTTTGAAGATCTCGTTTTTGCAGATGATCCGGATGAAGTAGCGGAGCATCTGTTCGGTGACCGAGAAGTCCGAGACGACCCCGTCCCGCATGGGGCGGATGACTTCCACGGACCGGGACTCCTTGCCCACCATGTCATAGGCCTTGTGGCCGACGGCCATGATCTTGCCCGTCGTTTTCCGGTAGGCCACCACCGACGGCTCCGACATGATGATGCCCTTGCCTTCGAGGTAGACGATGACCGACGTGGTCCCGAGGTCGATGCCTATATTTCTGCCAAGCATTTCTGCTCTCCCTTTTATTCTTAAAGTAAGTTAATACTAAAAGTTTAAACGTTTTCGCTCTTCTTGTATAGTGTTTCCCGCAATTTTTTCCGGAAAACGGGTGACGGCCGCCGCCGCGACACAGACTCTGGAAGCCCCTGCCAGCCGGAGGATGGCGGCACACTCGCCCACCGTGGCTCCGGTCGTGACGATGTCGTCGAGGAGCAGGACGGACTTCCCTTCGAGGGGGCGGTTCGGGCCCACCGAAACGGCGTCCCGGATGTTCTTCCGTCTCCCCTCGGCCCCGAGCAGATGCTGCATGGAGCCGCGGCTGTTCTTCTTTTTCAGGAGCCCGTAGTCCACGAGGGTATCCTCAAGCGGCTCCGGAGGGTCTTTCATGAGGAATTCCGCCAGGGTCCGCGCCTGGTTGAACCCGCGGGACGCGTATCGGTCCCGGGACATGGGGACGACGGTCAGAAGGTCGAACGGTTCTCCGAAGTAACGGGCGTCGATCGCCTCCCGGAGTTCCGCCGCCAGGTACCGGGCCACGTCCTCGTGTTTTCCGAATTTCATCCGGAGCAGGGCGTCCCGGATGGCGCCTTCATAGAAAAAGGGCGCCACGATGCGGTCATAGGCCCTCGCGTTCCGCGCACAGCGGCAGCTCCGCAGAGACACGCCGCAGGACGGACAGTGGGGCGCGGGATTGCGGTGGATGTCCGGCGCGCAGTGTTCACAGACGGTCTGTCCTTCCCGGAGTTCTCCTCCGCAGCAGGGACAGGTCTTCGGGAACAGGAGATCAGTCCAGTCCATAGTCCGCCTCCAGGAACGTCTTCAGCGCCGAGTAGCGGCGGATCTTCCGGTCGTTGTTCACCATCTCCTCGATGGTGGCCCGTCTGCCGATCGTGATCATCTTGGACCGGGCCCTCGTGACCGCGGTGTAGAACAGATTCCGGTAACAGAGCATGGGCGGCACGTCGACCACCGGCAGGATGACCGCTTCGAATTCGGAGCCCTGGCTCTTGTGGACCGTGACGGCATAGGCCAGTTCCAGTTCCTTGAGGTTCAGGACCGGGTAGACCGCTTTCCGGCCTTCGAAGTCCACCTCCACGATGCCCTTCTGTTTGTCGACGGACGTCAGGATGCCGACGTCGCCGTTGAAGATGCCGCTGCCCTCTTCCGAGCCCCGGCTCCAGTTGATGTTGTAATCGTTTTTGATCTGCATGACCTTGTCCCCCTCCCGGAAGACGCGGGTCTGCAGTTTGATCTCGTTTTTGCCCTTCGCGGGCGGGTTCACGGCCTCCTGGAGGACGCGGTTCAGGTTCACGGTGCCGGCGTCTCCCTTCCGGGAGGGGCACAGGACCTGGATGTCCCGGACGGCGTCATAGCCGTAGGCCTTCGGGAGCCGGGTCTTGTACAGCCCGACGATGTCCTGCACGGTCCGGGCCGCATTCGTCCGCTCCATGTGGAAAAAGTCGTTGTCCTTCACGTCGAGGATGGGCTGTTCCCCGGCGACGACGCGGTGGGCGTTCGTGACGATGAGGCTCTCCATCGCCTGCCGGAACACCTCGTCCAGCTTGACGACGGGCAAAAGGTTCGAGTCGATGAGGTCGTGGAGGACATTGCCGGCGCCGACGGGCGGCAGCTGGTCCGAGTCCCCGACCATGATGAGCCGGCAGCCCATGGGCAGCGCGTCCATGAGGGCCGAGAACAGCACGATGTCCACCATGGACAGTTCGTCCACGATGACGGCGTCCGCCTCGATGGGGTTGCGGGCATGGCGGGCAAAGCGCATCTGTTCGTTGCCGGTGCGTTCCGCCTCCAGCAGACGGTGGATGGTCTTCGCCTCTTTGCCGGTGATCTCCGACATGCGCTGTGCGGCGCGGCCGGTGGGAGCCGTCAGGACGACGTGGAGCCCGTCCGCCTCCAGCAGCTGCAGGATGGCATTGACGGTGGTCGTCTTGCCGGTGCCGGGTCCGCCGGTGAGGATGAGGATGCCCTTCTCGATGGCGGTGACGATGGCTTCCCGCTGTTTGCCTTCATAGTGGATGCCGGACTTCCGCTCCACCCGCTCGATATCGCGGTCCAGCGTCGGCCGTCCCGCCGGCGGGAAACGGACCATCATCTTGATCCGCTGAGCGCTGTCATATTCCGCGTCGAAGATGTGCGGCAGGAACACGAATTCTCTGCCGTCGAGTTTCGCGACCCGCAGGAGGTGCTCCTCACAGAGGTCGTCGATGGCGATGTCGATGGTATCGTTATTGGTCCCGAGCAGGTCCGCCGCCGGCCGCAGGAGTTTTTCCCTCGGCAGACAGGTATGACCGTTGTTCAGGTTATGGTTGCAGACGTGGAGGATGCCCGCCCGGATGCGGAACCCGGGGTCCGGTTTCTCGTGGAGGGTGTCCGCGAGGGCATCGACCCGTTCGAAGGACATGCCGATGTCGGAGAGGCACAGGATGTACGGGTTCTTCATGATCATCCGGGTCACATCGTCCCCGAATACCCGGTACGCGTTGATGGCTTCAGACGGCGACAGACCGAGGGTCTCGAGAGACATCATGATCTCCCGGACCGCATACTGCTCCTTGAACTGCTGACAGATCTGCTCCGCTTTCTTTGGCGATATACCGCGGATCTTCGCGAGTTTCTCCGGATGGTTCCCGAGGACGTCGAAGGTCTCTTCCCCGAAGGCCTCGATGATCTTCACCGCGGTCGAGGGACCGATGCCCTTCACCGAGCCGCTCGCGAGGTACTTCAGCATCTGGGCCACGGTGCCCGGCATCCGCCGCTCGCACAGTTCCGCCCGGAACTGGCGGCCGAAGGTCGAGTGAGCATCCCAGTGGCCGGACAGGCGCAGTTCCTCGCCCGCGGAGATCTCCGGCAGGACCCCGACGACGGTGATGAGTTCGCCGTCCTCGGTCGAAATGTCCAGCACGGTAAAACCGGTATCCTCTCTCCGGAATACCAGTTCCTCCGCCACGCCTTCTAAAACTTCGAGTTGCTCGTCGACCACAGGTCTCGCTCCTTCATTTTTTGCATTCAATCTATTTTAGCCTTTATATATAAAAAGGGCAAGCGTGTGCTTGCCCTCTTTATTGTGACCTGGCGTGTAAGCCGAGTTCTGTCTTCTAAAGCGACCATCTATCTAGGCCGGCCATTGCTGACCGGCTCAAGCCACCCTTCTGTGTCAGCGGCCGAGCAGGCCTCACAAGTCGGTGTTGCTCCGGATAGGGTTTACATAGCCATGATGTCTCCACCATGCTGGTGAGCTCTTACCTCGCCGTTCCATCCTTACCTGTCGGAGACAGGCGGTTTATTTCTGTTGCACTTTCCCTGGGGTCACCCCCGGCGGCCGTTAGCCGTTATCCTGCTCTGCGGGGCTCGGACTTTCCTCTCGTGCCGAAAGGCACCAGCGGCCGCTCGACCAGGTCACGCGGGTTATTGTAAAGAAAAGTCAAAGAAAAGTCAAACAGTAGAAAAAGACAGTTGATTATAAGGGGCAAACCATGTAAAATCAGGGAAACATGAAAGGAGGCGGTCTCATGCCGGACGTCTATTTCAATAAAAGTCCGAAGAAACGCCCCTCGAACGACGACTACGAGGACATCAGCAGCTTTTCCAGCAAACAGGCGAAGCACAGGTCCGAGGTCGAATTTCGAAAAGCCCGGGCCCGCGCGGAAGCGGAGGCCCGGAAGGAACAGAAGGCGGATCGCCCGAGACGGAACCGCGGCTGCGGATGCAGTTCTGCGCTCCTCTCCCTCTTCCTCATCTTCGTCATCCTTTACCTCGCCATGTCCACGGTCTTCCTTGCCCGGATGGACTATGAGCCCGGCCAGCACAAAAGCAACTCGCACATCTCGAGTTTCAGCCTGAAGAAAAGCCCGCTCATCACGAACATCCTGCTCCTCGGGGTCGACAACCGCGAAGGAGAAACGGGGTTCCAGAGAGCGGACACCATGATGCTCATCTCCATCGACAACCTGCATCGGAAGATCAAATTCACGTCGTTCCTGCGGGACAGCTACGTCGAGATCCCGGGACACGGCATGAACAAACTCAACGCCTCGAGTTCCCTCGGCGGCATCCAGCTGACGATCGACACCATCGAGTACAACTACAAAATCAAGATCAACAAGTATATGGAAGTCGACTTCACGGCATTCACCGCCATCATCGACGCCCTCGGCGGAGTCGATGTTCCGGTCACCGCAAGAGAAGCCGCCTACCTCAACAGCACCTGGTACAAATGGTCCCTCACCGGACAGCGCATCTCCTTCGAATCGGGCGATTCGGTCCACATGGACGGAGAACACGCGCTGATGTTCTCCCGCATCCGGAAACTGGACTCCGACGTCCAGCGGACCCGCCGCCAGCGGCTCGTCGTCAACTCCATCCGCCAGAAGGCCGCGGATGCAAAGCCCGCCGACCTCGCGAAGGCCGCCTGGATCATCCTGCCCTACCTGCGCACGGACATGGGCGGCATCAAGTCGACGAACCTTGCCCTCGGTTCTCTTCTGCTCTATCGCCACTACGATATCCTGCAGACCACCGCGCCGAGGAGCGACACCTGGACCGACCGCAGCATCCCGAATGTCGGCTCGGTCGTCTACTTCGATGTCGACCAGAACGCGACCATCCTGAAGAACTTCATCTACCGTGACGAGTACGATGAAACCTACGTTTCCACCGGTCTGTAAGGAGAGGCACCGCCTTTACAACGGACCCGGAATCTGTTCTGTCTCTTATACACATCT
>ERZ504995.41-NODE-41-length-15104-cov-5.013157_pt1 | contig 15104 bp, 14 predicted proteins | sample MGYA00514197_ERZ504995 | MGnify/ENA primary metagenome ERZ504995 (study PRJEB26094, sample SAMEA4028455) | Ovis aries | biome: host associated; feature: stool; material: fecal | place: Italy | collected 2012 | study: EMG produced TPA metagenomics assembly of the...
CGCGTCGAGAGGTTCTCGTTGTACCACGCCACGCGGCCGAGCGTCGCTTCCGTGATTTCCGTCCCGTCCGCGAGACGGCAGTAGGCGTTCGTCGAGCCCGCGCGGCAGGCGGTTTCCCATTCCTCCTCCGTCGGCAGACGGAAGACGAGTCCCGACGCGCGCGCGGCGGGGTGCGCGTTGAGCTTTTCGAGAAACGCCTGGCAGTCGTCCCACGAGACGCATTCCACGGGATGGTCGGCGCCCTTGAAATACGACGGATTCTCCCCCATCACCGCCTCCCACTGCGCCTGCGTGACCTCGTATTTGCCCATCCGGTAGTCCCGCCCGGGGATTGGGACCATCTCCGCCACGAGCCGCTCCACCGGGTCGCGCCGCTCGCCGCCTCCGCCGCGCGCGGCGAGCCAGACGGCCGCCGCGGCGAGGGCGAGGAGGATGACGAGGAGGACGGGGCGTTTCATGCGTTGAAACGGTTGAAACGGTTGAAGCCGTTGAAACGGTTGAAGTTGTTGAAGGGTTGGAACCGTTGAAGCGGTTGAAGGGGTTGAAGGGGACGGATTAGCGTTTGGGAGCGTTGATTCGGGTTTTCAGGTAGCCGATCAGATGCGAGATTACGATGGAAGCGTGGCGGGCTTCGTCGATCAAGCGTTCCGCGACATCCTTGCCGACGAGTTGCTGGTCGAGCGCCAAATAGAGTTGCGTGCGAAGTTCGCCCGCCGATCCCTTGGCGATGAACAGGAAGTGGATGAAGTCCGGAATCGTGTCCCGTTCGAATCCCTCCGCGATGTTCGAAGCGATGGAAACGGCGGCGCGTTGCATTTGGTCCCGAAGACCGAAGTCCCGTGCGAGCGGCCCTTCGCGAGTGATGCGATATACATCGTTCGCCAAGAGCCGGGCTTTCTGCCACGCAACAAGGTCCTCAAATCTTTTCGCAGAACTCATTGTTCCGTTTCACTGCTTCAACTAATTGAACGGCTTCAACTGTTTCAACCGCTTCAACCGTTTCAACCGTTCTTCGCCGCCGCTTCGGCGGCGTGCCTTGCGGCGGCCTCGGCGGCGGCCTTCTCCGCGGCGGCGCGGGAGGCGGCGTCCTCGGCGCGGCGCGCCTCGGCGATCTCGAGCGCGGTCTTCATGCCGATGGCGTGCTTGACGCCCTCGCGCAGCTTCTGCATCGCCGCGTAGAGGCCCGGCGTGAGCATGATGCCGACGAGCGTCGCCATGAGCATGCCGCAGCCGGTCGTGACGCCGATCGCGGTGCGGGAGTTGGCGCCGGCGCCCGTCGCGAAGACGAGCGGGATGACGCCGAAGATGAACGACCAGGCCGTCATCAGCACCGCGCGGTAGCGCATGTTGAAGCCCTGGATGCCGGCCTCGACGATGCTGTGGCCCTCCTCGCGCGCCTGCTTGGAGAACTCGACCATGAGGATCGCGTTCTTGGCCGAGAGGCCGATGAGCATCACGAGGCCCAGCTGCGCGTAGATCGAGAGCGAGCCGGCGGCGCCGAAGCCGTGGTCGGCCGCCCACTTGCCCGAGCACGCCCAGATGCCGAGCATGGCGCCGAAGACCGCCGTGGCGACGGTGAGCATGACGGGCACCGGGATGCTCCAGCTCTCGTACTGCGCGACGAGGAAGAGGTAGGCGAAGAGCATCGCCAGCGCCATGAGGCCGACGATCTGCCCCTGGTTCTGCTTCTCCTGGTAGGACATGTCCGTCCACTCGATCGCGCAGCCCTTCGGGATCGGGAGCTTCTCGATCGCGTCCATGAGCGTCCGGGAGGGGACGCGGTCGGCGCACTGCGCGGTGAGGCGGGCGGCGTCCATCTTGTTGTAGCGCTGCAGGACGCGGCTGCCCATCTCGTAGCGCAGCGTGGCGATGGTGGAGAGCGGAACGGTGCCGCCCGAGGACGTCGGGACCTGCAGCGAGAGCACCTCCTCGGCGCCGCGGCGGACGTCGGCCTCGCTCTGCATCTTGACGTAGAAGGCCTCGCCCTTCATGTTGAAGTCGTTGATGTAGTAGGAGGCCAGCTGCGACTGCAGCGTGAAGAAGAGCTGCGAGACGTTGACGCCGAGGCTCATGGCCTTCTCGCGGTCGACGTCGAGGAAGAGCTTGGGCGTGTTGGCGACGAAGGTGTTGTTGGCCGAGGAGGCGAGCTTGTTGCCCTTCGCGTCCGTCAGGCCCTGGATGTCGAGCGCGAGCTTGTCGGCGGCGGCGGCGAGCTCCTCGGCGGAGAGCGAGCCGTCGCTCGTGAGGTAGAAGGAGAGGCCGCCGGTTGCGCCGAGGCCCTGGATGGCGGGCGGCGTGAAGCAGATCACGCGCGAGTCGGCCTGCGCGGCGAGCTTGGCGGGGTCGTCGCCGAGGGCCGACATGCCGAGGAACATGAGCCTGTCCTTGATCTTCGCGGCCTCCTGGTCGCGGCCGGGGCGCTCGTCCCAGTGCTTGAGCTTGGCGAACATCATGCCCGAGCTCTCGCCCGCGCCGTTGATCATGCCGAAGCCGGCGACGGCCATCGTCTGGTCGATCTCGGGGATCGCCTCCGCCTTGTCGCGGAAGGCGCGCACGGCGTCCATCGTGCGCTCGAGCGAGGCGCCCTCCGGCAGGCCGATGTCGCACATCACGACGCCCTTGTCCTCCTCCGGGAGGAACGAGCCCGGGACGACCTTGGAGATGCTCCAGATGCCCGCGACGAAGAGCGCGAGCACGGCGACCGCGAAGACCGAGCGGCGGACGAGGAAGCCGACGAAGACGTTGGAGAACTTGCGCGAGCCGTCCACCAGCGCGTTGAACGGCGCGAAGACCTTGAGCGGCTTCTCGCGCGGCGGGCGCAGCACAAGGGCGCAGAGCGCGGGCGAGAGGGTCATGGCGACGAACGTCGAGAGGCAGAGCGAGACGCACATCGTCACGGCGAACTGCACGTAGATCGTGCCGACCATGCCGCCGTAGAAGGCGAGCGGGACGTAGCAGGCCACGGTGACGAGCGTCGTCGCGATGATCGCGCCGGTGATCTGCTCCATGCACTTGATGGCGGCCTGGCGCGCGGTGAGATTCTCGCGCTGCATGAGCGACTGGCAGTTCTCGACGACGACGATCGCGTCGTCGACGAGCGAGCCGATCACGAGCACGAGGCCGAAGAGCGTGAGCGTGTTGAGGGAGAAGCCGAGCGCGTAGACGAACGGGAACGCGCCGAGGAGCGAGACGGGGATCGCCACCGAGGGGACGATCGTCGCGCGCCAGTCCTGCAGGAAGAGGTAGGTGATGAGGATGACGAGCACGAGCGTGAGGATCAGCGTCATCGCCGTCTCGCGCAGCGACACGACGACCGACTCCGTCGGGTCGAAGACGAGGTGGAACTCGACGCCCTCGGGGAGGCGCTCGCGCCACTTCTCCATCTCGGCGCGGACGCGCTCCACGGCGGCGACGGCGTTGGCGCCGGTGTCGCGGTAGACCTGCAGGCCGACGGCGTCCTTGCCGTTGAACTCGCCGATGAAGCCCGTCTGCTGCGGCCCGAGCTCGGCGCGGCCGACGTCGCGGATGCGCAGCGCGTTGCCGTTCTCGTCGGTGCGGATGACGATGTTCTCGAACTGCTCGGGCGTCTGGAGGCGGCCGAGCGTGTTGATGCGATACTGCACGTAGGGGTTGGCGCGCTCGCCGCCGACGGAGCCGGCGGTGGCCTGGATGTTCTGCGAGGCGACGGCGGCGCTGATCTCCGAGACGGAGACGCCGAGGCCGTCCATGCGCACCGGGTCGAGCCAGATGCGCATCGCGTAGGTGTCGCCCATGGCCGTCACGGAGCCGACGCCGTCGACGCGCGCGAGGGCGTCGGCGATGTTCTTGGAGACGTAGTTGTTGAGCTCCATCGTGCTCATGTGCGAGCCGTCCGTGAGGAAGGCGTACATGCAGAGGATGTCGGTCGAGCGCTTGTTCACGCGGACGCCCTGGCGCGTGACCTCCTCCGGCAGCGAGGGCTCGGCGCGCTTCACCGCGTTCTGGACGTTGACCATCGCGATGTCGGTGTCGGTGCCGGGCTTGAAGTAGCACTGGGCGAAGAAGTTGCCGTTGTCCTCCGCGTTGCAGGAGTAGTAGATCATGTCGTCGACGCCGTTGAGCTGGGCCTCGATGGCGGTGCCGACGGTGTCCTTGATCGTCTGTGAGGTCGCGCCCGGGTAGTTGCACATCACGTAGATCTGCGGCGGGGCGATGTCGGGATACTCCTCGACGGGGAGCTTCTGGATGCAGATCGCGCCCGCGAGCATGAGCACGATCGAGCAGACGAACGCGAGGCGGGGGCGGTCGATGAAGATCTTGGAGAACATGTCTCGGGCTCCTTACAGCGCGACGGGCTCGACGGGGACGCCGGGCATGATCTTCTGCGTGCCGCGGACGATGACCTCCTCGCCCTCCTCGAGGCCGGAGAGGATCGTCTGGTAGGTCGCGGTGGCGGGGCCTAGCTCGACGGGGCGCTTCACGGGCACGTTGTTCTCGCCGACCATCCAGACGTAGGCGCCGTCCTCGGCGTGGATCACGGCCGTGAGCGGGAGCGAGACGTAGCGCGCGCCCTTCTTGGCGCGGATCTCGACCTTCACCGTCGCGCCCGGGACGAGGATTCCCTCCGCGTTCGGGAAGCGCGCGTAGACCGGCATCGTGTCCGTGGCGGCGTTCATCGCGTTGCCCACGAACTCCACCTCGCCCTCGGCGCCGTAGGCCGAGCCGTCCGCGAGGCGCAGGCGCACGTCGAAGAGCTCGCGCAGCCCCTTCTCGCCGCCGAAGACGGAGACGTAGTCGCGCGCGCCGGGCGCGAAGGCGACGCGCACCGGGTCCTGCCGCACGATCGTGCAGAGCGGGCCGGAGGCGGTCGAGACGTAGTTGCCGGCCGTGGCGGCGTTGAGGCCGACCTTGCCGTCCACCGGGGCGACGATCGTGCAGTGCGCGAGGTTGTCCTCGGCCGTGACGAGGGCGGCCTTCGCGGCGTCGAGCGCCGCCTCGGCGGCTGCCTTGGCGCTCGTGGCGGAGTCGAGGTCGTCGGCGCTGGCGACTTTCTTCTCGAAGAGCGCTGTGGCGCGGTCGAACGACTTGCGCGCGTAGTCCGCGCTCGCCTCCGCCTGCGCGACCTGCGCCCGGGCGGCGGCCGCCGCGGCCTCGTATTTCACCGGGTCGATCCGGTAGAGCGCGTCGCCCTTCCGGAGCAGCGCGCCCTCCTCGAAGCAGACCTCCTTCACCTCGCCCGCGACCTGGGCGACGACCGCCACGGTCTCGGGCGAAAGCACGCGCCCGCTGAACGTGCGGACGGGGTTGTGGTCCACGCTCCCGGCCTTGGCGACGCCGACGAGGAACATCGAGGGCTTCGGCCCCTCGCCCTGCGGGGCGGGCTCGGCCGCGGTCGCGGCGGACACCGCGGCGACCGCGGCGAGGAGGAAGGAGGAAGGACGGATGACGGATGGAGTTTTCATGGTTGTGCGTGTTGCTTGGTTTTGAAATCGGGGATGCAAGCGTTCTTCTCGGCGTCCCGCGCGGCGAGAATGGCGTGCCAGCGGGCGTCGAGGCCGTCGTAGACGGCGGAGAGGACGCGGTCGAAGGCGGCGACGTCGGCGGGGGGGAGGTCGGAGAGGAACTCGTCGGAGAGCTCGCGGCATCGCGCCTGGTATTCGCGGAGGTGCTCGCGGCCCTTCTTCGAGATGGAGATCACGAGCGCGCGGCGGTCCGTCGGGTCCGTCTCGCGGTCGACCATGCCGCCCTTCACGAGCCGGTCGATGGCCTGGCCGGCGGCGGCGGGCGTGACGTCGAGGTCGTGCGCGAGCTTGGAGATGCGGATCGGCCCTTCGGCGCTGCGGGAGAAGATGTAGCCGAAGATGCGGGCCTGGTTCACGGTGATGCGGTTCAGGTGCTCGCTGTCGGCGCCCTTCTTCGCGACGATGCGGAAGAGGTCCGAGACGTGCAGCGTCCGACGCCAGATCTCGAGATCCGGCGCGGTCTTCTTCGCGGGGTTTTTCTTCGTGTCGTTCATGGTCGGTTCGGACGGAACGGGCCGGGACACTAGCAAAAGCCCCGTTGAAAGTCAAGAGTACTTTAGTAATTTTTGCCGTCCGTCGGCGTCCTGACGCGCGGGCGCGCGCTACCGCTTGAGGAAGGAGGCGCCGAGGCGCTGCACGGACTCCGGGACGACGTCGTGCGCGTCGGGATGCTCCCCGCGGCCTTCGATCGGGCGTGGCGGGGTGTGGCCCGGGGCGCTCTCGCGGCCGGTCTTCTCGGCGCGGGCCTTGCGCCCCGCCGGCGCGCGGCGGCGCGGGGCGAGGACGCTCTCGCCGAACCCGCGCACGGGCGCGGCGTCGGCGCCCTCCGCCGCGGCGCGGCGGCCCGCGGCGTGCGGGACGGGCTTCACGATCCTCACGAGCCGAGCGACGAGCCTGTCGAAGCCGCGGTGCTCCGCGACGGAGGTCTCCAGCGGCGCGACGCCCGTCTCCTTCCGGAACGCCTTGAGGTTCTCCCGCGCGGCGGGGGCGTCCATCTTGCTCGCGACGACGAGCCGCGGGCGCTCCAGCAGCGCCGGGTCGCGCGCCTCGAGCTCGCGCAGCAGCGTGCGGTAGTCCTCCGCCGGGTCGCGGCCCTCCTCCGCGGCCATGTCCACCACCAGGACGATCGCCTTGGCGCGCTCGATGTGGCGCATGAACTCGAAGCCGAGGCCGGCGCCCTCGTGCGCGCCCTCGATGATGCCGGGGATGTCCGCGACGCGGAAGCTCGTGAACGCGTCCGGCAGCACGACCGTCCCGAGGATCGGGTGCAGCGTGGTGAAGTGGTAGGCGGCGACCTTCGGCCGCGCGCGGGAGATCTCGCGCAGGATCGAGGACTTGCCGGCGCTCGGGAAGCCCACGAGCCCGACGTCCGCGAGGATCTTCAGGTCGAGGCGCAGCCGGACGTCCTCGCCGGGCTTGCCGGGCTTGCACTCCTCGGGCGCCTGGTGCGTGGAGCTCTTGAAGTGGACGTTGCCCGCGCCGCCCTCGCCGCCGCGGGCGACGAGCAGGCGCGCGCCGTGCGCGAGGACCTCGCCGAGCTCGCGGCCGGTGTCCGCGTCGGAGACGACCGTCCCGAGCGGGACCTTGACGAGGAGGTCCGCGCCGTTGGCGCCGTGGCGGTAGCGGCCCATGCCGTTGCCGCCGGCGGGGGCGCGGCGCTCGGGCTCGTAGTAGACCGCGACGAGCGAGTCCACGTCCTCGTCCCCGACGAGCCAGACGCTGCCGCCGCGGCCGCCGTCGCCGCCGTCGGGACCGCCCTTCGGGACGAACTTCTCGTGGCGGAACGAGCGCGAGCCGTCGCCGCCCTTTCCGGCGACGGCGTGGAGGACGGCGGTATCGACGAACGAACGGGACTTCATGGGCGGCTCCTTTCTACGAATAGGTCCGGGGGTTCATACGCGGCGGAGCCCCCGCACCGTTCGTTCGGACGCGGAGGCTCCGGGAAGATGGAGGCGTGAAGCGGAGTCGAACCGCTCTGGAAGGATTTGCAGTCCTCTGCCTAGCCGCTTGGCTATCACGCCGTGCAAAACGCGTACTAGGCTACCAGAATCGCCCCGGCGCGTCAATCGTTTTTTGCGCTTGCGTCCGGCGGGGGATTCTGGTATTCTCCCGCCCGCTTCACGCAACTTTTCCCTCTTGCGCGGCAGACCCCGGCCCGCGGCGACGCGGTCCACATCCACAGCACGAAAGAGAGGCTCAGCCCCCCATGCAAGCATACGCAGTCATCGAAACCGGCGGAAAGCAGTACCGCGTCCAGGCCGGCGACACGATCGAGATCGAGCGCCTTCCCGAGGAGAAGGGCTCCACCGTCGAGATCGACAAGGTCCTCGCCGTCTCGGACGGCACGTCGCTCAAGGTCGGCACCCCCTACGTCGAGGGCGCCCGCGTGACGCTCGAGATCGCGGAGCAGTTCCGCGGCCCCAAGCTCATCAGCTTCGACAAGAAGCGCCGCAAGGGCTATTCCCGCACCGTCGGCCACCGCCAGGAGCTCACCCGCGCGGTCGTCAAGTCCATCTAACCACACGTACGGAGAACAGACGCCATGTCCAAGTCACACCAGGGTGTCAACGGCCGCGACAGCAATCCCAAGCGCCTCGGCGTGAAGCGCTTCGGCGGCCAGGCCGTCAAGGCCGGCGAGGTGCTCGTGCGCCAGCGCGGCACGAAGTTCCATCCCGGCGCCAACGTGCGTCGCGGCGGAGACGACACGCTCTTCACGGTCGTCGCCGGCAACGTCAAGTTCGAGAAGGGCGGCAAGGTCGTCTCGGTCGTTCCCGCGGCCGACGCCAAGTAGTCCGCTCCGACCCTCTCTGGAAGCCCGCGGCCCCGCGCCGCGGGCTTCCCTTTTTTCGCGCGCGGTTTTTCTTGTCCCGCGGCCCGGATTTCGGTATACTAGCACGCCATTCGATCGCCCACACGGAACCCCGCCACGACGCCCATGACCGCAAGCCGCGCACGCCAGCTCCTCGCAGCCGTTGTTCTTCTTCCCCTTCTGCTCGCCGGATGCGAAGGGTCCGACTCCGGAGGAGGGAGCGGCACGTGGAACGAGCCCGCACGGCCGACGACGACGAAGCCAGCGGCCTCGAAGCCGGCGACGACGCGATCCTCCGCGAAGCCGGCGGCGACGACGCAATCCGCCGCGAAGCCGGCGGCGACGTCCTCCTCCTCCGGCTCGGGCGGGGCGGTTGGCGGAGACCAGGTCCCGTTCGGATCGCTCAAGTGGGTCTACGGCGGCAAGCCGAACGGGTCCGGTGCGCGCAACGGCGGCGTCGTGATCTCGGGCGCTCGCTTCTCCTCCCGGTCCGTCTCCTTCTCCTACGTGCACGACCTGTCCGCCTGGGGCTATTCCAGCGGGGCCCTCGGCGGCATCGCCTGCCTCTTCGTCCGGAAGACGAACGGCCAGTGGGTCGGCGGCAAGTTCGACTGGATCTCCTCCTCCCGCCGTTCGCGCGGTTTCGAGAACGTCCTCGGCGGATACTCCGGCTGGAGCCTCGATGGAGTTCCCAACCCCTGCGCCGCCGCGTTCGTCATCGTCTCCCCCGACGGCAAGCGCCGCTCGAACGTCCTTTCCGGGACCTGGTCCCGCTGATTTCCTCCCCCCATGTCCCCCGAAGAGTTCCTCCGCATCCTCGGCGAGACCGGCGCCTACGGGACGCCCGCCGCCGCCCGCCGCCGTCCGCTCCCCTCCTGGATCGCCACGCCGCTCTTCCAGGCCGGCATGCTCCGCGTCTATGCCAGCTTCCTCCGCGCCTGCCGCCGCCCCGGCTTCGACAAGCTCGCCATCGCCCGCCGCTCGCACATGGTCTTCGACCTCGTCGAGCGGCTCGGAGGCACGGTCTCGATGGAGGGCTTCCGCGCGCTCGACTCGCTCGGCGGCGGCCCGGCGGTCGTCGTCGTGAACCATGTCTCCGCGCTCGAGACCTACCTGATGCCCGCCACGCTCGCGCCGTGGGGGCCGATGACGTTCGTCCTGAAGCGCTCCCTGCTCTCCTATCCGTTCATCGGACCGGGCCTGAAGGCGATGGATCCGATCCCGGTCGACCGCAGGAGCCCCGTCGCCGACCTGCGCGCGGTGCTCACGGAGGGCCGCCGCATCCTCGGCTCGGGCCGCTTCGTCGTGCTCTTCCCGCAGGGGCAGCGCGAGCGCACGTTCGACGCCGCGCTCTTCCGCACGCTCGGGACGAAGCTCGCGCAGCACGCGCGCGTCCCGGTCGTCCCGGTCTGCGTCGCCTCCGACTTCCTGCGCATCGGCCGGTGGCACCGCGACCTCGCCACGGTCCACACGCGCTCGCCGCTGCGCCTCGAGTGCGGCGAACCGATTCCCTTCGACCTTCCCGCCGCCGAGGTGCAGCGGCGCCAGGTCGACTTCATGACGTCCACGCTCGCGCGCTGGGAAGCGCTCGACGGCCGTCGCCTCCTCGCCGCTCCGCTTGCGCCCGCGCAGGGCGCTTGCTAGAATTCGCCACCGTTTCCTCCCTCGTCGAAAACACCCCGCCACGCCGCCATGAAACGCCTCCTCCTCGCCCTCCTCGCCGCCGCCGCCCTCGCCGCGCCGGCCGCCACCACGATCGCCACCGTCGACTTCTCCCTCGTCGTCCTCGCCCATCCGCAGACCCCGCGCAACCGCGCCGAGCTGCTCGACATGCAGGCCCGGTTCGAGAAGGAGCGCGACGACCGCCTCGCCGCGCGCGACAAGCTGCGCGAGGAGTTCGACGCTGCGCGCAAGATCGCCCTCGACCCCGTCCAGGGCGCCGCCGCGCGCGACCAGGCCGCGGCGAAGGGCAAGGACCTGCAGATGCAGTACGCGAAGGCCACCGAGGAGATCGAAGTGTTCGTCGCCGGCCTGCGCCGCCAGCTCCAGCGCCGCGAGGGCGAGCTCTTCGCCAACGTGATGATCGACATCCGCGCCAAGGTCGAGGAAATCGCCAAGGCGAAGGGCTACGACCTCGTCGTCGACCGGAAGTCCGCCAACGTCGCCTCCGGCGTCCCGACCCCCGTCTTCCTCTACGCGTCCGACGCGATCGACGTCACGGACGAGGTCATCGCCGCGATCGGCGGGAGCCGCGAGCAGGCCGAGAAGGACCAAGAGGCGCTCCTCGGCCGCCTCGGGGCGATGTTCGGCCGCGAGGAGGAGGCGCCCGCCGCCGCGGAGAAGGCGCCCGCCGCCGCGCCCGCCACGGAGGCGAAGTAGCGATGCGCCTCTCCGAACTCGCCGCCCTCGTCGGCGGCCGCCTCGAGGGCGCCGCCTCGCCGGACTCCGAGATCTCCGGCGTCTCGTCGCTCCACGACGCGCTGCCCGGCGACGTCTCGTTCCTCGCGAACCCCAAGTACGCCAAGCAGCTCGCCGCGACGAAGGCGACCGCCGTCCTCGTCCGCGAGGACTGCGCGCTCCCCCCGCCCGAAGCCGGCGGCGCGCTCGTGCGCGTCGAGTCGCCCGACCTCGCCTTCGCGAAGGCGGTCCCGCTCTTCACGAAGCCGGCGATCGTCCGCGCGCCCGGCGTCCACCCCAGCGCCGTCGTCGACCCGACCGCGCGGCTCGGGAGGGACGTCTATGTCGGCCCGCTCGCGGTGATCGGCCCCGGCGCCGTCGTCGGCGACCGGTGCGTGATCGAGGCGCACGTCGTCGTCGCGGACGAGGCGGTCCTCGGCGAGGACTGCCACCTCTACCCGATGGTCTCCATCCGCGAGCGCTGCCGGCTCGGAAATCGCGTCACGATCCACAACGGAACCGTGATCGGCGCGGACGGCTTCGGCTACAACACGAAGGTCGGCCCCGACGGCATCCGGGTCGAGAAGATCCCGCAGCTCGGCAACGTCGAGATCGGCGACGACGTCGAGATCGGCGCCAACGCGGCGATCGACCGCGCGCGCTTCGGCTCGACCGTGATCGGCCCGCACACGAAGATCGACAACCTCGTCCAGATCGGCCACAACGTCCGCACCGGCCCCTACTGCGGCATCGTCTCGCAGGTCGGCATCGCCGGCTCCACGCACCTCGGCACCGGCGTCATGATCTGGGGCCAGGCGGGCCTGGCCGGCCACCTCGAGATCGGCGACCGCGTGGAGATCCTCGCCCACGCCGGCGTCGCGGGCGACCTCCGGGAGCCCGGCCAGTACCTCGGAAGCCCCGCCGTCCCCAAGCGCGAGGCCATCCGCGTCTTCCACGTCCCCCGCGCCGTCGAGAACCTCAAGGCCGACGTCGCCGCGCTCAAGGCCCGGATCCACGATCTCGAGGCAAGGCTCGCCCAGGAAAGCACATGAAAGTCCTCGTCACCGGCGGCGCCGGATACATCGGCAGCTGCGCCGCAAAGCACCTCCTCGACGCCGGCCACGAGGTCGTCGTCTTCGACTCGATGGAGCTCGGCCATCTCGAGGCCGTCGATCCGCGCGCCCGCCTGATCGTCGGCGACCTGCGCCGCGAGGGCGAGATCCTCGAGGCGATGCGCGCCGCGAAGCCCGACGCGGTGATGCACTTCGCCGCCTACGCGCTCGTTGGCGAGTCCTCCGCCGACCCCGGCAAGTACTTCCGCAACAACGACATCGGCGGCATCCACCTGGCCGAGTCGATGAAGGCCTGCGGCGTGAAGCGCATCGTCTTCTCCTCCACCTGCGCGACCTACGGACAGCCGGACCGCATGCCGATCACCGAGGACACGCCGCAGCGCCCCACGAACCCCTACGGCGAGAGCAAGCTGCTCTTCGAGCGGATGCTCGGCTGGTACCAGAGGATCCACGGCTTCCGCCCCGTCTTCCTGCGCTACTTCAACGCGTGCGGCGCGGAGGGGGGTCTCGGCGAGGACCGCGAGATCGAGACGCACATCATCCCGAACGTCCTGCGCGTCCCGCTCGGGCGCAAGGACCGGGTCGAGATCTTCGGCGGCGACTACCGCACGCCGGACGGCACCTGCGTCCGCGACTACGTGCACATCTCGGACCTGGCGCGCGCGCACTTGCTCGCGCTCGAGTCGGACTTCTGCGGCGCGCTCAACCTCGGCACGGGCCGCGGCTTCTCCGTGAAGGAGATCGTCGAGGCCGCGCGCCGGGTGACGGGCCACCCGATCCCGGCCGTCGTCTCGCCGCGCCGCCCGGGCGACCCCGACGAGCTCGTCGCCGACCCGCGCAAGGCCTTCGACGTCCTCGGCTGGACGGCCGAGTGGACCGACCCGGAGAAGATCATCGCCTCCGCGTGGGCGTGGCACAGCGCCCATCCCTTCGGCTACGCCGGCAAGCGGCCGTGACCCTGTCGCACGCCATCGGCATTCGGCATTCAGCATTCAGCATTTCCAAACCCAAACCCATCCCTCCCATGAACCCCAAGACCCCACCCCTCGGCTGGAACACCTGGAACACCTTCGGCGAGAAGATCAACGAGCGGCTGATCCTCGAGAGCGTCGACAAGTTCGTCGAGCTCGGCCTCAAGGACGCCGGCTACGAGTACGTCGTCATCGACGACTGCTGGTCGATGCGCGAGCGCGATCCGAAGACGGACGAGATCGTCCCGGACCCCGTCAAGTTCCCGCGCGGGATGAAGTTCGTCGCGGACTACGTCCACCGCAGGGGCCTCAAGTTCGGCATGTACTCCTGCGCCGGCACGCGCACCTGCGCCGACTATCCCGGCTCCTACGGCCACGAGTTCCTCGACGCGCGCACGTTCGCGCGCTGGGGCGTCGACTTCCTCAAGTACGACTACTGCGACATGCCGTTCGGCGGCCAGGCGGAGTTCTACTACCGCCGCATGGGCCAGGCGCTGCGCCTCTCGGGGCGCGACATCCTCTTCTCCGCGTGCAACTGGGGCAGCGAGGACGTCTGGCGCTGGATCCGCACGACCGGCGCGGGCATGTACCGCTCCACGGGCGACATCTTCGACGCGTTCGGGTCGACGAAGGAGATCGCCGTCTCGCAGCTGCCGAAGTTCGACACGAGCGCCCCCGGCTGCTTCAACGACATGGACATGCTCACCGTCGGCATGTACCGCCAGGGCAACGTCGCGCACGCCGACACCGACACGCAGACCTTCGAGGAGTACCGGACGCAGTTCGCGCTCTGGTGCGTCTACGGCGCGCCGCTCATGCTCGGCTGCGACATCCGCAAGATGGACAGGGACGTCCTCGCGCTCGTCACGAACAAGGAGCTGCTGCGGATCGACCAGGACGCGCTCGCGCTGCAGCCCTACGCGGCGGAGGAGGGCTGGCCCGAGAGGAAGGCGCCGCGCGTCGTCGCCCGCCTGCTGGACGGCAGGGACCTCGCGCTGCTCTTCGTCAACCTCGAGGACCAGGAGATCTCCGGCCGCTTCCACCTCGAGCGCGTCGGCCTTCCCTACCAGTCCGGGATGAAGCTCAAGATGCGCGACGTCTTCTCGCGGAAGGTCTCGTACTCCGGCCGCGACACCGTCCCCTACCGCATCCCGCCGCACGCCTGCCGGGTCTACCGCTGCACGCCGGTCGAGGCGTAGCGCGGGACTTCCCGGCCGCGCCGCGGCGCGGCGGGGCGCCGCACCCCGCCACGCCGCCGGGAGCGGATGCGCCGCCGCGCCCTTCGCGCGCGGCGAGAGGTGCCCGCGAACGCACGGGGAGGAGGCCGTTTCCACGATGGACTGCAAGAAGTGCAACCGACCCCTGGAGCCGGTCGCGGCGGCGCTGACGAGGAAGATCGTCGGGCCGCAGGCGACGGAGGTCCTGTGCCTCGCGTGCCTCGCGGCGAAGTTCGGGACGACGGAGCGGCGCCTGCTCGACGCCGCGCGCCGCTACCGCGACGGCGGGTGCGTCCTCTTCCAGGGGCTCGACCTGGGCTAGCCGGCTTGCGGCCGCCCGCTCCGCGGATGCGGTGCGGGCGGCCCCGGCGCCCGGACGAACGCAAGCCGTCGACGTCTTGTCCGTCGCCGGGAAGACTGCTAGAATCCGCGTCATGAAGCGAATCGCCGAATTCATCCTGCTCTACTTCGGGACGCCGCTGCTGCTCCGGTATCTGCCGGACCTGGCGCGGCGGTGGCTGGGCGTCGAGCTCGGGATGTGGGTCATCCCGGCGCTGGTCCTCCTCGCGACGGCGGTCGTGGCGGCGGAGGCCGCGCACGGGCGGCTGCGCCCGGCGGAGCTGCTCTCGTGGCGGGCGCCGGCGCGCGAGTGGGCGCTCGTGCTCGGGCGCTTCGCGGTCTGCGCGGCGCTGCTGTGGGCGCTGCTGCGGTGGCGGCACCCGGAGCTGCTGTGGGGCTTCCCGCGGCAGGCGCCGGCCTTCTGGCTCGTCGTGATGGCGTTCTATCCGCTCGTCTCCGTCTCGGCGCAGGGCGTGCTCTACCGGTGGTACTTCGAGAAGCGCTACGCCGCCGCGTTCCCGGGGCGGTGGTCGCTTCTCGCCGGCGCGGTCGCGTTCGCCTTCGCGCACGTGATCTTCCGCAACCCGTGGGCGCTGCTCTTCACCTTCGCGGGCGGGCTGCTCTTCCTGCCGACCTACCGGCGCACGGGGTCGATGCTCCTCGCGAACGCCGAGCACGCGCTCTACGGCGACTTCCTCTTCACCGTCGGCTGGGGCTCCTACTTCTACGAGGGCACGCAGGCGATGGCCGCCGCCGTTCCCACCGCCTGCCCCATGAGCGAACAGGTAGCCATGACG
>ERZ504995.42-NODE-42-length-15042-cov-3.640088_pt1 | contig 15042 bp, 14 predicted proteins | sample MGYA00514197_ERZ504995 | MGnify/ENA primary metagenome ERZ504995 (study PRJEB26094, sample SAMEA4028455) | Ovis aries | biome: host associated; feature: stool; material: fecal | place: Italy | collected 2012 | study: EMG produced TPA metagenomics assembly of the...
GTGGGAAAATCTTGAAGGCAGACCAATGCGGGACCAAGAGGAGCACTATGGGTACGGATGCAGCAGCGGGCGGTGCCTGGGTGCAGCGCAGTGTCCTGGCGGATCAGGTCTACACGGAAATTCTTGCGCGGCTGATGGATGGAAAACTGGCATCCGGGGACCCGCTCAGCATTGACGGCACCGCACGGGACCTTGGCGTCTCGCCGACTCCCGTGCGGGAAGCGCTGGCCCGGCTGGAGGCTACGGGAATGGTGGTGCGGGCTGCACTGCGCGGGTACCGCGTGGCGCCGGTGCTGAGCCATGACGAACTCATGGACCTCATGGAGGCCCGGCTGCTGATCGAGGGCCACACCGCCGAAGTGGCGTGCAGGCATGCCGATGAGGATTTCCTGGCAAAGCTGGAACGGTCCATCGATGACCTGCGGCAGGCACCCAACGGCCCCCAGTTTTCCGATTACCGCTCCTACTGGGAAGCAGATGAGCGTTTTCACCGCACCATCGCCGAACAGACCGGCAACCGCTTCCTGATGGGTGCCTACAACTCCCTGGGCGGACACGTCCACCGCTTCCGCCTGTTTGGCGGAACCGGCGTCCGCGACGCCGGCAGTGCGATCGAGGAACACTCGCAGATTGTCGCCGCAATGCGGCGCGGCGATGCAGCCGAGGCGCGCGCAGCCATGGCTGGCCACATCTGCGGAGTTCAAAACCGCGCAATTCAGGAACACGAAGCAACCCGCGCCGGGGAGCACTAGCCGGGTCCGGCTCCGCCTCCTTCACTGCCCCCAACTGTGGTTGACATCACAACGTGTCCCATGGATCCTATAGGAAAGATGAAATGACGCCGGGTCAATCCGTCCGGGGAAATCATCGATCAGTGCAACGGAGGACTCGCCAGTGACCCAGCGAACAGTAGCCGTAGTCGGTTCCGGATACATGGGTGGAGGGATCGCCCAGGTCCTTGCCCTCGGCGGAGCGCGGGTGGCCCTGGCGGATGTTTCCCGGGAAGTGGCCGAGAAGAACCTTGAACGCCTGCTCACCGAAGCCGGGCAGTTTGTAGCCGACGGACTGTTTCCGGATGATGCCGTGCAGCGCCTGCGGGAGAACCTGTGGGCTGCCCCCAGCATTGAAGACGCCGTTGTTGACGCCACCTACATCGAGGAGGCGGTGCCGGAGGTCCTTGAGATCAAGCACGCCACTTTGCGGCGGATCAGCGACGCGGCGCCTCAGGACGCGGTGATCGGTTCCAACACCTCCACCATCCTCATTGCCAGCCTGGCGGAGGCGGTCTCGAACCCGGGCCGCTTCCTGGGGGTGCATTTCTCCAACCCCGCTCCCTTCATCCCCGGAGTGGAGGTCATCCCCCATGCCGGCACCACGGAAGAAACCGTTGAGACAGCACGGGAGATGGTGGCCCTCACCGGCAAGCATGCCGCCGTCGTCAAGGACGTGACCGGTTTTGTGCTGAACCGCCTGCAGTATGCTCTCTTCCACGAAGCCGCCCAGGTGGTTGAGGAGGGAATTGCCTCGGCTGAGGACGTGGATACCCTGGTTCGAACCACCTTCGGGTTCCGCCTGCCGTTCTTCGGCCCGTTTGCGATCGCGGATATGGCCGGGCTGGACGTCTACTCCTTCTGCTATGCATCTCTGCAGACATCCTTCCCCGAACGGTTTGCCACGCCGGGAATTCTGAAGGACCTCGTGGATGCCGGAAAGCTCGGCACCAAGTCCGGGGCAGGCTTCCTGCAGATTCCCGCGGACAAGTCCCAGGACCTTGTCGCCTACCGAAACAAGGCGTATGTTGCCATGTCCGGGCTCCTCAAGGAGCTCGGACCCAGCCCTGCCGAGGAGGCAGGCCTGGGCACCGCCCGCGCTGCCACGGAAACCCGCTGATGCCATGACCTACCTCCTGAACAACCCCGCAGACTTCGCCGTCGACGCTTTGCGCGGATACACCGCAGCCCATCCCCGCCACGTGATGCAGGCCCACGGCGGCGTGGTCCGTTCCACTGAAACGCCGGAAAACCAGCCTGCGCTGGTGATCGGCGGAGGGTCGGGCCACTACCCGGCCTTTGCCGGGTGGGTCGGCCCCGGCCTGGCCCACGGAGCGCCGTGCGGCAACATCTTCTCCTCACCGTCCGCGTCCCAGGTCTACTCCGTTGCACGCTCCGCCGAAAACGGCGGCGGAGTGATTCTGGGTTTCGGCAACTATGCCGGCGATGTCCTGCATTTCGGCCAGGCGGCGGAGAAGCTGCGCGCGGAGGGCGTGGATGTCCGGATCATCCGGGTCTCCGACGACATCGCCTCGGGGCCCGCGGAATCGCACCGGGACCGCCGGGGCATCGCGGGGGACCTTGTTGTCTTCAAGATCGCCGGCGCCGCAATTGCCGCCGGCGCCGATCTCGACGAAGCCGAGCGGGTGGCATGGAAGGCCAATGACGCGACCCGCTCGTTCGGCGTCGCCTTTGACGGCTGCACCCTGCCGGGCGCCGGTGAAGCCCTGTTCCATGTGCCCGACGGCGAAATGGCCGTCGGCTTGGGCATCCACGGCGAACCGGGCATCCGGGAGGTGCCCATGGGGACAGCGGCGGAAGTGGCCGACCTCCTGCTCGACGGGGTCCTTGAGGAAGAGCCGGAACAAAGCGGCGGCGGGTACGGCGGCCGGGTGGCCGTGGTGCTCAACGGCCTGGGCACCGTCAAGTACGAGGAACTCTTTGTCGTGTACGCCAGGGTGGCTGAACGGCTGGCCGAGAAGGGGCTCACGGTTGTGGCCCCGGAGGTCGGAGAGCACGTCACCAGCCTCAACATGGCCGGACTGTCCCTCAGCGTTGTGTTCCTTGACGATGAGCTCGAAGAACTCTGGCTGGCACCGGCCGACACTCCTGCTTTCCGCCGGACCGCCGGCGCGCCTTCCGGCACGCCCAGAACCACGGTCCACACCCCCGGCGAGGACCGGATTCCCGAAGCTTCCACCGAATCCCGCAACTCCGCCGCCGGCATCGTGCAGGTGCTGGAATTGCTCCGCGACACAGCGGCGGAACATGAAGAGCACTTCGGCCGCATGGACGCCGTGGCCGGCGACGGCGACCACGGGCAGGGCATGGCCTACGGAACCAGGGGGGCCGCGGCGGCGGGCAGCAACGCAGCCGCGAAGGGCGCCGGGGCGCGGACGGTTCTGCTCCACGCCGGCGACGCCTGGGCGGAGGAAGCCGGTGGAACGTCCGGAGCGCTGTGGGGCGCGGCCCTGACCGCGGCCGGCGGAGTGTTTGATGATGAGCAGGCCGTGACAGCGCCCGCCATCGTTGCGGCATTGACCGCTGGAATCGACGCCGTTGTCCGCCTCGGCGGCGCGGAGCCGGGCGACAAGACCATGGTGGATGCCGCCCTGCCCTTCCGTGATGCCCTCGCCGAGGAATTCGACTCCACCGCCGACGTGGCGGGCGCCGTGAAGAAGGCAGCCGCCGTCGCGCGGGAAGCAGCCGAAGCCACGGCGGACATCACCTCACGCCGCGGCAGGTCGCGCATCCTGGGCGAGAAGAGCCTTGGGACCCCGGATCCCGGTGCCTATTCCTTCTCGGTCCTGATGGACGCTTTGGGCACTTTCCTGGCGTCCTCCCCCGACAGCGCTGCGGAAAAGCCGTGACCGTCTGGGTTGGCACCAGCTGGAAAATGAACAAGTCCCTCGCGGAGGCGAAGCGCTATGCCGCCGAGCTGCTCGAGGGACTGGACCAGCGGGAGCTGGGCGCCGTCCAGCCCTTCATCATTCCCCCGGCCACTGCCCTGTCCGCCGTGGCAGGGGTGTTGGACGGTGATGGCCGGGTCCTGCTCGGCGCACAAAATGCCCATTGGGAGGACAGCGGCGCGTGGACCGGGGAGGTCTCGGTTCCCCAAGTCGCCGACGCCGGCGCGCAGCTCGTGGAGATCGGGCACTCCGAGCGGCGCGCCCACTTCGCGGAAACCGATGAAACGGTCCGGCGCAAGGTGGCCGCCGCCCTGCGGCACGGGCTGACTCCGCTGCTGTGCGTGGGAGAACCCGCGGACGTCAAGGACGCGGGGCGCTCCTCCGGCTTCATTCTGCAGCAGGCGGACCGGGCATTGGATGGACTCAGTCCCGAACAGCTGTCCCGTGTGCTGATTGCCTACGAACCCATTTGGGCGATTGGCGAAGCCGGCCGCGCTGCCGACGCCGAAGAACTGCGTGGGCCTTTTGCCGACTTGGGCGGAGCCTACGGAGACCGCGTTGCCGGGCTGCTTTACGGCGGATCGGTGGCACCGGACAACGCGTCCGAGCTGCTCGGGATCCCGCACGTCGACGGCCTGTTCGTGGGCCGTGCCGCATGGCAGGTGGAGGGCTATCTGCACCTGCTGGACATCGCCGCGGAGACAGCGGGCACCCGAAGCCCGGCCCGGCCGGGACATTCCAGCCACTAGTTGAGCGTCGAGCCAACGGTTGAGCCAACACCAGAGACAGCAATCCAGGAATTGAGGACATGATGAGTGAAACCAGGAAACTGCGGATAGTGATCGGCGGAGACGACGCCGGGTTTGATTACAAGGAGATCCTGCGCCGGGATCTGGAAGCCGATGACCGCGTCGAAAGCGTCGTGGATGTGGGCGTTTCAGAGTCGGAAAACACGGCCTACCCCCACGTCGCCGTGGACGCGGCGCGCAAGGTGGCTGCAGGGGACGCGGACCGCGCCCTGCTGATCTGCGGAACGGGACTGGGAGTTGCCATCTCGGCCAACAAGGTGCCGGGAATCCGTGCCGTGACCGCCCATGACTCCTACTCGGTGGAACGCTCCGTGCTCAGCAACAACGCTCAGGTGCTCTGCATGGGGCAGCGGGTTGTCGGCATCGAACTGGCCCGCCGCCTTGCCAAGGAGTGGCTGGGGTATGTCTTCGATCCCGCCAGCGCCTCGGCGGGCAAGGTGGACGCGATCACCGGATACGAGACTTCGTAAACGCGCCTGCCTGACGCACGCCAGGCTTCCGTGCTCACGGGTGTCCGCAGGTTTCCCTGCCCGGCGCCCGTGGGCACCCGCCGGATGCCGATCCATGAGGTAGCCTCAACGGGTTGAGAGGAGCAGGCGCCGTGGACCCTACATGCCTTGCCGTGTACCGGTACGCTGTCAGCAGTCCGGGGTGGACCGTTGATCAGGCTTCCGAAGCGCTCGGGTTCACCACGCGGTCCATCGAAGCGGCCATCGTGCAGCTGACGGAACGCCGGCTGCTGGTGCAGATCAATTCGGACGGCGCCAGCTACTCGGCGGTGTCCCCCGATGTGGCCCTGGCTGAACTCGTTGACCCCGATGAGCGCGCCCTCCTGGACCTCCGGGCCCGGATCGGTGCCAAACGGCGTGAGCTGGCAGCCCTGGTGCCGGTTTTTGCCGAGGCCAGCCGACGGAACTCCATGGACGCGTCGATTGAAGTCCTGGAGGACCCCGGCCAGGTGATGAGCGTGCTGATCGAATACGCGCGCGCCGCATCAGAGTGCGTGCTCATGGCACGTCCCGGCCCGGGAGCAACGGCCGACACCCAGGAGGAAAGCGTCAAGAAGGACGTCGACATGCTGCAGCAGGGGGTGGCGCGCCGAACTCTCTACCACTCCAGCATCCGCGACCACATGCCCACCCGCCGGGCCGTGGAGATCGTGACGGCCGCCGGCGGCGAATTCCGCACCCTGCCCCATATGCCGCTCCGGGCCGTCATTTTCGACAGCAAGGTTGCAGTGGTTCCGCGCGGGCGGTGTGCCGATGACCGGGCGGGCCTGGTCATCCATGACCGCAACCTGATCCATATCCTGGTGCGGATGTTTGACTTCGCCTGGGAACTTGGTGACCCGTTCCTGGCCGAGGAACCGAAGCCGGGGCAGCTGAGCAGCGTCCAGCGCGCCATCCTCCGCGCGCTGTCCGCCGGGCAGTCCGACGAAGTCATCGCCCGCCGGCTGGGCATCAGCGTACGCACCTGCCGCCGTCACATCGCAAGGATGCTGGAGGATCTGGGGGCGGAAAGCCGGTTCCAAGCCGGGGTCAAAGCGCACCGTGCGGGGTGGATTTAGGCAACGGATGTTGTCTGGAAGTGAACTTCTGGGGCTAGGATGTGGGCATGACTTTCGAGGAGACCGCTGCCCGCCTCCTGTCCGCGGAGACCCAGACGGCTCTGGAACGGGCAGCAGCGTCCACCCACCGGCATGAGGTGCTGTTTTCGAACCGTGCCTTCCATATCAAACAGTCGGCGGTGCGGGACGTCTTCGACATCTCGATCCGGCCCGGCCTGGTGTCACTGGCGGGCGGGAGCCCTTCGCTGCGCTCCCTGCCGCTCGGCGAGCTCGGCGAGTCCGCCCGCCGGATCATCGCCGACCACGGCCTGGAATCCCTGCAGTACGGGGCCGGCCAGGGCATGGAGGAACTGCGCCGCCAGGCCTGTGAGGTCATGGCCGCAGAAGGGATTATCGACGCCGATCCCGACGACGTCGTCATCACCACCGGCTCCCAGTCAGCCCAGGATGTCGCCGCCAAGGTTTTCTGCAATCCCGGGGACGTGGTTCTCTGTGAGGACCCCACGTACGTTGGTGCGCTCAACGCCTTTGAAGCATACGAAGTGGACCTCCAGCCGGTGGCAATGGACGGCGACGGACTGATCCCCGAGGCGCTGGAGCAGAAAATCGCCACGCTGCGGGAGCAGGGACGGCCCATCAAAATGCTGTACACGATTCCCAGCTTCAACAATCCCAGCGGCGTGACCCTGGCCGCCGGACGCCGGCAGCGGATCGTCGACATCTGCGCAGGCGAGAACATCCTGATCCTCGAGGACAATCCCTACGGAATGCTGCGCTTTGACGGGCAGCCGCTGACCCCGCTGCGTGCCGCCAACCCGCATGATGTGCTGTATCTGGGCTCGTTCTCCAAGATCTTCGCACCCGGAGTGCGTGTGGGCTGGGCGCTCGTGCCCAAACATCTGCACCGCCGCTTTTACCTGGCCTGCGAAGCCGTGGTCCTGTGTCCGTCTCCGCTGACGCAGATGCTGGTCTCCGCCTATCTCCGCGACTATGACTGGATGCAGCACATCCGCGACTCCCGCGTGCTGTACCAGGCGCGCTGCGTGGCCATGCTGTCGGCGCTGGCCGAACACCTGCCCGACGGCGTGGACTGGACCGTCCCCGACGGGGGATTCTTCGTATGGCTGACCATGCCCGCCGGCGTGGATACCTATCCCCTGCTGTACGAGGCCATCGACGCCGGCGTGGTGTTCATCCCGGGGGCGGCTTTCACTCCGTCGGACGAGCCTTCCAACAGACTTCGCCTGGCGTTCAGCGCCGTGCCGGAAGAAGACATCCGCGAAGGCGTCCGGCGGCTGGCGCCGGTGCTGCAGCGGGCGTTGGACGCCGCGGCCGGTTAACGGTTCCGCCGGCGCCGTTCCAGGATGGGAAAGACGACGGCGAACAGGGCGATGATGATCAGCAGGCGCCCAATGGTGCCAAGGCCCGGAAACAGGATGATCAGCAGGCTCGACACGATGAACGCTGCCACCAAGAGAATCAGCGTCCGCTTCCAGTCGATCTGCGGGGTGCCGCCTTGGTCCCGGGGACCGCGAGGATTTGTCATAGTTCCCTGATCGTATCCTCCCCGCCCGCTGAACCGCAGTGCCTGGCGCCGGTCTGGCACCCGGACCCGCGGATTCGCTCCCGGCCCCGGTGCCGCTGCCCTGTGCCTACTCGAGCAGCAGTGCTGGTTCCTCAAGGATGGCGGCCACATCGGCCATGAACCTGGCGGAGAGGTCTCCGTCCACCACTCGGTGATCGAAGGAACCGCCCAGGGTGGTGATCCAGCGCGGGATGACTTCGCCGTCGAGGACCCACGGCTTTTGCTTGATGGTTCCGAAGGCCACGATCGCCACTTCGCCGGGGTTAATGATGGGCGTTCCGGTGTCGATTCCCAGCGCACCGATGTTGGTGATGGTGAGGGTACCGCCCCGCATTGCGGCGGGCGGTGTCTTTCCGGCGCGCGCGGTGACCGCCAGGTCATTGAGGGCCAGGGCCAGTTCCTTGAGGGACAGGTCCTGGGCGTCCTTGATGTTGGGCACCATCAAGCCCCGGGGCGTGGCCGCCGCAATGCCGAGGTTCATGTAGTGCTTGACCAGGATTTCGTCGCCGGCCCAGGTTGCGTTGACTGAGGGGTTGCGGGCGGCTGCCCAGATCACGGCCTTGGCCAGGATCAGCAGCGGGGAAACCTTGATGCCTTCAAAGTCCCGCGATGCCTTAAGCCGTTTCACGAACTCCATGGTGCGGGAGGCATCCACGTCCACAAAAATGCTGACATGCGGTGCCGTGAAGGCACTTTCCACCATGGCCTTGGCTGTGGCCCGCCGAACTCCCTTGACCGGAATCCGTTCAATCCGGTCATCGCTGGACTGCTGCGGCCCGGCCCAGAAAGTGTCCGCTGAATCCTGTTCGGATTCCCGCTGCGCCTGGTAGCTGATCAGGTCCTGTTTGGTCACTTCGCCGCTGGCTCCGGTGGCCGGCACATCCGCCAGGTTGATACCCAGGTCCTTGGCCGCCTTCCGGACGGGCGGCTTGGCCAACACCCGCTGGATGAGGCGGCTGAGGGTGTCCTGCACGGCCGCACCGGCAGCCGCTACGCCCGGGGCGCGCTCGGCGGGAGTGGCCGGGGCGGCTGGAGTGGCGCCGGCTGCGGAGACTGCGGCGGCCTGGGCGCTGTCCGCCGGTGCCGCCGGTTCCGAGGCAGGCGTGGCCGCTGCGGCGGAGACTGCGGCGGAGGCTGCAGGGGAGGCTGCAGGGGCAGCAGCCTTGGGAGCCGCAGTCTTGGGATCGGCAGTCTCAGGGGCGGCAGCTGGCCGGCTGACCCTCGGCCGGCGCTTCACGGCGTCGGCTTTGGGTCCGGTGCCCGTGAGGGAAGCGCTGGGCTGCTCGTCGTCCTGTGCCGGAGCCGGGACGGGCGCCGGGGTCATGGGCGCACCCGGCTGCTGGACGCCGTCGTCCGCTGTGGAGCCGGCCCGCACCGCGATGATAGGCGACCCGACATCCACGGTCTCGCCCTCCCGGACCATCAATTGTGAAACCGTGCCCGCATAAGGGGACGGCAGTTCCACCAGTGACTTGGCGGTTTCAATCTCGACCAGGACGTCATTGACGGCAACAGTGTCTCCGATTTGAACCTTCCACTCGACGATATCGGCCTCCGTCAGGCCTTCTCCAACGTCGGGAAGGTGGAATGTTCTCTCAGTCATGGCGTCTCAATCTTTGGATGCGGCAGGTTTGGGGTTCGGACTGCCCGGCGGCGGGGCGGACCGCCGGGGCAGGGGTCCGGCTAGTAGGCGAAGGAGCGGTCCAGAGCATCCATCAGTTTGTCGATGTCCGGCAGGTAATGCTCTTCAACCTTCGCGACCGGATAGGGCATATGGAAGCCGCCGACACGGATGACCGGAGCTTCCAGGGACAGGAACGCCCGTTCGGTGACCCGCGCCGCGATCTCGCCGCCGATGCCGCCGAAGGTGGGTGCCTCGTGGGTTACGATCAGCCGGCCGGTCTTCCGGACCGATTCCGTGACCGTGTCAAAGTCGATGGGGGAAATCGAGCGAAGGTCCACCACCTCGACACTGCGGCCGTCCTCCTCGGCTGCCTTGGCTGCGGCCAGGGCCACCGGCACCAGCGGCCCGTAGGCCACGATCGTGGCGTCAGTGCCTTCGCGCAGCACATGGGCCGAGAAGGGGTCGCCGGTGGGCTGTTCCGTATCGACGTCGCCCTTAAGCCAGTAGCGCCGCTTGGGTTCAAAAATGATCACCGGATCCATACCGGTCATGGCCTGCTGGATCATCCAGTATGCGTCCTGCGGGTTTGACGGCGTCAGGATCCGCAGGCCTGCGGTGTGGGCAAACAGTGCTTCCGGGGATTCGGAGTGGTGCTCGATGGACCCGATGCCTCCGCCGTACGGAATGCGGATAACCACCGGTGCGCTGAGGGTGCCCTCGCTGCGGGAATGCATCTTGGCCAGCTGGGTGGTGATCTGGTTGAAGCCGGGGAACACAAAGCCGTCGAACTGGATCTCGCACACCGGACGGTAGCCCCGAAGCGCGAGGCCGATGGCGGTGCCGATGATGCCCGACTCCGCCAACGGGGTGTCCATGACCCGGCTGGCGCCAAAATCTGCCTTAAGACCCTCGGTCACCCGGTAGACACCGCCCAGATCGCCGATGTCCTCACCCATCAGCAGTGCTTTCGGGTTGTGGTCCAGGCCGGCCCGGAGCCCGGCGTTGATGGCTTTGGCCATGGTCATGGTGCTCATGCGGTTGGCTCCTGGGAGTCGGCAAAGCCGGCCTCGTACCGGCGGTGGAAGTCCAGTTCCTCCTGGACCAGCGGATGCGCCTGGGCGTAGACATCGGTGAAGGCGTCTTCGAATCCGGGTGCCTTCATTGCCAGCACATCTTCGCGCAGCTTGTCCGCCATCGCCTGGCCGTCCTTGGCCAGGGCATCAAAAAAGGCGTCATCGGCGAGGCCGGCAGCGCGCAGGTACTTCTCCAGCCGGGTCAGCGGATCCCGGGAGACCCAGGCCTCCTCATCGGCACTGAGCCGGTACTTGGTGGGATCGTCAGCGGTGGTGTGGGCACTCATGCGGTAGGTGAACGCCTCGATGAGCACCGGCCCGTTGCCCGACCGGGCATGCTCGAGCGCCCATCGGGTTACCGCGTGGACCGCAACCACGTCATTGCCGTCCACCCGGATGCCCGGGAAGCCGTAACCCTTGGCACGGTTGGCGAGCGGGATTCGGGACTGCACTTCAGTGGGCACGGAAATAGCCCAATGATTGTTCTGGCAGAAGAAGACGACGGGGGCGTCATAGGATGCGGCGAAGACCATGGCTTCGTGGACATCACCCTCCGAGCTTGCGCCGTCCCCGAAGTAGGCCACCGTTGCTGCCCCGGGGAGCTGCGGATCCGCTGCCATGTCCCGCGACATCCCCATGGCATAGCCGACGGCGTGCGGCAGCTGTGCCGCCAGGACCAGGGTGTAGAGATGGAAATTGGTTTCCGCGGGGTTCCATCCGCCGTGCGAGATTCCACGGAACCTGCGCAGCAGATGGGACAGCTCCAATCCGCGCGTCAGGGCAACTCCGTGCTCGCGGTAAGTCGGGAAGACGTAGTCCTGGGGCTGCAGTGCGCGGCCTGAACCTATCTGGGCGCCTTCCTGGCCCGTCAGGGGAACCCACATCACCAGTTCACCCTGACGCTGCAGCGCCGTGGCCTCCTGGTCAAAGCGGCGGATGGTGAACATGTCCCGGTAAAGGCCGCGCAGCTCATCGGCGCCCAGTTCGGCGGCATAGGCTCCGTAGGTGCTGTCCTGAAGAAGCTTCCCCTCCGGCGTCAGCAGCTGCACCATGTCGACGGCGCCGTCGACGGCGGCGTCAGCCTCCCCCGCGGCGCCGGTGCCGGTGCCGAGGTTGCCGGGCAGGCCCGGGGCATCAAGGTCCGCCGTCCGGGCAGGCAAGTGTTTGAGGTCCATGCTTACTCCTCGCCGAGTCAGTTGCCTGACCGAGCTGCGCTAGATATATTCCTCCCCGGGAATGGATCACCCCGGAAGCATATATGTGGAACTTACTTCCCTCAGCCTAACGATGGCCGGGGCCCGGACCGCACTTAGGACACGCTAGGAAACGCGGGGTCCCTTTGTATAGGTTGCACATAGGGCGAGGAACCGGGTGTTAGCTTCCTCCTCCCCGATGGTTACCCGCACCCCCTCGTTCCCGAAGGCCCGGACCGCGAGTGCCTGCTGCTCCGCCAGGGCCGCAAACTCGGGAGTATCCCCGCCCAGCGCAAGCCAGACGAAGTTCCCCTGGGCATCCGGAATCCGCCAGCCAAGTGCCCGCAGACCCTCGACGACCCGTGAGCGCTCCTTCACCAGTCCTTGTATTCTTTCCACAAGTTCTCCATGATGCTGCAGCGAGGCCACCGCCGCTGTTTCAGCAAGCTGCGAGACGGCAAACGGTACTGCGGCCACCCGCAGATGGGCTGTGACCGGCGGATGGGAAACGGAGTATCCCACCCGCAGCCCGGCCAGTCCCGCTCCCTTGGAGAAGGTGCGCAGCACCACCACATTGGGGTACCGCCGGTACATCTCCACTCCGTTAACGGCCTCCGGATCCCGGACAAAGTCTTCGTAGGCTTCATCGATTACCACGATCACGTCCGCGGGTACCCGGCCCAGGAAGTCTTCAACCTGCGCAGTGGTCAGGGCGGGGCCGGTGGGATTGTTGGGCGTGCACAGCAGGATCACACGGGTGCGGTCCGTGACGGCAGCCGCCATCGCGTCGAGGTCATGGGTTCCGTCATCCAGCAGCGGCACCTGGACGCTTTCGGCGCCCGACAGTCCAACACTGATGGGATACGCCTCGAAGGACCGCCACGGGTAGATCACCTGGTCCGGAATTCCGCTTTCGTCCCGTCCCGCGAAGGTGGCCAGAAGCTGGTTCAGCACTCCGAGGCTTCCACCGCCGGTGACGACATCCTCCGCCGGGATATCCAGGAAGGAGGCCAGCTCCATGCGCAGTGCCGTGGAGAGCGGATCCGGGTAGCGGTGGATGTCCTGCCGCCCGCTGATCGCCTCGAGCACTGCCGGAAGCGGCGGGTAGGGGTTCTCGTTGGAGGACAGCTTGTAGCTTTGGAGTCCCTCGATGACCGCGGGCGGCTTTCCGGCCGTATAGCGGGGCAGCCTGTCCACTACGCCGCGGGGGCGGATTTCCGGCGCCGGAAGGTCCGCTGCGTTGGTGTCATTCTCGGTAGTCGTCATGTGGTTAACCCTAAACGCCTTGGCCAGCCGGGTGATGTCTGACACCGCTGCAATGCGCATGACACGCCCCGGCCGAAGCCGTCCCGTCCGGAAGCTGTGCCAGCATGGTGTCATGAGCTTCCTGATCCGGATCATCATCAACGCCCTGGCACTGTGGGTGGCCAGCTGGCTGCTGCCTGGCCTGTCCATCACCGAGACAGCTGGTGCCGTCACCGGCAACGCCACCTTTGACCTGGTGCTGGCATATCTCTTTATCGGACTGATCTTCGGCATTGTCAACGCCCTCGTCCGCCCGGTCGTCAAGCTGCTGTCCCTGCCGCTGACCATCCTGACACTGGGGCTTTTTACGATCATCATCAACGCGGCCATGCTGATGCTCACCTCCTGGCTCAGCACTTACACACCGGTGGAGTTCGGAGTGGACAGCTTCTTCTGGACCGGCATCCTCGCTTCCATCATCATCAGCCTGGTTTCCATGGTGGCCGGGTCGCTCACCGGGACGCGCCGGTAATTCGCAGCCCGCCGCCGGTCACCGCCCACGCGGAACAATCGGGGTGCGGGGGTCACCTCCCCTGCGGAGCAATTGGCGGTACGAGGATCGGCGCCTCAGGTGGAACCAGAACCGGCGCGACGGGTTTCACCAGCACCGGCGGCGCCTGCCCCGGGACGGGCAGCGGCAGCCCGTTTCCGGGAACAACCGGACTGCCCGGTTTCCGGGACGGCGGCTTTTCCCCAGTCTTCCGCGAGAACTTGTACAGACTCCGCGCGGCCACCCTGCCCGAACCTATAACACCGGCCAGGTGCCCCAGCATCCCGGTCAGCGACGGATCACCGCTGGCGTCAGCCTGCGCCGCAATGTCCAGGTAGACATCGAGTTCATGGGCCGGACCCAACGGTCCGCCACCCTCAGCCACGGGCTCCCATCCGGTAACCGTGACCCGGTCGGAGGTGTCCGGGTTCGAAGCTCCGTCCAGGCCCGGCACCATGTCCAGGCCGTGCTCCAGGTGGAGCACTTTGACGCCTGCCGGGACGTCCCGGTCCCCGGCCGGGGCGCCAGCGGTCAGAACCAGGTCAACAGTGAAGTCTCCGTTCTCCTCCAGCCGCGCTGCTGTGTTGACAGCGTGGATTCCACCCTGGCTGTAACCCACCAAGATCACGGCATCCTCAGCGGATGTGCCGGCCTGGCGCAGGGCTTCGGCAACGGCGTCGGCCACGTGCCTGCTGTCCCGCGAGCGGGCCTCCAGATTGCCGAGGGCGTCGAAGGGGTTTTCTCCCAACGCCAAGCTGGGATCTCCTTCCGTCCCAGGAAGAGTGACCACCCGAACGTCCCTCCCCTCCCCGTGAATGGTCAGGATCTCCACGACCTGCGAATCGCCCTCCGTCTCCAGCAGCACGCGTGAACGCTGCAGCAATTCGCGGGCGGTCCGCGGAGCAGCGACCTTTCCGCCGGAGCCGGGAGCTTTGCTGACCGTAAGAGAGGGAAACCCGGCCGACACGATAAGACCGGGCGCGCCGAACAAGCCGCTGCCCAAGCCGCCGCGCCTGGGCGCCAGCAGCTCGGGCACTTCCCGGCCGGGATATCCCCAGCCGCGCAGTCGCCACAGCGTGAACGCAACCGCCGGGCCCGCTCCCGGAACGGCCTTCAGCGATTGTTCCAGCCGCCCCTCAACCTCGAGGTAATTCTCGACGGCTTTCCGGAGGTCACCGGCAGCATCCTCCAAATCCTCGATGTTGCGCCGCAGGCTCAGCACAGCGGCATTCACCGCATCGGCGGCGCGTGCGGCGGCAGCCGGCAGCGCCGAGGCGCCGTTCAGCCCGTAAAGCCTGAAGCAGACGCCCGCCCCGCGGTCCCGCAGCTCTCGCAGGCCCTCGGCGAAAAGGTCCAGTTGACGTGCCGCGGCTTCTAGTTCGCGGTACTCCACGGTGAGTCCGCGGGACCCGCCCTTGACACGCAGGCCCGCATTCCGATCCTCCGACGCATCAAAGGTGACCCCAACGTTCACGACCAGTCCTCCGCTTCCAAGAGCCCCAGCTCGTTCCCGTACCCCTTGAGCAGTTCGGCTGCGGCCTGGTACTCCCCCGCCGTCGGTGTCACGCGCTGGACACATCCAGACAGGTATTCGGCGAACTCTTCGGCCGCTTCGGAGCGCCAGTTCATCTGCGGCAGTCCCCGAAGCTCCAGCACCAGCGACTCGAGATCCTCGAGGACATCTGCCATATAGTCCAGTCCTTCTGCGGCTTCGGCA
>ERZ504995.43-NODE-43-length-14963-cov-5.899047_pt1 | contig 14963 bp, 10 predicted proteins | sample MGYA00514197_ERZ504995 | MGnify/ENA primary metagenome ERZ504995 (study PRJEB26094, sample SAMEA4028455) | Ovis aries | biome: host associated; feature: stool; material: fecal | place: Italy | collected 2012 | study: EMG produced TPA metagenomics assembly of the...
ATAAGAGACAGGGGGATTCCGGGCAGGGGCTTACGCAGCCCCTGTACCCCACGGCAGGAAGTTCCTTCCTGCACCTACCTTGCGAACAACGAATGCTCTCTATCGAATACCTTCCGCATGGAGGTTGAGAAACGAAGAATTTGTAGCCACGGGCTAAATGAAAACAAAGAAAACCGTCACGGAAAGTAAACTTTCCTGCCGGTTTTTCTCATTTCCCCCGGATGCAAAGCCTCCGTCCGGCGCTGTTCACCGTCCAGCCCGCAGAACGGCTGTGCCGCAACCAATTCGCAAAGCTTCATTTGCAAAAGGGTTTCTGTGTTGCTTTGCAGCAGCGGAGCATTGTCTGCCTAAAATTTCCGGAAAAAGAGGCAGGGGGCGAACCCCCGCATCACTCCCCATGCTTCACCGGGAAACGGTTTACTGCTCCCCATTCAGAATCCGGTCGATCAGGGCCAGTTCCGCTTCGGTAAAGGCCGGTCCATGAATGGCGGCCACATTTTCGATAATCTGTTCCGGCCGGCTGGCGCCGATGAGGGCAGAGGTGACCACATCATCCCGCAGCACCCACTGCAGCGCCATCTGGCTCAGTTTCTGGCCTCTGTTTTCCGCCACTTCGTTTAGTTTGCGGATCACCGTCAGTTTGTCTTCGGTGATGGCGGAAGGCTTCAGGAAGCGGGGATCGGTGGCTGCCCGGGAATCGGCAGGAATACCCTGGAGGTACTTGCCCGTCAAAAGGCCGTTCTGCAAAGGCGCAAAGCAGATGCAGCCCACACCTTCTGTTTTCAGCACATCCGTCAGGCTGCCCACACCCTCCATGGGTTTTTCAATGTGCCGGTTCATCATGGAATAGCTGGGCTGGTGGATCAGCAGCCGCTGGCCCAGCTTGCCCATGGCCTTCACCGCTGCCTGCGTCTGCTGCGCATTGTAATTGGAAATACCCACATACAGGGCTTTGCCGCTGCGCAGAATGTGTTCCAATGCGCCCATGGTTTCTTCAATAGGGGTTTCAGGGTCCGGCCGGTGATGATAGAAAATATCCACATAATCCACATGCATCCGCTGCAGGGATTGATCCAGGCTGGCCACCAGATACTTTTTGCTGCCGAAATTACCGTAAGGCCCGGGCCACATATCATAGCCTGCCTTGGTGGACAGGATCAGTTCATCCCGGTAGGGTTTCCAGTCCTGCAGCATATGCCGGCCGAAATTCCGTTCCGCTTCACCATAGGGCGGGCCGTAGTTGTTGGCCAGGTCAAAGTGCGTGATACCGTTATCAAAGGCCGTGCGCAGCAGGCTCTGCTGCACATGGAAGGGAGTAATATCCCCAAAGTTGTGCCACAGGCCCAAAGACAGGACAGGCAGCTTCAGCCCGCTTTTGCCGCAGCGGCGGTATTCCATTTCATCGTATCTTTTCTCGTTTGCAATATACGTCATGTTGCTTTTCCTCCCTTATTTTCCGTTCACTGCATCCATCACCCATTGGAACCGCTGCACATCAATGCCCCTTGGCAGGGTGCAATCCGCCCCCAGCATCACGCCGGGCTTGCCGTATTGATGCACAAGCTGCCGGGTGTAGGCCATAATTTCCTCCCGGGTACCGCAGCACAGCAGACCGTTTTCCCGGTTATCAAACCCTCCCAGCACACATTTGCCGCCGAAGAAGGCTTTTCCTTCTGCCAGATCCATATTTTCCACAAAACAGGCCCAGTTCACTGCTTTCACCGGATAATCCTGCCATACTTCCATGTGATTGGGAATTCCTGCCCAGCCGCAGCAGTGCAGCATATTGCAATCGGAAAACCGATTGGCATGCTGCAAAACTTTCAGATCACTGGGGGTGATCAGCCGACGGTATTCCTCCGCCGTGAAACGGTTTTTCTCCCCGCCCTGCACGCAGTAGTAAATGCCGTCCACACCCCCTTCGGTGATCAGCAGCTCCGACAGCAGGGCATTGTCCTGCGCAATCACATCCAGCGCATACAGGATGGCCTCCGGATGCTTTTGCAGGTGCTCCGTCACCAGTTCATCCGATGTGCCAAAGCGGATGGTGGAGAAGGGCGCAAACACATTATAGAGCACCAGCATATCGCTGGGCAGACCTTTTTTGACGGCCTTTGCCCGCTCCACCTGTTCCCGGATAAAGGGGTGCTCCTTCCCCAGCGGCTGCATGCGGAACCAATCTTCCGGCTCTTTGACTGCCTTGGCCACGGGGTTGGGATAGTCAAAATATCCGTCGCACATGAGCTTGGCTATGTCGGTATCGATGTTGTTGTAATAGTTCAGATGAGCATCAATGCAAAGCTGCCCCAGCGACTCCTCCAGCGGAAAATGAAACCAGAAGCCCACCGGCGGCCGATCCGTTTCCCGGTTGTTCAGGGCAGCCAATACCCTTTCTTTCCTGTTCATTTGCATCCTCTTTTCGTGCCTGCGCACCCGTTTTTTTCAGCATAGCACATTCCCCTTTTCCATACAGCATATAAAAAACCCTATCCTGTGCAATTCTGTCCATCTATTCCCCAGAGGGCAGGAGAAGTATTTATTTGTGATGAAACATTTGTTATAATATATCACAAATCTTCCAATTCAGCAAAAAAGCCGCCTTTGTACGGACACTTTTTAGAAGAGAGGCCATGGCATGAAGCTTCATTCATCCGCAATAGAACAGGCGCAAAAATGGTTCGATGCCCACCGGGAGGAGTTTATCCGTGAATTGCAGGAATGGGTGCGCATTCCTTCCGTCAGCCGACGGGAAGAGGCAGCCCCCGGCATGCCCTTTGGGCCGGACTGCAAACGCATGCTGGACTTGATCGTGGAAAGGGGCCGGCATTACGGCTTTTCTGCCGAAAATCTGCTGGACTGCGCCGCCTCCGTCCAATCTGCAGACGGTGCCGTGGGCATTATTGCCCATGCCGATGTGGTGCCGGCAGGAGAAGGGTGGGTGTATCCGCCCTTTGAATGCACCTGGCTGGAAGAATACGATGTATTGATCGGCCGGGGCGTGGATGACAACAAAGGCGCCGCCGTTACCGGTCTGTTTCTGATGCGGTATCTGCAGGAAGCTTATCCCTCTCTTGGCATCCGGCTGATCTGCGGAACCGATGAAGAGGCAGGCATGCGGGATATGCAGCTTCTGAAAGAAAACGGCTATGCCTTCCCTGCCCTGTCCCTGGTACCGGATGCAGGTTTCCCCGTCAATTACGGCCAGAAGGGCAGCCTGAATGCCCTTTTGCATTTCCCCTGCAGCGGAAACCTGCTGTCTTTCGATGCCGGCTCTGTTCCCAATGTGATTCCGGACAAAGCGGAATGCACCCTGTCCACACCGTACAAAATTGCACAGGCCGCATTTGACAATGTACCGGAGCCCCTGCGTGCCTCCATCACCCTGTCCCCCTGTCCCCGGGGCACACACATCATCGCCCGCGGCACCGCCGGCCATGCGGCTTTCCCGGCCGGGGCGGATAATGCCATCTGTCATCTTTCTGCCTTCCTTTCCGCTTCCGGACTTTTGCAGGGCAGCTGTGCCCCTGCGCTGCAGCAGGTATCGGAGCTGACAAAAGACCCCTACGGCCAATCGGAAAACATTGCTTTCCGGGACGATATTTCCGGGGAGTTGACGCTGGTGTACGGCGTGGCCCATCTGAAGGAGGGCACCCTCACCCTTTCCGCCGATTGCCGTTTTCCCATCACCTGCCGGGGGGATGCGCTGGAAGAAAAGCTGCATCTTCACTGGCAGGAAAGGGGGGCCGCCCTTTCCGAAACAGAGCGCAGCGATCCTTTCTACCTTCCGGCGAATTCCCGGGAAGTGAACACGCTGCAGGAAATCTACCGTTTCTGCACCGGTCGCAGCGACGCACCCTACACCATGGGCGGCGGCACCTATTCAAAGGCTGTGCCCAATGCTGTTTCCTTCGGCCCCGGGATGCCCGGGCAGGCTGATGACTTTTCCGCTTTTCTGCCGGAAGGCCACGGCAAGGCCCACGGTAGAGACGAAGCGGCTTTCCTTTCCAAATGGCGGGATCTGTTTGTGATCTATGCTCTTTCCCTGCCCGCTTTGAATGAACTGATCAAAAAGAGAGAAACACCATGAAGCGTATAGAAAAGATCGATGCCAATTTTCAGATGCAGGGTGTGATTCCGGAAGGCTGGCTGCTGCACAGTCCCTGGCAAAAGCCTTTCCTGGTGTGGGGGCTTGTGCCAAATGAAGAACGCACTTTCTGCCGCCTGCCCCTTTCTTTTCTGCCAAACTGCACGGAAGGGGTGCAAAACCTGGCCTATCATCTGGCCGGCGGCTGCATCCGCTTTTCCACCGACGCCAGGGGCATAGGCCTTGTGTGGAAGCTGAAAAGCAGCGGTGTGATGCCCCATTTCACTGCCTGCGGCCAAAGCGGCATGGAGCTGTATGAAGAAAGCGACCGGGGCTTTTTCCCCGTCAGAAATTTCCTGCCCCGGATGAACAACGGTCTTGGCTGCACCCTGGAGCAGACAGGCTATACCGACCTGCCCGGGGGCATGCGCTCTTATGTTCTGTATCTGCCCTTGTATAACGGGCTGGATATGCTGCAGCTTGCCCTGCCTCCTGAGGCAAAAATCGGCCCCGGGCGCACCCCCAGGGTGGAAAAACCCATCGTGTTTTACGGCTCCTCCATCACCCAGGGGGGCTGTGCCACCCGGTGCGGCTCCTGCTACACCCACATTCTGTGCCGCAGGCTGGATGCCGCCCATGTGAACCTTGGCTTTGCCGGCAATGCCAAGGGGGAAGAGAGGATGGCCCGGTATATCGCATCCCTTCCCATGAGCGCCTTTGTGATGGACTACGATCACAATGCGCCGGATGCCGCACACCTTGAAAAAACCCATCTTCCTTTTTTCCGCATCATCCGGGATGCCCGGCCGGAATTGCCCATCCTGCTTTTATCCAAGCCGGATTTTGACAAGAACCCGGATATGGCCCGGAAGCGGCGCACCGTGATCCGCAGAACCTACGAAACCGCCCTTTCCTGGGGGGATGAGCATGTGTGGATGGTGGATGGGGAAAAACTGTTTGGCACCCGGGACCGGGAACTGTGCACCGTGGACGGCTGCCACCCCAATGATCTGGGTTTTCTGCGCATGGCAAACACCCTGGAACCCATTCTGAAACACATGCTGGAAAAGGAGGCATGAAGCCATGAAACTGACCTTGCAATCCATTTGCGAAAAAGGCCTTTCCCTGTGCTGGGAAAAGGTAGAAAACGCCCGGGAATACCAGCTTTTCTGGTCCGACCGGGAAACGGACCTGCAATATTTCAAGCCCCTGCCCAAGGTGCAGGACACCTGTCTTTCTTTCCATCGGATGCCCTGCCGTCCCTTCTATTTTTACGGCAAGGCCATGGATGCCAACGGCCAATGCATTGCCGCCTCCCCGCTTCTTCATACCCCGGTTTTTGTCATCCCCTCCCCCCAGCTGGAAACGCTGAACCGGGGCCTGGTGGCCGTGAAAACGGAAAAAGGCATTTTCCTTTCCTGGCGGCTTTTGCGGCAGGAAGTGGAAAGCGCCGACAAAAACAGGCTCTGTTCCGCTCCCTTCCGTGTATTCCGCAGCGGAAAAGAAGTGGCGCTTGTGGAAAACAGCACCAATTATCTGGACACAGAAGGTGCGGAAAATGATACCTATGCCGTGGCTATGGAAGGTCAGGCTCCCTGCCCCCCTGTTTCCGTATGGGAAAAAGGCTATCTGGATCTGCCCCTGCAAAAGCCGGAGGGGGGCATCACCCCTGCCGGGCAGGCCTTTGAATACACCGCCAATGATATGAGCGTGGGGGATGTGGACGGGGACGGCGAAATGGAATACATCGTCAAGTGGGATCCCACCAACAGTCAGGATGTTTCCATCAAAGGCTACACAGGACGGTGCATCATCGATTGCTATAAGCTGAACGGCACCCTGCTGTGGCGGCTGGATATGGGGAAAAACATCCGGGCCGGTGCCCATTACACCCAGTTCATGGTGTACGATTTTGACGGGGACGGCAAGGCGGAAATCAGCGTGAAAACCGCCCCCGGCACCTGCATCACCCGGTATCTGCCGGGCGGCGCCGCGGAAACAAGCTATGTCACCATGCCCAAAGAAGATGTGGAAAAGGGCTATACCCACGAGGATAACTATGTGTGCTCCGCTGCCGGATACCGGAATCATGTGGCAGATATGTTTGAAAAGTGGCAGGAACATCCGGAAGTGAAAAAGGGCCGCTGGCCGGATACCCTGGAAAAATGCTTTGGCATGGAACAAATGTTTTCCTATCCCCTGTCCCGGCAGGATGCGGAAACAATGGCCGATCTTTTCATCCATGAATTTGCCCCTTCCCGTTCCCCGAAAAACCATCTGGAGGCCTTTGAAGGCTTCATCTACGAGGGGCCGGAATACCTGACCATGTTCTCCGGGGACGGCCGTGAAATAGAAACCATCCCCTTCCCCTTCCCCCGGGTGGACGACGGCCTTCTGTGGGGAGATTATGCCTGGAACCGGATCGAACCCTGCAACCGGGTGGACCGTTTCCTCTCCGGTGTGGCCTATCTGGATGGGGTGCACCCCTCCGTCATCATCTGCCGGGGCTACTACACCCGCACCTGCATTGCCGCCTATGACCTGAAAGACGGAAAGCATGTGCTGCGCTGGCAGGTGGATTCCGGCTTCCTGCCCATGAAAAACCCCTTCATCATCTCCCCCGACGATGCCCAGGACGGGGAAGACCCGGTGTACGGCATCCTGGCCCGGCAGGGCAACCACAGCCTGTCCTGCGCCGATGTGGACGGGGATGGCTGCATGGAGATCATTTACGGCGCCGCCTGCATTGATCACGACGGTTCCCTGCTCTACAGCAGCATGGATCATCTGCCCGACGGCCGGCTGGCCAAGCTGGGCCATGGAGATTCCATGCATGTGGCCGATATTGACCCGGACATCCCGGGGCTGGAAATTTTCAATGTATTTGAAGAAGGCCGGCATGCTCCCTACGGCTTTGCCCTGCGGGATGCGGAAACGGGCAAAGTGCGCTTCGGGGAATACCACGAAGGGGATCTGGGCCGGTGCATGATCGGCCATGTGGTAAAAGACATGCGGGGGCTGCAGGTATGGTCCAAGGGCATGTATGACTGCAAGGGAAACCGCCTTTCTTATCCCGAACCCTCCACCAATGCCCGCATCTGGTGGCTGGGGGATCTGACCACTCAGGTCACCGATACCCCGGATTACCTCCACAGCCACAAAACCGGCCGTGTGTGTGATCTGACCCGGGGGGTGGTGCTGTCCCCGGAAGGCACCCTCACCAATAACGGCACCAAGGGCACCCCTTGCCTCATCGGCGATATTTTCGGCGATTTCCGGGAAGAGCTGCTGCTGCGCACGGAGGATTCCGCCGCTATCCGCATTTACACCTCCTGCGATCTCACCCCCCACAAATTGCCCACCTTCCTGCACGATCCTCAGTACCGCTGCGGCATTGCCTGGCAGAATAATTGCTATAATCAGCCGGTATACCCTTCCTTCTATTACGCCGCAGATATGGATTTCCGGCAGGTTTACCCCTGGCTGGAAAGAAAAAAAGACTGATCTTCACCCCTGCAAAAGCCCTGATTTTCCTGTAAAATCAGGGCTTTTTTGTTTGGAATGGTACGGTTTTTTCCGAAAGCACCATGAGCAAAAATCGCTTTCTGTGCAAAAACGCCGTACATATGCCTAAAAACGACCAACAAACCCCGTTTTCTATTGTGTAATCAACTTGATTGTTGTAATATGAAACCAAGCCAAAGGGCTATTTCATTTTCGCAAAAGATAAGAATATGATCTTTTGCTTTATTTAATTCGCACTTTTTGATAAGGAGGCGGGGGTATGAGCACAAAAACCACCGAATTGAAGCCTATGTACGGCACCGGCAAAAAATACTGGTCTCGTCTGGGCGCTGATCTTCGCCGGGATAAATGGTTGTATTTGCTGCTTTTGCCCGGGTTGATCTACTTCATCGTTTTCAAGTACCTGCCCATGTGGGGCATTGTGATCGCCTTCGAAAACTATGTGCCCTTCTCCGGGGTGCTGGGCAGCGAATGGGTGGGGCTGAAGTGGTTCCAGTACTTCTTCAAATTCCCCTCCTGGACCCGCTACCTGACAAACACCCTCATCCTTTCTGTGATGAACCTGGTGTTTTACTTCCCGGCCCCCATCCTGCTGGCCCTGCTCCTCAATGAAATGCGGAACCTGCGCTACAAGAAGCTGATGCAAACCTTCCTGTATGTACCCCATTTCATTTCCATCGTGATCGTGGTTTCCATCACCATGGTGATGTTCGGGCCCAGCGGTATCGTCTACAAGTTCACGGAACTGGCGCTGGGCCACTCCGTCAACTTCCTGGGTTCCCCGGACACCTTCCGCTGGATGATCATCGGCCAGACCATCTGGAAGGAAACCGGCTGGGGCACCATCATCTTCCTGGCCGCCCTGACCAATGTGGACACCCAGCTGTACGAGGCCGCCATGGTGGACGGCGCCGGCCGCCTTCGCAGGCTGTGGCACATTACCCTGCCCGCCATCCGCTCCACCATCGTGCTGATGCTGATCCTGCGCATGGGCAGCATGCTGGATACCGGGTATGACCACCTGATCCTCATGGCCAACCCCCTCAACCGCAGCGCTTCCCAGACCCTGGACGTCTTCGTCTATCAGCAGGGCCTGCAGCAAGGCCAGTTCAGCTACGCTTCCGCCGTGGGTCTGCTCAAATCCGTGGTCAGCGTTATCCTGGTGGTCAGCTCCAACAAAATTGCACATGCCCTGGGCGAACAGGGCCTGTACTGAGAAAGGGGGATAAACACATGGCACAGACTGCAACCATTTCTCCCCGGAAAAAGCCCCGTTTGGAATCCTCCGGCCCGGTGGGCCAGAATGCCACGCTGGGCAGCCGCATCTTCGATGTGCTCAACTATGTGATCATCTCCCTTGTGGCCATCACCACCATCCTGCCCTTCATTTACATCATCGGTGCTTCCTTTGCCACCGAATATGAGCTGGCCACCCGGCCCCTGTTCATCATCCCCCGGGATGTGACGCTGGATGCCTACACCTACATCTTCTCTTCCCCCAAAATCCTCACCGCCTTTGGCAACTCCATCCTCATCACCGCAGCCGGTACGCTGATCAACCTGTTTTTCACCGTCACCATGGCCTATGCCATTTCCAAGCAGCGGCTTCGCGGCCGCAACTTCATCCTGAACATGGTGATCATTTCCATGTTCTTCTCCGGCGGCATGATCCCCGGCTACATCGTGGTGGCCAACATCCTGAACCTGAAAAACACCTATTGGTCGGTGCTTTTGCCCGGTGCCATCAGCGCCTATAACATGATGATCGTGAAAAACTTCTTCCAGGGCATTCCCCAGGAGCTGGAAGATTCCGCCTCCATTGACGGCTGCAACGATATCGGCGTACTGTGGCGCATCGTCTTGCCGCTGAGCCTGCCCGTGCTGGCCACCTTCGGCCTTTTCTATGCCGTGGGCCACTGGAACAGTTACTTCGGCGCCATGATCTACATGGCCGGCGCCCGTGACAAATGGCCCCTGCAGGTGCTGCTGCGCGAAATCATCATCCTGTCCAATGCATCCGCCGGCGATATGGCCAACCTGGATCCCGAATTTGTCCAGCCGCCGGAACAGTCCATCAAAATGGCCGTCATCGTGGTATCCACCGTGCCCATCATGTGCGTGTATCCCTTCCTGCAGAAATATTTCGTTAAGGGCGTCATGGTAGGTGCCCTGAAGGGATAAAAACCTTGTTATTTAGCGGTGCCGGATCACCGCTGAAAAAATAAAAGGAGGAACATACTATGAAGAAACTGGTTTCCCTGCTCATGGCTCTGGCAATGCTTCTTTCTGTGATGAGCTTTGCCGCTGCAGAAGAAGAACCCTTCGTTCTCACCGTCATGCTGCCCGATCACTATCCCACCGTAGATTTTCAGGCAGAAGACAACCCCGTGCTCAAGGCCATTGAAGAAGCCACCGGCGTTCGCCTGGAAATCATCTGGGCTGCCAACTCCACCTATAACGACACCCTGAACACCACCCTCACCGACGAAGTGCTGCCCAACATCATCTCCATGCCCGATGCCCGCAGCACCACCATGATCAACAATGCCCGCGCCGGCGCCTTCTATGATCTGACCGATTATGTGAAGGATACCGAAACCTACCCCAACCTGGCCGGTGTGGAAAGCATCTACAACAACATCTCCATCGACGGCCGCATCTTTGGCATCTACCGCACCCGTGCTTTCCCCCGTGCCGGTATCTACTACCGCACCGATATCGCCAAGGAAGTTGGCTTTGACAAGGAAGTCAAAACCCTGGATGATCTGACCGAACTGGCCACCGCCCTGGCCGGCTACAGCGAAGACACCTATGCCCTGAACATGTGCTCCTACACCGCCGGCACCATCAATGTGATCACTGTGGCTCACGGCGCTCCCAACACCTGGGGCATCAACGAAAACGGCGAAGTCTACCCCGCCCACGAACATCCTGCCTATCTGGAAGGCCTCAACTGGCTGCGCAACCTGTATAGCATCGGCGGCATCGACCCCAACTTTGCCACCATCGACGCCACCCAGTGGGACAACATCGAACGCACCGGCAAGGCCTTCATGCGCTTTGACTGCATGGACAACGGCTATCGTCAGCAGGAATGGTTCGAAAAGAACGCCGGCGTGACCGAACAGATCTTCCAGATCTGCGGCCCCATCGCCAAGGCTGACGGTTCCATCACCCTGTGGCCCCAGAACACCGGTTTCTCCGGCGAAATCGTGGTCACCAAGTCCGTTAAGGAAGAAGACCTGCCCAAGGTAATGAAGTTCCTGGATTGGGCCAACGGCGCCGAAGGCCAGATGCTGATCAACTGGGGTCTGGCCGATGTGACCTACTGGCTGGACGAAGAAGGCTTCCGTATGACCACCCCCGCCGACGGCACCGATATGTCCCTGCAGGTGCAGACCATCCAGCACAGCCTGAACCAGCTGGGCATGAACCTGCCCGGCGACCTGGCCATCCCCGCCAAGGTGACCGGTATCACCGACCTGCGTAACCGTTACAATGCCCTGAACATGGAACTGGCCCCCTACGCTGTGGCCGATCCCTGCTATCCCTTCGTTTCTGAAACCAATGTTGCTTTCGGCTCTCAGCTGAACACCATCATCTCCGACGCCGCTGTGCAGTACATTGCCGGCATCATCGATGAAGACGGCCTGCGTGCTGCCTGGCAGCAGTGGAGCGATGAAGGCGGCACCATCATTGCTCAGGAATATACCGAAGCCTATCAGGCTACCCTCAAGTAATTTTCAAACGGGAAAGGGGCTGCCGTTTTCTCGGCAGCCCTCTTTCTGTCAAAACACCGTATTTTGCTGAAGGAGTGATCCGATTGGAACAGAAATACCGTCAGGGCGGCTTTACCCTGCCCGGAGAAGCCGGTTATGAAAAACTGACCCTGGAATTGGCCCGCAAATGGGGCGCCGATGTGATCCGGGACAGCGATGGCACCCGCCTTTCCGATGAAATTGTAGAAGCCGGATACAGCATTTATTCCACCATCTGCATCATCCGTCAGCATAACGACTTTGCCGCGCTTCATCCCGACGCCCAGCAGCAAACCTTCCTTTCTTCCTTCCCCCGGGTGGCGGAAGAAGAAACCCTGGTCATCCGCCCCATGGACGGCTATTTTGCCGAACAGTTTGAGCTGAACGATTCCGCAGATGCCATGCCCTTCTGGCAAGTGTATGACCGCACCGAAAACCGGGAAGTGCCCAAAGAAAGCTGGACATACAGCAAAGGGCAGGTCACCGTTCACGGCTGCGTGCCCTTCCATGAATACACGGTTTCTTTCCTGTGCTGGCGCATCTGGGAAGAGATCAACATGTATAACCACACCACCAACAACTGGCAGACGGAACATCTGCGCCAGCTGGATCCCCGGCATCCTGCCGCATGGGAATACCTGCAGAAATGGCTGGATACCTGGTGCAGGGAAAACCCCGGCACCCATGTGGTGCGCCTGACCAGCCTGTTTTATAACTTTGTCTGGCTCTTTGGGGATAACCTGCGCAACCGCAGCCTGTACTGCGACTGGGCCAGCTATGATTTCACCGTCAGCCCTGCCGCGCTGCATGCCTTTGAAAAGGAATACGGCTATGCCCTGACGGCGGAAGATTTTGTGAATCAGGGCAAGTTGCAGGTCACCCACATGCCCCCCACCCGGCAAAAGCAGGATTATATGGCCTTCATGCAGGCCTTTGTGGCAGATAAAGCGAAAGTGCTGGTGGATATCATTCACAGTCACGGCAAAAAAGCCTATGTGTTCTACGATGACAGCTGGGTGGGCATGGAACCCTACGGCCCCCATTTTGAAAGCATCGGCTTTGACGGGCTGATCAAGTGCGTGTTCTCCGGCTATGAATGCCGGCTGTGCGCCAATGTGCCGGTGCCCACCCATGAGCTGCGCTTCCATCCCTATCTGTTCCCGGTGGGGCTGGGCGGGCTGCCCACCTTCATGGAAGGCGGACACCCGGAAAAGGATGCGTGGGAATACTGGAAACATGTGCGCCGGGCACTGATGCGGCAAAGCATAGACCGCATTGGGCTGGGCGGCTATCTGCACCTGACGGAGGGGTTCCCGGCCTTCACCGATGCCATTGAACAGATGGCTGTGGATTTCAGAAAACTGAAGGAGCTACACAGCCACGGAAAACCCCTGACCGCCCGCTGCCGGGTGGCCGTGATGCACACCTGGGGCAGCCTGCGCAGCTGGACATTGTCCGGCCATTTCCACGAAACGGACAGGCACCCCCTGATCCACATCAACGAAGCCCTGTCCGGCCTGCCGGTGGAGGTCAGGTTCATCAGCTTCCGGGATGCGGAAGAAGGGGCGCTGAAGGATGTGGATGTGGTGATCAACGCCGGCCACGCCGGGGATGCATGGAGCGGCGGCGACGCATGGAAGAGCGAAAAGCTGGTAACGGAAATGACCCGGTTTGTGCATCAGGGAGGCACCTTCATCGGCGTGAAGGAGCCCTCTGCCGTGGAAGGATATCATCATTTCTTCCGCATGGCGCCCGTCCTGGGCATCGATCTGGATACCGGTTCCCGCATCTGCCACGGAAAATGGCAGTACGAAGTGGAGCAAAGCCCCTTCCTTGTGGATGATCCGGAAACATCCTGCAGCGAACGGCTGTACCTTACCGACGGCAATGCCCGGGTGCTGCGCAGCGTGAACGGCGTTCCCCAGATGACCTGGAACCGCTTCGGCAAAGGCCACGGCATTTACATGAACGATTTTACGGTCTCCCCCCAAAGCACCAGAATGCTGCTGGAAATGCTGATGTATCTGACCGGCACCGATGAAAGTGCCCTGTACCTCAGCGATCATCCGCTGACGGAAACCGCATTTTTCCCGGCAGACCGGGTGCTGGTGGTGGCAAACAGCAGCGATACCGGCCTGGACACCACGATCCGCACCCCCGCCGGGGATATGAAGCTGCATCTGGAGGCATTGGAAACCCGGCTGATCCATATGGACTGACAGGCTGACCGGCCAAAGAATCAATCAAAAAACCGACTGGCGCATCGTTTCCCAGTCGGTTTTTTGCTTTTATCCTGATTGTTATTCAATAGTCCACCGGCTGCTTTTCCGGCAGCATCCAGCCGCGGTAGGTCAGAATACTGCCCTTGCGCGGGCTGGGCCGATGGGCGGATTCCCGGTATTTGCGGGGGTTGGTGCCCATCACCTGCTGGAAATTGCGGTTAAAGCTGGAAACGGAGGGCATGCCCACCGCCTGGGCAATGTTCAGCACCGGATCGTCGGTATTTGCCAGCAGAATACACGCCTGATAAATGCGGGTGGAAATGACAAACTGCAGCGGAGTGGACCCCATGCAGGAAAGGAACAGACGGCGGAAATGGGTCTGGCTCAGGTGGCAGAGGTTGGCAAGCAATGCGGTATCGCAGGGTTCCATATAGTGATCGTAAATGTATTCCAGCGCAGCCTTCAGCGGGAACACCTTGCTCACCTTGGGAGAGGGCTTTCCGGCAGCGGTATGACGCCGGTGCAGCTCCGCCGCTGTGGTAAGGGCATAGGTGCGGATCATCTGCTTCACTTCGTCCGTCTGTTTTTTCTTGGCCTCCTCCAGCAGACAGTTGCACAAAAAATGCAGCCGGGGATCTGAATGGCGGGTGATTTTCATATGCTTGGTTACCCGGGCATAGTGGCTGTTTTTATATGTTTCATCCGAAGGGAGAATATCGGCAGCCAATGCTTCCAGGTCCACAAACAGATAGCTCCACATGCTTTTGCACCCTTCGCTGGAGCAGGTAGTGTGGGGCTCATGCCGGGGGATGATAAACACATCACCGGCGGCAAAGGGCACCCTTTCGTCTTCAAAATCGATATAGCCGCTGTCGGTATGGCAAAAGCCGATTTCCATGATGTTGTGGAAATGCAGACGGCGTGAAAGCACATCGGAAATGCGCCAGCTTTCCCCCGTCAGGCAAAGCAGCGGAAAGGCCAGCGGCAAATCATAGATCCGGTATTCCACGATGGTGCGTTGCGTGCGTGCCATTTGTCCATTCTCCCCTCGTAAAAATGGGCGTTTTGTCCCTTTTTCTCCCATTATACCACATTTTTTGCGAAGTGCAAGGCATTATTTGCGAAATGATGGTCGGAATTGCATGGTTCATAGTTGGTTTTCAGTAGGAAGAATCATGTTTTTTTTATTATAATGAAACCAGCGGAAAAAGGAAAAAAACAGCAGGAAAGGGGGACAAAATGTGACTGAAAACAAGCTTCGCCGCAACGGTTTCAAGGTGTGCGGTGTGTATTTCAAAAACAACTGGCAGCTGTATCTTTTGCCTGTCTCTTATACACATCTCCGAGCCCACGAGACAAGAGGCAATCTCGTAT
>ERZ504995.44-NODE-44-length-14730-cov-2.800818_pt1 | contig 14730 bp, 7 predicted proteins | sample MGYA00514197_ERZ504995 | MGnify/ENA primary metagenome ERZ504995 (study PRJEB26094, sample SAMEA4028455) | Ovis aries | biome: host associated; feature: stool; material: fecal | place: Italy | collected 2012 | study: EMG produced TPA metagenomics assembly of the Sheep...
GCCCGCGGCGTTGCTGCAGGCATCCGGCCGAACGGGACTGCGCCTGACCGAAGTCCCGTCCGCCGTCGCCGATTCGGCCCTCTGGAACAAGGCCTACCGCCGGACCTGCCTGGATCGGATCACAGCCGATCTTCCGGCCAACGCCTCGCCCATGGACATAGCCGTTAGGGGTTACCTGCGTGCCGATTCCTTCGACTATCTCGGGATCCCCGGCGGACGCGGGCCCAAAGCGCCGGCTGCGTCGGCTGCCCAGTTGGGTGAGGACCTGGCCGCCTGCATCCGCATTGCGCCTCTGCTGGCTACCGAGGCGGCGGGGGAGTGCCGCGGCTTTTGGTACGCCGCGGGACTCGGTTCCCGATGGCGGACTTACCTCAGGGACGTTCCTCGCTCCGGGCCTGAACACTGGCAGCTTGTCCGGCAGGCAGCAGCATTGCTGACTGAAACCAGCGGAGGGCTCGACCGGTTCCGGCTCCATGACCGCGTGCTCGCAGCGCTCGCAGCAGCGGGCGACCGTGCCGGCGTCGACATCGTCCTTGCAGAATTGCAGGACCACGGGCCAGGCCACCGCGTTCTGGCTGACGACGGCGCCTATTACGCCGTCCCCACCTACCGGCCACTGCTTAACGAACGGGTGGAACCCGGCGTGTTTCGTCTGCGCGCGGCTGACCTGCAGATGCGCTCCCTGCTGCGCGGTTTTCGCTGGGACGGGGATGTCCTGGAACTGAGCGGGGCGGCATATGTCGAGGGACTGGACACCCGGATCTACCCTGCGCTGATCCGCGCCGAACTTGTGGACCGCTCCACTGATCAGCGATATCCGCTTACTGTGCTGCAGTGTGCGGATTCCGCGATCGATGAAAAAGCCGGGGACCGCTTCAACACCTACGCCGGCGCCGGATTCTCCATCCGGCTGGACACCGGTGACCTGCTTCGTTCAACGGAGCCAGGCCGCGGCCGGGAGTGGTACGTGGGAATCTCGATGGATGTCGGCGGGATTCACATCGCGGACCGGCTCCAGGGAAGAGACGAGGACCTGGTGCCGCGCCGGCTTCCATTGGGCCCGGCGGTGGGGGAGCGCCGCATTGCCGGGCTCATGGACGCGGTGCACGGCCTCCGGCTGGCCGCTGTTTCCTACCGGTTTCTGGTCGATGATGTGCGTGCGGAAGGCGAGACGCTGCGGGTACATTTCGCCGGAGCGATGCCGGAACGGGTACACCTGCAGCTGCCGGACGGTGGACGGGCCGGGGGCAGGCGATGCCCGGATCAGCCGGGAACCTTTGTTGTGGAGCTGGCAGGCATTCAAACGGGGCCGAAAGCCCGGGAATCCATCTTCCCGCTCCGCGCCGGTGCCGGTTCCGGCCAGTTCCAATATGCGGGCTGGACAGGAACCGACGAGGAGCTGGAATCCCGGAGGTCAGCGGACGGCTTCCAGCTCCGGACCACAGGTTACGGATTCCTTTCCGTCATTCGGCCGGCTGCCCGCGCCGCCGTGACCGGTTGGACTCTGTGCCGGAGCGGTGCGCGTTTAAGCATCAGCGGCCGCTGGCTGGACAGCCATAAGGACGGAACCGGGGAAATCGTCCTGGCGGGACCCCACGAACTGATCCGGCCGCAACATGTGGACACCAGCGAGAACGGGCACTTCCTGGCCGAATATGACCTCCGTCGGGACCTCTGGGGGGCCGGAAAAGCGTGGCCGGAGAGCGGCACGTACCGCCTGGTTTCGCAGTCCGGAGATGGCGGCACGCCGGGGCCGGTTTCCGTAACCGCGGGTTTGGCGCAGAAACTCCCCATGGACGCATCACGGAGTTCTGTCCGCGTGGCTGCTCCGGCGAGCGGAACCGGTGAACCGTTTCGCCTCCGAATACTGTCTCCGCTCGGCCCGGAGGAACGCGGACTCTATAACCGTCAACGCCTCGTCGAGTCCTATGCGGCGACCACTGCACCTTTGGTCAGTGCCGTTTTCTTCGAGAGTTTTGCCGGCACATCAGCCACGGACAATGTTCGAGCCGCCTGCCGGGAAATTGCCGCCAGATACCCGGAGCTGCGGCGGTACTGGTCCGTTGCGGACTCGTCTGTCATTGTCCCGGCAGGTTGCACGCCCCTCATCCGCTTCTCCAAAGAGTGGTTCCGGATGCTGGCGACGGCGAAGTATCTCATCAACAACAACACCTTTCCGGTCTTTTTCCGCAAACGTCCGGGGCAGATCTACGCACAGACGTGGCATGGAACGCCCTTGAAACGGATCGGCTTCGACACACCCGCGACCAGGGTGACTCCTTCGTACCGGCGCACGCTGGAACGTGAGCCCCAGAGCTGGGACGTGCTGCTTGCCCAAAGTCCCTATGCCGCGCAGACCCTGGCTTCGGCATTCAGGTACCCCGGGCCTGTCATTACAGCGGGTTACCCGCGCAACGATCCGCTGCTGCACGAGGATGCCCCGGCCCGACGAATGGCGATCCGCAGCAGCCTCGGTATTCCCGCGTCCAGTAAGGTCCTGTTGTACGCACCGACCTGGCGGGATACAGCACGGACCCGCGGAGACAAATTCGCCGTGGTAAATCACTTGGACATTCCCGAACTGGGGGAGAGGCTTGGCCGCGACTACACGTTTCTGTTCCGGGGACATCACAACGTCGCTGCCCAGCGCTGCGTCAATACCGGCGGGGCGCTGGACGTCACGGCTTACCCCGAGATCACGGACCTATACCTCGCTGCCGACCTGCTGGTCACTGACTATTCCTCGGTGATGTTCGATTTCGCCGTGACGGGCAAGCCCATCTATCTGCTCGCACCGGACCTGGACGAATACCGCGATGTCATCCGCGGCTTTTACTTCGATGTCACTGCGGAAAGACCTGGCCCCCTCGCCAGCACCTCCGCCGAACTCGCCTCACACATCGCATCCCGGCCGGCGCGGGGCTACCCGGACTTTGCCCGCCGGTATGCCCCCCTGGACGACGGGCAGGCGACCTCTCGGTTTGTAGACAGTATCTTCGGCAATCGGTCCCGCTGACCGTGCGCCAAAACTACGTAAATGCAGGCACCGGATTTACTCTTGCGCATTCCCGTTGCACATGTATTCTTCCCACCGGGGGGCCGCAGAGGGGCCATACGGCGGTATAGCTGTCAGTTTTGGAACGGCATTCCCTTCGATATCTTCCCAAGGGACAGGACAACCAAAAATGACTGTGCAAACCGTAATTCTCGCAGCAGGCATGGGAACCAGATTGGCACGCCCCCATCCCAAGTCGTTAACGGAATTAAATGACGGCCGGACAATCATGCGGCAACAGGTCGAGAACCTCCAGGGCGCATTCGGTGAGCAGCTGCGCCTGACCATTGTTGTCGGTTACAAAATGGATGAAATCATGAACCATGTGCCCGATGCATCGTTTGTTTACAACGAGGCATTTGCGCGCACGAATACCTCAAAAAGCCTGCTCAAGGCATTACGCAGTTCAGTCGAAGGTTGCGGCGTCCTATGGATGAATGGCGACGTCGTCTTTGAGCCCGGGATGTTGGAATACCTTTATAACCTGGTTGCCGATGACAGATCGTTTATAGCCGTGGATACATCATCGGTCTCCGAAGAAGAGGTCAAGTACACAATCGACGAGCACGGCTTCATTAACAGTCTGTCCAAGAGGGTCGAGAACGGACTGGGCGAAGCCATCGGCATCAACTATGTTTCCTCCGCCGACAAGCACTCGCTGATCAGCCGGCTGGGGCTCGTCCCGGATGACGAGTACTTCGAACGGGGAATCGAGCTGGCCATCGCCGAAGACGGCGCCCGGTATCTGCCGGCGGACATCAGCAGCTTCTATGCCGTGGAAGTTGATTTTGCCGAGGACCTCGTACGGGCCAACGAGCGCATAGCCATTGCGAAATCCGTCCCGGCCTAGGCGCTCCCGGGGTTGGGGCAGAGGCATCGTGGGACTTCGAGTGGGGGAAAAATGATTGGATGGCAGGCGGTCTACGCACACGCTTTAAACCTGGAAAAGAAGAATGACTGGACCGGGGCGGCCGACGCGTACACCCGCCTGATGCAGGGCGGTGAAGAGAACAACCCGAAAGTGGTGTTTAGGCTGGGGCATGCCTTGTTCCGGTTGGAGCGGCTCGACGAAGCACTTCCGCATCTCCAGCGGGCAGTGGATCTGAACCCCGGAAACGCGTCCTGGCACTACCGGCTGGGGTTTGTCCTGGAGAAGCAAAAAAAATACGGCGATGCACTCCGGCAGTACCGGGCAGCACTCGGACTGGAGCCCGGCCAGCCGGGATGGATACACCGCGCTGAATCATGCGAGGCGGCCATTACGAAACTGCGGGTCGACGCCGTGGTTGAAAGCCGCGGGCCAACCTGGCAGTTGACCGAGGCGCTGGAAGACGGGCTGGAAGCCCATGCGACGGACCACAACTGGGCCGAGCGGCTGGGGGATGCGTATTTCCGCATGGGCCGGTATGCGCTGGCCGGCGGGGCCTATGCCCGCTGTACGGGTTTGAAACCCGAGGACTCGAATCTGCACTTCAAAGAAGGCTGGGCCTGGCAGCTTGCCGGAAACCAGCCCGAATCCGACAGCGCATTTCAGCGTGCCGTGTCCCGTGACAAGCGGCTTGGGGCCAGGGACTTCGGCATCGGAGTCTTCTTCGAAGCAAGAGGGCGGTGGAAACTGGCCGCAGAAGCGTACGCCAGGACGCTGCGCGACAAACGGAGTTCAGTGGAGCTGCACTATCGCCTGGGTGTGGCCCGGCAAAAAGCCTATGACTGGGCCGGCGCCGCGGAAGTGCTCCTCGCAGGAACCCGGATCAGTCCACTGACCGCCAAATTGTTCTGGCGCCTTGGTCTGTCCTACGAGCGGCTGGGGGATCTGCAGGCCGCCGAAGCCGCCTACGCCACCGTGCTGGGCAGCCCGTCACCGGGCAGCCGGTACTGGAAATACCGGCTGGGCCATGTGCTGCGTCTCCAGGGAAAGTACCGGGAAGCATGTGTTGCCTACTTCCTCGCCCACAAAGACGGTCCTGTCCCACAGCCTTCACCGGTACAGGCAGATCCGTACCTGGCGCGGGCTTTGGAACGGGACCTGGGACAGCTAAGGGCCACACAATCCGCTGAACTTCTCTACGACTTTGGCCAGCGGGCCGAAAGCCTGGGATGCAACTTTGTAGCGGCGGAGGCGTATCTCGCCACTGTCCAACGAACAACCGACTACTCTCCGGAGCGGTATTTCCGGCTGGGCTGTGCCCTGATGCTCACCGGCAGTTACCAGGACGCGTGTGCGGCGTTTGCCGAGACGAGGCAGTTCAAGCGGGCCCACGCCGTGGACACGGGGCAGTACATGAAACACAAGCACCACAAGCAGGGCATGGCGTACACGGAATACATGGAAACCCTCACGGTTGACACCCGCACCATCATGTACGAGAGCATGCACGGGGCTGCAGTCGCAGGGAATCCGCTGCAGATCTACCGGACGGTCATCCGCGATCCCCGGTTTAATGGTTTCACCCATGTTTGGGTGCTGAACCGGGAGGAAGCGGTACCGGAGGAACTCAAGGGCCGCGTTGATGTCGTTTATGTCCCGAGGAACAGTGACCTTTATCTGCGCTACCTGGCAAGTGCGGGCTACCTGATCAACGACAATACTTTCCCTCCGTACTTCATTCGCCGACCGGAACAGAAATACCTCAATACGTGGCACGGTACGCCGCTCAAGACCCTGGGCCGGGATATCCGGAACGGGTTCATGGATCATAAGAACGCCGCCCGCAATTTCCTGCACGCCACGCACATGATCGCGCCGAACGAATTTACGGCCGATTGCCTGATTGAGAAGTACGACGTGGCCGGACTGTACAGTGGACGTCTCGCGGTAACCGGCTATCCGCGGATAGACGCCACTCTCACAGCAGACAGCGCACGGCGGCGGGCGCTCAGGGCCAAGCTGCGGATACCCGCCGACAAGAAGGTCGTGTTGTATGCCCCCACCTGGCGGGGGGACCTCGGCTCGGGCAGGCTCGACAACGCCCGTCTGCTCGCGGATGTCCAGGCGCTCGGGTCCGGCAACTGGCATTTCCTCTACCGTGGGCACACCATGACGGGTGATCAGGCCAGCGGGGATGCCCTGGAGCGGCATACGGTTCCTGCCGCCGTCGACACGAACGACCTCCTTGCCATTGTTGACGTCCTGGTCACGGACTATTCGAGTATTTTCTTCGATTTCATACCCACGGGGCGGCCCATCGTCTACTACGCGCACGACCGGGACGAGTATGAAGCGGAACGCGGACTCTACTTCGATCTCGAAACACTGCCGGGCAGCATCTGCTACGACGCTGAAGCACTGATGGACCGGGTTGCCGCCGGACTGGAGGGCGAAAATATAGCCGAAGACACCGAGCGGCGGGATGCAGCAATGCGGAGATTCTGCCCGTTGGAGGACGGGAAAGCGTCGGGCCGGGCTGTCGAGTTCTTCTTTTTCGGTGCGTCCGGTTGCGAGGTTCCCGTGAAACAGGACGGTAAACGGAATGTCCTGCTGTTCCAGGGCTCGTTCCTGCCCAACGGCATCACCACCTCCTATCTGAACCTCGTCTCGCATATCGACCGCACTGAGAACAACGTCTACGTCGTCGTTGACCCGGAGGCGCTGGGCTCCAAGGCCGAGCGCCTGGAAAAATTCGCTCAGAACCCGGAGCATGTACGGGTACTGGCCCGAGTGGGAACCCACGTCCTCACGCCCGAGGAGCGATGGGTGGTTGACAAGATGAACACCCAGCATGCCGTGGACACGCCGGAAATGTGGAGCATCATTGACCGGGCATTCGCCCGCGAATTCCGTCGTGTCTTCGGGGACGCGGCCTTCGACTCCGTCATCTGTTTTGAGGGCTACGCGAGGTTCTGGGTCGCCCTGCTTGGCAGCGCTCCACTCGAACGGGCCAGGAAATCCGTCTATCTGCATAATGACATGCACAAAGAGTGGAAAAACCGGTTCGAGTACCTTGAGGCCAACTTCCGGCTCTACCGAAAGTTCGACTCGCTGATATCCGTAACCAAGAGCGTTTCCGAAGAAAACCGTCAGCGGCTTTCGGAAGACTTTCACCTCAGTCCGGAGTCCTTTACCTACTGCAACAACCTCGTCAATCCGGAGGAAACAGTGCGCATGGCGGCCGAACCGCTCGACCATGACATTGCCGAGTGGGTAGAGGAAGGTGACACCCTGTTTGTCACCCTGGGACGGCTCTCCCCGGAAAAGGGCCATGCGAAACTCATCCGGGCTTTCGCCGGCGTGGCCGCCGACTATCCGAGGGCAAAGCTCGCCATTCTGGGGGATGGTCCGTTGGAGGAAGGGCTCCAGCAGCTCATTGTCCAACTGGGCCTTGGCGCTCAGGTTATGCTCGCCGGCCGACGGGCAAACCCCTTCGCCATCCTGAAGAATGCCGACTGCTTTGTTTTTTCATCGGACTACGAGGGACAGGGCCTGGTGGTCCTGGAGGCACTGATCCTGGACCGTCCGGTGATATCCACGGACGTGGTGGGACCGCGAAGCGTCCTCGAAGACGGGCACGGACTCCTTGTGGAGAACAGTGCGGAGGGCCTGGCGGACGGATTCCGGCGGTACTTCCGCGGAGAGGTGCCCCACCATCCCTTTGACTACGAGGTCTACCAAAAAGACGCCCTGGCGAAGTTTGCCGCCGTTGCTCTTTAGGCTCCCGGGTGGGAATCCAGTTGCCTTGAAGCTTCGTCCTGCCTTATCACGGGGACAATTCTGGCTGATGTGCAGTAGCAATCCGACCACCGATGTGCAGCGGACTCGGAGGCAAACGAGACGGCAAACGTCGCGCCGTTGCTCTCATAAAGTGCCACAAAGGGTACGTCGGGTTCCTGATCCTCTGTCTTGTCCCAGTAAGCGGACTTGGCGACGGTGCTTGCATCAGGTTTGTAAAAGGGCCTCGTCCGTGAAAGATGGGGCCGCTCCCACGCCACATTGCGTTTGATCACCCGCGCGGGTACGCCGGCGGCGACACTGTTATTGGGCACCGGACCCGTGACCAGGGAGCCGAATCCGATGACGCTTCCGTCGGCAACGCGCGCGCCACCGAGCAGGACAGCACGTTTGGCGACCCACACGTGGTTGCCTATGGTGATGTCCCTGGACCAGTTGACCCGCCGGTCCGTGATGACATCGAAGATGGCATGCCCGTCATCGGCGCGGATCTCGTTGTCACTTGCCAGCATGACGTCATCTCCGATGACAACCGATGTTCCTTCGACAGCCGAAATCACGCACGTGTTGGTGGTTGTCAGCTCTTTCCCCAGGATGACCCGGGAGTCCTGTCCGATGCGGATAAAAGCCGAGAATGTGCCAAAGCTGTTGCCCGCCATGTCAAGAACGCCGTTGTCGCAATCGAAGACCACATTGAGCTTGCCCAATAGCACGCCTGACCTGACGCGGAAGCTGTTCCCCGATCCGCTAAATTCAATCCGGACGTTCGGGATCGCGCGGCCATCATAAATAATCCGATTCCCGTTCTCATCGCTGTACTTCGCCAGCGTATTCAGGATCACCATGACGCCGAGCCTATATTCGCCGTTGGTCCCGTCAATACGTAATGACACTCCAAGGGCACGGCGGCAGGTAATTCACTTTTATGCTGTCCACATGGCCGCAAAGAGCCTGTGCTTCACGAACAAACTGCACTAGTCTTCGGACGTATGGAAGCGCAAAAAAATATGCCGGTAGACCACGTTTTCGTAGCGATGTTTGGCGGTCTTCCGGGCAAACCCACCGGCCTGGCAATGTCTGTTCTGCGGCGCGCGGAGGCCTTTGCGCAGGCCGGTGTCAGTTCCCGCATTCTTATTGATGCATTCTCCCTGGATTTCGACAGGCAGATACATGAGTTGAAACGGCGGGAGCGGATTGGGCACGGCATTTCCGTACGGTATATGTACCACGATCTTGCCGGTGACCAGGTATGCGACGAGGGTATTGATTACGTCAGCCCGCTGGGCCGTGAGGGGTGGGCTTATGCGTCTCCAGAGGGTAAACCGAATGTCCTGATCGGGAAGTTCCAGGGTCAGTACCGGCACAGGGTCACATTGCGTGAGGACCGGGTGCTCTTTATTGACCATCTGAATGCCGGAACGTGGGAGATACGGGAGTGGTATGACTGGTCCGGGGCTGTGTGCAGGATCGAGAGAATGGGTGCCTCCGAAAAGCCGGGGATAGTGCAGTACCTGGGCAGGGACGGAAACTGCTACCTGGAAGAGTCACGCGACGAAGCGACGCAGCGCGTCCTGGGCTGGGAGCTCTATCCGCGAACCGAACGCCGTGTTTTGTGCAGCGACCTGGTCGAGGTATTCCGTTACTGGATGCAGTCCTTTGTGCTGACCGGTGAAACCAAGCCGATCATCATCTCTGAATACGGTGTACGGCGAAAGGCCCTCAACACGTTGGAGGACGAGAACAACGCCCGTGTCATCTACACGCTGCACAACAACCACTTCGCACCACCGCACCGGTACGGCAGTGCGGTCCGCCCGGACATGGCAGACCTGGTGAAGAACCTGCGGGACTGCCGGGATGTTGTGGTGCTGACAACAGAACAGCGGGAGGATATCTGGAAGCAATTCGGATGGATGCCTTCCATCCACGTAATCCCTCATTTCGCTCCGGCCGTATCCAGGCTCGGTGAGCGTGACCCCAAGCGGGTAGTGATGGTGGGGCGGTTCCACAAAATCAAGGGGCAACTGGCAGCTATCCGGGCCTTCCGGCGTGTAGTTGATGCGGTTCCGGACGCCACGCTGGTTTTTTACGGACGAGGAGGCGAGGAGGGCGAAATGCGCCGGCTGATCGCCTCCATGGGCTTGGACGGCTCCGTCTCCATCGCGGGGTTTTCAGCCGATGCGGAGGAGGTTTTCCTCGGTGCGGCCATGTCTATTGTGGCGTCAGACTATGAGGGTTTCTGCCTGTCGCTGGCGGAAAGCATGGTGGCAGGCTGCGTCCCGGTCTCGTACGACATCAAATACGGGCCCCGCGAAATGATCACCAATGGCCTCGACGGGTTCCTGGTGGAAGCGGGCAACGAAGCCGAGCTGGCCGACGCCTTGATTCTGGGGCTCTCGAATAAGACCAGGATGGACAGTATGTCCGAGGAGGCGAAACGGATTGGGGAGAAACTGAACACCGGCAGGTTCATCCGCGAATGGACGGCGGTTCTGGAGCGCTCGGCGGGCGGTGCGTAGTCCTCAGGACCGGATGGCGTAGGGCCGGTCCGCGGTCAGAAGTTTTTCCATGGCATCAACACACCGGCGGGCGGCATGTCCGTCCCCGTACGGGTTGACCGCTCCGAGCCCTGCCGACAGGCGACTGGCGTCATGCAGCAGCAGGTCAACCTCGCTGACGATGCTGTCCTCGTTGGTGCCGACAAGTTTCGCCACGCCGGCCTCCAATACCTCGGGCCGTTCCGTGGCGTCCCGCATCACGAGGACGGGAGTTCCGAGGCTGGCTGCCTCTTCCTGCACCCCGCCGGAGTCCGTGAGGACAACGTTTGCCAGACAGAGCAGCCGGGTGAATTCCCCGTATTCGAGCGGTTCCGTGATGTGGACGTTGGGGAGCCTGTCCACATAGGGCAACACTGCAGACCGGACGACCGGATTGCTGTGAATCGGCAGGACAATCGTCAAATCCGGCTCGGCGGAGGCAATACGTGCCAGCGCCCGGCCAATGCGGTGCATCGCTTCGCCCTGGTTCTCGCGCCGGTGGGTGGTGACCAATAGCATTTTTCGCCCGCCGGAGGCCAGTTCCTGCAGCCGTGTATCAGCGAATCGGATCTCTCTGTCCATAGCGGAATACAGAGCATCCACAACGGTGTTCCCAGTTACCACAATGTTTTCCGGCCTGACTTTCTCCGCCAGCAGGTTGTCCCTGCTGGTTTCCGTGGGTGCCAGATGGAGGCTCGAGATCTGAGTGGTGATTTTCCGGTTTCCTTCTTCGGGAAACGGTGCATGTAGATTGCCGCTTCGAAGCCCGGCCTCCACGTGGACAACCGGGATGGTGTGGTAGAAAGCAGCCATGGCTGCCGCGGTTGAGGTAGTTGTGTCGCCCTGGACCACAACGGCATCGGGACGGTTGACGCTGAAAAGCTTGTCGAGGCCGTTTATGGTGCGGGTGAGAATGGCGTTGAGGGACTGACCCGGCTCAAAGATATCGAGATCATGGTCGGGCACGATGTCGAACAACGCGTTCACCTGGTCCAGCATTGACCGGTGCTGCCCGGTCACCGTGATGAAGCACTCCAAGGTGTTGGACTTTTTCAGCTCGGCAATGATCGGGGCCATCTTGATAGCCTCCGGGCGGGTGCCGTAGATAGGCATAATAACTGGCAAGGGAACCCCCAATTTGAACCTGGAACGGTTTAGCCTAGGGCCGAAAAACGCTAATGACAGCAGAAATCCAATGGTTGGTCTGCGTGAAAAACGGTTCTTATTACTTGAGAACCGCGTGCCGGTTACCCGAGTAAGCGGACTGCGTGCGGAAGGCCCGGCCACACCTGCCGCCATACCTGCCGGCATTCCGCCAGGTGTACGGCGGCGCCCAACCCGCCGCTACGAAGCGTCCGTTTCCTCCCGAACCGGCGGCAAATCGTTATCGGCTTCTGTCAGTGCCCTGCGGTAGGCTTCCTAATGACATAAACGGTTAGCGGCAAGGACGGCGGGAACCGGACGGATGGCCCAGATGAGCCCCATAAGCAGGAATCGGGATTACTTTGCAGACTAAGATCACCGCCAACGCGCAAGCGCTGAAGCGATGGTTGAGCAACGCAGAGGTGTCCCTGGGCAACCACAGCGACCGCCTCAATGCCATCAACATCTTCCCGGTGGCCGACGGCGACACCGGTACCAACCTGTACCTGACCCTGTGTGCGGCTACGGAAGCAGCGGCCGAGGCCGACACCGCTGACATCGGTGAACTTCTGGGCCTGGCAGGCCGCGCCGCGATGGAATCCGCCCGTGGAAACTCGGGCACCCTCTTCTCCGTTTTCCTCACCTCCATGGCCGAGCCCCTCGCCGGCGCCGTCCGGCTCTCCGCACCGCTGCTGGGCGCCGCCCTGCAGCGTGCCCAGCTGCGGTCCTGGTCCGTGCTCAGCGACCCGGTTCCGGGCACCATGCTTTCGGTCCTTGAAGCAGCCGCACACGCCGCCTCGGACAGTGAAGCCGCTATCACCGGAGATGACAGCAACGCAGGGCTGGCCCTGACCCTGCGCGCCATGATGGATGCCGCGCTGGCCGCCGTCGTGGATACCGAAAACCAGCTCGATGCGCTGACCGAAGCACGGGTGGTGGATGCCGGCGGCGTCGGCTTCCTGCTCATCCTGGATGCCCTGCGCGCGGCGGCACTGGGGGAGGAGCTGCAGGAGGAACTCCTGGACGGGCTGCACGGCTACGACGTCCAGGCCCCGCACATCCACGCGCACATGCCCCGCATGGAAGGCGTGGAAGTGATGTGCACCATCAACCTCAGCCCGCTGGATGCCGCCACCCTGAGGCTTCAGCTGGACGAGATGGGGGACTCGGTGATCATGAGCGCCGTCAGCCCCGTGGAGGACGGCTACCGCTGGCGGGTGCACGTGCACACGCCGGACGCCGGCGCCACCATTGACCTGCTGCGCCAGCTCGGTGAACCCATGAACCTGTCCATCACCGAGCTTTCGGCTGACGGGCACGAGACCCGGGAACTTCCCGTCATCACGCCTAACCCTGACTTCCCGGGCTTCCCGGGGGCAGGGGAGACCTCCAAGGCACATGGACTCTAGGCTCCCCGGGGAACTCGAATTCCCTCTGGACCGGCGGATCGGCAAGACCACCGCCAAGGCATTGGAAAAGCATCTGGGCCTGAAGACCGTGGGGACCTGCTCCACCACTTTCCGCGCCGCTACCTGGAACGCGGCGAGCTGACACCCATCGCCGAGATCCCGTTTGATGAAGACGTCACCCTGATTGCCCGCGTGCAAAGCAACAACCGCCGGCAGATGCGGGCCCGCAAGGGGATGATCGTTGAAGTAGTGGTCACCGATGACACCGACGGCAGCCTGGGGCAGCTTCACCTGACGTTCTTCAATGGGTTCAATGCCGCCAAGGAGCTCGTCGTGGGCAGCCGGGCCATGTTTTCCGGCAAGGTCGGCGCCTACAAGGGACAGCTGCAGCTGACCAACCCCAGCTATGTCCTGCTGGATGAAGACGCCGTGGATGAAGAGGAAGCCAAACGGCCTATTCCCGTCTACCCGGCCGCCGCCAAGGTCGCCAGCCCCACCATCGCCAAGTCCGTGGCCATGCTGCTGGACACCCTGCAAACCGAACGGCTGCGTGATCCCCTTCCCGCGTCGATCCGGGACCGGGAGCGCCTCCTCGGCCTGACCGAGGCGTATGAGCAGATCCACCGCCCCGCCGACGTCGCCGACGCCTACAAGGCCCGCCACCGGTTCCGCTACCAGGAGGCGCTGGTCCTGCAGACGGCACTGGCCCGCCGTCGTGCCCTGACTGCGCAGGAGGAGGCAACCGCCAGGCCGGCGGTACCCGGCGGCCTGCTGGACCGCTTCGATCAGTCCCTGCCGTTCACCCTCACCAGCGGGCAGGCGGAGATCGGCCGGGAGCTGTCTGCGGAACTGGCCGGGGACCATCCGATGAACCGGCTCCTGCAGGGTGAGGTGGGCTCCGGTAAAACACTGGTGGCCCTGCGTGCCATGCTGCAGGTGATCGACGCCGGGGGACAGGCAGCCCTGCTCGCCCCCACCGAGGTCCTGGCGGCGCAGCACTACGAATCAATCAGCGCCATGCTTGGCCCTCTGGGCAGGGGCGGGCAGCTGGACGGGGACCCGGACGGCACCCGGGTGACACTGCTGACCGGATCCATGAACACCGCCGGCCGCCGTGCCGCCATGCTGGATGCCGCCAGCGGAGCCGCCGGCATCATCATCGGCACACACGCACTGCTGTCCGAGCATGTCAGTTTCGCTGATCTTGGCCTGGTGGTGGTGGATGAACAGCACCGGTTCGGCGTGGAGCAGCGTGACGTGCTGCGCACCAAGGGGCACAGCACCCCGCACCTGCTGGTCATGACCGCCACCCCCATTCCGCGGACGGTCGCCATGACCGTCTTCGGCGATCTGGAGGTCTCCACGCTCACCGAGCTTCCTGCCGGCCGGGCACCCATCTCCACCTTCGTTGCTCCGCTGGCGGAGAACCCCCAGTGGGAACAGCGGATCTGGGCCCGCGCCCGGGAAGAGATCGACGCCGGCCGACAGGTGTACGTGGTGTGCCCCAAGATCGGTGCCCGGGAAGATGAGCCGGGCAGCGACGTCGCGCTGTTCGATGACGACGGCGGCACCCGGGAGCGGGCGCAGCGCCAGGAGCTGACGTCCGTCACGGAGCTGACCGAATACCTCACCACCGTCCCGGCGCTGGACGGAAAAGTGGTTGCCCCTCTGCACGGCAGGCTGGACCCGGCGGACAAGCACGAGACCATGACCGCGTTCAACCGCGGGGATATCGACGTGCTGGTGTCCACCACCGTCATCGAGGTGGGCGTGGACGTTCCGAACGCCTCGCTGATGGTGATTATGGACGCTGACCGGTTCGGCATTTCCCAGCTGCACCAGCTGCGCGGCCGGGTAGGCCGTGGCGGGCTGCCCGGAACGTGCCTGCTGGTTACCCAGCTGGAACCGGGTCACCCGAGC
>ERZ504995.45-NODE-45-length-14711-cov-4.458652_pt1 | contig 14711 bp, 12 predicted proteins | sample MGYA00514197_ERZ504995 | MGnify/ENA primary metagenome ERZ504995 (study PRJEB26094, sample SAMEA4028455) | Ovis aries | biome: host associated; feature: stool; material: fecal | place: Italy | collected 2012 | study: EMG produced TPA metagenomics assembly of the...
CCGCTGCTGAAGAGACCTCTGTCTTCGAGGAAGTCGCTGCTCCCGCCGCAGCCGCTGCTGCCGCTTCCGGCATCGCATGGCCGGAGGAAGAGCCCGAAGTCGTCGAGGAGACCGTCGAAGAAGTCGTCGAGGAAGAGCCCGTCGTCGAGCGGGAAGCCGAGCCGGAAGAGGACACCTACGAAGTCGAGTGCCCGTCCTGCGGCCACGTCATGTTCATCGATGACAGCATCCTTGCACAGGGCGGCATCGAATGCCCGAAGTGCCACGAGAAACTCGAGTTCGAAGTCGAATACGAGGACTGAGGCACATCGCCAAAACCAAATAACCAGAGGGGTACCGGCTCAGTCGGTGCCCCTTTTTTCCAACGGAGTCGAATCATGGAGACGAAAGAGAAAACCATCCGAAAAGTGTACGTGTTCCGCGGCCGCATCCTGACGGTGCGCAACGACGATGCCCTCATGCCGAACGGCGATGTACGGGGCCGTGAAGTCGTCGAGCACCCGGGCGGCGTGTGCGTCCTGCCCATCCAGTCGGACGGGTCCGTCCTGCTCGTCGAGCAGTTCCGGTACCCCTACATGGAGGACGTGCTCGAGGCGCCCGCCGGCAAGCTCGAACCGGGGGAGGACCCCTTCGAGGCCGCGAAGCGCGAGCTGCGGGAGGAGACCGGCATGGTCGCCACCGAGTGGTTCGAGCTCGGCTGGGACTACCCGAGCCCCGGCTACACGAACGAGATCATCCGGCTGTACGCCGCCCGGGGCCTGTCCGACGTCGGACAGGAACTCGACGACGACGAGTTCCTCAACGTGAAGAAAGTGTCCTTCACGAGCGCGCTCGAGATGATCTACGACAACGAGATCCGCGACTCCAAGACCGCCATGGCGGTCCTCAAGTACAAGGACCTCCTGAACCTTGGCAAACTCGACGGAAAGAAGATTTGAGCATGAAACTGATTTTGGCCTCCGGGTCTCCGAGGCGCAGAGATATTTTACAGGAAATGGGATACACCTTCGAGGTCAGGACCGCGGACTTCGATGAGTCGACGGTGTCGCTCGAAAAGCCGGCCCATGCGGTGCAGGCGCTGGCGCTGGGGAAGGCCATGGCCGCCGCGGAAGTGACCGCGGTCGAGGAGCCGACCCTGTTCCTCGGGTCGGACACCGTGGTGGCGTTGAACGACGTCGTGATGGGAAAACCAAAGGATGAGGCCGATGCCGCGGCCATGCTGCGGAGCCTGTCCGGGAACACCCATGTCGTCTACACCGGCGTCGCTCTGGTCGAGAAAGACCCGGAGGGCGAGTGCGGTGCCACCGAGACGTTCGTCGAGGCGACGGAGGTCACGTTCTTCGAACTGTCGGACGAGGAGATCGAACGGTATATCCACACAGGAGAACCCATGGACAAGGCCGGCGCGTACGGCATCCAGGGCCTCGGCCGCGTGCTGGTCGAGGGCATCCGTGGCGATTACGAGACCGTCGTCGGGCTGCCGGCGGCACGGGTGTACCGTGCGCTCCGGGAGCATGACGTTGTGCCGGGCTAAATCGCCCACCACAACATGTAGATACGCGAAAAATCGGCAGTCGCGGATTGTAGAAAAAGTGTCGAAAAAGTGCAGGAAAGCTTTAGCGTTTTTTACAATTGAGTCCCTCCTGCCTCTGTTATATAATACTAAGGTATGGTGGAGCAGTCTCGGAACACGTCCGAAGACGGGCTCCCGAACTCTTCAGAACTCTCGAAAGGAGTCAATGAAAACATGTTATTCACTCAGGATATTGGTATCGACCTTGGTACTGCCAACACGCTCGTCTTCGTCAAGGGCAAGGGCATCGTCATCCGCGAGCCCTCCGTCGTCGCCGTCGACGTCCGTTCCACCCCGAACAAGGTCGTTGCAGTTGGCGCAGAAGCAAAAGAAATGATCGGCCGTACCCCCGGTTCCATCACCGCGGTCCGTCCCCTGAAGGACGGCGTCATCGCCGATTTCGATATCACCGCAGACATGCTGAAAGAATTCATCCGCAGAGCCATGCTGAACTCCAAGTTCAACAAGGCCCGCGTCATGATCTGCATCCCCTCGGGCGTCACCGAGGTCGAACGCCGCGCCGTCCATGACGCTGCCCGCAGCGCCGGCGCCCGCCAGGTCTCCCTCATCGAGGAGCCCATGGCCGCCGCCATCGGTGCCGGTCTTCCCGTTGCAGAGGCAGCCGGTTCCATGGTCGTCGACATCGGCGGCGGTACCGCAGAAGTCGCGGTCATCTCCCTTGGCGACATCGTCACCTCCTGCTCCGCACGTGTCGCGGGCGACTCCTTCGACGATGCCATCATCGCCTACATCAAGAAGAAATATAACCTCCTCATCGGTGAACGCACCGCCGAGGAGATCAAGATCAAGATCGGCTCCGCCTACCCCTATGAAGGCGAAGGCGCCATCGACGTCAAGGGCCGGAACCTCGTCGACGGTCTTCCGAAGAACATCGAAGTCACGTCCGAAGAGGTCCGCGAAGCGCTGGCCGACTCCGTCAACCAGATCCTCGACGCCATCCGTACCACCCTCGAGAAGACCCCGCCCGAACTGGCCGCTGACATCATCGACCAGGGCATCATGCTCACCGGTGGCGGCGCTCTGCTGAGAGGCCTCGACCGGCTCATCTCCGCCGAGACCAAAATGCCCGTCCACGTGGCGGAGAACCCCCTCGACTGCGTCGTCGACGGCACGGGTGTCTGCCTCGAGAACGACATGCTGAGCCTCACCAGCACCAAGAACTACGACGAGTAAATCGCCGAAACGAAACAGGAAACACGAAAAGGGACCTCCCCCGCGGAGTCCCTTTTTCGAACTATTTATGCACCGAAAGGTTGAATGCACGTGAAAGGGTTTGTCAAGACACTGTGGTTCAAGATCCTCGCTGTCATCTTAGGCATCCTCATCATTTTTCTCATCCTCGCCGCTGTGCTCGGCAGCAAGAGCTCCCCGCTCACCGCGACCGCCGGCACCGTGACTCAGCCGCTGTCCCGGGTGACCTCCGTCCTCGGCAACGGCTTTTCGAACATCGGCCACTTCTTCACCCGGTCTTCGACCTATGAGCGCCGCATCGACGACCTCGAAGGCAAGGTCATCAGCGCGCAGAAACAGCTGGCCGACTACGAGGAGACCAAACAGAAACTCGAAAGCTATGAGGACTTCCTCGGCATCAAGGAGCAGCACCCCGATTACCAGGTCATCTCGGCCACGGTCATCGGCAAGGACTCCGCGAACAACTTCACGACCTTCGTCTTCAACAAAGGTGCCGTCTCCGGCGTCAAAGTGAACGACCCGGTCATCTATGGCGACGGACAGCTCATCGGCGTCGTCACCAAGGTGGCTCCGACCTACTGTGTCGTCTCCACCATCCTCGACCCGAAGATCTCCATCTCCGCCTATGAGATCCGCACCCGCGAGAGCGGCTACATCACGAACGACGCGGACATCGTCAAGAAAGGCTTCTGCCGTCTGTCCGGCCTCGACCGGAAGACGAAACTCGCCAAGGGCGGCATCATCGCCACGGCGGGCGTCGGCGGCATCTACCCGAGAGACCTCATCATCGGCACGGTCCGTGAGGTCAAGAACGACGACAAAGACATCTCCGCTTATGCGGTCATCGAACCGAACATCGACGTCACGCAGGTGAACGAAGCCCTCATCATGACGAGCTTCGAAGGCCAGGGCGTCGCCACCACCTATGACGACGTTGCGGAAGGCGCGGAGGCCGACTCTCCCGAAGTCCAGTCCAACCCGAACCGCAGCACCACGTCGGAGGACGCCTCCGCCGAGTCCACCACGGCCGGTGAGACGACCTCCTCCACCACCGCCCGCCGCACCACGACCACCCGTCCGGTGACCACCTTCCGCACCACCAGCGGACGCGCCACGACGGAGGCGAGCGAATAATGAAGGAACGCATCACCTTTGACAGCCGTACCCGGCAGTCGCAGACCGGACCGGTCCGTCGGCAGCGCCGGCCGCTGTCCAACGAACAGAAGCACCGGCTCTGGACCAACGTGGTCTTTGTGGCGCTCATCCTCCTCTGCCATCTGCTGCAGAACACGCCCCACATGTTCCCGACCATCGTCGGGGCCCACTGCTTCCTGCTCCTGCCCCTCAGTGTGTGCATCGCCATGTTCTTACACAACCTGCCGGCCACCATGCTGTGCCTCTTCGCAGGGACCCTCTGGGATGTCTCCGCCGCGCACCTCGACGGCTTCAACGCCATCTTCTTCCTGCTGAGCTCCACCGGGGTCTGCCTCCTCATGAACTACCTCATGCGGAACAACCTGTGGACCGCCAACATCCTCGGCGCGCTGGTCATCCTCCTGTATGTCACACTGCACTGGCTCTGCTTCGTCGTCTTCCGGGGCGTCGACCAGGGAGCCGTCACCTACTTTACCTACTACCTGCCGTCCGCGCTGTACAGCTTCGCGTTCACGCCACTCTTCTATGTGGCCCTGCGGCGATTCATGCGCTCCATCCGGGAACGCTACCCGAAGAGTTCCATGGGTCGCAGCTTTGCGGACCTCCGCTGACCGGCAGACGGTTTTGAAATTCCAACGAAAGTGAGGGAAGACGATGGGTATTTCCAGGACCCGCGGCATCATCTACAACGTCATCGTCGTACTGGGCGCACTGGCGCTCATCGGCGTGCTCATCTGGTCCACCCTCATCTCCGGGGCCAACGCCGGCACCCTCGGCGCCTACACGACCTCGGTCGACGCCGCCCGCGGCGACATCCTCGACCGCAACGGCTCCATGCTCGTCACGAGCCGCCTCGGCAACTGCGTCACCTTCAACGCCACCGGGTTCCCGAAGGAGCAGGAAAAGCGCAACGAGATCATCATCTCGCTCATCCAGCTCTGTGAGGCGAACGGGGTCGAATACATCGACAACCTGCCCATCAAGGTCTCGAAGAAGACCGGGAACTATGTGTTCAAGAAGAAGGACGAGAATGCCGCCTACCTCAAGTGGCTGAAGTCCAAAGACGTTCTGAACCTCAACGAGTACGCGACCGCCGAGAACTGCATGGACGCGCTCATCAAACGGTATGACCTCGGCGCTTACTCGAAGGAAGACGCCCGGAGCCTTGCCTCGGTCCAGATCGAGATGCTCCGCAACACCTTCAACACGTCCTACCCCTACACGTTCGCGGAGGACGTTCCCACCGACCTCATCACCATCATCATGGAGAACAAGAACTTCTACCGTGGTGTCGAGAACACGCCGGAAAACTACCGCGTCTATGACGACGGTATGCTGGCACCCCACATCCTTGGCCGCGTCTCCGGCATCACCGCCGAGAAGTACGAGGAGAAGCAGAAGGAACTGGAAGAGGCCCTCGACAAGGCGAGCGGCAAGCAGGAGATCGACGAACTCAACCGCAACGCCTACACCATTTCCGATGTCTATGGCAGCTCCGGACTGGAACTCGCCATGGAGGACCAGCTTCGCGGCAAACGCGGCACGAAGACCGTCACCATCGACCAGGACGGCAATGCGGTCAACACCTACACGACCCTGCCGGAACAGGGCAACGCCGTCATCCTGACCCTCGACAAGAACCTGCAGAAGGTCGCGCAGGATGCATTGAAAAAGCGCGTGGACTCCCTGAACATCTCCGCTGCCCGAAAGTGTGCCGCGGCGGTCGTCGTGGAGGACGTCCACACCGGCGAGATCCTCGCCTGCGCCACCTACCCCACCTACGACAACAACGAGTGGAAAGAGAAGTACTCGGAATGGGCCCAGGACGAAACGGCTCCCCTCTGGAACCGTGCCGTCATGAGTACCTATGAGCCCGGTTCCACGTTCAAACCCTGTACCGCCATCGCGGCCCTCGAAGAGGGCATCATCGATGAAGATTTCAAGTGGAACTGTACCGGCGCCTACACCTACTACTCCGACCACACGTTCTACTGTGCCCACCACACCGCTCACGGGACGAACAATGTCACCGATGCCATCAACGTCTCCTGCAACTGTTTCTTCTACGAAACGGGCCGGAAAATGGGCATCGAGCTCATCGACGAGTGGGCCACGAAGTTCGGCCTCGGTCAGAAGACCGGCGTCGAGATCCCCGAAGCCACCGGCCATGTGTCGAGCCCCGAAGAGCGAAAAGCGGCGGGCGGCACCTGGTACGCCGGTGACGTCATCACCACCGCCATCGGTGAGTCCGACAACCAGTTCACCCTGCTTCAGCTCGCGAACTACGTGTCGACCATCGCGAACGGCGGCACCCGCTATACCCCGCATTTCATCCGGTCCATCAAGACCGCCGACTTCAAGACGACCCTGCAGCAGACCCAGCCGGAAGTTGCCCAGACACTGGACATCTCCGACCACACCCTGAAACTCGTTCGGGAAGGCATGCTGAAGATCGGCACCATCGGCTTCTGCCGGACCGCATTCGCGGACCTGCCCGTCAAGGCGGCCGCCAAGACCGGTACCTCCGACGTCGTCAAACTCATCGACGGCAAGAAAGTCGAGGGCAACAACGGTTTCCTCATCTCCTACGCGCCCTATGAGGACCCGGAGATCGCCGTCGCTGTCGTCGTCGAGACCGCCGACTCCGGTTCTCTGACCGCGGTCGTCGCCGCCGACATCTACGACTACTATTTCTCTCCGAAGGAGAACGATGCTGCGGCCCAGCCGTACGGGGAACTGCTGGTATAAATCGCGAACAAACTATTCAAATGTGCAAAGGAAGAGCGCCAAAAATCTTGCTCTTTTGTCGCTTTTTTACAATACGCTGTTGAGACAACTCCTGTTTTGTGTTAAAATATCCTCGATAATGTCCCAGGAAAGGAGCGTGCCGGATGAACATCGCAATCATTGCACACGACGTCAAGAAAGAACTCATGACTCAGTTCTGTATCGCTTACGCGGGCATCCTGAGCCAGCACAATCTGTGTGCGACCGGTACCACAGGGAAAGTTGTATCCGAGGCCACCGGCCTCAAGATCCAGAGTTTCCTGAGCGGAGACCAGGGCGGCGAACAGCAGATCGCGTCCCGTGTCGCCTGCAACGAGATCGACTTACTGCTCATGTTTGGCGATCCACTCAACCCGAAACCCATGGAACCCATCGAAGCGGACCTGCTCCGTCTTTGCAACGTCCATAATGTCCCCGTCGCCACGAACATCGCGACGGCAGAAGCCCTCATCCATTCCCTCGCCAGGGGCGACCTCGACTGGAGAGACATCGTCAATCCGAAAAAGCAGGAAGCCGCGGCGGCTGCCGAGGAGGCAGCAGAGGAATAAACCGGGACACTTTTTTGTGAAATCCCGCTCTTTACAATCGCCCAAAAACGTGTATACTAAAGCCACCTTTTCGAGACTCGTTGAAAAGGTGGCTTTTTTACCAGGGAGGCATCATTATGCGTAAAACAAAGATCATCGGGACTGTCGGTCCCGCCTGCGATAACGACGACATCCTCCGGCACCTCATCGCCGAGGGCATGAACGTCTGCCGTCTGAACTTCTCTCACGGCACCCATGAAGAACACAAGGAGCGCATCGAGCGCATCAAGCGGATCCGCGAGGAACTGAACGCGCCGGTCCCGATCATGCTCGACACCAAGGGCCCCGAATACCGCATCGGCGAGTTCGACGGCCGCAAGGTCACCCTCGAGGACGGTCAGAAGTTCACCTTCACGACCGACGACATCCTCGGCGACAACACCCGGGTGTCCGTCAGCTACAAGAACCTCATCCACGACCTGTCGGTGGGGGACACCATCCTCGTCAACAACGGCCTCGTCGTCTGCAAGGTCGATGAACTGACCGACACCGAGGCCATCTGTACCGTCGAATGCGGCGGCGTCCTGTCGAACAAGAAGTCGATGAACTTCCCGAACCATGTCATGACCAACGACTTCCTGTCGGACAACGACAAGTCGGACCTTCTGTTCGGCATCGAGAACGACGTGGACTTCATCGCCGCGTCCTTCGTCTCCACGAAGGATGACATCCAGGCGATGCGCAACTTCCTCGACCAGAACGGCGGCAAAGACATCGAGATCATCGCGAAGATCGAGAACCGCGCCGGTGTCGACAACGTTGCGGCCATCTGCGATGTGGCGGACGGCATCATGGTCGCCCGCGGCGACCTCGGCGTCGAGATCCCCTTTGCGGAAGTCCCCTCCATCCAGAAACTGCTCATGTCCAAGTGCCGGAAACTCGGCAAGCGGGTCATCGTGGCCACCGAAATGCTCGAGAGCATGATCACGAACCCGAGACCCACCCGCGCGGAGATCTCCGACGTGGCGAACGCCGTCTACGACGGTGCCTCGGCCGTCATGCTCTCCGGCGAGACCGCCGCGGGCCAGCACCCCGTCGAGGCCGTCCGCGTCATGGCGCAGGCCTGCGAAAACACGGAAGAGCACATCGACTTCAACAAGACCTTCAACCGCACCGGCTTCAAGATCCGCGGCACCATGGACGCTCTGTCCCACGCGGCCTGCCAGATGGCCGTCGACGTGAACGCGAAGGCGCTGGTCGTCTCCTCCATGTCGGGCCAGACCGCCCGCATGGTCAGCCGTTTCCGCTGCCCCATCCCGATCATCGGCCGGACGACCGACAAGAAGGTCTGGCGCAAGCTGAACCTCAGCTGGGGCGTCTTCCCGATGCTCTCGAAGAACTACGAGTCCGTCGAGGTCATGTTCTATGAGGCCATGGAACAGACCGTCATCGCACTCGACCTCAAAGAGGGAGACACGGTCGTCCTGACCGGCGGCTCCGTCAACGGCCGCGCCGGCACCTCGAACACCATCAAGGTCCTGACGGTCCAGTAACGAAAGTCACAGAAAGCTCCGCTGTTTGCGGAGCTTTTTTCTGTCCCCGGCCGTTTTTCTTGTGACTATGCCCAAAAATGGGGCGAAAGAACGGGAAAATCTATTCTGTGCAATGCATTGAAAAGCGAATGTAAAAATTCTATAATACTAAGGTTACAAGGCCCTTTTATATTAAAAATAATATAAAGAAGGGCAAACGGCTTCTTTATGAAGATCAACACCAGATTTGGAGGAGAACCTATGGCGCTCATTACGAAAGCCATCAAAGGCACGCAGGACACGCTCCCGATGGACAGCCACAAAGTCCGTTTCCTGGAAGCGACCCTGGCCGATATCGCCGGGAACTACGGGTTCCGAGAGATCCGCACTCCCGTCTTCGAACATACGGAACTGTTCAACCGTTCCGTGGGTGACACCACGGACGTCGTCCAGAAGGAGATGTACACCTTCGACGACAAGGGCGGACGGTCCATCACCCTTCGTCCGGAGGGCACCGCCGGCGCGGTCCGCTCGTTCCTCGAGCACGGACTGTTCAACGAGCCGAGCCCCATGAAGGTCTACTATCTGACCTCCTGCTACCGGTACGAGAAGCCCCAGGCCGGACGGCTCCGCGAGTTCCACCAGTTCGGTGTCGAGTGCTTCGGCACGTCGAGCCCGGCGCAGGACGCGGAAGTCATCGCACTGGCCGATGAGGTCTTCGGCTTCCTCGGCGTCAAGGGCCTGGAACTCCAGATCAACTCGATCGGCTGCCCGCACTGCCGTCCCATCTACCAGAAGGCGCTGAAGGACTACTTCACCGCCCACAAGGACGAGCTCTGCGAGACCTGCACGGACCGCCTCGAGCGGAACCCGATGCGCATCATCGACTGCAAAGAGGAGTCCGACGAACTGAAGGACAACGCGCCCGTCGTCCTCGACTACCTCTGCGAGGAATGCAAGGACCACTTCGAAAAGGTCCAGAAGTACCTTGAGGCGATGAACATCGACTTCACCATCAACCCGCGCATCGTCCGCGGCCTCGACTACTACACGAAGACCGTCTTCGAGTTCGTGTCCCACGACATCGGGGCACAGGGCACGGTCTGCGGCGGCGGCCGGTACGACGGCCTCTGCGAGGAACTGGGTGGCAAGTCCATCCCGGCTCTCGGCTTCGGCATGGGCATCGAACGCCTCATGCTGCTCCTCGAGGCCCAGGGCATCGAGCTGCCGAAGGAAGAGCCGATGGCACTGTACCTCGCCACGGCCGGCGACGCCGCCTCCTTCAAAGCGGCACAGATCGTCCACGACCTTCGCGCCGAAGGCGTGGCCTGCGCGTTCGACACCGTCGGACGTTCCATCAAGGCGCAGATGAAATACGCGAACAAGACCGGCGCCGACTTCACCGCAGTCATTGGCGATAACGAACTGGAGTCCGGCACCGTTCAGCTCAAATACATGGAGACCGGCGAGACCACGGAAGTGAAACTCGACACCTTTGCCGAGGACTTCCAGCAGATCGCGATGAACGCCGCCATGTCCGCACTTCAGGCGGAACTCAATACCAGCGAGGGCGACCTTGCCAATGTCGACCTCAGCGCACTTTTGGGAGGAAACACCACATGGACAGAATGAACGGACTGAAACGCACGCACTACTGCAATGACGTGCGGGAAGACCTCATCGGAACAGAAGTCGTCGTCTGCGGCTGGGCGGCCAAGCGCCGCAACCTCGGCCAGCTCGTCTTTATCGACCTGCGCGACCGGACGGGCATCGTCCAGCTCGCGTTCGGTGACGAGACCGCGCGGGACGTCTTCGAGAAAGCGGAGACCGTCCGCTCCGAGTTCGTCCTGATGGCGAAGGGCACCGTCAAGGAGAGAAGCTCCAAGAACCCTGACCTTCCCACCGGTAACGTCGAAGTCGCCGTCACCGACCTCAGGATCCTCGGCAAGTCCGAGACCCCGCCCTTCGAGATCGTCGACGACTGCAACACGTCCGAACTCACGAGACTGAAGTACCGGTACCTCGACCTCCGTCGTCCGGAACTGCAGAAGAACATCCTCCTTCGTCACAAGCTGGCGAAGGTCACGAGAGACTACTTCGACGAGAACGGGTTCATCGAGATCGAGACCCCGATGCTCATCAAGTCCACGCCGGAAGGCGCCCGGGACTTCCTCGTCCCGTCCCGTCTCCACAACGGCGAGTTCTATGCGCTGCCCCAGAGCCCGCAGCTCTACAAGCAGCTCTCCATGGTCGCCGGTTTTGACCGCTACATGCAGATCGCCCGCTGCTTCCGCGACGAAGACCTTCGCGCGGACCGCCAGCCGGAGTTCACGCAGATCGACCTCGAGATGTCCTTCGTCGAGATGGAGGACGTCCTGAGCCTCATCGAAGGGTACATGCAGCGCGCGTTCAAGGAAGTCCTGGATGTCGACATCCAGCTGCCTCTCCCGCGCCTCACCTATAAAGATGCCATGGAACGCTACGGTTCCGACAAACCCGACACCCGCTACGGCATGGAGATCTACGACATCTCCGACCTCGTGAAAGACTCCGGCTTCGGCGTCTTCGAGGGCCCGGTCCAGGGCGGTGGCTCGGTCCGCGCCATCACGGCGAAGGGCGGCTCCGCGGCGGTGTCCAAGAAGGGCATCAAGAAACTCACCGAGGAAGCCAAAGGCATCGGCGCGAAGGGCCTTGCCTGGGTCCGCGTCGACGAGGAAGTCACCTCTTCCTTCGACAAGTTCGTGACCCCGGAACTCACCGCCTCCATCGTGGAGCGGGGCGGCGCCGAACAGGGCGACCTCATCCTCATCATCGGGGACACCAACAACAAACACGTGCTCACCATCCTCGGCGCCCTTCGCCAGACCATGGCGAAGAAGCTCGACCTCATTCCGGAAGGCCTTTACAACCTGCTCTGGATCGTCGAGATGCCCTTCTTCGAGTTCGATGAGGAACTCGGCGAATGGGTGGCGATGCACCATCCCTTCACCGCACCCATGGACGAATGTCTCGAGTACCTCGAGTCCGACAAGGCGAACGTCAGAGCACAGTCTTACGACCTCGTTCTGAACGGCATCGAGCTGTCCTCCGGTTCCATCCGGATCACGGACCCCGAGCTCCAGGCCCGCATCTTCGACCTCCTCGGCATGTCCGACGAGGAAGCCTACGAGAAGTTCGGCTTCCTGCTCGACGCCTTCAAGTTCGGTCCCCCGCCCCACGGCGGCATGGGCATCGGCCTCGACCGTCTCCTCATGCAGATGATCCGCGCGGAGACGCTCCGCGACGTCATCGCCTTCCCGAAGACGAAGGACGCCTCCGAACCGATGACGGACTGCCCGTCCCCGGCGGACGAAGAGCAGCTCGACGTCCTCGGACTGAAACTCGTCGAGAAGACGGAAGAGTAAATCGCCAACAACAGCAAAACCGACAACAGCAAAAACCCAACAGAAACAGAGAGCGTTATGGAAAAGAAATACGAACTGACGACCCGCGGCAGGTACGCGGTCGCCCTCGGCGCTGTCCTTCTGGTGCTGGCCCTCTGCTTCGGCTTCCTCGCCTTCGGCGGGAGCAAGCCGCCCGCAGACTATACCGGCATCTGGGAGTCCCACGACAAACACTGGGTCTACTATGAGAAGGGCGAACCGGATGCTGACTACACCGGCGCAGCAGAGGGTACGGTCAACAAACAACAGGGCACCTACTACGTGGAAAACGGCGAAGTGGACCTCTCCTACACCGGCCTCGGCGCCAGTGAGACGGGCTGGCTCTACTTCAACAAAGGCGTCTTCGACAACACCTTCACCGGCTTTGCCCGGACCGGCAACGACTGGTACTGGGTCAAAGGCGGCACGGTCGACCAGTCCTTCACCGGCACGAAGTCCGGCACCATCGAAGGGGAGACCACCTGGTGGTATGTCCTCGACGGAAAGGCGGACCGCAGCTTTGACGGCGTCGCCAAAACGAAGTCCGGCATCTGCTGCTTCCGGGACGGCAAACTGGACCAGACCTACAGCGGCATCAAGTTCCTCGACGACACCTGGTACTACTTCTCCAAGGGCAAACAGGACAAGAAGTACAAGGGCATCTCGACGAACGAGGAAGGCGTCTGGTACGTTCAGAACGGCCAGGTCGACTTCGGTTACACCGGAAAGGTCACTCACCTCGGCCGGACCTATAAAGTCAAGGACGGTGTCGTCGGAAACGGCAAAGCTGTCTACCTGACCTTCGACGACGGCCCCGGCAAGTACACCGGCCAGCTGCTCGGCATCCTCGACAAGCACAAGGTCAAGGCCACCTTCTTCGTCACCGGCTTCTTCAAGAACTACCTCGACTGCCTCGAGCGCGAGGCGCACGCCGGTCACACCATCGGGGTCCACACCTACACCCACGACTACGAGAAGGTCTACGACAGCACCAAGGCCTACTGGGCGGACTTCGAACAGATGGAGAACCTCATCCAGCAGCACACCGGGAAACGGGCGATCATCTTCCGCTTCCCCGGCGGCAGCGGGAACACCATCTCGAAGAAGTACAACGAAGGCATCATGACGGAGCTCGTGAAAGAGGCGGACGAAAAGGGCTACCTCTACTACGACTGGAACGTCCTTTCCGGGGACGCCGGCGAGACGAAGGACTCCGACAAGATCTACAAGAACATCGTGAAGGGCTGCGCGAAGCACACGCACTCCGTGGTCCTCTGCCACGATATCCACGAATACACCGTGAACGCGATGGACAAGACCATCACCAAACTGCTGAAGCAGGGCTACGTGCTCCTGCCGCTCGACGAGAGCACCCCGACCTGCCATCAGCAGGTGAACAACTGACGAAACTGCCGAAAGGAGGGACCCCGCCATGTGGGAGACCGTATGGGACATCCTGCTCGACACGTTGAAAGACACGGCCGGGATCATCCCGATCCTGTTTTTAGCCTACCTGCTCATGGAGTTCCTCGAACGACATATGAGTCAGCGGACCACGGACCTCGTCCGCAAGTCCGGCCGGTTCGGCCCGGTCATCGGGTCGGTGCTCGGCGCGTTCCCCCAGTGCGGCTTCTCCGCCGCCGCCTCGTCCCTGTACGCGGGACGGGTCATCACCGTGGGAACGCTCCTCGCCGTGTACCTGTCCACCTCGGATGAGATGCTGCCCATCCTCCTCTCGGAGCACGTGCCGGCAGCCACCATCCTGCGCATCCTCGGCCTCAAGGTCCTGGTCGGCATCCTCGGCGGCCTCGCCGTCGACTTCGGTGCCCGGGCCACCCGGAAACGCCGGAACCAGAAGCTGCACGACGACATGGACATCCACCACTTCTGTGAACACGAACATGCCCACGAGGAAGAGGACGGCATCCTGGTGTCCGCCCTGAAGCACTCCCTCGTCATCCTCGCCTGGATCTTCGGCGTGAGCCTCGTGCTGAACGCGCTCATCGCCCTCGTCGGCGAAGAGAACCTTGGCGGGTTCGTCGTGAACATGCCGGTGGTCGGCGAACTGCTGGCGGGCCTCATCGGGCTCATCCCGAACTGCGCCGCCTCGGTCGTCATCACGCAGCTGTACCTCGAAGGCGTCATCGGCGTCGGCCCCATGATGTCCGGGCTCCTCGTCGGAGCGGGCATCGGCCTCGTGGTCCTCTTCAAGTCGAACGAAGGCGTGAAGCGGAACATCTCCATCGTCGCCATCCTCTACGGCATCGGCGTCGTCGCAGGCATCCTGCTCGACCTCCTGCACGTGACCGTGTGACCGCTTTGTGCCTGCCCCTTCGGCAGTCCATCAAACAGAACCTCATTCAAAAAACTCAGAAAGACCTCTGCTCTTCAGCGGAGGTCTTTCTTCTAGCAGAGGTCTTTCTTCTGCTTCCAACCATGCAGACCCCGACAACTCCGAATTTGTCTGTCGTTCCGGGAGGGCCGCCCCCACATTACCTTTGCC
>ERZ504995.46-NODE-46-length-14698-cov-3.080038_pt1 | contig 14698 bp, 9 predicted proteins | sample MGYA00514197_ERZ504995 | MGnify/ENA primary metagenome ERZ504995 (study PRJEB26094, sample SAMEA4028455) | Ovis aries | biome: host associated; feature: stool; material: fecal | place: Italy | collected 2012 | study: EMG produced TPA metagenomics assembly of the Sheep...
TTCTTTTCTTCGGGGGTCAATTCTCCGAATGACTTTTCATAGCCGTCGGGAATGAATAGCGGGTCATACCCGAAGCCTCCTTTGCCTGAGGGCGCCAAGGCGACCTTGCCATAGCAGCGCCCTTCAAAGACTTTTTCGCTTCCATCGGGCGTGATCAATGCAATGGCACAGGCGAAGTGGGCGCGTCTGTCTTCGACGCCTTGAAGATTTTTCAGGAGGAGGGCGTTGTTGGCAGGGACATTTCCATCCTCACCTGCATATCTGGCAGAACGCACCCCGGGGTCACCGTTAAGCGCATCGACGGAAAGGCCGGAATCATCTGCCATTACCCATGCGCCTTGATGACACTTTGCAACTGCCCTTGCCTTGATTAAGGCATTACCTGAAAAGGTTGTCTCCGTCTCTTCGGCCTGTGAATCGACGCCTATGACTTCGCAATCGGGAAAGATTTCTCCGACCTCGCGAATTTTGTCTTTGTTGTGTGTTGCTAAAATAATTTTCTTCATCCTTGAAGCACCTTATAGCTTAAATCTAACGCAGGAATAGTCTTGCCAGTCAAGCTATCCTTGTATTGCTTTGTAAAAATAGAGCTTTGAAGAACGGGGTTGGTCAATGACGACTGAAATGCCTTTTTCGGAAAGCTCTTTGCCTGAAATTGTAAAGGTTTGTCCTGTATCTGAATCTTCGAAGAGATAACTCTTCAGAGGGTCGATGCCGCAAAGCTCAAATCTGGCCTCGCAAAAAGGTGATTTGGCCCTTCGGAATGCCATTACGAATCCTTCGTCTTTTAGCGAATACTGATATGCGCTCCATGTCGACCTATCAACGGTTGGAGACATCTCAACGAGAGGACGGTAATCACCCTGCATCAACTCACGGACTTTCTTAAATTCGTTGTTGATACGGCGAATCCATGCGCAGTCGTCATCTGATAAGTTCTCCGGGTTTTCCGTTGATGAATAAAGCGGCGAACTTGCAAAAGCCGGAGCATAGCAACTGCGTGCGCGGTAGGTATCACCGACAATTCTGCCAGAGGATGTGCCGTGATAGGGCAACCATCTTGAAATTGCGATATTGTGGTTTTGGGCTGCATCGACATCGTGGTTTGCCGGGCACTGATAGTCATCACGCCAAAGGGGAAGAGATCTGCGGAGTGTCTCAATATCAATTCGCCTACCGCCAGAGGCGCAGTTATCGATAATAAGATGGGGGAACTCGGCCAGTAGCGAATCCCACAAACGGTAAAGACCCATTATGTACTTAATTTCGTGCATGCCTTTGCGCCCGTCGACGGCATCGGCGTCACGCCATCTTCCCAGCGGTGTGATATTAAAGTCCTGACGATAGCAGCTGATATTAAGGCGACGAATCAGGTTTGCGATTGTCTTGTATGCCCAGGCCCAAGCCGCTTCGTTTCCAAGATCAATCATATCCCCTATCAAATATTCGGGATGGGCCTTGACTACGGGTAATTTGGTATTTACCCGCTCGATTTCGAGCCAGAGAAGGAAGCCTAGATTATTACGCTTGCATGCCGCCGACACATCCTCAAGATTATCGGGATGGAAATGTCTGTTAACTGACCAGTCGCCGGTATATGCCCACCAATTCCCTTCAAATTCATTTGGGCTGGGTTCAGTAAACTGGCCATACCACCCGGCATCGACCCACGCAAATTCGTAGCCGAGCCTTTCAGCGCCAATCTTGTCAATGCGCTCAACAAGTCCGTCACTGGTAAGACCGCCCCAAAACGACATGCAGAGTGGCGCACGCTCGGGACGCCCCGGCTTCCCGATAAGCGAATAGTAGTCACGGAGCAAACGGCGAAAGGCCTGTTGTCCCTTTTCATATCCGCTGCTGTAGGGCATCACAATGATTGACGAGGTGCGGATGCGCTCTCCAGGCAGTAAATGCCAGTCGACATCCTCAAGTCCTGTGCGGATGTTTATCGTACCGTCAAGCGCCCGCTCTAAATCGCAATTCCACTGACCGGTCCACCCTATGGCAAAGATTACACCATAGTCTCCCTGATTTATGTTATAAAAGGGGAAGGCCCCATGGCTGGAGCGTCCGCCGATCGGAGCGAAATGCTTCACATTTGTGTTGCCCGCTCTATAACGGGGGAGTTGTGACAAGGCGGCCTTTCTAAGCACTCTATCGCCATAAGACTCGACATCGCACGAGAAGTCATATTCGTTCCAGTCCGAGCCGTTATGAGCATAAACCAGAGTTGTTCTACCCTCTTGTATGCGCGCCAAGCTATCTGGATAGAGATCAAGCTCAAAGGGCACATTGATGTTGCAGTCACAAAGCTGCGTCACCTGACCCGATTTATCGGAAATGCCTTTGTACTCAAACCAGGAGACCCACTCTATCGCATCGCCGTGGCGGATTGACTCCGTAGTCACCTCAAGAGTACCGCCGATGGTAAAGGTCTCATATAAACGGCCGTCTTCCGACTCCCGTACTGATTTAGTCTGCAAATCCGAATCAACAAACTCGCCATTGTACAAAAATGTCAGGCGGGGCTTTACCACAGGGACAGGTGGCGCACTCATATTGTTTTATTCTCCGTCTGGCAAGACCTCTATTTGTAGCCGATAGACGCAAGCCACGAATCGATCTCTTCGATAAATGCCGCCTCATTGTAAATCTTATCAAGCGGCATAGCCGTAAGACCGTATGTAATAGTCTTGCCACCGATAGAATCGGGATATGCGGCGGCAATACGCTCCAAAGCGCGACAATCCTCGACAACTTTAGGCAAGCGCTTCTTGAGACCGATTGCGGATTTAACGACCTCGAGCTTGCTTGCGCCATTCGCAATCGTATCGTAGATCCGCATACCCTGCACCACCGTCATTACGGCACGGAGATGGCCGTAGTTTGCAAAGACATTGCGCATCAAACGGTTAAAGTCCTTGACGAGCTCGCGATCGGCATCCTCCGGGAAGCAACCGTTGACGGGGTCGAATCTGGGGAAGTCATCGCAATGGTCATTGCGGTAGGCGTCACGCTCCTCCTTTAAGCGGAAATCGGGAATGTGCTGAGGCTCGCCGTTGCGAAGGGTACTTCTGACGGCAAGAATACCTGCAAGCGTCACATCGCTGGCTTCGTATATGTTCCATGGTCCCTTCTCGCCCGTATAAAACTCTCTCGCAAAGTAAAAGAGCTCCCAGAAGTCACCGCCGCCATGTCCTGCATTACGGGCAAGCTCACCTAAGGCCTCGTCGGGCCACTCTGGCGTGACCTCGCACTTATGGCCGGCACCGTCGGCGCCGATAGCGATTATAAGCTTGCCTGAGGTCATCTTGTCGGCGGCAGCCTTGGTTCCCCAAATACGACCGCCTGTGTGGTTATCCATCGTTGTTGAACCCATCAGATTTCGCATGACACCGCCGTTGGACATGCGAACGAGCGATGAACCCGTTGAGGCTCGCACTCCATAGACCACACCAGGCACGCCGACAGTATTGGGGAAGGCCTCAACCGCAACAGGCCTCAATCCTGTAATATTCATCAGAGGCCCCAGCGAATGGGTGTTGTACATGTGGACATTCAATGCGCCGCGCCAGTGGTGAATAGCCCAGCCCGGTCTTACAGGAAGATCGGCGCCCTCCTCCTCTATCCAATGGGGATAGCAATAAGAAAGCTGACGCGCCATGTGGACATACTCAAATTCGCCATAAAGGAAATCGCCGAAGAAGCCCTCGTCCCAGAGCTTTTTAAGGTGCATATTTTCTTTACTGAACGGATAATTCTCAAGGAGGTGATAAATCTTACCCGACTTCTCAACGGCTTCAACGAGCCTGACGCCATCTGCCGGCGTTGTGAATGAGGTCACCTCGCACATCACATGCTTGCCGGCCTCGAGAACTTTAATGGCATGGTCGCAATGGGCGGGAAAATATGTCGACACAAGAACGACATCCATATCCTGCTTGAGGAAATCGTCTTCGTCATCGGTTATATAGGCCTCTGGGACATTAGCCCTGAATTTTTCCCTGATGTCAGGATTGAAATCGCAGCCTGCGACGATATCATAATTAAGGGCGCGCGCCGACCTTACAAAGCTGCCGCCTCTGCCGAGACCCCAGATACCAATCTTGATACGACGCTCATTTTTCAGAAAGGAAACATCCATAACAACTTAATCTCCTTAAAAACCAACTGGTTATTGATTGAAAACTTAGGCAATGCCGATGCCGTCTCAAAAAAAGATTGAAGATGGCGGCAAATGCCTCGCCCATACGGGCATTCCAAACTACACCGCCATTTTACACCTTGTAATTTAATCAATCAACAGAAATTTTGAGATATTGCAACAAAATTTGGGAAAGGTTAAAATAGAGTTGTTTCGTAAGATTTCTTTTAGGAAGGTCAAATTATGAACGAGAAGAAGATCAACGGCATACCAGTGATGGGTACATTTGATTTAGTTGTCGCTGGAGGCGCTTCCGGCGGTGTCGCGGCTGCTCTCGCTGCTGCAAAAAAAGGATTAAAGGCTCTCGTAATCGCACCTGAGACCTATTTCGGTGAGGATATTTGCGCTACTGGTCGAATTGTCAAACCTGAAGGCGGCCCTTCAACTCCCCTCTTTGAAAAGCTCTACCCCAAAAAGATTGTAGAGCCTCTTGCCGTTAAATCGACCCTTGAACAGGAGCTCCTCTCAGCGGGCGTCAGCTTTGAGTTCTGTTCTGCGGCTGTTGGTCTTATCAAAGATGCAAATGGTATTGCAGGCGTGCTGTTCTCTGGCAAGGGCGGTGCCTTTATTGCTCTTACACGCACTGTCATCGACGCTACGGCTTCGGCTGTCCTTGCCCGACTTGAGGGCGTTCCATTTACAAAATGGCCTGCCGATGCAAAGGTTGTCGCATCACGCGTGGTAATCGGCCCTCGTCCTCTGGATATGTGCAACGCCTACGAGGTGGCGGACAAGCTTCTATACGGCAAGCCTCCCAAGGGTGTCACAGTTGAAAAGCTTGGCGATATCGAAATTTTGAGTTCGGTCGGCAAGATGAACGAATGGCCTATATACCGCCATTCAATGGAGGTTTCAATCCCGTCTTTCTCGCCCCAATCGATTGCCGATATCGAGGATGAGCTTCGCAAAAAGACTTACCGAGCCCGTATGGGATGGTATGCTCCTCGTGTCGATTGGCTCTTGCAAGACCACATTGACAATGGTGAATACAAGTGCGATTCTGGCGCAACCGTCGATCTTGCCGCCTGCAAAACCAACATCGACGGTCTTTATGTCATAGGCACTGCAATTGCAATTTCACGAGCAGACGCTGAAAAGCTCCGCAATGCAGATCATCAGATTGCGCTTGGCGTTCGCCTTGGTGAAACGCTTGCTCCTGCCGGCGCGATTACGGCAGATGCCTGCAAAGCCTTTAGCGGCACGAAGGAGCCCTTGCTTCATTTCCAGCCACGCGACTTTTTCCGCACTCCTGACTTGCCCCGCATAAGTCTTGATGCGCTTCCTGACTTGCCTGTCATTGACGATGTGGATGTTGTCGTCGTCGGTGGCGGTACAGGCGGTGCCCCCGCCGCAATCGCGGCTTCCCGCGAAAAGGCAAAGACTCTTCTCCTTGAGTCTCAGCACGAGCTTGGCGGTATCGGTACCTTGGGCGCTATCAATCTCTATTGGTATGGCTCGCGGAATGGCTTCTCCGCCGAATCGGCACTTTCTCCATGGTCGCTTTGCGAAAACGACCCGCTCTACCAGCTTGACCGTTGGAATGCCATGCACAAATCGGAATGGTTGCGCCGACAGATTCTCAAGAGCGGCGGACGCATTTGGTTTGGCGCGACATCGACCGGCATCCTGCTTGACGGCAGCAAGATTCGCGGCGTAGTCGTTTTCACACAATGGGGAGCCGGCATAATCAAGGCAAAGGCCGTTGTTGACGCCACGGGCAGTGCGGATATCGCCGCCGCAGCGGGCGCAGAATGCCACGAGCTTTGCGACAAGAGCCTGTCACTGCAGGGCTCCGGTCTGCCGCCTATGCCGATTCCTCCCGCATACTTCAACACCGACTACACATTTATTGACGACACAGATCCTGCTGATGTCACGCGCGCCATGCTCGTCGGAAGGCATCGCTTCCGCGGTCACTTTGACAACTCTCCGATACCCGGCTCGCGCGATCGCCGTCAGATTGTAGGCGATGTGCAGATTATGCCTGAGGATGTATTCCTTGACAGGACTTGGAGTGACGCGATTTGCCGTTCTACCAGCGACTTTGACCGTCACGGCTATCCCGTCGACAAGCTTTTCCATATTCTTCCCCCTCCACATGTAATCGCATTCTACGGCGATCTTCCGCTTCGCGCACTCTTGCCTAGGGGTATTTCAGGTGTCCTTGTGACCGGCCTTGCCATCAGCTGCCATCGCGACGCGATGCCGATTTACCGAATGCAGGCCGATGTCCAGAATGAGGCCTTCGCGGCAGGCATTGCCGCAACAATGGCCATCGAGAAGGATGGTGAGGTCCGCGATATCAATGTTCGCGAATTGCAGCGTCGACTGGTCAAGGTCGGCAATCTGCTTCCAGCCTCCACTATTCGTCAGGACTCATACGCTCCATCAGCCGAAACGATTGCCGCAATAGCAAATGAGCCCTTGACGGAGCTCGCAACCGTCGCCGCTCTTATGGTTTCGCCAGAGCATGCACACGCACCTCTCCGCGCCCGTCTTGACGACAAGAGCGATTCCGCAAGTCAAATTGTAGTTTCCCGTCTTCTTGCCGTTGCCGGTGATGCCGACGGCATAAAGGCGATTGCCGACAGATTGAAAACCGAGCCTTGGGATGAGGGTCTTTCCTTTGACCAATGGAAGAAGACCGACCTTGGCGGCGAAAGCTCAATTGACGCTGACATTCAGGTCCTCGCCGTCGCAAAAGCATCGGCGGCGGTTGATGCCGTTCTTCAAAAGGCAGCAGAGCTTGAAGAACCGACATTCTCTCACATCCGCGCGATTTGCGACTATGTAGAAGTCGTTCGCGACAAGGCCTTTATCCCGCATTTATTGAGGATTCTCAATATGCCAAAGATTGCCGGCCATGACTACCATGACATCCGTTTGGAGATGGAATCAATGGCAAATCCTAAGGCTCCCCGTAACAATAACGACAACGACCGCAACAATGCGCAACGCGAGCTTTATCTTGCACGGGCACTCTACCGTTGCGGCGATCCTGAAGGTATTGGCGAGGCTACCTTGCGCCGCTATGCAGACGATATTCGCACCTGCTATGCGCGTTTTGCAACCAACACCCTAAAGTCGGCGTACTAAAAAGCAAAATCCGTTGTTAAAAAAACAGCGGATTTGCTATAATGTAAGCCACTGATTTCCCGCAATTAAAGGAGAAAATATGCCATTTACTGGACTTATAACCGCACTTGCCACACCATTCAACAAAGACGGCTCTGTTGATTATACCCGCTTTGAGGCTCTCATTGAAGAACAGATTGAGGCTAAGGTTGATGGTGTAGTACCGGTTGGAACAAGTGGAGAATCCCCCACGCTTTCAATGTATGAGCACGGCAAGGTAATCGAATTTGTAACCGAGAAGGTCAACCACAGGGCAAAGGTCATTGCAGGCACGGGCGCCAACTCAACCTCTGAAGCGATTCACCTTACCAAAGAAGCCATCGCAATGGGCGTTGACGGGACACTTCAGGTTTGCCCATACTACAACAAGCCTAACCAAGAGGGTCTTTACAAGCACTTTATGGCTGTAGCCGACCTCGGTCTTCCTGTCGTCCTCTACAATGTGCCGGGAAGATCAGGCAAGGAAATCGCGATCGATACAATCGTCCGCCTTGCAGACCACCCGAAAGTCGTTGCCGTCAAAGAGGCCGCCGGCTCCGTCACTCGCGTAAGCGCAATTCTCGATCTTTGCGACATTACCGTGCTATCAGGTGATGACATGCTCGCCGTCCCGATGATTTCGGTCGGTGCAAAGGGCGTCATCAGCGTAGCATCGAATGTTATGCCTAAGGAGGTCGGAGAAATGACCCACGCCGCCATGGACGGCGATTACGCAAGGGCGACGGCAATCCACAAGCGTCTCTACAGACTCTTCCGCGACCTCTTCATCGACACTAATCCAATTCCCGTCAAGGCGGCACTCGCCATGATGGGCAAAATCGAAGAGGTGTACCGTCTTCCGCTTTGTGAAATGTCGGACTCTGACAAAGCGAAGCTCCGCAAAACACTTCAAGAGCTGTCGCTCGTCTAAATCGGGGGCGCACTATGGACGAAGTCAAAGTAGCTATTCTCGGAGCCGCCGGCCGCATGGGGCGCATGCTTGTCGAAGCGTCGCGCACCGAAGGCATTCGCCTTGTAGCGGCGATAGAGCAGCCTGACCATCCGCTCATCGGCAAAGATGCCGGTGATGTCGCCTCCATCGGAAATATCGGAGTTACGATAACCGACGCCAAAAATGCAGAACCTGCAGATGTATACATTGACTTTACCTTCCATACTGCAGTCCCCGGAAACCTTGAAAATGCAATCGCCGCCGGAGCCAAGGGCTATGTGCTGGCGACTACAGGGCTTGATGATAACGAGAAAGCGGCTCTCGAGGCCGCGGCCGCAAGGCTCGCAATCGTCCACTCGGCAAATATGAGCCTCGGAGTCAACCTCCTTTTGGGACTCGTTCAAAAGGCGGCGGCGATTCTTGATTCATCATACGACATTGAAATTGTCGAAATGCACCACCGCCATAAAAAGGACGCTCCAAGCGGTACTGCTGTAGCACTTGCAAATGCGGCGGCCGATGGGCGCGAAGTCAGGCTTGACGATGTCGCGGTCTACGGGCGCGAAGGCATCTCAGGCGAACGCCCCTTTGGTGAAATCGCTATTCACGCCTTACGCGGCGGCGAGGTCGTCGGCGATCACACCGTTATCTTCGCCGGCGAACACGAGCGCGTAGAAATCACCCACAAGGCGGCAAGCAGAGCGGCTTTCGCCAAGGGCTCAATGTTGGCGGCAAAATGGCTTCCCGGAAGAGCCGCCGGCATCTACTCAATGCGTGATGTCCTAGGGCTTGCGTAAAATGGAATGCGCTCTATCACTGGGATCTTGTCAGGGAGAAAGCTTGAAGCTCCTTGAAAGCGCAATTGACGCGCTCGGCAATCTACCAAAGACATCGGTTGCCGCAAAGGCATCATTCTACGAAACCGAAGCCGTTGATGTGCCTGAAAGATACAAGGATTTGGTCTTTATCAACACAGCGGTCATCGTTGAAACCGCCCTATCGCCCGACGAGCTCTCTGAAGCCGTTCACGAATTAGAGTATAAGCTCGGCCGCATTAGGACCGGTGAACGCCACGCTCCCAGAACGATTGATATCGACATAATAACCTATGGCGATATAACCAGCTCGCGCGAAGACCTTACATTGCCGCATCCTGAAGCCGCCAACAGGCGGTTTGTGATTGAGCCGATTGCGGAAATCCGCCCGGAATTGGTTCTACCCGGTCAAAGTAAAACCGCATTCGAGATACTGCAATCCCTACCCTGCACCCCAAAGGTTAAGCGCATCTCCAATAACCCCAACTAATGGTGAATGACTATGCAAGACGATAAACTTTTTGAACTTCGCTCCCAGTCCTGCTCAATAAATTTTGCATTTAGAGCCGACAAATTTCTCTTCACACACTTTGGCAAAACTTGCAGCTCCGCCGGCGATTTGGCAGCTCTGATGCCGGATCGTCACGATGGCATAACATCCCTGCGCCGCCCTTTGCAGGCCACATATCCCGCTTATGGAGATATAGACTTTTTCGAACCCAATCATCCAAGCCGCACGATGGAAGCTTACGGGGCTTTGGGGGTTGTTCATGCGGATGGAGTCGCATCGACCGTCCTCGTTGCGGTTGATGCGGCAATTACCGAAGAAGCCCCCGGCGTCCGCCATTTGGTTTTGAAGATGCGCGATGAAAACTACGATTTCTTTGTCACGCAGCACTTCCGTACATACAGTGATTGCGATGTCTTTGAGACATGGATCGAGCTTACAAACGACGAATCTGGTGCCATAGCAATAAATAAAATGGATTCGTTCGCGCTCGAAATGAATCTTATGGGGCGCAATGCCACCGTCTTCAACCTGCGCGGCACATGGGGAGCCGAGGCGCAGTTGAGTGAAACCACTCTGGCTTCGGCACAGACCCTTTCCCTTGGATGTCGCTCCGGTATCCATGGCGCCTGGTACAACAACCCCGCCTTTATGGTAGCGTATGGCGACGACTCGACAGAAACCTACGGAAGAGTCTTTGGCGGTGCCCTCGCATGGTCTGGCGCATGGCAGGCTTCCATTACCCGTACATCGGCAGACGCCCTCTTAATTCACTCAGGCGTCGACAATTGCTCCGGGCCTTATATTTTGGACTCTGGCAAATCAATCACGCTCCCTCGCTTTATCTTTACCTATTCAGATACAGGGCGCGGTCAAATCTCGCGCAACTTCCACAAATGGGCGAGATTGCATTGTATGCCTCGCGGAAAAGAGCTTCGCCCCATTCTTCTCAACAGCTGGGAGGGTGCATACTTCAACTTTTCTGAAAAGACCCTTACCGACATGATGGACGGCGTCCGCGACTTTGGCGGTGAAATGTTTGTCATCGACGACGGATGGTTCGGACTCGGAGAATTTGCAAGAAATGACGACCACCGCGGTTTGGGCGATTGGGTCTGGAATACCGACAAGCTGCCGCACGGGCCAAAATATCTCGCCGATGAAGCGGCAAAGCGAGGCATCCGCCTCGGTCTCTGGTTCGAGCCGGAAATGGCAAATACCAACAGCGAGCTTGTCAAAAAGCATCCCGATTGGGTTTTAAGTGAACCTACAAGGCCCCTCCGCAAAGGGCGCGGAACTACTCAGGTTGTACTGGATATGTGCAATCCCGATGTCCGCGATGAGATATTCCGTCAAATTGACGAGCTTCTTACAGCCGTCCCGGGAATCACCTATGTTAAGTGGGATGCCAATGCTGAAATCATGAATCCGGGATCTCCCTATCTACCAAAGGATCGCCAGTGCAACCTCTGGTTCGATTATACATCAGGCTACCTTGAGCTTGCAAACCGCTTGGCAAAAAAACATCCCGATGTGATGTTTCAGGCATGCGCTTCGGGTGGAGGACATGCCGAATTCGGTTCGCTCTCGACATACGCAGACGAATTCTGGGGCTCGGATGATACAGATGCGCACATGCGCGTCTTTATCCAATGGGGTGAGATGCAGTTTTATCCAGCCAACTCTGTCGCATGCCATGTGACCGCAACGCCAAACCATCAGACGCGCCGCGAAATTCCGTTGAAATACCGCTTTGATGTCGCAATGTCGGGCCGCTTGGGATTTGAGCTTCACCCTGGAAATATGGACGCTCAAGACATCCCTTATGTCAAAGAATGCGTCGAGACCTATAAGCGCATCCGCCCGATAGTCCAGCAAGGCGACCTCTATCGCCTGGCCTCGCCTTATGATGGAGATTATGCCTCATTAATGTATGTCAATGAAGACAAATCAAAGGCCGTACTCTTTGTCTATGGTATCGCAAGAGGAATATACACAAGCTACATCCCTCCGATTCGCCTTCAGGGGCTAGACACATCCCGCCGTTATCTCATAAAGGAGCTGGGCGTAAGAAATGAGCATACTCATGCCAAGACCCACAGATCTTCGATAGGTGCAGATGCCTTGGCTACTGTCGGACTGCCGGTATGGATTGCCGCCGGATACGATTCTGCGGTTTTTGAATTGACGGCAGAATAATTCTTATTTTTCTTGACGATTTTACTGATTTTAGATAAAATAAAAGGAGCTTTTTTACGAGCGGGCGTAGTTCAATGGCAGAACACCAGCCTTCCAAGCTGGTCACGAGGGTTCGATTCCCTTCGCCCGCTCCATTTTTTTATGGATAACGACGATCTTCTGATCATTGCCGGCAAAGGCGAGTATCCTTACAAGCTTCTCAGTGGTGCTCGCAAGGCTGGTGTAAAGCGCATCGGTGTCATGGCCTTTCGGGGACAGACATCTCGTTCCCTTTGTGCCCTAGCTGATGTATCGGTAAGACTAGGCGTAGGCGAATTTGAAAAAATGCTCAAGTGGGCGGAAGAAAACGATTTCCACAATCTGGCTCTCGCCGGGCAAATATCCCCGTCAGCACTCTTTTCAACCCGATTTGACGCAACCGCCCGTTCCATTTTATCAACCCTACGCACAAAGTGTGCTCATTCAGTCTTTGGCACCGTCATCGAATTTGTTGAGCGGCGCGGCTTTACCATCATACCGGCATCCTCGTACATGGATGATTGCATTCCCTCGCCAGGCGTTCTGACCTCACGCGCTCCTGACGAGCGTGAAGTTGCGGATATTGAAAGAGGTCATGCCGCCGCTATGACGATCGGCGTCGTTGATGTGGGTCAGACCGTAGTCGTCAAAGACGGAATGGTCTTCGCCGTTGAAGCGTTTGAAGGAACAAATGCCGCAATAAAGCGCGGCGGTAAGCTCGCAGGGAAAAACGCCGTCGTCGTTAAAGCGGCGCGCGACGGTCACGATATGCGCTTCGATATCCCGGTCATAGGGACGACAACTATCCGCCGTATGATTCGGTCCCGCATCTCGGCCTTGGCATTTCAAGCAGGCCGTGTAATCCTCTTGAACCGCGATGAAGTAATCTCAACCGCCAACCGCCACGGTATTGCCATCGTCGCCCTTGATTCAGGATTACCTCCAGCTCCGACACGACCATGAAAGAAGATAAGCAGCTAAAAATTTTCATCGTAGCAGGCGAAGCCTCTGGAGATCAGCATGCCGCCCCTTTGATGCGTGCAATACAAGAGCGCTCGCAGTATCCCGTAGTCTTTCGCGGCATAGGCGGTGACGCAATGCGCGAAGCAGGGCTTAACCCGATTCTCCATTGCGACTCGATTTCGGTAATCGGCTTTTGGGAGGTCCTGAAGAGAATCCGCTTTTTTGCGCGCCTCTTGAAAAAGACCATCGAAGAGATTCGCGAGTGGAAGCCAGATATTGTTCTTACGGTCGACTATCCCGGCTTCAATCTGCGCTTGGCAAAGGCTGCAAAAAAAATGGGCTTCAAGACAGTTCATTATATATGCCCTCAAGTTTGGGTTTGGCATAGAAGCCGAATCTGGAAAATCGCCAAGGCCCTTGACGCTCTGATTACGATATTTCCCTTTGAACCTGCATGCTTCGAGCCCACGACTCTGCGTCCAGTCTTTGCTGGTCACCCGCTAGTCGACCGAGCCGCCGAAACATTCGCGTCGCCGGAAGAGCCGCTGCCGTGGCTTGCAACAGGTCGGCGTGTCGCACTTCTTCCTGGTAGCCGCGCGTCCGAAATATCCCGCCTGCTTCCCGATATGCTTGCCGCCGCGGCACTTCTTGAGGCAAATCTCGAAGAACCTGTCAGCTTTATCATCCCAGCCTCATCACCACGCACAAAGTCTCTCGTAAATTCAGTCCTTGACAGCGTATCGCGCAAACCGACTCATCTCACAATCGTAGATGGCAAAGCCCGCGAAGTCATGAGACAGGCGGAAGCCGCCGCCGTCGCATCTGGAACCGCAACGCTCGAAGCCTCGCTGATGCTCTGCCCATGCGTGCTTATCTACCGCGCTTCTTGGTTGACATACAGATTAGGCCGCATAGTACTGAGAAAAGCCGGCTGCATCGGCCTCGCGAATCTCATTACCGGCAAAAAGATCATGCCTGAACTGATTCAGCACGACCTCTCGGCAGAGACGCTTTCCAATGCGCTTTCGCAATATCTCATAAATGCCGAAGCCCGATCCAAGGCTATTGAAGGATTACAAGAGGCCAATGCCGTTCTTGGCTCTGGCGACGCCGCGATGCGTGCCGCGCAAACCGTTTTGGAAGTCGCGAACGGAAAAAAATTTCATAAGGAGTAAATCATGGAAACGACAAAATATTTTTTGGCAATTGACATCGGCGCCTCAAGCGGCCGCCACATACTAGGCTGCGTCAAAGACGGTAAGATAACCCTCGAAGAAATTCACCGCTTTGACAATACCCAGTTACGCCAGAACAACCATGACTGCTGGGATGTAGAGTCCCTCTTTGACGAAGTTGTAGCAGGCATCGCAAAATGCAAACCGCTTGGCATCACCCCCGAATCGATCGCAATCGACACATGGGGCGTTGATTTTGTATTGCTAGATGAAAATCTCGCTCAATGCTCCGATGCCGTTGCATACCGTGATACTCGCACCGAAGGCGCAGATGAAATCGTCGCTTCAAAAATTCCGCTTGAAGAGCTCTACGCCCGCACAGGAATCCAAAAAATCTCATTTAACACAATCTATCAGCTGGCAGCCCTTCAGCGTGACGACAACGATGCGCTTCAAAAGGCCGCCCACATGCTGATGATTCCTGAATATCTCAATTTCAGATTAACAGGCAAAATCGTCCATGACTATACCAATGCCTCCACGACCAATCTCATCAACGCCGAAGAGCGTGACTGGGATTGGGAAGTCATTGACAAGCTCGGTCTGCCCCGTCGCATCTTCGGCAAATTATCGATGCCTGGCATTGAGGTCGGAAAGCTCCTTCCCGAAATCGCCGCCAAGGTAGGCTTTGAAGGCAAAGTCGTCCTCGCAGCTTCACACGATACGGCAAGCGCATATCTTGCAGTCCCC
>ERZ504995.47-NODE-47-length-14534-cov-3.411838_pt1 | contig 14534 bp, 13 predicted proteins | sample MGYA00514197_ERZ504995 | MGnify/ENA primary metagenome ERZ504995 (study PRJEB26094, sample SAMEA4028455) | Ovis aries | biome: host associated; feature: stool; material: fecal | place: Italy | collected 2012 | study: EMG produced TPA metagenomics assembly of the...
CCGGAGCGCTATCTGCTCGCCTCCGGCACCCGGGCGGGCCTTCCGGCGGGCAGTATCCTTGGCGGCCAGGAGTGGCTGGCCGTGGCAGAGGTGGCGCGTGCTGCCGGCCGGGATGCCGCGGGCACGGGCGCCGTGATTCGGGCTGCCGCACCCTTGTCAGCAGCGTCCGCCGAAGCCGCTGCTGCGCATCTGCTCACGGATACAGTGGAGGCCCGGTTTGCCGGCGGGCGGGTCAGCGCCCGTCAGGAACGCCGGCTGGGCGCCATTGTGCTCTCCTCTACACCGGTCCGGGCTTCCGTTGAGGCCGGCCGGGATGCCGTTGGCCGTGCGTTGTTGAAGGAGGGACTGGACATTATCGGCTTTTCACCGGCTGCCGGCACGCTGCGCCGGCGGATGGCACTGCTGCACCGGGAACTGGGGGAACCGTGGCCCGATGTTGCCGAGCAGGCGCTGCTGGCCAGGCTCCAGGACTGGCTTGCACCGGAGCTCGACGCACTGGCGGCCGGCAGCCCGGTGCGCGGCATCGACCTCACCGAACCGCTCCGGCGTCTGCTTCCGTGGCCCGAGGCCGCGCACATGGGGGAGCTGGTTCCCGAACGGCTTGAGGTGCCCAGCGGCTCGCACGTGCGGATCGACTATGCAGGGGAGCGGCCCGTGGTAGCCGTGAAGCTGCAGGAGTGTTTCGGGTGGGCGCAGACTCCCCGCCTGGTCCAGGGCAGGGTTCCGGTCCTCTTTCATCTGCTCTCGCCGGCGGGCCGGCCGCTGGCGGTGACGGATGACCTGGCGTCCTTTTGGTCCGGACCGTATGCACAGGTGCGGGCTGAGATGCGGGGCCGGTATCCCAAGCACCCCTGGCCCGAAGATCCCTGGCAGGCCAAGGCAACGGCACGCACCAAGGCCCGGATGTAGGGGCGGGGTTCCGGGGCGGTACTGAGTGCAGAGTCACAGCCGCCCTGCCCCGCCGCGAAGCACGGCGGGTTTTAGGCTGGAAGGGCAGCGCGCCGTCCTGTGCTGCCGTGAAAGGCTGTCTGCACCCGTGAAGTACTCCGTCCGTGAATTCCTGAGTATCCCCTCCGGCCGCGGACACCGCTTCCCGGCCGTGCGTGTTGGCCTGGGGATGCTGCTGCCGCTTTTGGTACTGATTCCGGCCGGACGTACCGATCTGACCATGTGTGCCATCTTTGGTTCCCTGACCGGCGTGTTCGGGCGCAGCGAACCGCACTGGCGGCGGCTGAAGCAGCAAACCGCTTCCGGCGTGCTGATGGTCCTGACGGTGATGGCCGGGGTGGCCTTGTCCCAGGCCGGCCGCGGACCCTGGACAGTGGTATTCACCGGAACCCTGATTGCTGCGGGCATCTCTGTGGCTGCGGATTCCCTGCGGGTGCGCCCGGCCGGCCCGTTCACTTACATTTTTGCCTTTACAGCGACGTCGGCCGCGCCGTTTGCCGGTTCGCTGGTCGAAGCATTTCTCACCGTCACGGCAAGTACGCTGCTGGCGGTGCTGTTGGGAGTGGCCGGCCGGCTGCACGCCCGCCGGCATAGCCCGGGCCGTCTCCGGGAGCCGGCGGCACGGCTGGGCAGCCCGAGGCGTGCCCGCCGGTTGCTGGTCCACGCAAGCCGTTACGCCGCAGCAGTAGGCATTGCCGGCACGGTATCCGCAGGGCTCGGCCTCGGACACGGATACTGGGCAATGCTGGCTGCCTGCGCCCCGCTGGCCGCCGTCGAACTGTCCCGGGGACCAGCCAGGGCAGTGCACTTCATTGCCGGCACCTATGCCGGCGTACTGTTTTCCGCCCTGCTGATGCAGGTGCCCTGGTCAGCCGTGCAGCTGGCATTGCTGCTGGCCATGCTGCAGTTCAGCGGTGAACTCTATGTGGTCAGGCATTACGGCGCCGCCATGGTGTTCCTGACGCCCGTGGCGCTGATGATGACGGGATTTACGCACGGCGGAGACGTGTGGGCGCTAACCATGGACCGGTCACTGCAAACTACTATTGGTGCGCTGGTGGCGCTGGCAGTGGTCGCCGTCACCACTCCGCGGCATGCGGGATCCAGGGTGCGGGGCTAGCGCCGGGTAGCAATGAAAAGCTGCGCGGGTCCGCGGACCCGGGCCTGAACCGGGTCCCCAAGATAAAGGACGCGGCAGCCCTCTGATACGGGTGTGGTGGTGCCACCCACGGTGATTTCCGCGCGCCCCTTCGCTGAGAGCACTATGGCAAAACGGCCCAGCTGGACGGTCTCTTCGGTGTCATCCAACACCGCACGCCCCAGATGCAGATCCTCGCTCCACAGCGGAATCCTGTCCTGGAAGCCGTCAACTGGGATAACCGGCAGGGGGGCCGGCGTTGGCTGGTCCTCACGCAGGACCTGCTGGAGTTCACCGGTATCCACGTAGTCCCTGGTCAGGCCCACCCGTAGCGAGTTCTCGGAGATGCTCATCAGCACCACTGCCTGACCGGACACGTAAGTATGCAGGCAGCCCGCCGGTGTGACCATGGCCTGGCCTGGTTCCAGATGGATGTGATTCATGCAGACGGCGTAAAGGATGCCGCGGTCCCCGGGAAACAGTTCGCGGAGACGGCGAACCGTGGCCACGGTATCGGCCACTGCCCCGGTGGGGTTCGTGGCCCTGTCCACTGCAAAATTTGTCTCCCGCAGCGCCCGCTGCTGCTCGTCACGCGTCATCCGCAGCACGGCGTGGCTGGGCGATTCATGCTGAAAGGTGACGAAAGACCGGAGCCAGGGCAGATCCAACCCCTCGGCGACCTCCCGGAGGGTCGCAGGGTTACGCTCGCCGGACAATACGCTGACGGGACTTACCGCAACGGCTACTTCCACCTTGGCATGGCAATCTTTGTAATTGCGGTTGCCTGCACCCATGGGTACGCCCCGGGCCTGCTCGCGGATAAAGCCCGCCTGGGCCTGCTCCACGGAGGGGTGGATCAGGATCGGGGGTGGAGCCCCCGCATCCAGCAAACGCATCCGGAAGGGGACAGGGTGTTGGGGCAGGGCATCCGGGCCGGTGAAGTGCTCCGGATGCTGTTCGGCGAGACGGTCCAGGGCATCCGGTATGTCGGCAGGGTCCCAGTCGATCAGCAGACCGGGGCCGCGGGCAGCGGTCAGCGTGCCCCGCTGTGAAACGGTAGGGACGGGGTCATACAGATGTGGAGTCAACATCTTAGAACTCAAATCACCTTGATTTGTGCACTCAAAATGCCTGTTGAATAATCTTAACGCTGTCCACATCCGGGCTTGACACCGCGGGCGGGGTTCCCGCTGTGAGGATGCGTATGCACGCCTGTGATGTTCGCCCGTGAAGTCTGCCGGGTTCCACCCGCCCCGGGGCAAGCCTGCACTCGATGCATTCATTCACTCTCCCGGACCGGGTGCAATAATTGTCCGCAGACCAATAGGCAGTGACCCAGACCCGGAAGAGGTTGCGGACAGACATGGCATGCATAACAGCTCCGGACTCCAGGCGCGGAAGGTGCTGAGACCATGGAATTCCTGATACTGCTGATCGGACTGCTGTTCGGAACCGTACTGGCTGCCGGCGTCGGTGAACGTATCCGCCTTCCGTACCCGGTGCTGATGCTGATCTTCTCCGCCCTGATCGCTTTTCTGCCGATCATTCCCGAGGTGCACATCAACCCGGAACTGATCCTGCCGCTCTTCCTGCCGCCGCTGCTGTACGCCGCGGCGCAACGAAGCTCCTGGTCCGTCTTCCGCCTGCGGTGGCGGTCACTGGTGCTCCTGGCCGTAGCCCTGGTGGCAGTCACAGTTGCGGTGGTTGCCGGGGTTTCCTGGGCCATGATCCCGGCCCTCGGACTGCCGGCCGCAATTGCCCTGGGTGCCATTGTCGCCCCGCCGGACCCGGTGGCGGTGGAAGCGGTGGCAGGCAAGGTAAAAATGCCGCGCCGCCTGATCACCGTGCTCCAGACAGAGGGCCTGTTTAACGACGCCATCGCCATCGTGATCTTCCAGGCCGCCGTGGCGGCCAGCACCAGCGGAGGTGAAGTCGGATGGGATGTGGTTCCGAGGTTCCTTATCGGTGCAGCGGGAGCCGTCCTCCTGGGCCTGGCCATGGCGTGGCTTGTCGGCAGCCTGAACCGTTTTGTCCCGAACATGGTGGCCCGTTCGGCAGCTACTCTGGTGGCGCCCTATGCCGTGTACCTGATTGCTGAAGAAGCGCACTTTTCGGGGGTGGTGGCAGTGGTGGTCACCGCACTGGAACTTGGACGCCGGGCCCGCCCGCAGGATTCCGAGGAACGGCTCACCCGTACCGCTTTCTGGGACGTGGTGGAGATGCTGACCACTGGTGTTGCGTTTGGCCTGGTGGGCATCGAGATGCGGTACATCATCGAGGACGAGGGGGCGGAACTGCTCGGCTTCGTTCCCGGAATTGCCGCAGTATGCGTGGCCGTCCTGGTGGTGCGGTTCCTGTGGATGCTGGGTATCTACCGGCTGGGCGGAACCGAGATGAACCGGGTTCCCGGCTCGCTGAAGGAAGTCCTCGTGCTGACCTGGTGCGGCATGCGCGGGCTCGCCACCCTGGCGCTGGCCCTGGCGCTGCCCGGCACCACCATGGCCGGGGAGGCCCTGCCCGGCCGGAACTTCGTGGTCGCGTGCGCCGCGGCCGTACTCGTGGTCACGCTCGTTATACCCGGCCTGACCCTGCCCTGGCTGATGCGGGTCCTCAAGCTGCCCGATAACCACCGGGACGCGGACCGCAAGGAACGCGAACTGGCGCTTCGCGCGGAACGGGCAGCCATAGAAAGCATGAAACGCTCCACGGCAATTGCGCAGCTTCCGCCGGAACGCCGGGCCGTGCTGGCCAAGCGGATGTCCTCGCTGCACTCAATGCTGCAGGGCGATGACGAGCCGGATCCGCAGAAGCTGCTGGACCGCAAAGCCACCCTGGAACTCATGGATGTGGTCCAACGTGAAGCCATGGACGCGGCACGGCGCGAGGTGCTCGCAGCCCGACGCCGCCCCGGCACGGATCCCGAGGCCGTGGACCGGGTGCTGCGGCGGCTGGATCTGAGGACCGTCACCATGGACCACCGGGAACGGCACTAGGCTCCTTCGCGGCTAGACTGCGGGTTTATGAGCGAAAACGATCAGTCCTGGCCGCTTTTGGGGCTGGCATGGGTGGTGCAGGCGGCTGCCGCCATCACCCTGGCGGTGGCAGTGGTGATATTGCAGCTGTGGATTCTGCCGGAGCCGGTGCTGCTCACTCTGCTGCTGGCACTGATCCTTGGGTCCGTGGTGATGCTCCTGCTGGCCGCCCCGCTGATCTTCACCTGGCTGCGCAGCCGCGTCCGGCGGACCTGGGTGATGGTGCTGGCCATGGCTGCCGTGGCCGTGGTGTTTGGCTGGTGGCTGGTGGTTGCCTGCGTCCTTGGGTTCGGGCTGCTGGTCATTGGCTTCGGATAGCCCGGATTAATCCCCGGGTGTTCCAAACGCATAGGATGGCAGGCCGGGCATCGATCGCCGCGTGCCCCAGCAACTATGCGTGATTGGATTTCACCCCTTTGAGTCTTGACCCCCACACCAACTCTTCACCGCTGCCCGCAGCGGGCACCACAAAACGCGCCGGACGGAAACCGGCACCGGACGCCCTGGATCCGCGGACGAAAACCGTTATCGGGCTGCTGCTCGTTTCCTCATTTGTCGTCATCCTGAACGAAACCATCATGAGCGTGGCTCTGCCCCGGCTGATGGCGGACCTGAACATCACTGCGGGAACCGCCCAGTGGCTTACCACCGGGTTTATGCTCACCATGGCCGTGGTAATCCCCGCGACCGGGTTCCTGCTCCAGCGCTTCTCCATGCGCGGCCTGTTTATGACCGCCATGTCCCTGTTCAGTGCCGGCACCCTCCTCGCTGCCCTGGCTCCCGGATTCGGTGCCCTGCTGGGCGGGCGGATCATCCAGGCCGGCGGTACGGCCATCATGATCCCGCTGCTGATGACCACGGTGCTGAATGCGGTGCCTGCGCACAGGCGCGGCCGCATGATGGGAACCATTTCGATTGTGATCGCCGTGGCTCCGGCCATCGGGCCGACCGTTTCCGGCATCATCCTCAATGCGCTGGACTGGCGCTGGATGTTCTGGCTGGTGCTGCCCATTGCCCTGCTCTCGCTGGTCCTGGGGACAGTCTTCATCCGCAACCTGACCGAACCGAAACGGGTTCCCTTCGATGCCCTGTCCATAGTGCTCTCCACCTTTGCCTTCGGCGGAATCATCTTCGGCCTGAGCAGCATCGGAGAGGCGGCCCAGGGCAAGGAACTGATGCCGCTGTGGATCCCCCTGACCGTCGGTGCACTGGCCATGGCCGGGTTTGTGTACCGCCAGCTGGTGCTCCAGCGCTCTGACCGGGCACTGATGGACCTGCGCACTTTCACCAGCAAGCCGTTTGTCATAGCTGTGGTTATGGTGCTGGTGAGCATGATGGCCCTGTTCGGCTGCCTGATTGTGCTCCCGCTCTACCTGCAGAACGTGCTGGGCCTGTCCACTCTGGAAACCGGTCTGCTGCTGCTGCCCGGCGGTGCGGTCATGGCAATCCTGTCCCCGATTGTCGGCGGTCTCTTTGACCGTTTCGGACCGCGGCCGCTGGTGATTCCCGGCGCCCTGGTGCTGAGTGCTTCGCTCTGGGGCATGACCATGCTGACGGAGGACTCTCCGGTGCCGCTGGTAATCCTGCTGCACTGCTTCCTGAACGCCGGCCTCGGCTTTATCTTCACCCCGCTGTTCACCTCTGCACTCGGTTCCCTGGACCGCACGCTGTACTCGCACGGCAGCGCCATCATCAACACGCTCCAGCAACTGGCAGGAGCGGCAGGTACGGCAGTCTTCATCACGCTGATGACAGCCGGCACCACCGCTGCAGTTAATGACGGCTTGGCGGCCATCCCGGCAGCAGCGGCCGGAATCCATACGGCCTTCTTCTGGGGCGCCGTGATCTCCCTGGTGGCACTGGCGGCGTCATTCTTTGTCCGCCGTCCCGTGAACGAACTGCCTGACGGGGTGGGCGTCCACTAACCCGGTGTGCCTGTTGTTCGGCAGCGGCGGCCACTATCCTCGGTAACGCAGGTGCAATCCGCCCCATCACAGGCACTGCACTCCGGGAAGTGGCACCATGTCCAAGCACAGGCAAGCCCCCGGCGGAAACCGCGTCCGGATGCTGCTGGCCCTCGCGGGCCCGGCGGTCCTGTTCGGCGTGGTGTCCGCCCTGGTCCTTTTTGGTCTCGACAGGCTTAGCCTGCTGCTCGAACACTGGGTCTGGGCGGACCTGCCGGCCGCCGTCGGCGCGGATCCCGCGGGCGGCTGGTGGATTCTGGGCACCTTGACGGTTACCGGGCTCGCCGTGGGACTCACTGTACGGTTTGTGCCAGGCCATGCCGGCCCGGATTCAGCAGCTGCCGAACTGGGCGGTCCGCCGCTGCCGCCCGGCGTGGTGCCGGGGCTCGCCCTGGCTGCAGTCCTTGGCCTGGCCGGGGGCGTCAGCCTGGGACCGGAGAATCCGATTATTGCCATCAATACCGCCCTGCTGACCGCGCTGGCAGGGCGGTTTTTCGTCCGCATACCCGCCCGGGTGATCGCCGGCCTCGCGGTGGCAGGAACCGTGGGTGCCCTGTTCGGCACACCCGTGGCGGCCGCCCTGCTTTTTACCGGCTTGGCCGGCGCAATGCGCACCGGGGGAGCCCTCTTTGACAGGCTTTTCCTGCCGCTCGTCTCCGCCGGTGCCGGAGCAGTAACCATGACTCTGCTCGGTGGCACGCTGCTGCAGGTCCGGCTCCCGCCCATGGGCGCCCCGGACGGCTGGGACGTACTGGCGGCGCTGGTGATTGCTCCGCTGGCGGCCGCATTCGGCCTGCTCGGGGTAGTGGTCTTCGCCCGGGTGCACAGCGGATTCCGGCGGCTGGGAAGCCCTGTCCTCTACACCACGCTCGGGGGAGTGCTGCTTGGCCTGCTGGGTGTGATCGGCGGGCCGGTGACCCTGTTCAAAGGGGCGGCCGAATCCGCGCGCCTGCTCCAAAACCCGGGCGGCGAGGAACCCTGGGCCCTGCTCGGTGACGCACTGGTGAAACTCGCCGCCCTGGTCATAGCGGCGGCAGCAGGCTTCCGTGGCGGGAGGATATTTCCTGCCGTTTTTATCGGCGTTGCCGCCGGCCTGGCGGTTGCCGGGTTTGTGCCGGGCATACCGGTAGCGCTGGCCGTGTCCGCGGCCGTGCTCGGGCTGGTACTTGCCGTGGCCCGGGACGGCTGGATGGCCCTCTTCATCGCCGTGGTGATCACCGGCGACGTCACCGTGACCGGCGTCCTTTGCCTGGCCGTGCTGCCGGCCTGGCTGGTGGTCACCAACGCCCCGCACATGCTCGCCGAACAGGGCGTCCCGGAAAATCCTTGACCACGGGTGTGACGGACCCCATACTAAATGAACGATTAGTTAGTGCTTACGTCAGGAGCCCCGATGACCGTCCTCCAGTCCGCCCGTCCCACCTTCGATCCGAACGACGTCGCCGACGTTGATGCCGACCTGTACCTGCTCGACGAGCAGCTGGATGAGGAGGCAAAAGACGTGCAGGCGAGGGTACGCGCCTTCGTGGACCAGGACCTGCTGCCGGTCATCAACGGATACTGGGAGCGGGCCGAGGTGCCGTACGAGCTGATTCCCAAGCTGGCAGCCCTCAACATCGCCGGCGGCACCATCAAGGGATACGGGTGCCCCGGCATGAGCCGGATGTCGGCCTCCATCGCAGCCGCTGAGCTGGCCCGCGGCGACGGCTCCATCAACACCTTTTTCGGGGTCCACTCCGGCCTGGCCATGGGCAGCATCGACATGCTCGGCAGTGAGGAACAGAAACAGCGATGGCTGCCGGCCATGGCCCGGTTTGAAAAGATCGGCGCCTTTGCCCTGACCGAGCCGGCGCACGGATCCGACTCGGTCTCGCTGGAGACCAGTGCCCGGCGCGAGGGCGATTTCTATGTCCTGAACGGCAGCAAGCGATGGATCGGCAATGCCAGCTTTGCCGACATCGTGATCATTTACGCCCGGGATGAAGCCGACGGCGCGGTTAAGGCGTTTGTCATGGAGAAGGGCGCCGAGGGCCACCCGGCCGGGTATAACGCCGAAGTCATCACCGGAAAGATGGGCAAGCGTGCCGTGCTGCAGCCCAACATTGTCATTGAGGACCTGCGCATTCCGGCCGCGAACCGGCTGGAAAACTGCAACTCCTTCAAGGACGTAAACAAGGTCCTTGCCGCCACCCGCGGGGGAGTGGCCTGGGAGGCGCTGGGACATGCCGTGGCTGCTTATGAGATTGCCGTCGCGTACGCCAAGCAGCGCGTACAGTTCGGCAAGCCGATTGCCGGGTTCCAGCTGGTGCAGAACAAGCTGGCCAACATGCTTGCCCAGCTGACCGCCATCAAGCTGACCTGCTTCCGGCTCAACGAGCTGGGCGAATCCGGCCAGATGACCAGCCCCATGGCATCCATGGCGAAAATGTTCGCAGCGCGGCAGGGACGCTGGATCTGCCAGGAGGCACGGGACATCATGGGCGGCAACGGACTGCTGCTCGAAAACCATGTGGCAAGGCACCTGACCGACATGGAGGTGGTCTTCACCTATGAGGGCACCGACACCATGCAGTCCCTGATTCTGGGCCGGCACATTACCGGCCTGTCGGCCTTCGCCTAGAGCATCAGAGGCCAGCCGGAGAACAGTTGACGGATACCGCTATGGGTGTTGTGGCCCGCCAACCCGCAGCCCCAGCACCCTGCCGGTGTTCCCCGCCATCGGGTCCATGGCCTCCGGCCACTGTGCGGTCATCATAAAAAGCAGTCCGCCGTCGTCTCCTCCCACAGCACAGGAAAAACAGCCCTGCTCCAGCTGTACGGACTCCACAACGTCCCCGCCGGGCCGGATTCGCACACACCGCTCACCGGGCACTTCGGCAAACCAAATGCCGCCGGCACCGTCCCAGCAGATGCCGTCCGGGGCACTGCCGGGCACCCCGGCCCACTCGCCCGCGGGGGTGAGCGTGCCATCGGCATTGATAGTGAAGGATGCCAGGCGGCCGGCGTTGGATTCGGCCACCACCAGGGTGCTGCCGTCCTCGGAGACCAGCATTCCGTTGGGGAAGGACAGTCCGCGGGCGACTGTCTCGGCGGAGCCGTCCGGCCGGACCAGGGCTATGATGCCGTCGCTGCCCGCCCCGGCGGCGTAGTCGGCCCCGATGCCGTTGACGTAGGCGTTGCCGCCGGGGTGGACGGCAATCTCGTTCCAGGGGTGCTCGGAGAGCCGCCGCAGATCGGCCAGCGGGACCAGCCCGGCGTGGGGTACCTCCACCAGCACGGTGCCGTCACTGCCCGAGACCACGACCATCCTGCCGTCAGGCAGCCAGTCAAAGCTGATGGGGAAGGACGGCACCGCTGCGGCACGGCGAATGTTTCCCTGCCGGTCCAGCGCGGAGATGGTGCCCGCCGTCCAGTCCGCAAACCAGAATTCATTGCCGTGCCAGCGTGCGGACTCGCCCATTCCAATGCCGGATGCCAGGGTTGCCGGTTCCGCCATGCTGCACCTCGCTTCATCCGGGTGTTCCAGTGTGCAGGTACAGTATGCCGCCCGCACGGGCCCGGGAACAGACGGTGCGGGTCAGGAGCCGGCGGCGCCAAGCATCCGCAGCGCCAGCATGCTGTGGTTCGCCGCGACGTCGGCCGCGGTGAGCCTTCCGTCCGCGCGGAACCAGCGGGCCACATCGATACACAGGGACAGAAGAGCGAAAACAGCCAGCCGGGTGTCCGGCACCGAGAACACACCCAGTTCGCGCCCGCGGTCGACGACGGTCCGGAACTCGGCGTCCACCGCACGGCGGATCTCAAGCACCTCGGCCCGGTGCTCATCGCTGAGGGCGGGCAACTCGAAGTTGACCACGCTGGATTTGGTCCGGTTGCTGCTCTGCCATTCCACAAAGTCCCGCACCACGTTGCGGATCTGCTCCACCGGATCCGTGCTCGAGGCCATTCCGGCGCGGACCAGCTCCAGGGTCCGCTCATGGCCCAGCTTCGAGATGCTGTACAGCAGCTCTTCCTTGGACCTGTGGTGGACGTACACGGCCCCGGGCGTCACCCCTGCTGCTGCAGCAATGTCCCGCGTAGTGGTGCCGTGAAAACCCTTGGCCGCGAAGGCCTCGGTGGCGGATTCCAGCAGGCGCTGGCCCGTGTCGGTTGCGGGCACCTGATCCTCCGGATTCTGAACAAAATGAGCGTTTAGCAACCAGAGTAACAGGGGAGTGCATCCGGTACGGGGCGGTTAGGCCAGGCGCGAGCGGACAATCTCGCTGACCGTTTTGCCGTCAAACCGGCCGGCCACCCTGGCCGTCACCGGTTTCATGACCTGCCCCATCTGCCGCATGGACGGTTCCGTGCCGCCGGCGCGCAGCCCGGCAATCTCCTCGTCCACGATGGCCTCAACCTCTGTCCGGCTCAGCGCAGCCGGCAGGTACGCCTCGATAATCTCCGCTTCTGCGATCTCCGCCGTGGCGCGGTCCGCTTCCCCTGCCTCGGTGTAGATCCGTGCGGTGTCTCGCCGCTTGGCTGCCTCCTTCTGCAGCAGGGAGATGGTCTGCGCGTCATCCAGCTCCACGGGTGTCTTCCCGGACTTTTCCCGCGTGCCGATTTCACCAAGCACATTGCGGACCGTGGCCAGCGCCGTGCGGTTGCCGGCTTTCATATGCGCTTTCATATCCTGCTGCAGCCGGTCTTTGAGCGTTCCCATACCCTGTTCCTCTTTCCTTGACACAAGTTCCTACCCTCATCCTCCCCTACACGGGAGGTGCCGGTCACAGCGTCCGGAATCACAGTCCGAAAGGGCGGAAGTTGTCTTGAGTCGCTCAAAACAACTGATAGGGTTTTGATATGCAGACGGACGAAGACACGGAACGGCTGGCCGGGAACATCCGGACCGCCGGACTGAAGGTCACCGCGCAGCGCCTGGCCGTACTGCAGGTGCTGCAGCAGACCCCGCACTCCAGTGCGGAGCAGGTTCTTGCTGCCGTCCGCGAGGAATTGCCGAACATCTCCGCCCAAGCGGTTTACGGCATCCTGGCCGCCTTTACCGAGGCCGGCCTGGCGCGACGGCTTGAGCCCGCCGGTTCACCGGCCCTGTACGAGTCCCGAGTGGGAGATAACCACCATCATCTGGTGTGCATTCACTGCGGGAAAATCAGGGACGTTGACTGCGTGATTGGCCAGGCACCCTGCCTGGAGCCGTCGGATGATTCCGATTTCACCGTGCTGGCCGCCGAAGTGACATTCAGCGGCATCTGCAGCAGCTGCCGGCAGCTGGCGGAATCCTCCGCCCCGTAGGCAGCACCAACCGTCGAACCACCGGCGGGCCCCTTTCAATGGCGATTACCCCTTTCCGGGCTTCACGCTGCCCGGAAACCGCCCCTGCCCCGGCCTGCACTTGTGCAAACCGGCGGTAGGAACCGGCCCGAGTCTCACCACAACGCGTTATCCGAGGAGAGAACCATGACCATTTTGATCACCCCGACCGCCACCGCCCGTGACGATAACCGCCAGGACTCCGCTCCGCGCCCTGCCGTTGCCGAACGCACGGAACAGGCAGCAGCTCCGATCCGTCCCGAAGGCAGCTACACCAGCCGCTATGACTCCGCTGCGGAAACCCGCCGCACCCCGCGCTCCCGGGGAAACTACGTCACCGCCGCCAGCCAGCGGACCCGCCCCGCGGGCAGCTACACCTGCACCGACGGAGCATCTGCTCCCCGCCGCGCCCGCGGCAGCTACACCTTTCAGGCGTAGGCAGCGGCGGCATTCCCCGGCGCAGGCTGCGGTGCAGACCGTGCGGCCGCGCCGGGCGGGACGTGCGCAGCCGATAAGCTGAATGCTCGTTGTCCCGCGGGGGCGAGGAAGACCAACCCCCTATGAGAGGACACCATGAGCCTGATCCGGCTGCAGGACGTCAACACATCGTTCGAGAACAAGCAGGTGCTGCGCGAAGCGTTCCTTCGCCTTGAACCCAAGGACCGGATCGGGCTGATCGGACGCAACGGATCCGGCAAGTCCACCATCCTGAAACTCGTGCTGGGCCGGCTCGAACCGGATTCCGGCACAGTCACGGTGGAGCCGGGCCTGCGGATCGGCTACTTCTCCCAGTTCTCCGAACTGGACGGAGAAGCCAGCATCACCGAGGTGCTGGACACCGTCTTTACCGGGATCAAGGACGTCGAAGCGGAGCTCGCCCGCATGGACACGGCCATTGCCGGGGCTCCCGCCGAGAAGGAAATGAACCGGCTCATCACCCGCCAGGCCGAACTGTTTGAGACCATGGACCGGCTGGACGGCTGGGACTATCCGCGCCGCATCGACGCGGCGCTGACCACCCTGGGCTTCAGTGAGGCCCACCGCACCTGCCCCATCGACGCCCTCTCCGGCGGCTGGCGCAACCGCGCGGCCCTGGCGAAAATCCTGCTTGAGGCGCCGGACGTGCTGCTCCTGGATGAGCCCACCAACTATCTCGACGTTGCCGGCGTCGAGTGGCTGGAAGGCTGGTTCCGCGACTTCCGCGGCGCCGCCGTCGTCGTCTCCCACGACCGGGCGTTCCTGGACGCCGTGGTGACCCGGATCATCGAGGTGGAGAACTACCACCTGCACGAATATCCCGGTAATTTCGGCGAGTACGTTATCCAAAAACAGTTCCGGCTCAAGGCGCTGCAGACCCAGTTTGTCCATGAGTCCGAGTTGCTGGCTTTCGAAGCCGAGGGCATTTCCGACCGGCGCGAGGCGGCGAAAGCCGGCAGCGACGGCCTGGGCGGCAGGCTGGCGAAAATCAAGAAAGCCCGCGCTCCGCGCCCCGTGGACCAGATCATCACGGAAATCTACGGCGGTCTGCACGTCAAGGACAACCTGTGCCGGGTGGAGTCCGTGGGCAAGTCCTACGGTGACAGGACGCTGTTCCAGGACCTGAGTTTCGAAATCCGGCGCGGGGACCGGCTGGTGGTCCTCGGTTCCAACGGCAGCGGGAAAACGACGCTGCTGCGTGTATTGACGGGCGAAGAGAAAGCCGACGCCGGCAAGGTTGTCTGGGCCAACGGCGCGAAAATGGTCTCCTACAACCAGGTGCTGGCGGAGCTCGACGACGGTGACACCGTCACCCATTCGGTGAACGCCATGCCGGACAGCCTGGCCCTGACCGCCACCAAGAAGTCGGTCAACCGGTTCCTGACGATGTTCCAGTTCTCCGAAGCGGACCTGAAGCAGAAGATCGGCAACCTCTCCGGCGGGCAGAAGGCGCGCGTCGCCATGGCCCAGTGCCTGCTGTCCGGCGCTTCAGTCCTGCTGCTCGACGAGCCCACGAACCACTTGGACCTCTCCAGCACGCAGGTGATGGAACGGGCGCTGCTGCATTTCCCCGGAGCCGTGGTGGTGGTCAGCCACGACCGCTTCTTCACCGACAAGATCGCCAACCGGCACCTGGTGTTCGGCGCCGATGGCACAGCCCCCGGCGAG
>ERZ504995.48-NODE-48-length-14444-cov-4.907012_pt1 | contig 14444 bp, 12 predicted proteins | sample MGYA00514197_ERZ504995 | MGnify/ENA primary metagenome ERZ504995 (study PRJEB26094, sample SAMEA4028455) | Ovis aries | biome: host associated; feature: stool; material: fecal | place: Italy | collected 2012 | study: EMG produced TPA metagenomics assembly of the...
GGCGAACGCGCGCCCGAGGTCGTCCTCGCCCGCGGCGGCGGGGAGGGCGTCCGGCGCGAGCGCGGCGCCGCCGGGCTCGAGCGAGGCGCGCAGCGAGTCGAGGTAGAGGTCGTGCCCGGCCGGCACGGCGAACGCGACGGCGGCGCGGCCGGGCTCCGCGAAGGAGGCCTCCGCGCTGACGGGCGAGGCGGCGCGGGCGGCGGCGGCGAACGCAGGGAGAAGGGCCGCGCATGCGGCGGCGACAAGCGGGGACGGTCGTTTCATCGGGACGCCGAGTCTAGCAGATTCCGGCGTCCCGCGAAAGGGGAATCGCACCGAGAAAGGGACCGGGCCGGGGCGCCTCGCGCCCCGGCCCGGTCGTGAACTGGTGGGAGATAGTGGACTCGGACCACCGACCTTTTGCATGTCAAGCAAACGCTCTAACCAACTGAGCTAATCCCCCGGCGTTTCCATGGGTGCCGGAAAACGGAGCGGGATGCTACTCTTTTCCCCGGCAAGAGTCAACCGTTTTTTTTCGGTTCTTCGGAGCGCCCTCCCAACCGGACCTTTTGCGGAGCTTTTCCGCCCTCTGATTAATTTAATTTATAGACGCGAATTCCGCTTGCGAGGCGGGGAGGCGGGGAGTAGACTGCGCGCCCTTCCTCCGGCGGAATGGACGCCGCAATCCGTGGCCCGGCGCCGGAGGACGTCAGGAAGAAGAACAACAAGATGGCAACCAAGAAGCAACCGCAGAAGAAGACCACGGTGCGCCGCGAGACCGCGAAGCGCACGAAGCCCGTCGCCGCTCCGAAGAAGGAGGCTCCGGCCGCCCCGAAGGGCGAGCGCGTCGTTCTCACGGTCCAGGCCGACCCCGGAAGCACCGTCTACCTCGCCGGCTCGTTCAACGGCTGGGACCCGCAGGGCCTCCGCATGGTCGACAAGGACGGCAACGGCCTCTACTCCGTCTCCGTCACGCTCGCGCCCGGGATCTACGAGTACAAGTTCGTGATCAACGGCGTGTGGACGCTCGATCCGGATCCGGACCGCGACTGGACCCAGAACGGCCTCGGCACGCTCAACAGCGTGCTCCGCGTCGGCTAGCTCCCGCGCATGGTCGCGAACGGCCCTCGCCTCGGCGGGGGCCGTTCTTTTTTCGCGGCCGTCCCTAGAACCAGAGCGAGAACCAGCCGGCCGGGTCGTCGACGTTGGAGACGGACGCGAAGTCCGCGACGGGGATCGCGCGAGACTCGCCCGCGCGCTCCAGCAGGAGCGTCCACGGGCGCGCGACGGCGGCGTTCGCGGCGGTGCGCGGCGCGGGGAGGAGCGAGGCGCGCCAGCCCTGGTTGCGGATCGTCGCGGCGAAGAGCGTCTCCTCGCGCGAGGTGCCCGCGAGGCGCCCCTTGGCGAGGACGAGCGGCCCGCGCAGGATCCGGACGCCGGCCTCCTCGCGCGCGAGCCCCGCCATCTCGGGCGTCTTGCTCCGGTATTCCAGGAACGAGCGGACGTAGCCGCGGAGGCGCTCGTCGCTCCGCCCGGTCCAGTTGACGAGGCGCGGCGAGAGGTCGAGGCGCAGCGACCACGAGGAGACGCCCGCGGGGGCGGCGACCTCTGCCCAGCCGCCGCGCGGTTCGCGGCGCTCGCCGTCGATCTCGATCCACGCGCTCCAGCGCGGGACGCGGAAGCGGACGCGCCCCGGCGCGGCGAGCGCGGCGCGCACGACGACGGGGCCGTCCGACCACGGGTAGCCGCCGCCGATCTCGATGCGGTCGGCGCCGAGCGCGGCCGCGCCGTCGGTATAGAGCAGGACGCAGAGCGCGCCGTCCGCGGCGCGCGCGGCCTGGACGCCTGCGACGTCGAAGAACGTGCGCATCATGTTGTCCGGACAGCACTGGTGCAGCGCCATGCCGACCTGCGGCGGCGCGGAGAGGTGGCGCGTGCCGTGCGACCGGACGATGTGCGCGCCCCAGCGGCCGTCGCGCCAGACGCCCGCGAGGAACGCGTTGAGGAACGCCTCCTCGATGCGGTCGGCGTGGACGGGGTCGCCGGTGAGCAGCAGCAGCTCGCGCTCGAGGCGGATCCAGTGCACGACGTCGCAGAGCTCCGTCATGCCGTTCACGCGGTGCGCGGCGTGGAGGAAGTGGTCGAAGAAGCCGACGCTCCCCATCGGGTTGAGCTCCTCCACGACGAGGTGGCGCTCGTAGGCGAGGACGGCGTCGAGGACGGCGCGGTCGCCCGTGAGCCGCGCCCAGTCGGCGGCGCCCTCGAGGCAGCTCAGGATCTCGTAGCCCTTCGCCCAGAACTCGGGCATCGGGTGCCATTCGGCGATCGGCTCGGGGCGGAGCGCGTCGCGGAGGATCGCGGCGGGCGAGCCGGACTCGGCCCGGAACGCGCGGACGATTTCCTCGGCGAGGGCGAGGGCGCTCGCGCTGCCCGTGAGCCGGTGCAGCTCGAGGAGCGGCCGCAGGATGCTCATCGACGAGACGCCGTGCCACGCGCCGGTGCGGTCGAGCGCGAGGCCGAGGCGGCGCAGCTGCGCGGCGAGGTGGTCCGCCATCCGCTCCGCGGCGGCGAGGCACTCCGCGTCGCCGCCGGCCAGCCGGGAGAGCTCGACGAGCGCCCAGAGCGTGTACTTGCGCCCCCAGACGTTGAAGCAGGCGTGGTTGCGCGCGTCGGGATCGTCCGGATTGCGGCGCAGCAGGTCCTCGCGCGCGTAGGTCGAGAGGTAGCCGCCCGGCGACTGGAACGCGCGGACGAACTCGTGCGCCTTTTCGAGCGCCCAGGCGGCGAGCGCGGGATCGCGGCGACAGGCCGCCGCGCCGGCGAAGCCGAGCATCGTCTTGCCCCAGTACTCGTTCTGCCAGCCCCAGCCGTCGCCTCCGCGCGGGTCGTCGTCCCAGTGCGTGCGGAAGGCGCGCACGGCCTCCTCGTACATCGGGCCGCGGGCCCAGTCCGAGAAGGCGCGCTCGCGGAGGCAGGCCTCCGCCGCGGCTCCCGCGGGGCCGCCGAGCCGAGCATCGCCCGGGACGCTCGGCGCGAGGGCGTTCGTCATCTTGTCGTCCATGCCCGCGAGGATACCACACCCTCCTCCCGCCGGCAAACCGGTGGACTTCCCGCGGGCGTTCTGCTAGGATTCCGCTCCGACCGGCCGATCGGACAGGACCGACCGGCAGACCGCCAGATCGAAAGACCCGCCATGCATACCGTCGTCCAGCATCCGCTCCTCCAGCATCGCCTCGCCATCCTCCGCGCCACCAAGACCGACCCCAAGCTCTTCCGCGAACTCGTCCACGAGATGACGCGCCTCATCGCCTTCGAGGCGCTGCGCGACCTGCCGACCGTCCCCGTCTCGGTCCGCACGCCGATGGGGGACGCGGCCGGCCTCAAGATCGAGGGCCATGTCGTGGTCGCGCCGATCCTGCGCGCGGGCATGGGCATGCTCGAGCCGATGCTGGAGCTGCTGCCCTATGCGACGGCCGGCGTCATCGGCACGAAGCGCAACGAGGAGACGGCCGAGCCGATCCCCTACTACCTCAACCTCCCCAAGCCCTTCCCGGACAGCTACGTCGCGCTCGTCGATCCGATGCTCGCCACCGGCGGCAGCGCATGCGACGCGATCGCGACGCTCAAGAAGAACGGCTTCTCCCGCATCGTCTTCCTCAACATCATCGCCTGCCCCGAGGGCATCGAGCGCCTCGAGAGGGAGCACCCCGACGTCCCGATCTTCACCGCCGCGATCGACGACCACCTCAACGACCGCCACTACATCGTCCCCGGCCTCGGCGACGCCGGCGACCGTCTCTTCGGGACGCTGTAGACCCCGCCCCGCGACCTCCAACCGTTTGACCGCGTGACCGAACGACCATGAGCACCGACTACAACTTCACCGAGATCGAGAAGAAATGGCAGAAGCGCTGGGAGGAGGAGAAGACCTTCGCCGCGATTGACTTCTCCCCGAAGCCCAAGTACTACGCGCTGGACATGTTCCCGTATCCCTCCGGCGCCGGCCTGCACGTCGGCCACCCCGAGGGCTACACCGCCACGGACATCGTCTGCCGCTACAAGCGCGCCAGGGGCTTCAACGTCCTGCACCCGATGGGTTTCGACGCGTTCGGCCTCCCCGCCGAGCAGTACGCGGTCGAGACGGGCACGCACCCCGAGGTCACGACCTCCAAGAACATCGCCAACTTCACGCGCCAGATCAAGGCGCTCGGCTTCTCCTACGACTGGGACCGCGAGGTCCGCACCTGCGACCCGCAGTACTACAAGTGGACGCAGTGGATCTTCGAGAAGCTCTACGAGCAGGGTCTCGCCTACGTGGCGGAGGTGCCCGTGAACTGGTGCCCCGCCCTCGGCACGGTGCTGGCCAACGAGGAGGTGATCGACGGCCGCTCCGAGCGCGGCAACCACCCCGTGGTGCGCCGCCCGATGCGCCAGTGGATGCTCAAGATCACCGCCTACGCCGAGCGCCTCCTCAAGGACATCGACACGGTCGACTGGCCCGAGGGCATCAAGGAGATGCAGCGCAACTGGATCGGCAAGTCCACCGGCGCGGAGGTCACCTTCGGCACGACGATCGGGGACGAGATCGTCGTCTACACCACCCGCTGCGACACGCTCTTCGGCGCGACCTACATGGTGATGAGCCCCGAGCACGCGCTCGTGAAGAAGTGGCTCGCCGAGGACCGCATCGCCAACGCGGACGCCGTGCGCGCCTACCAGGAGGCCGCCGCGCGCAAGTCCGACTTCGAACGCACCGAGATGGCCAAGGAGAAGACGGGCGTGAAGCTCGAAGGCGTCGCGGGCGTGAACCCCGTGAACGACGCCGAGATCCCGATCTTCCTCTCCGACTACGTCCTGGCCTCCTACGGCACGGGCGCGATCATGGCGGTCCCCGCGCACGATACGCGCGACTGGGAGTTCGCCAGGAAGTTCGGCATCCCCATGGTCGAGGTCGTCGCCGGCGGCGACATCGCGAAGGAGGCCTTCACCGACTGCGCCACCGGCACGATGGTCAACTCTGGCTTCCTCACCGGCCTCTCCGTCGAGGAGGCGAAGAAGAGGATGATCGCCTGGCTCGAGGAGAAGGGCTGCGGCCGCGCCAAGACGCAGTACAAGCTGCGCGACTGGCTCTTCTCGCGCCAGCGCTACTGGGGCGAGCCGTTCCCCGTGATCCACATGGACGACGGCACCACGCAGCTCGTCCCGTCCGAGGACCTGCCGCTCGAGCTGCCCGAGCTCTCCGACTACAAGCCCACCGGCACCGGCGATCCGCCGCTCGCGAAGGCGACGAGCTGGACGCGCTACACCGACCCGAAGACCGGCAGGACCGGCTGGCGCGAGACGAACACCATGCCGCAGTGGGCCGGCTCCTGCTGGTACTACCTGCGCTACATCGACCCGCACAACGACCAGGCCTTCTGCGACAGGAAGAAGGAGGCCTACTGGATGCCCGTCGACCTCTACATCGGCGGCGCCGAGCACGCGGTGCTGCACCTGCTTTACGCGCGCTTCTGGCACAAGGTCCTCTTCGACCTCGGCCTCGTCTCCACGAGCGAGCCGTTCCAAAAGCTCGTCAACCAGGGCATGATCCTCGGCATGAGCTACAAGGACCCGCGCGGCGTCCTCGTTCCCACCAACGAGGTGGACCTCACCGACCCGCAGCACCCGAAGCGCGTCTCCGACGGCGCCCCGCTCGTCGAGTTCCCCGCGAAGATGAGCAAGTCGCTCAAGAACGTGGTGAACCCGGACGACGTCATCCGCGACTACGGCGCCGACGCGCTCCGCCTCTACGAGATGTTCATGGGCGCGCTGCAGGACGTGAAGCCCTGGAGCACGCGCGGCGTCGAGGGCGTGGCGCGCTTCCTGCGCCGCGCCTTCCACATGGTCGTCGACCAGCCCGTCGTGGACGATCCGCTCTCGCCCGACCAGAACCGCCTCCTGCACGCGACCGTGAAGAAGGTCACGCAGGACATCGAGGCGCTCTCCTTCAACACCGCCATCTCGCAGCTCATGATCTTCGTGAACGGCTTCGCGGGCGAGGGAAAGCCCCTCCCGCGCGCCGCCGCGGAGCCCTTCGTGCAGCTGCTCTCGCCCTTCGCGCCGCACCTGGGCGAAGAGCTCTGGGAGAAGCTCGGCCACGGGGGCGGCGTGAGCTACGTGCCGTGGCCCGCGTGGGACGAGAAGGCGCTGGAGCTCGACGAAGTCGAGATCGCCGTGCAGATCCGCGGCAAGGTGCGCGCGCGCCTCATGATGCCGGCCGGCGCCACGCCCGCCGACATGGAGAAGCTCGCCCTCGCCGACGCGAAGGTGCAGGCGGCGCTCGCCGGCGCGACCCCGCGCAAGGTGATCTGCGTGCCCCGGCGCCTCGTCAACATCGTCGTGTAGGGCGCCCGGGCGGCGCGCCTACGCGAAGATCGTCGAGTCGTCCAGCAGGTCGATGCCCGAGGCGGAGAGCGCCGCGACGGCCTTCGCCGTGTCGTCGAAGCGGAAGACGAACCGAGCCGAGGCGCCGCGCGCGACCGCGAAGGCGTACATGTATTCGACGTTGGCGCCGGTCCGGTCGACCGCCTCGAGGATGCGCGCGAGGGCGCCGGGCTCGTCCGGCGCCGAGAGGGCGACCACCTCGCGCACGTTCACGCCGAAGCCGGCGCGCTGAAGGACGCCGCGCGCCGTCTCCCAGCGGTCGACGAGCAGGCGGACGATGCCGAAGTCGGTCGTGTCCGCGAGCGAGAGCGAGGCGATGTTGACGCCGCTCTCGGTAAGCGTGCGGCAGATGGCCGCGAGGCGGCCGGGCTTGTTCTCGAGGAAGAGGGAGATCTGGTGGACGGTCATGGCGGGTCCTTTCGCGCGAGGTGTGCCCGCGATTCTACCAGTGCGACCGTCCGCGCGTCAACCGTCCGCCTCGCGCCCGCGCGCGAGAACTGATTTGCTTTGCCGAAACCGGACGCTTCTGGTAGAATACCGCCCCCAAGCGCCTCGAAGGGCGCCTCCGGGCCGGTTCCAAGGGCCCGTTCCGTTCTTTCCGTTTTCCCGTTTCCACCCCTTTTCACTCCCATTTTCCCATGTTCGCGAAGAATTTCTTCAAGTTCAAGTGGATCACGCGCGAGTCCCACCACCTCGCGCGCGAGATCATCGTCAACGCCGAGAAGCTCGAGACCCGCGTCGCCGTCCTCGAGAACGGCCGCCTGGAGGAGTTCCAGGTCGAGCACCCGACCGACGAGCGCCTCGTCGGCTCCATCTTCCGGGGCCGCATCCAGAACCTGCAGGACGACCTCCAGGCCGCGTTCGTCAACATCGGCATGCGCAAGAACGCGTTCCTGCACTACTGGGACATGAACCCCAACGACGACTCGCTGCTCGACGACGACGACGAGGACGAGGACTCGGACGAGGGCGGCCAGAAGAACGGCGGCCGGAAGGACGGCGGCAAGAAGTCCCGCGGCAAGCGCCTCACCAACGAGGAGATCGCCCAGCGCTTCCCCGCCGGCGCGGTCGTCACGGTCCAGGTCTCCAAGGGCCCGATCGGCACGAAGGGCCCGCGCATCACCGCCGCGCTCTCGATCCCCGGGCGCTACCTCGTCCTGATGCCCGGAAACGGCTCGCAGGGCGGCGGCCCGCTGCGCGGCGTCTCGCGCAAGATCGGGGACGCCGAGGAGCGCAAGCGCCTCAAGAAGATCCTCGACCGCCTCCAGAAGCTCATCCCGAAGGACTGCGGCCTCGTCGTCCGCACGGCCGGCCAGGGCGCCACGCACAGCGCGTTCGTGAAGGACCTGCGCGTCCTGCTCGGCGCCTACGAGGACATGAAGGCCGCGAGCCGCGACCTGCCCGCGCCCTGCTGCGTCTACGAGGAGCCCGACCTCGTGATGCGGATCGTCCGCGACTGGATGACGGAGGACGTCGACCGCATCGTGGTGGACGACCCGGTCGTCTACGAGCGCGTCCGCAAGGAGTGCGCCCGCATCTCGCGCCACGCGCGCAACCTCGTCCAGCTCTACGACGGCCGCTACCCGATCTTCGACCACTACGGCGTGGAGACGCAGCTCGAGGAGGCCTTCCGCCGCAAGGTGCCGCTGAAGAGCGGCGGCTACCTCGTGATCGACGAGACGGAGGCGCTCATCGCCGTCGACGTGAACACCGGCCGCCACAAGGGCAAGGGCTCGCAGGAGGACGCGATCCTCGAGGTGAACCTCGAGGCCGTCGAGGAGGTCGCGCGCCAGCTGCGCATCCGCAACATCGGCGGCCTCGTGGTGCTGGACCTGATCGACATGAAGTCGCGCAAGCACCAGCAGCAGGTCTACCGCGCGCTCAAGGCCGCCTGCCGCCGCGACAAGGCGCGCACCAACGTGACGCCGATCTCGGAGCTGGGCCTCCTCGAGATGACGCGCCAGCGCTTCGAGCAGAGCCTCCTCTCGCAGATGCACCAGGCGTGCCCCTACTGCCACGGCCACGGCACGATCAAGTCGCCGCTGCAGCTCTCGGTGGACATCCAGCGCCGCCTGCGCTCGCTCACCGCGCTGCTCACGCAGGAGAAGAAGGAGACGGACCTGCAGATCTGCATCCACCCGTCGGTGCTCGACCGCCTCCGCACGGCGGACGAGGCGATCATCCGCGATATCCTCTCGCACTACGGCGCGAAGATCTCGTTCAAGAGCGAGCCGCTGCGCCAGGCGGAGTCCTTCTCGATCGCGGACGCTACGACCGGCCAGGTCCTCTTCGCCTCCGGCGAGCAGCCGTCGGCGTAGCCCTTCGTCGTCTCATCGTCTCATCGTCTCATCGTCTTGCCGACCAGTAGACCATCCGACCTTTCAACCGTTCAACCGTTCATCTGGATGAAGACTCATCTTGCCATCGACCTCGGCGCCGGCAGCGGCCGCGTCATCGCCGCGCGCCATGACGGCGCGAAGCTCGCGATGGAGGTCGTCTCCCGCTTCGACAACGTCCCCGTCGAGTTCGCCGGGCACCTCTTCTGGAACCTGCCGCAGCTGCTGCAGGACATCCGCGCCGGCCTCCGCGCCGCCGCCGCGAAATACGGGCGGATCGCCTCCGTCGGCGTCGACACCTGGGGCGTGGACTACGGCCTGCTGGACAAGTCCGGCCGCCTCCTGGGCCTGCCCTACATCTACCGCGACGGCCGCAACACCACCGTGAACACCGAGGCCGTCTTCGACCTCGTCGGCAAGCGCGCCCTCTACGACGCGACCGGCATCCAGTTCATGGACTTCAACACGATCTTCCAGCTGCACGCCGAGCGCGCCGAGCCCGCCTCGCTGCTGGAGCTGGCGGACCGGCTGCTCTTCATGCCGGACCTCGTGAACTACGCCCTCTGCGGCGAGAAGGCCAACGAGGCGACGATCGCCTCCACCTCCGGCCTCGTCGACCTGCAGACGCGCGACTTCTCGCCGTCCCTCCTCTCCGGGATCGGCGTCCCTCCCTCGCTCTTCCGCACGCCCGTCGCGCCCGGGACCGTCCTCGGCGCCGTCCGCGGCCTGCCCGGCCTGGAGGGCGTCCCGCTCGTCGCCGTCGGCTCGCACGACACCGCCAGCGCCGTCGCCGCCGTCCCGGCGGACCCCGCCACGAGCTGGGGCTACCTCTCCACCGGCACGTGGGCGCTGCTGGGCGTCGAGACGGAGAAGCCGATCCTCACGGACGACTCCTACGAGCTGAACTACACGCACGAGGGCGCCGCCAACGGCAAGATCCGGTTCCTCCGCAACTGCACCGGCATGTGGATGATCCAGGAGCTGCGCCGCGCGTGGACCGAGCAGGACGGCGGCGCGAAGCCCTCCTGGGACGGGCTCATGCACGAGGCCGAGGCCGCGGAGCCGTTCCGGTCGCTGCTCGACCCGGACTACCCCCAGTTCGCGATGCCGGGCCGCATGCCGGAGAAGATCGTCGAGTTCTGCCGCCTCACCGGCCAGCCCATCCCCGAGACGCGCGGACAGTTCTACCGCGCTGCGATGGAGGGCGTCGTGATGCGCTACCGGCAGGTGTGGGGCGACCTGGCGCGCCTCACCGGCCGCCGCCGCGACGTGCTGCACATGATCGGCGGCGCGACGCGCGACGCGATGCACTGCCAGATGACGGCCGACGCGCTCGGCGCCTCCATCTCCTGCGGCCCCGACGAGGGCGCCGCGATGGGCAACGCGATCGCGCAGATGGTCGGCCTCGGCGACCTGCGCGACTTCGACGACGGCCGCCGCCTCGTGCGCGACTCGATCCAGATCGCGCACTGGGCCCCGCAGAACCCCGCCGCCTGGGACGAGGCCTACCCGCGCTGGCTCGCCGCCAAGCAGAAGGCGGGGCTGTAGGAGCCGATGTCCCCGGCCGTTCCCGCCGGCATCGCCGTCGGCTTCCTGGCGGCGCTGCTGCAGTCGTGCTCCTATCTCGTCTCGGCGCGATACGTCCGGCTGTCGGGGCGGCCCGCGTGGACGCTCCTGCCGCCCTCCTACCTGCTGATGGCGCCGGCCGCGGCGGCGGTCGTCGCGGCGACGCTGCCGCTCGCGCAGGGCGCGGTCCCGTGGCGCGCCGCGCTCGCTCCCGCCGCGTGGAGCGTCGTGTTCTGCCTCGGCGCCAACGCGACGATGTTCCAGATGCTCCGGTCGGTCGATGCCTCGCTCGCCTCGCCCCTCCTCGGGCTCAAGGTGCCGATGCTCGCGGCGTTCTACACGCTCGCCCTCGCGCGGCCCTGCACCGCCGCGCAGTGGATCGCCGTGGGGCTCGTCCTCGCTGCCACGGCCGCGCTCGCCTTCGCCGGGCGGCGCCTCACGCGCGCCGGCTGGGGCTGGCTGCTCGCCACGTGCGCCGGCTTCTCCCTCGCGGACTGGCTCATCGGCGAGACGTTCGCCGCCGTCGCGCCCGCGTTCCCGTCCTTCGGGCCGCGCGCGATCTTCTCGCTCGGCTTCATCTACCTCGTGAGCGGCGCCGCCGCCGCGCTCGCGATGCCCTTCTGCCCGCGCCTTCCGCGAGCGGGCTGGCTGCGCTGGGCCGCGCCCTACGCGGCCGTGTGGTTCGCGGCGATGGCCGCGCTCTACGCGTGCTTCGCCACGTGCGGCATCGTGCTGGGGAACATCGTCCAGAACACGCGCGGGCTCCTCTCGATCGCGCTCGGCTGGCTCGTCGCGCGCGCCGGGCGCACGGACCTCGAGGAGCGCGTGCCGCCCGCCGTCCTCGCGCGCCGCGTCGCCGCGGCGGCGCTTCTGCTCGCCGCCATCGCGCTCTACGCGCTCGGCGCGGGCTAGCGGCGTCCGTCGGTCGAGGCCGGTGCGGGCGCGCGGGCCGCGGGGCGCCGCCTAGCCGGCGGTCGAAGGCTCCGGGGCGGGGGAGGGGGTCCAGACCTCCGACTTCGCGCGGTCGCGGGAACGGTCGGCGCGGTCGCGGCGGGCGAGCGCGTCGAGGATGCCGTTCACGAAGCGGCCGGACTCGGACGTGCCGAAGAACTTCGCCAGGTCCACCGCCTCGTTGATCACGACGGGCGCCGGCGCGGGGTCCGGCGCGAAGGCGAGCTCGTACGCGCCGAGGCGCAGCACCGCGCGCTCGACGGAGCCGAGGCGGTCCAGCGTCCAGTTGCGCAGGCGCGCCGTGAGCTTCGAGTCGATCGCCGCGCGGTTCGCGAGGACGCCGCGCACGAGCGCCTCCGCGAAGCCGCGGGCGTGCGCGTCCGGCGGACCGCCCGGGTCCCCGGGGTCGCGGAGCCGGAGCTGGCCGTTCCAGAACTCGTCGAAGACGCGCTCGAGCGGCCGGTCCGGATCCGGGTTCGCGTCGAGCTCGAAGATCATCTGGAGGGCCCATTCGCGGGCCTGGCGGCGGGAGGACATGACAATGCTGAATGCTGAATGCTGAATGGTCGGCGGAATGGATGACCGTGCAACTATGCGGCCGTGCGACCGCTAGAGCTGCTTGAAGACGGAGGCCATCTCGATGGCGGCCATGGCGGCGTCCCATCCCTTGTTGCCCATCTTGGTGCCGGCGCGCTCGATGGCCTGGTCGAGGCTGGCGGCGGCGACGAGGCCGCCGGTGACGGGCCGGTCGTACTGCAGCGCGAGCTGGGTGAGGGAGCGGGCGACCTGCTGCTCGATGAGGTCGGCGTGAGGCGTGGCGCCCTGGATGACGCACCCGAGCGCGAGCACGGCGTCGAACCTGCCGGACTTGAGGAGGCGCTGCACGGCGAGCGGGAGCTCGGACGCTCCCGGGACGCGGACGAACGCGATGTCGCCGGGCTTGGCCCCGTGGCGCAGGAGGCAGTCCTCCGCGCCCTTGAGGAGCTGTTCGGTGAAGAGGCTGTTGAAGCGGCTCACGGCGATGCCGAACTTCATGCCGGCGGCGGAGAGGGTTCCGGAGATTTCTTTCATGGTCGGTCCTTTAGTTGGCGAGGATGCGGAGGGCGTCGAGGTAGCGCTGGCGGGTCTTTCCGACGATGTCGTCGGGGATCTCCGGCGCGGGGGGCTCGTGGTTGAAGTGGATCTCGTCGAGCCAGTCGCGGACGAACTGCTTGTCGAGCGAGGGCGGGTTGGCGCCGGTGCGGTAGTCCGCGGCGGGCCAGAAGCGCGAGGAGTCGGGCGTGAGCACCTCGTCGGCGAGGACGAGGGAGCCGTCCGGCCCGAGGCCGAACTCGAACTTCGTGTCGGCGATGAGGATCCCCTTCGAGCGGCCGTGCTCCGCGGCGCCGTTGTAGAGCCGCATCGTGAGCGCGCCGAGTCTGTCCGCGAGGTCCTTGCCGACGCGGCGCTCGAGCTCGGCGACGGAGACGTTCTCGTCGTGCTCGCCGATCTCGGCCTTCATGGACGGCGTGAAGATCGCCTCGTCGAGCTTGTCGGCCTGGGCGTAGCCGGTCCGGAGCGCCTGCGAGCAGACCGTGCCCTGCCTCTTGTACTCGGCCCAGCCGGAGCCGACGAGATAGCCGCGCGCGATGCACTCGACGGGGACCATCTCGAGCTTCTTCACGATCATCGAGCGGCCGTCGAGGTCGGCGGCCCAGGGCTTCAGGACCTCGGGGTACTCCGCCACGTCGGCCGTGACGAGGTGGTTCGGGACGTCCGAGAAGAAGCGGAACCAGAACAGCGAGAGCTGCGTGAGGACGCGGCCCTTGTCCGGCACGCCGTTGGGCATGATCACGTCGAAGGCCGAGAGGCGGTCCGTCGCGACGAACAGGAGCGTGTCGCCGAGGTCGTAGACGTCGCGCACCTTGCCGCGCTTGGGCTCGGGAAGGCCGGGGATCGAGGAGGAGAGGAGGGCGTGGTTGCGGTCGTACTGCATCGTTGAACGGTTGAAGGGTTGAACGGGGGATCAGGGGATGGATTCGAGGAGGGCGACGGCCTGGGCGGCGATGCCCTCGCGGGCGCCGACGGGGCCGAGCTTCTCCATCGTCGTGGCCTTGACGGAGACGGCGTCCGCGGGGACGCCGAGCGGCGCGGCGAGCCGCTCCCGCATTTCCCGCACGCGGGGGGCGATCTTCGGCGCCTCGGCGAGGATCGTGACATCGGCGTTGACGACGCGCCACCCCTTCTCGCGCAGGAGCGCGACGACGGCTTCGAGGAGGCGGATGCTGTCCGCGCCCTTCCACGCCGGGTCGGTGTCGGGGAAGAGGTGCCCGATGTCGCCGAGCGCCGCGGCGCCGAGGAGCGCGTCCATCAGCGCGTGCGTCGGCGCGTCGGCGTCCGAGTGGCCGAAGAGGCCGAACGGGAACTCGAACTCGACGCCGCACAGGACGAGCCGCCGCCCCGGTACGAGGCGGTGGATGTCGAAGCCGGTGCCGATGCGGAACATGGTCGGGATGGTCGCGATGGTCTGCCTTCGCGGCCTACTTCAGGTTGCCGAAGACGAGGTAGACGAGGATGGCGACGACGACGACGATGCCGACGAGGACGCCCATCCAGATCTTGGCGCCGGCGCCCTTGCGGCGGAACTGGCCGGGAATCGGCGCGGCGGAGGGGGTTCCCGCGGTGCGCGGCGCGAAGTCGAGCGGCGAGGCGGAGTGGCGCGCGGGGGCGACGTTGACGTGCGTCTCTTCGGCGTACTTCTCCGAGACGCCGGCGGGCGGCGGGACGGCGCCCGCGACGGCGACGGGAACGGGCTTCGGCGCGGGCGCGGGCGGCTCGGCGGGCTTCTCCGCGGCGGGCGCCTCCTTCGCGGCGGGCATCCAGACGGAGAAGACGGAGCCGTGCGGCTCGGCGGGGCGGTAGGAGACGCAGCCGCCCATCGCGTAGGCCATCGCGGGGGCCTCGGAAAGGCCGATGCCGTGCCCGGTCGCCTTCGTGGTGCGGGCGCGGCTGAAGACGGTCGGCGCGACGTCGGGCGGCACGCCGGGACCGTCGTCGACCACCTCGACCGCCACGCCGTCGCGCCCCGCGTCCGGCGGCGGCGCGGTGCCGACGAAGCCCTCGGGCGCGGGCCCCAGGTCGCCCGGGACGCGGCCGCCCCACTGCATCGGGACGACGCGGACGCGGATGCGGGTGCCGCCGTGCTCGGCG
>ERZ504995.49-NODE-49-length-14409-cov-3.436533_pt1 | contig 14409 bp, 12 predicted proteins | sample MGYA00514197_ERZ504995 | MGnify/ENA primary metagenome ERZ504995 (study PRJEB26094, sample SAMEA4028455) | Ovis aries | biome: host associated; feature: stool; material: fecal | place: Italy | collected 2012 | study: EMG produced TPA metagenomics assembly of the...
GAACCCGCTGCTTACTTCGGATTCCTCGGAGGTGCTGGAAGCTGCCCTGAAACTCCTTTCCCAGCTTGACCGCCTGCGCAGCGAATATGCCTTCAGCGGGGTGTCGCTGGCAGGTTTCTCGCAGGGAATGGCCATGGCCGGCACCCTGCTCAGGCTGCGGCCCCAGGAGTTCCGCGCCGTCGTCGGCCTGTCCGGTTTCATTGCCCCAAACCCGCTCCTGGCAGCCAGTGAACCGCTGCCGGTGCGGGTGCCTTTCTTCTGGGGGCGGGACCGGCAGGACTGGGTCATCAATGCCGATGCCGTAAACCATACGCAGGACTGGCTGGAGGAAAACACGGCACTGACTGCACGGACCTATCCAGGCATGGGACATTCCATCGGAGCGCAGGAAATAGCCGATGTTGGCGTTTTCCTTCGCCGCTATCTGAATTCCGACACACGCCAGGAAAAACCGCCACACGCGCGGTAACTAACACAGTTTGCGCCTTAAGGGAATTCCTGTCCGACTACTGACTAAGCATGCTGATCAAGTAGGCTGGAGGAAAGCGCTGCCCACAAGGCGGCGCTGGAAATCACTGTCACTCACACAGCAAGGAGAATCAAATGGGTATCATTGCGTTCCTTATTCTGGGTCTCATCGCAGGTGCAATTGCAAAGCTGATCCTTCCGGGTCGTCAGGGCGGCGGCTGGCTCGCCACTCTGGTCCTGGGTGTTATCGGCGCTCTTCTCGGTAGCTGGCTCGGCAGCCTGGTCATGGGAGACGGCGGCGAGCTCTTCAGCCTGACGTCGCTCTGGACCTGGGTCCTGGCCATCGTAGGCTCGATCATCGTTCTGCTGATCTACGGCTTCGTTACCCGCAAGAGCGGCAGCCGCGCCTAAGTAGTGCGTGAACGCCGCTGACGCGGCGTGCTGATTTGGAGGGCGGGGCCCGGCTGGAATATTCCACCGGATCCCGCCCTTTAGCTTTAAACAGACGAAAGATCCACGCCGGCACCGGATTTCCCCAAGGAGAGTTCTAGTGAAGCGACGCAAGTTCAATCCCGCAGCCAAACTGGCCGGCCGGGCCGCCTTCGGGCCGGACGGACAGCCCAAACCGCACGTGGTCCGGGGTATCGAACGCGCGATCGAAGTGCAGCGGCCCCTGGTGCTCGCCAATATCCGCCGGCTGCAGCGCAGGCATCCCTCAGCCGATGCCGCGGAGCTGATTAGCATCCTGGACCGGCACTACCTCAATACGGTGATGGGCGGTGGCGCAGCAGTTGGTGCCACCGCGGTTATACCGGCCGTAGGAACTGCCGCCGCCCTGGGCCTCTCGGCCGCGGCAACGGTCGGGTTCCTCGAGGCCACCGCACTGTATGCCCAGTCAGTGGCTGAGCTGCACGGCGTGCGGCTGGCGGATCCGGAACGGTCCCGCACCATGGTGATGGCCATCATGCTGGGCGAGGAGGGCACTTCCATGATGCAGTCGCTTGCCGGGCGGGGCAGCGCATCCACCTGGGGCAGCACCATCGGCAACATGCCCTCGGGTGTGCTCGGCTCCGTAGGCGCAGGCATCCGGAAGCAGTTCCTCAAGCGGGTGATGGCGCGCCAGGGTACTGCGCTGCTGGGACGTGCCCTGCCGCTTGGTGTGGGCGCCGTCGTCGGCGGCGTAGGCAACCGTGCCATGGGCAAGGGCGTTATCCGCGCCACCCGTGCAGCCTTCGGCGAACCGCCCGCAACAATTCCCGGGCAGCTCGCCGGCGAGCTGGACCGCCTGGACAAGCCCGCCTAGCCAACCGGACGGTTGGCTCCGCCGGCGGAGCGAGGCGGCTAGCCGAAAACGGCCGAGGCGACCGTGAAAATGGCCAGGCCGGCCAGGGAACCCACCACGGTGCCGTTGATCCGGATGAACTGCAGGTCCTTGCCGACCTGCAGTTCAATCTTCTCCGAGGTTTCCTGCGCATCCCAGCGTTCCACCGTTTCGGTGATCACACCGGCGATGTCGCTGCGGTAGGTGCGGACCAGGTAACCGGCAGCGTCCGCAACGTAACCGTTCACCTTCGCCGCAAGCTCCGGATCATTGACCAGGCGCGTACCGAAGTCCTGCACAGCAGAGGTAAAGTTCCGGGTCAGTTCGCTCTCCGGGTCCTCCGCAGCAGTCATCAGTGCGTTCTTGATGGTGGTCCACGTCTGCGTCATCAGTTCGCGGACCCGGGGATCGTCGAGGACCTGCTCCTTCACGGCGTCGGCCTTGGCCATGGTTTTGGGGTCTTCCTGCAGGTCCCTGGCCACTCCGGTGAGGTAGTTATCCAGCGCCACACGGAGCTGGTGGTTCGGATTCTCCTGGACATCGAGCAGGAACCGCTCGGCCTGGACCTGCACCCGTTCGCCCACCAGGTCATCCAGGAACGAGGGGACCCACGACGGCGAACGTTCGGCTACCAGCCGGCTGATCACCTCGGGGTTCGCCAGCACCCAGTCGGCAAGGCTGTCCACGATCAGGTTCACCAGCTGGTGGTGGTGGCCCTCTTCAAAGACCCGCTGGGCCATCCGTCCGGCGGGCGGGCCCCACTGGGGATCCACCACATGCCGGCGGAACATCGATTCGAGGACGTCGCGGACGGCGTCGTCATCCAGTACGCGCAGTGCACCGCGGATGGCGGCGGCGCCTTCGGTAGCCACCCGTTCGGCGCCCTCGGGCCGGGCCAGCCAGGTGCCTTCCTTCCGGGCCACCTGCATGGAGTCAAGTTTGGTCCGGATGATCTCCTCGGACAGGAAGTTCTGTTCCACGAACTGGCCCAGGGAGGCGCCGATCTGGTCCTTCTTTTCCGGGATGATGGCCGTATGCGGGATCTTGATGCCCATCGGATGCTTGAACAGCGCGGTCACGGCGAACCAGTCAGCAAGGGCGCCCACCATGCCGCCTTCGGCAGCGGCCCGGACGTACGCCAGCCACGGATACCGCTCCTGCAGGGCGAAGGCAAAAAGGAAAATCACCGCCAGGGCGATCAGCAACCCTGTCGCCAGCATTTTCATGCGGCGCAGGGCGAGGGCGCGCTCCTCATCGGTGGGGGCTGCGACGGTGCTCACGTGCGGGCCTCCTTCACGGACAGTGCCATTGTTGACGCGAGTTTCAATACCGCTCCCTAATCCAGTGAGGGGTCCGCGGCCGGCAGCTGAACACCGGAACGGCCCTGACCCAATCTAATCAGTGATTGGCTCGGGTGCGCTACGAGCACGGGATCCGGCCGGAGCGGTGTGGTTGAGTAGTGCCATGGCATCCCCGGTAGAGTTTTCTGCGGTGTTCCCCCTCCCGGATACCGTCACGGCGGCCACCGTGCCGCCCCAGCTGCCCTGCCCCATCGAGGACTACGCGCTTGTCTCCGATTTGCACACCGGCGCACTGATCTCGCGTACCGGCAGCATGGACTGGCTGTGCCTGCCCCGGTTCGATTCGCCGTCCGTTTTTGGTGCGCTGCTGGGTACCAGCGAACACGGCCGCTGGCTGCTTGCCCCCAGCGATCCGGCGGCCACCGTGACGCACCGCGGCTACCTCGAGTCCACCTTCGTGCTCCGCACGCACTGGCAGGCACCCGGCGGGGCGGTGCGGGTTACCGACTACATGCCGGTGGGGGACCGGCGGGCTTCACTGGTACGCCGAATCGAAGGCATCAGCGGCACGGTTGCCATGCGGCAGGAGCTGAAAATCCGTTTCGGCTACGGAACCGTGATGCCCTGGGTCTTCCGGGGTACAGACAGCGGCGGGGAACACCTCTCAGCCATCGCCGGTCCCGGTGCATTGGTGCTGCGGAGCAAGCACCTGCCCGTGGCCAGCAACCACAGCCACATCGGAGAATTCGAGGTCTCCGCGGGCGAGTGCCTGGACCTGGAACTGACCTGGTACCCCTCGCACCGGCCGGTTCCGCCGCCGCAGGACCTGGACGCGGCGTTGAAGCGCACATCGGCTTACTGGCAGGAGTGGGGGCACCGGCGTCTGGAATCCAGCGGCTACGAGCAGGCGGTCCGCCGCTCACTGCTGGTGCTGCGGGCCCTGACGCATGAGGACACCGGCGGCATTGTTGCAGCCCCCACCACCTCACTGCCTGAAGAAGCAGGCGGCGAACGCAACTGGGACTACCGCTACTGCTGGCTCCGCGATGCCGCCCTGACCCTGGTGGCCATGATGACGCACGGTTATCAGGAAGAGGCGCTGCAGTGGCGCAGCTGGCTGCTGCGCGCAGTGGCGGGAGATCCCGAGGACCTGCAGATCCTCTACGCGGTGGACGGCGGCCGGGAATTGCCCGAACAGGTCCTTCCGCAGTTCCCCGGCTACGGGGGTGCGGCGCCGGTGCGGCTGGGCAACGGTGCCGTGGGACAGTACCAGGCGGACGTGGTGGGCCACGTTATGGTGGCGCTGGCCCGGCTGCGGGACCGGGGGGTGCCCGAGGACCACTTCTCCTGGCCCCTGCAGCGCGCGCTGCTGAACTACCTCGAAAAACATTTGGAGGAACCGGACCATGGGATCTGGGAGATGCGGGGGGAGCCCCGGCACTTCACGCACTCGCGGGTGATGATGTGGGCGGCGTTTGACCGGGCAGCGGATGCGGCCAGGGAACACGGGCTCGAGGGCCCGGTGGAAGTCTGGGAGGGGCTGCGGGACGGACTGCGGCGCGAAATCCTGGAACGCGGCTTTGACCGTGAGCTGAACTCCTTCACCCAGTACTACGGCGGCACCGGCGTGGATGCCTCCCTGCTGCAGCTGCCGCAGGTAGGTTTCATCGGCTACAACGACGAACGGATGCTGGGCACGGTGGCGCAGTTGGAGAAGCAGCTGCGCCACCCCTCGGGCCTGCTGCTGCGCTATGCCACTGAAACCGGTGAGGACGGGCTGCCCGCCGGGGAGAACCCGTTCCTGGCCTGCAGCTTCTGGCTGGTGGAGCAGTACGCGTACACCGGGCGGCTGCCGGAAGCCCGCCGGCTGATGGACCAGCTGGTGGGATACTCCAATGAACTGGGACTGCTCAGCGAAGAATATGATGCATCCAACGGACATATGGCAGGGAATTTCCCGCAGGCGTTTTCGCACCTGGCCCTGGTCCGGGCCGCGGACGCGCTGGCCGGCGCTGCGGCGCGGCCGCCGTCCGGGTAACCGGAAGCATTCACCGACCAAAGGAAACCGATGAACCGCAAGAGCCTCTCGGCTGTGGCCATGGCTGCCCTGCTGACTACCAGCGCCGTAAACCACTTCCGTAACCCCCGTTTCTACAATGCCGTGGTGCCCCGGAGCATCAGCACCGACACCGACGGCAAATACGGTGTGATGACCCGGCGGCAGTGGACCCATGTCAGCGGTGTCCTGGAGTTCGCGGCGGCGGCCGCCCTGCTGCTGCCGGCAACCCGGCGCACGGCGGCCACCGGTACGGCTGCCATGTATGTTGCTTTTATCGCCGGCCATATCAGTGCCCTGCAGCGGTCCTTCGGACCGCGCGGCGGGGATCGGGAGAAGCTGATTCACAGCCTGCGCCTGCCGTTGCAGCTTCCGCTGATCCTCTGGGCCTGGAGCCTGCGGAAGTAAATGTCCACTAAGCTCCTGCTCCTCGCTGACACGCATCTGCCCAAGCGGGCCAAGGCCCTTCCGGAGGAAGTCTGGTCAGAAATAGACGCCGCGGACATTGTGGTCCATGCCGGTGACTGGGTAAGCGAGGAGCTGCTCGACCAGTTGGCGGAACGCTCACGGAAGCTGGTGGCCTGCTACGGCAACAACGACGGCGCCGGCCTGCGCGCCCGCCTGCCCCTGGTGGGGCGGGCCCTGGTTGAGGAGGTGCGGCTCGCCGTCGTGCATGAAACCGGGCCGGCGCCCGGGCGGGAAGAACGCATGGATAAGCAGTTTCCGGACACCGACCTGCTGGTTTTTGGACACAGCCACATCCCCTGGGATTCAGTCACGCCGGCCGGTATGCGCCTGCTGAATCCCGGCTCGCCCACGGACCGCCGCCGGCAGCCGTTCTGCACCTACCTGCGCGTTTGTGTTGACGGAGCAGCCGTCAGCTCAGAGCTGGTGCGGCTCCCGCCGCGCAAACCGGCCCGTTAAAAGCGCTGCCCCGCCAATCCGAAAAAGCGGACGGCGGGGCAGCGGCGGAAAATGCTTAGTTGCTTCCGGGCTGGAAGACAACCTTGATGCAGCCGTCTTCCTTCTTCTGGAACTTCTCGTACAGCTCCGGTGCTTCTTCGAGGGATGCCTGGTGGGTCACCAGGTTGGTGACTCCCAGCGGATCGGCTGAATCCTCGACCAGCGGCATCAGGTCATCGGTCCAGCGCTTGACGTTGCACTGGCCCATGCGCAGGTTCAGCTGCTTGTCGAACATGTTCATCAGGGGCATGGGGCTGGCCGTGCCGCCGTACACGCCGCTCAGGGAGACGGTGCCGCCGCGGCGTACCGCGTCGAGCGCCCCGTGCAGGGCTGAAAGCCGGTCCGTTCCGGCAGTTTCCATGGCCTTCTGCGCAAGCTTGTCAGGGAGCAGGCCCACAGCGGTCTGCGCGGCCTTGCCTGCGGGGGAGCCGTGGGCTTCCATGCCGACGGCGTCCACTACGGAGTCGGGTCCGCGGCCGTCCGTCATGCTGCGGAGCTCGTCGGCAACCTCCTTGTGCAGATCCACGGTCTCCACGCCGTACTGGGAAGCGAGCTTACGCCGTTCCTCAACCGGATCCACGCCTATGACCCGGTAGCCCAAATGGGTGCCGATGCGGGCTGCGAACTGTCCCACCGGGCCCAGGCCGTAAACGGCGAGGGTGCCGCCGTCGGGCACATTCGCGTACTGGACTCCCTGCCAGGCGGTGGGCAGGATGTCGGACAGGAACAGGTACCGGTGGTCCGGGAGTTCGGTGCCCACCTTGATCGGGTTGTAGTCGGCCAGCGGAACCCGCAGGTATTCCGCTTGTCCGCCGGGAACGGAGCCGTACAGTTCGGAGAACCCGAAGAGGGCGGCGCCGGAGCCCATTTCGCGGACCTGTGTGACCTCACACTGCGTCTGCAGGCCCTGGCGGCACATAAAGCAGCTGCCGCAGGCAATCTGGAAGGGAATGACCACGCGGTCACCCTTCTGCAGAGTGGTGACGGCGGAGCCAACTTCTTCCACGACCCCCATGGTTTCGTGGCCGAGGATGTCGCCCGGCTTCATGTAGGGCGTCAGGACACCGTAGAGGTGAAGGTCCGAACCGCAGACTGCGGTGGAGGTGACCCGGATGATGGCGTCAGTAGGTTCCTGAATCACCGGATCCGCGACGGTCTCTACGCTGACGGACTCTTTTCCCTGCCATGTAACTGCTCTCACGTGCCAACCTCCTGCTAATTGCTCCGGATGCTTGTTGTGCGTTCACCCATTGTGGCAAATAGTAAGGGTGCTGACAAAATGCGGCACGCGTAACCTCGTCAGCGGCGGGATGCTGCTTCGAGCAGTCCAGGGGCCTCGAGCAGGCCTAGGGGGTGCTGAAGGGCCGGACGCCGCTGCGGGCCGCAGGATTCGCCAGGGCGCGGGGGTCACGCCGGAGGAAGGCCATGTCCAGGGCTTCCTCATTGGTCAGTGCGCGTCCTGAGGGTTCGGCGCACGGTGCGGGTTCCGCTCCCAGGCGGCACACGGGAAGGCTGGGCGGAGCAATGATCTCCACCGGGTGGGCGGCGCCGCCTGCTGCCGCGGACTGGTCTCCGCCTGCCGGTCCGGACCGGATGCCGGCTTCCACGGCGTCGTCAGCACCGGCGCGCAGCCGGGACAGTGCGGCGCTTTCCACATGTTCGGCCCTGGCAAGATTCACCCGGACGGCGGCTCCCAGGGTTCCGGTGTGGGTCAGGATGTTCATCAGCGTGCCGTAAGTGGAAGCGGTGAGGCAGCCCCGGACTTCCAGGCAGGCCAGGCGCTGCTGCGTATCGATTCGCACCAGGACCCGCAGGCCGTGTCCGGTTGAGGACTGTTCCAATGATTCGCTCAGCATCGAATCCTCCGCACGCTTGTAATGGCGGCGTCTGCTTAACCGGGTAACCGACGTTATCCCACGTGAGACGGTCTGTCTGCCCCTATCGGCGGTTACGGGTCCGGCACCTGCTAATTGGAGCCGGTGCCCTCGGGTGCGGCACTGTTCCGGACCACGGTTTCAGCTGTTGCTTCGGCAATGGCTTCTTCTTCGTCAGTGGGCACCACCAGTACCGGTACGGCTGAGTCCGTGCCGCTGATCAGCCGGACCCCAGGTCCGCGCCGCTGGTTTGCGTCACGGTCCAGGGTGATGCCCAAAGCACCGAGCCGGTCCACGGTCAGCTCGCGGAATACGGGGGAGTTTTCTCCAATCCCGGCGGTGAACACCAGGGCCTGAGCGCCGCCCACCGCGACGTGGTAGGCGCCGATGTACTTGGCGAGCCGGTAGGCGGCCACCTCCAGTGCAGTGGCCGCCGTGGTGTTCCCGGCCGCCGCCGCGTCCTCCAGGGTCCGCATATCCGAGGCTCCGCCCAGGGCAAGGAGGCCGGATTCCCGGTTCAGCAGGTTGTCGAGGGTGTCGGCGTCGTAGCCTTCCCGGAGGAGGAACACCAGGATGGACGGATCAACATCGCCGCTGCGCGTGCCCATGACGAGTCCTTCCAGCGGGGTGAATCCCATGGAAGTGTCGATGCTGCGGCCGTCCTTGATGGCGGCGACGGAGGCGCCGTTGCCGAGGTGGGCGATCACGGCGTCGAACTCCTCCGGTTTGATGCCCAGGAAGCGCGCTGCCTCCGGAGCCACATAACCGTAGCTGGTTCCATGGAAGCCGTACCGGCGAATGCCGTACCTGCGGTACAGGCTGTCGGGCAGGGCGTAGCGCCAGGCGTGCTCGGGCAGGGTGCGGTGAAAAGCGGTGTCGAAGACGGCCACCTGCGGGATGTCGGGCCACTTATCATGCACGGCGCGGATCCCGCGGGCGCTGGCCGGATTGTGCAGGGGCGCCAGCGGGCTGAGGCGCTCAATGGACCGGACAATTTCGTTGTCGATCAGCACCGGTTCGCTGAAGCGCTCGCCGCCGTGGACCACCCGGTGCCCGACGGCGTCAACCTGACGTCCGTCGAGGGCCTCGGGCAGGCGGCGGGCAAGTTCCTCCAGGGCGGCTCCGTGGTCCGGCACCGCCTCTTCACCGATCCGATCGATGATGCCCTTGACCAGCAGTTCACCGCTGGAGGTGTCCCGTACCTGGTATTTCAGGGACGAGGATCCGGAATTGATAACCAGTACCAGCATTAGTCCTCCTGTGCCTGAACCGCGGTGATGGCCACGGTGTTCACGATGTCTTCGACCGTGCAGCCGCGGGAAAGGTCATTGACCGGTTTCCGCAGCCCCTGCAGGATCGGCCCCACGGCCACCGCTCCGGCGGACTGCTGCACCGCCTTGTAGGTGTTGTTGCCGGTGTTGAGATCCGGAAAAATGAACACGGTGGCCTGGCCTGCCACGCTGGACCCGGGGAGCTTGGAGGCGGCCGTGGTGGCGTCCACCGCGGCGTCGTACTGGATGGGTCCTTCCACCGGCAGATCCGGCCGGCGGCTGCGGACCAGTTCGGTGGCCTCGCGGACCATTTCCACCGACTCTCCGTGTCCTGACGCGCCGGTGGAATAGGAGAGCATGGCCACCCGGGGTGTCACTCCGAAGCGGGCGGCCGTGTCCGCGGAGGCCAGGGCGATGTCCGCCAGCTGCCTGGCATCCGGTTCCGGGTTGACGGCGCAGTCCCCGTACACCAGCACCCGGTCCTGCAGCAGCATGAGGAAGACCGAGGAGACAATATCCACTCCCTCCTTGGTGCGGATGAATTCCAGCGCCGGGCGGATGGTGTTGGCAGTGGTGTGGGCGGCTCCGGAGACCATTCCGTCCACCCGTCCCAGCTGGACCATCATGGTTCCGAAGTATGCCCCGTGAAGCATGCGTTCACGGGCGTCCTCCAGGGTCACTCCCTTTTTGGCGCGGAGGACCGCGTATTCGCGCGCAAAATCGTCCCGCAGCCCGCTGGTTGCCGGGTTGATGATGGTGATGCTGCTGAGGTCAACGCCTTCGCTGGCCGCCAGTTCCCGCACCTGGCCCTCCGGTCCCAGGATGGTCAGGGCGCACACGTCCCTGCGCTGCAGGATCTCGGCGGCGCGGAGCACCCGGGCGTCCAGGCCCTCCGGCAGGACAATGTGCTTGCGTTGTGCGCGGGCACGCACGATCAGCTGGTTCAGGAAACGCAGCGGCGTGGTCTTCTCCGGACGGGGCAGCTCCAGACGCTCCAGAAGTTCCTGTTCATCCACATGGCGGGTCCACACTCCGAGGGCGGCGGCAACCTTCCTGCGCTGGCCGGAAGCTATCTCGCCGCGCACCCGGCTGACCTTGCGGGCGGCCGTGTAGGTGTCGTCGTCGACGGCGAAAACCGGGAACGGAGCCTGCGACAGCAGTGCCAGGATGCCTGCATCGATGGGCAGGCCGCCGGTCAGCACCATGCCGCTGGGAACCGGAAACTCCGGCGACACGGCGGAGGCCAGCCCGGCCACCATGACATCGGCCCGGTCGCTGGGGGCGATAACCAGATTTCCGTGCTCCAACTGGGAAATGAAGTTCCCCACGGTCATGGCGGCCACTTTGATGCCAACGACGTCGCGCTCCAGCGACGAGCTTCCGGCCACCTGGCGTGCGCCCAGAGCCTTGGCCACCTCAGACATGGAGGGCTGCGAAATCTCGTTCAACTCGGGCATGACGTAGACCGGCCGCCCGGAAGCGCCGGGACGCACCGCGGTGCGGACGGCATCGACGTCATCCGGCTCCGCCCGGTTGACCATCATGGCCAGGAGGTCACAGTGGGCATCGTGCAGCTCGCGCCTGGCCACGTCCACCGCATCGGCCGTCTCCGGCACCGTCATCTCCCGCCCGTTGACAACCGCCAGCACCACAGCGCCCAGGTTGTTCGCCAGGCGGGCGTTCAGGACAAACTCAAGGGCGACGTCGTGCCCTGAGAGATCGGTGCCCTCGATAATCACCACGTCGCAGTGGGCAGCAACCTCGTTGTAGATCGTCAGGCACCGGGAGTCCACTTCGCCGCGTTCGCCTGCCACAAGCAGGGAGCGGACCTCGCGGCGGGTGAGCCCGCCCCGGCTGGTCTCGGAGGTCAGGTTGAACTTGCGCTGCATCATCCGCACCATGGGATCCTGTGCCGGTTCCGGCCCCTCAACGATCGGACGGAAAAACCCGATCCTGTCCGCATGGCGCAGCAGCATGTCGGCCAGTCCCAGGGTGACCAGGGACTTGCCGGACCCCGGGGTCATGGCGCTGACATAGATTCCGTGGGCCATGGTGGTGTCCGATCTCTGGGGTGAAGGGCCGTGCCGCCGCCCCGCCTCCTGAACCCGGCGGGAGGTGTGATGAGCAACACCCCACTATCCTCCCAAACGCACCCGGCAGTGGCTAGCGGACAGGGCTTCGGGGCCCGTCGCGGGACTGTCCCCGCCCTGCGGTGAACTGTTACGTCTCAGGATGTGGGATTAAACTGGAGACTATTGGCCGGCGGCCTACGATTGGTCGGTCAGTTTTACGAATACCCGAGTACAAGGACCACCGTGAGTCTCTTCCGAACCAAACCCATTGAGGATTCCCTAGCGGATGCCGACGAGCCGGGGCGGAGACTAAAACGGTCGCTGACCACCTGGGATCTGATGATCATGGGTGTGGCAGTGGCCGTGGGTGCCGGCATTTTCTCGGTGGGCGCCAAGGCGGCCGCCGATTTCTCCGGTCCGGCAGTGACCCTGTCATTCGTCCTCGCCGCGCTCACCTGTGCCCTGGCGATCATGTGCTACGCCGAGTTCGCCACCGCCATCCCCGTGGCCGGCTCAGCCTACGTCTTCACCTACGCCACGATGGGCGAGCTGGTGGCCTGGATTATCGGCTGGAACCTGATTCTGGAATTGTTCACCGCCGCGGCGGTGATTGCCAAGTACTGGGGCATCTACCTCAGTGAGGTGTTCCGGCTGCTCGGCCTGGACATTCCAGCCACCATTGACCTTGGCCCGGTGGATCTCACCTGGGGTCCGCTGCTGATCGTTGCGGTGTTCACCGTGCTGCTGGTGATGGGCACCAAGCTGTCCGCCCAGGTCAGCAACGTGTTCACGCTGATCAAGATCGGTGTGGTTCTCTTCGTCATCGTCGCCGGTTTCTTCTACGTCAAGGCTGAGAACTACACGCCCTTCATCCCGGAGTCCGTCCCCACCGGGGGAACCGGGACCCAGGACGTCATGCAGCAGTCGCTGTTCTCCTTCCTGACCGGTGCGGCCCCCGCCCAGTACGGCATGCTCGGTGTCTTCGCCGGAGCGGCCATTGTCTTCTTCGCCTTCATCGGGTTCGACGTCGTTGCCACCTCCGCCGAGGAAGTGAAGAACCCGGGCAAGACCCTGCCGCGCGGCATTTTCGCCGGGCTGGCAGTGGTCACTCTGCTGTACATCGGTGTATCTCTGGCCCTGACCGGCATGGTTTCCTACACCGACCTGGCGGCCGCGGAAGCGCCGAACCTTGCAACCGCGTTCAGTCTGGTGGGCAACACCTGGGCGGCGCAGGTGATTGCCATCGGCTCGCTGATCGGCCTCACCACTGTGATCATGGTGCTGCTCATGGGGCTGGCCCGCGTGGTGCTGGCCATGAGCCGCGACGGCCTGCTGCCGCGTTCCCTTTCCCGCACCAGCGACAAGCACGCCACGCCCGCCCGCCTGCAGATTCTCTGCGGCACCCTGGTTGCCCTGGTGGCCGGGTTCACGCAGGTGGACGTGCTGGAGGAAATGATCAACATCGGCACGCTCTCCGCCTTTGTGGTGGTTAGCCTCGGTGTGCTGGTGCTGCGGCGCAAGCGCCCGGACCTCAATCCAGCGTTCCGGGTGCCGTTCGGCCCGGTGCTGCCCGTTCTCTCGGCCCTCCTGTGCCTGTATCTGATGGCTAACCTGGCTGTGGAAACGTGGATCTACTTTGTGGTCTGGCTCCTGATCGGCTTCCTGTTCTACTTCGCGTACGGCCAGCGGAATTCTCGGCTGAATGAGAAGTTTGCCGACATCCGGCAGATGGAACGGGACGAGCGCGCCGACCGGCTGGAACGCGAAGCGCGTTCCGCAGCTCCGGAGGCCTGAGCTACTCCCGCCTGACCTGCTCCCGCCTGAGGCGGCCCGCCCGGTGACGGGCAGGCCGCCTTTCCCTTCCCGGGGCGCGCGGGCTTGCGTTCCGGTGCGCCGGTGGCAGACTGGGCAGCATGTTAGTTGCTTTCTCAGTAGCCCCCTCCGGTGTTGGACCGGATACGCCTGCGGGTTCCGCGGCGGCCGATGCGTCGGTGCACGACGCCGTTGCCGCGGCAGTCCGTATTGTGCGCGAGTCCGGCCTTCCCAATCACACCGATGCCATGTTCACCACCCTTGAAGGGGAGTGGGACCAGGTGATGGAAGTGGTCCGCCGGGCCACGGAAGCGGTAGGCCGCTACGGCAGCCGTGTGTCCCTGGTGCTCAAGGCCGACATCCGGCCCGGCCATACCGGCGAACTCACCGGCAAGGTTGAGCGGCTGGAAGCGGCGCTGGAACGCTCCTGAGGGAACGGGCACCGGGAGCGGTCCCTGAGGCACTTAAACTGGGAGTATGACCAATACCCCCGGCCTGACGGCGTCGACCAGTTCCCTCCGGACCACCCCGGCCCTTGGAACGGTTGCCTGATGGGCCGCCAGCGGCCCGGGAAGACCCCCGCAAACCCGGCGAATGCAGGCGATGCGCCTACGGGCGGCCCGGTGGCCGGAACCTACCCCGTGGACACCGGAACCTGCGAACTGGTCCCGGATCAGTTCGACCCCCAAGGGTGGATCCTGATGGTCAACGGCGTGCACAGCTCCCACATCGACCTCGCCGATCCGCGCCGGCTGGACTTTGAATACATGCGGTGGATCGCTGCGCTGGTCGATACCCACTGGGCAGCCGATGCAAAGCTGCGTGCCCTGCACCTGGGTGGAGCGGCGTGCTCCATGGCCCGTTACTTTGCCGCCGGGTTCCCCAACGCACGCCAGGTAGTGGTGGAACTGGACGGCAGGCTCGCTGAGCTGGTGCGTGCCTGGTTTGATCTGCCGCGCGCACCCCTGATGCGGCTGCGCGTGGGCGAAGCGCGCGAGGTCACCGAGACGCTGCATGACGACAGCCGGGACCTGGTAATCCGCGACGTCTTCGCAGGAGCCAAGACCCCGGAACGCCTCACCACGGTGGAATTCACCGCACAGGCAGCGCGGGTGCTGGCTCCGGGCGGGCTCTACATCATCAACTGCGGTGACACCCCGGATCTGCGCGGGGCCCGCCGCGAAGCTGCAGCCGTGTGCCGGGTGTTTGCCCATACCGCCGTCGTCGCGGATCCCGCGATGCTCAAGGGCCGGCGGTACGGCAACATGATC